>Ga0302133_10000018_pt1 | contig 83908 bp, 81 predicted proteins | sample CB9_331_MG_FD_203121 | JGI IMG/M metagenome (GOLD analysis project Ga0302133, IMG submission 203121) | Marine microbial communities from Western Arctic Ocean, Canada - CB9_33.1 | ecosystem: Environmental > Aquatic > Marine > Oceanic | place: Canada: Western Arctic Ocean | collected 2017-09-19 | reverse complement strand
TTGTACATCGAAGAGATGAGTTTCGCGCAGAACCTTTTTGGGTCGATAGGGTAAACGAGAGAGACAATATCGAATTTGTGTTAAATACAAATGCGGTAGAGGTACTTGGGGACAGTAAAGTAACAGGCCTTAAGATTGATACTCCGTATAAAGGATCCGATACGTTGGAAGTTGATGGTGTCTTTATCGAAGTAGGATCTATCCCAGCAGTTGATCTTTCTAATCAGCTTGGTTGTGATCTTGATGACCGCGGACATGTCAAAGTAGATGATGCTATGCGTACGAACATCAAAGGTGTCTTTGCTGCTGGAGATGTCAGTAGTGGGTCGAATCACTTTGCACAATTTGCAACAGCCGCAGGAGAGGGGTCGGTCGCGGCAAACTCCGTGTTCTCATACCTTGCAGAGGGCGATGGTCATAGTGGTGCAATGGGATAGCCGAAGAAATGAATAGTGAATAGTGGATAAAGTGTTTATGCTAAGGGCATGTGGCTAGTTTTTGCTGTCGGCTCTGTTATTGCGTGGTCCTTTGCTTTAGTGATGGATTCCATCTTAGTGAAAAATTATGAAAAGGATCCTTTTGTACTTATGTGGGTTCAGAGTTGTGTCAGCATTGTTTTTTTAAGTATCGCTGCATTCTTTGTTCCTTTTGAAACTGCGTGGTTACCCTGGCTCATTCTTACCTCTCTCATCGCGTACTGCGGTGACATCATACTGTTTGCCGCTATGGATCGCATGGATGCTTCTGTAATCAATATTACTTGGGCATTTTTGGCGATCTTCCTCAGTGCTGTAGGGTTTATATTCTTTGGTGAATCGTGGACGACTCTGCAAACTGTCGCAGTAGTATGTATATTGGGTGGAGTAGGATTTCTTTCTTATTGGCATCATCACGTCACCTACTTTGCGCTCTTCCTTCTCGTAGCTATTGCTGCATTATTTACGCCATCGAATGCTGTGGTTAAAGCAGCTCTTGATTCTGGAGAGGTCCTCATTACGGTAGTATTTTGGCAGCTCTGTGCTCGTGAGGTATTTTCGTTTGTCTTCCCATGGACGATGCCCTCATTTCGCAGACGCATTAAGGCTCTTCCTGCAAAAGTTGATGCCCTGTTCTACTGGATCGCTTTTTTGGTGATTGTGGCCTATTTCCTTGGTATGTATCTCATGGCTGAGGCATTTAAATCTGGGTCGATTTCACTGGTATCTGTTGTCGGGAATATCCAACCATTTGTAGTGTTATTCATGGCGTGGTGCGTTTGGAAGCTGTTTCCACGATATGCAGCTAAAGAGCTCTTAGATGGTCAATCAGTTTTTGTAAAACTGACGTGCTTTAGCATAGTATTTTCAGGATTAGCTCTTCTAGCGTTTTCTTAGCTTTTTCTTGCGGATTGGCTAAATATCCGTATCCTAGTCGCACTATGCCAAGAGGAAAGAGAACAGTATTTGCAATGTTTTGCTCCAAGTCGGGAAACCGGGTAGGAACACTGCGCCTGCATAAGCAGGATAAGCAGGGAAAGGGGTGGAAAGAGCACGTAGAGGGAATGAAGAAATACTGCAGCAAATGTAAGACTAGAGAGCCTGTTAAGCTCAAAGAAGAGAGGCATTCCAAGTAGTCATTGATACTGTATAGTGGTGCTCAATGACCACAGAGATTTATCGTAGTTGTGCATCTGTTGCAGTGTTTCGGCCTGCTGGAGCGGCATTTGAAATACTTCTTGTCCATAAGCCTCGCAAGAAGGATGCATGGCAATTACCGCAAGGAGGAGTAGAAGATGGAGAGACCACTGCACAGGCAGCTATTAGGGAAGTGCAGGAAGAAGCAGGAATTACTACTGAAGTTATTGGAACGAGTGATGAGGTCTATCAGTATGATTTTCCAGCAAGTTACAGAAGATTTCGCCCAGACAATGTAAAGGGTCAGCGTATTGAGTATGTATTTGCATCGGTGGACGCTGATACTGTGGTGACAGTAGATGATGATGAAATCGATCAATTTGTTTGGGTGTCTCAAGAGCAGATTTCCAAGTATATAAAGCGCCAAGAATATCTTAGCTTGATCAGTAAGTTATATGATCAAGGCACTGCCCTTCTTTCGTAAGTTATGCGTATAACCTCTCTTTCACTACAGCAGTTTCGTAGCTATCCAGAGTACACAATGGAGTTTGGTGAGGAGAATATTCATGTCCTTGTTGGGCCCAATGGTGTTGGAAAGACGAATATCATAGAAGCAATTTCTCTACTGTCTCTTACCAAGTCTTGTCAGAAGGCAGATGAGACAGACATTATTACATGGGGACAGGAGTATTATCGTGTGAAGGCACAGGTGCAACCGGATACTGAGGATGAAAAATCTCTAGAGCTTGTTTCGCAAATTGCCCCACGAAAACAGAAGGCTTGTTTTATTAATGATGTGAAAGTTTCTATTAGCGATATGGTGGGGTCTTTACCTACAGTCATCTTCCTTCCACAGGATCTTGAGATCTTTACGGGGGCACCTGCTGCTCGTCGAGGGTTTCTGGATCAGCTCTTGTGTCAGGTCTCTCCAGAGTACATGCAAGTCTTAATGCAGTACCAAAAGATTATCAAGCAGAGGAATTCCTTACTACGTAAGATCGCAGAAGGAAGTGCTCGGCGTACAGATCTTACTGTGTGGGATGAGAAGGCAGCAGAAACAGGGACAGTGGTGATGCTTCGTCGACTAGAGCTTTGTGAAATGTTGCAGTGCACGCTTGGGCAAGAGCTCGCAACACTTGGAGAAGACTGGGATGATGCGCAGATTATTTATGAGCGCAAAGGAGAGGCACGGGATTTTGGTACAGCGAAGTCGGAGATGATGGATATGCTTTCACACTTTCAACAGAGAGACATCGTATTACAGTCGACGACGTGTGGTCCTCATAGGGATGACTGGAAGGTCGTAGTAGATGGTAGGGATATTTCTACGTTTGCATCGCGTGGGCAGCAACGCACGGCTGTACTGGCGCTTTTGTTCCTTGAGGTTTCCTATCTTGAAATTCAAAGAGGAGAAAAGCCACTGATACTTCTGGATGACGTATTCTCGGAACTCGATGACCATCATCAGACTTCTCTTCTTCAATCTTTTGAGGAGCATCAAGTTATCATCACTACAACACACATACCGAGTGAGTTAGACGGGGCAAAGGTATGGCAAATGGAGAGTCAACAGTTAACAGTTAACAGTTAACTGTTTACACGATAACTGTCGCCAACTTTCCTCGAAATGCTCCGAATGCAGCCAATGCCAATGCGTCAGCTGCATCATCGGGCTTTGGTATTTCTGTAAGATTAAATATCATCTTTACCATTTGTTGCATCTGCTTTTTATCTGCAGATCCATCTCCAGAGATACAACTTTTGAGTTCTGGAGGTGTAGGCTCGATGATAGTAATTTCTCGGTCTGCTACTGCTGATAGAATAACTCCTCTAGCCTGAGCAACATCCAGAGCAGTTTTCTCGTTTACGGAGAAATACAGCTTTTCAATCACGGCAAGCTCTGGCTGGGATTCTTGCAAAAAAGTCCGAAGATCGTCTCCTATTTCCTTCAGCCTCTGTGCGAGGGGAGTCCCAGAGGTAGTTTCGATCGTAAAGTAGTCCAATACCTCCATATCATGTGGGGATTTGGCTTCTATAAGCCCAATTCCTACTATTGCAAGGCCGGGGTCTATTCCAATAATACGCACGGTACGCAGTGTAGCGAAAAGTACCGAATTTTGCTATAATATAGAGATTCATAAACAAATTTGGAAATATATACATCTCGCCATAGGCACTTTGTAGCTCTTCCTATTTTGGCTGCTGCCCTTGTATTCAGCTTGGTCGATATACATGGAGATTTTCCGAATGTGCTTTCTTCGGTTACGCAGATATTTAGTGGTGCAGAGGATGAGCGATTTACTCTTGATTCAGGTGTATATGGAGTTGTGTACGCTGGTGGGGAGCTAGAGGAAGCAGACAATCACTTTGTGCTAACAAAAGGGTCTGTCTTACTTACTTCTGATGGAATGATTTTCACAGAGGTCGATGGAATTTCTCTATTTTCTATGAATGGGGCTATCCATCTTACCCGTGGTACAAAAAGCATTGTTATTGCAGCACTAACGACGCCAGTTGTTGTGACTTCTGGAGACCAACGTATGGTTGTTCCAAGTGGAATGCAGTGGGAGATTACTGATGGCATTGCTACACTGAATGATGGGTTCGATCTCTGGATGAAAGCTCGACTGCCACGTCCACTTCCAATGAGTTTTGTAGAGCGAAAAATAGGAGACTTGTCTCTTGTTCTCGTTCCCGAGAGCACTCTACCAGAGAGCAAGATACTTCTTCCTCTTAATATTGTGCCAGAGGGAAAGTTGCTGCTTTCGGTATCAGAGAGTCACGTTACGACAGATCGCAATGAGCATATTCTTGGAGTAGTTCGTACTACTGTAGAAGCAGAAGATGCAGATCGCTTCGAGGAACTCCTTAACGTTCCTATGGTGCAAGATGCACTAGCAACAGATCGTGGATCTGCAGTAGTTGCTGTTCTCCTTAGTCAGACTGATGTTAGTCATACAGTTCTAAGAATGCTTCTCTTACAAAAGTTGGTAGATAGCGAACCTGTATGGCTCGCTAGCTCGTTCCATCCTGCATACAGAGATATTGCATGGGCTATATTCGAGCCAGAGGTTTCTGTAGAGTCGAGCCTCAGTCGTGTGTTTCTTCTTCCATTTAGTACATTTAGCCCAGAGCCTTTTTCTGATTTTGTACTAGAGCGATTTTCTGTTTCGTTGAATGGAATGCAGAGCAAATTAGGGGATTCAGAAGCTTTTGTGGACAATGTTCTCGAAGCACATATGCCTCTTATCGATCGCCTCGAAGACCGTGGTTATCCTCAGAGAGCTCAGCACCTCGCTCAAGTTATCAGTGATCTTATTGCAAGTGTAGAAGAACCTACAGATGTTATGCAGCAAGCTGCAGACACCCTCAAGCAGCGCAGTCGTATTGATCTTTCTCCATTACCTCCAAAGCGTGACCCAGAACCAGAAGCATCTTCATCTTCCACAGCATCAGAGGTAGAACCAGAAGTGGTATTAACTCCTCAGCAAGTAGAGGCAAAAGCGTATCAGATGCTAGAAGGTGCAGCAGCTCTGTTTACAGTAAATTCTGCCATAGCAGCCTACGCAGATAATCAAGCTCGAGTAACAGATATCCTCTTTAGTACAGAGACAGAAGATAGAGCAGTAAGCTTTACGTTAGATGTCGCTACTGCGATAGTGACGAATATTGAGATTAATGGAAACACAGACTTCCCATATTCACCATCGTTTGATGGGTTTGTGAATTGGGTACGGAAGTAGAGTTAAACCTCTTTATGCCGAAAGCATCTCACCTCGTGGTCATTTACCATGCCTGTTGCCTGCAAATGCGCTAAGAAAGATACGTGCATCTATTAATGCTCTAAAAGAAAATCCATTTCCAATCGTATTCGCATTGGTCGTTATCGTATTGTGTATGAAGTGGCAAAGACTATTCGTATAGGGCATCGAAAAAATGTGTATAAGAGGCTTTAGTAATATGGAGTGACTCATTAGCGGTATGAAACGGTGCCTGAACTTATAAGTTAACTTCGAAGTTCGTATTGAGACGAGAACGAGATCAGGGGGTTTGGACTAGTCATTAATTGTACAGATAATGATATGCTTCTATTATATTTTCATGGCATTTGGAGATGATGAGAAAGAAAATGATGATGAAAAAGTAATTTAAAAAATGGCTTACAGAAGCCATAAATTAGTGGGCCCTTCGACTCACTTCACTTTATTCCGCTCGCTCAGGGTCATTCGTCTCGGCAAAAGTGGCCCGAGCCCGTAGGGCGAGGACCATGAGCGAGGCCCAAAGGGCCGAGTCGAATGGTGATAGACCTACCAACAGGTACTACCTATTTTCTATTACTGTAGAACTATATCAGTCGCTTATTTCTAAATGCAAAGCCAGATGAACTTTTCAGATATTTCTCAAAATCCAGTGCCTTTTGCTTTGTTTTGAAAGCAGAATAGAAAGCCAGTTCCTTAGGCTCAATTCTACTGGTAGTAGGAGATGAATGATTCTTATGTCGAACAAGCCTCTTTTTCAAGTCTCTTGTGAAACCAATATAATACTGTCCATTTTTTAGCTCGAGAATGTATACATAGCAACCGATTATATATCAAAAAGCCCCACGCCGCATCTCATTACATTCGAAGCTCCGCGGGGCACACTTCGCAGCTCTGTTTTTTTAAAAGTGTGGCGTGCCACGCGAAGCTCTCCGTAGAGAGCGAAGTGTGGTGGGCGACGCAAGATTTGAACTTGCGACCTCTACATTATCAGTGTAGCGCTCTAACCAACTGAGCTAGTCGCCCTTATGTATTAGCTGCAATAGGGTACGAAGATTTGCCTATCTGGTCAATAAAAAGAGGGCCAGAAGGCCCTCTTTTACGTCTTAATATGCTTATTTATCGTGTTTCTCCTCTGTTTGAAGCTCTTGTTTCACGGCGAATACACATGTATTTCTCTGTGCTTCGAAGATTCTCACATTTGGAACGTGCGTAATCATCTCGACGATTGATCATTCTACGAGCATTTCCTCCGTTGCGATTGTGCCTACGAAGTCTTGCAAGGTTTGGAGTACCGATGCGGCGAATATCAGTGGCAGGTCTGTTTTTTGATACATGGCGCATTTCACGGAGGGTGTGACCACGGGTGTAGCTATTGCGAGAATTCCTGTAACGCTGGCGTTCGGTTTTGCTATTAACATATTTACAGCGTTCTAGTTCGCGACCTGATGTGCGTTCACAGCGTCTCTCTGATGAACGAAGAGTCCTGCCCCCTTCTCCACCTGCATGTGCGAGTGGTACGGAGGTAAAGAGTAGTGCAGCTGCGAAAAATGCAGAGCATGCTTTTGATAGCAATAATTTCATACGAAAAGGGGAAGGTTAAATGAAGTATACAAGAGGAAAACGGAAAACGGAAAACTTCCTACTCATTTTCCACTTTCCACTTTCCACTTTCCACTTTCCGTTTATTTATCGTAGATTTCTGTAACACTCTGACCCTTTTCTACATGCTGGATCACCTGAGCAAGAAGTGGGGCAATTGGGAGGATGGTTAGTCCTTCAAATGCGTTTGGATCTGTTGGGATGCTATCAGTAACAATAACTTCTTTAAATCCTGCATCACTCAATCGTTCGATGGCTGGGTAAGAGAAGACGGGGTGTGTAGCTATTGCGTAGACATCAGGGTTCGCTCCGGCCTCAATGAGTGCATCCTTTGCAGAGATTAAACTTCCTGCAGTATCAATCATATCGTCAAAGAGTATGCAGGTATGCCCTTTTATCTCTCCTACAAGTTCTAGGATTTCTACTTTCTGATGTTCTGGTCGGCTTTTGTGCATAATAGCGAGCTCTGCTCCTATACGATCTGCAAATTTCTTTGCGCGCTTTGCCCCTCCTGCATCTGGAGAAACTACAACGGGCTTATCAAGCTTCTTGTCTTCGATGTATTTAGAGAAAATAGCCTGTCCATCAAGTGCATCTACTGGAACAGAGAAGAATCCTTGGATTTGGTCTGAATGTAGATTGAGAGTAATGACATGGTCTGCACCAGCCTGCTCTAAGAGATGTGCGATAAGCTTTGCAGAAATAGGCTCTCGATAGTCTGCGACTCTGTCTTGGCGAGAGTACGGAAAGAACGGTGCAATGACATGGACACTTTTTGCAAAGGATAACTTTGCTGCTTGGCACATCAAGAACAGTTCAATCAGATCTTCGTTCACGTTTTGTGTTGCTGTTTGTAAGATAAATACATCTTGGCCTCGTACAGAATCCTCATACTTTACATAGCGCTCTCCACAACTGAAGGTTTTGAGGGTTACCCCACCAAGTGTTTCTCCTAATTCTTTGGCTACGGCCTCAGCGAGTTCCCGATGAGAAGATCCTGAGAAGAGATACATATTGTCTCTATTATACCAGAAAAAAGAGCTGAGAGCTAAGATTTGAGTCCTCTGCTACACTTCCTCATATGCACGTTCGATTCAATTCTTGCATAGGTACCCCTGTTCTCGAAGAAGGGGGAGATAGGGCTCTTGGAGTGATTTCTGGGATCCTTATACACCCAGATACCGGGAAGATTGAGGGATTTTTGGTGCATGTTCAAGGGAGCGCTGGAAAGGGAGACCTGTTTTGCAGTTCGGCTGATATTATACGATGGGGGACGAGGGTCTATTTGCGTAACGCAAATAGACTTGCTCCTCCAGAAGATCGTATTCGTTTACAGTCTCTTTTGCAGGATCCTCGCTCTGTATTAGGTCAGAAGATTCGTACCGAGACTGGTAGCATGCTTGGCCGTTGTGCAGATGTTCAATTTAATACCGATGTCATGCATATCGAATGGCTCTTTCCTCGTAAGTTTTTTCGTTGGGGTATTGCCCTTCCTGTTTCTGATATTCTTGAAGTAACCACTGCAGCCATTGTCGTACAAGACCCTCTTAAGAAAGCACATGTTAAGAAAGAGCGTAAAGAAGTATCTGCTGGAGTACTATCAGAAATGGAGTCGGGGGTTGCTTTACGTAAATAAAAAAACACCCCGAGTGGGGTGCTTTTTAGTTTCTGATAATAATCGCTTACGGTGTTGTGACTCCTGCGACAAAGGAAATGATTGCCCGAGCAAGAAGGATAACCACTAGACCAATAATGGCGTAGAGAATCGTCTTCTTTGCTTTGTCTTTCTCTTGTTCCTCACCTTGAGAAACAATAAGACGGATACCGGCGATAACCACAACTACCACTGCAGCGAGTGCCATGAAGCTAAGTACCCTTACTAGAATGTTTAAGACACCGGTGCGGATACCCTCACCAGTATCATCTGGTTCTACACCACCAATAGGAGGAGTAGGTCCGAAGAGCTGGGCAGATGCTGTTGCGGGTAGGAATGAGATCGCAGCGTATGACACGTAGAGCGATAGTGAATTAATTTTATTCATCATAAGTGTGTATGGGGAATTTGTACCATTGTTACTTATGTGAATGCCCTAGCGCAAGGCCAGTTGGTACTTGTAATGGTAATGGGGCTTGACGAAACTAATCTTCGGTGCTCGCATCACTGCTTACAAGACCGACTGCAATAAGAAGAAGTGCAGGCAAAGAGAACCATAAGTCTTGATTTAATATCATTACTTGCATGAGCCTGCTCTTTTGGAGAAGGGCAGCAATAGTTTCATTTTGCTCGATAGCAGGATCGAGAATAGAAACATCAGTAACAAATATAAAGAGTGAGATAAGCAGTAGTCCTGCTGTTGCAAACCCAAACACCGCTGTAAGCAGTACATTTACAGGGCCTCCTAGATCTTTGGTGTAATCCACTTCTATACCACTGCGCACAGCGATAAAGATAATAAGTGCTATAAAGACGATCAGTTTAACTGCTGTGAGAATATCAGTATCTATGTTCAATCCCATAACACTTAGTAGGGGTCGAGAGTCTCCAGTAATACGTGTGATAATGTTGGCTATTCCTTCTACAGCGAGAATGGCGATGTAGGTAGAAATGATAATTTTAACAGCCTCATGCTTTCCTATGATAAAGCTATAGGTAATCACTAACCCAAAGAATACGATGATAAACAGGTCCCAAGTGGGTGTAATGGACATAGGAATAGGGGGGTTGCCTCTTATAGTACATTTACAGAGGGCTAAATTGAAAGTGGAAAACGGAAAACGGAAAATAGCTGTGCATTTCTCTTTCCACTTTCCACTTTCCACTTGTACTCTTTTGGCATGCGTCACGGATTCCTCCTCATTGATAAGCCCGAAGGACCTACCAGTCATGATATTGTTGCTATGGTTCGCAAGGCGTTATCCGAAAAAAAGGTTGGGCATTTGGGTACGTTAGATCCCGCAGCATCTGGATTGATGGTGTTAGCCGTAGGAGCAAAAGCTCTTAAGCTTGTAGAGCTGTATAACAGTTTGCCAAAAGAATACGTTGCCGATATTGATTTTGGTTCTATTAGTGCAACGTACGATCGTGAAGGTCCTATAGAAGAGTTTAAGCGCAAACCAGGAGTAGGGGATCCTACAGATCATCAAATAGTAGAGTCTTTGCGAGATCGCTTCTTGGGTCAGATTGATCAAGTCCCACCAGCAGCATCAGCAATAAAGATAGGTGGCGAACGCGCGTACCGAAAAATGCGACAGGGGAAGGACGTAGAACTTGCTGCACGTAGAGTAGAAATTACAAAGTGCGATCTTCTGTCGTATACCTATCCTCATCTAAAGTTATGTATTGCCTGTGGAAGTGGGACATATATTCGGTCACTCGCAAATGATTTGGGCTTAAGCCTGAAAGTTGGTGGTTATCTCACCGCGCTTAACCGTACGAGAGTAGGGGAATGGTCTTTGGATGATGCGGTTACAATTGATGATCTTAAGTGGTCTGACGTTCTTCCTCTTAAGGATGTACTTACTGATAAGTCAAAATTAGAACTGTCTGATGATCAGTTTGAGGACATCTCTCACGGAAGATTAATTGGTGGAGTGTGTGAAAAAGATATGATTGCGTGGCACGCAGGTCTTCCTGTTGCAGTTCTCGAACAAGCAGCCTCTGGCCAAATCAAGGCAAGAAAAGTGTTGTAGATAGGATCAATTATCCGTAGAATCTTGCTGCTACGTCAGATATGGGTCGGTAGCTCAGTGGTAGAGCAGGAGACTCTTAATCTCTTGGCCGTGGGTTCGATCCCCACCCGACCCACCACGATTTCATGAAAGAAAACCTACGGTTTCCTCTCATGGGCTCTCCTTCCCTTTAGTCAGAGCTGCTCCAGCGAAAGCAAGCTTCCGCTTCGCAGTTTTTTACACATCAACAACCTTTAACCCAAGAGATACGAGGAGGATGCCGATAGTCCTATCGACACGACTTTTTGATTTGTTAAATGCTACTTGCACTTTCTTGATCGTAAAGATTGATGCAACGAGCGAAAACCATATTATGGATGACACGACAACGAATACGGCGAAAGTGTACTGAATACTATTTGGAGTTTCTGGAGTGATAAACGCAGAGAAGAGACTTACGAATGCCAAGGTTGCTTTCGGGTTAAGAGCGTTTACGTAGAATCCCATCTTGATAGCCTGCTTGGGAGAGATAGCTTTAGCCTCTCTCTCTGTAGAGAGATCAAGGTCCTGGTCTTTACTCATGAAGCTCGCGATACCAATACAAATAAGATACGCAGCTCCAAGATACTTAATCAGATTAAAGAGCATGATGGATTGCGAGATGATTAGCCCCAGCCCAAGGATGCAGTAGGTCATATGCACAAGAAGCCCCAATGCAATTCCTATGCTCGTGTAGCGTCCAATGCTTGGAGAGTATTTTACGCTGTTTCTTACTACAACAAGAAAGTCTGGCCCTGGTGAAATCATAGCCAGAAGATCAATAACGCACATGGCGATAAGTATTTCCATGGCGGTAATGTACCTTACTTCACTGACCCCATACAATGCTTCTGGATGGTTCTCCAGTCGAAGGGGAATCGATGTGTTTCCATTGCACGTACAAGTGCACCAAAGCAGTGCCAGACTGTTTTTTGTGAGTACAAGAACCCGTTACCTGCCTCTTGCACAGGGTTATAGTCTTCGAGTGCTGCAGTATCTGGAGCAATCGGAACGACACCATAGCTAAGAGCTAGAGGAAGCTCTGCAAGATCTGCTGGGTCTTCTAGGAATAGTGCCATATCAGAAGCAGCATACATTTTGCGAATAGCCACTTCTTCATTAGGAATAATAGCTACTCTGTGTGGGTGCTCTTGAGAAAGCTTTGTAAAGAGGTCACCGTAGTGGCTTGCTCCTTTTCCAAGAATAAGAATCTGAATATCCTGACTGATGATTCCTGGAAGAATTTCTTCGAGTAGTGCTCCTCCAAGAACTTCACTCATACCAGCAGGTAGGCAAATTACAGGCCTTTTTGATTCTGATGGCCAGCCGAGCTCTTCTTGCAGGCTTTGCTTATTCTTCCCCTTTTTTTCAAGAGAGGCTGCGGTGTAGCGCTGAGCAATTTTTTGGTCTGTTGCAGGAGTCATATGTATTTATGTTTCCTCTTATTATAGCCTAAAACGGTACTTTATTGAAGGGAGCTGAGCTTGTATTCCTTCTAAAGTAGTGTCCGGTATATAGGTTGTATTTAGTGGGAAATGTGGGCATTCTGGGGTTAGTGAAACACCTTGTTCTCGTTGATGGCCACCACCTCATGTATAGGGCGTACTGGGCTATCCCCCGTACCCTTAAAACACGCAGTGGAGAGCAGTCTAATACCTCATTTGGTATGGCTTCTATGCTTCTGGCTATCCTCCAAAAAGAGGAGCCGGACTCTCTAGTCATCTGTTTTGACGAAGGAAATAAGACTTTTCGTCACGAGGAAAATGATACATATAAAGATGGGAGGGCAGAGACACCTGATGATTTTTATGTCCAGATCCCGAGAGTCATGGAGCTTATGAAAGCATTCAATTTTCCTGTTGTGAGCGACCCCTATTATGAGGCTGATGATTTTCTTGCTACATATGCAACCGTTGCAAGCGATAGAGGAATGAGAGTGACCGTCGTTACGGGTGATAAGGATGCATTTCAGTTGGCATCAGAAAGCATCCGCGTCGCTATTCCGCATAAGGGATATAACCAAGCAGAGTATCTTGGGCCAGATGAGGTCTATGAAAAACTCGGCGTTACCCCAGCACAAGTCGCTGCCTTCAAAGGCTTAAGTGGTGATAGTTCGGATAACCTTAAGGGCGTTAGTGGTATCGGACCAAAAACTGCTTCGGGTCTTATTCAGCAATTTGGATCACTCAAAGAAATTTATAATAATCTTGATGATGTCCGTCCTGCTGTTCGGGAAAAATTGGAGATGGATAAAGAGCAGGCATTTTTCTGTGAACGCATGGCAGAACTTGTGTGCGATATCGAACTTCCCATTTCTATTGATGATGTTCAGCTCGAAAATCTCGACCCCAGTCCTTTGTTGGAATTCTTTACAGAGCTCGAGTTTACATTGCTTTCAAAACGCTTCCTCAAGCTTCTAGAATCAGACTATGGACAGCAGCATTTTCAGACAGAAGGTCTGTCATTACCAACATCTTCATCAGGAGTAGCTCCAAAAAGTGAAGCACAGTTGTCATTGTTCGAATAAGGCTGCATACAATTCGTACTCATGAGTTTTCTGATGGTCTTTTTCACAAAGTCTATCAATTGCTTAGCCCTTATAATACATAAAAAATCTGATTACTTTTTTTGTTCACTCTAAGCGCCTATGTTCACCTTTGGTATTCAATAGGGTCTTGCATTGTTTCTCTGCGAACGTACACTTCGCGTTGTGCTCATGAGATTTTCACGAGCAAGCTTCTTCCATTCCCAATTGCCATGTCCAAAGAAAGAGTACTCGCCAGCCTCGATATCGGAAGTTCAAAGATCCGAACAGTTGTTGCTGTAGCTGATAGTGATGATGCGCAGAGTACGCCAAATATTATCGGTGTTGGTCTTTCTCCTTCACTTGGTATGCGCAAGGGGCATGTAATAGATGTAGAAGAACTTATCCATAATATTATTTCCTCATTAGAAGATGCAGAACGTATGGCAGGTGTTCCTATTAACCATGTCTTTGTAGGAATGTCTGGTTCTCATATAGAAGCATTTGATAGCAGAGGTGTTATTGCCATTTCTGGTGCAGAGATCACCCTTGATGATGTTGCCCGTGTACTCGATGCAGCTCAAGCGGTTTCGATTCCTGCCAATAGAAGGATTCTTCATATAGAACCAAAGGCATATGCGGTTGATGAGCAGCGCGGTATAAAAAACCCCGTAGGAATGACAGGTATTCGATTAGAAGTAGATGCGCATATTGTCACAGGGCACATTCAGCATGTAAAAAATATTGAGAAGTGTGTCGACCAAGCAGGAGTAGATGTTGATGATCTTATTCCATCAACGATTGCAGCAGCTGAGGCTGTACTTACAAAACGTCAGAAAGAACTTGGAGTTGCCATTATTGATATTGGCGCTGGATGCGTAAGTCTCGCAGTGTTCGAAGAAGGAACAATCCTACATAGTGTTTGTATTCCTTTGGGTGGCGAGAGCGTGACAAACGATATTGCTATCGGACTTCGTACGTCTGTTGATACGGCAGAGAAGATCAAAATTGAATTTGGGTCTGTGTTACCAGAAGAAATCCCAGAACGTGAGATGATCGATCTCTCCACAGTATCTAAGGTTGATACGCAAACTGTTTCTAAGCGGTACATGGCAGAGATTATGCAAGCTCGCTACTTCGAAATCTTCTCACTTGTTAATGAGGAGCTTAAGAGAATTGGTAGAGCAGGAATGCTTCCTGCTGGAGCGTTGCTTACAGGAGCTGCAGTTAAAGCTCCAGGTGTACTCGATCTCTCTCGTGATATTCTCGGGCTTCCTGTACAGATGGGATTCCCAACAGATATTGGAGGTGTTATCGAAAAAGTTGATGATCCAGCATATGCAACAGCACTCGGTGCTTTGGTGTGGGGTATGCGTGAGGGCGAAGGTCCACAGCGCATCGGAGGTGTTCAAGTGAAGCGCGTTTTTTCTCAGGCAGGTTCTTGGTTCAAGAGTTTGCTTCCTTAATTTTTACGTTACGTTAATTCCCCCCTTTTATCATGTCAGATACGCTACGTTCCCTCTTCTCGGGTAGCAAGCCTGCTGGGTCGCAGCAAGGTGATGATGATGGTGCTACTACTACAAGTGGCGCAGTCAGCTCCCGCGAAGTTCTACCAGATGTTACTCCTGGTGCCGATATCCGTGTTCTTGGTGCCGGTGGCGGTGGATCCAATGCTATAAAACGCATGATGGATGCCAAAATCCAAGGCGTCGATTTTATTGCCGTCAACACAGACGTGCAAGCGCTCTATCATAATCCTGCTGCAAAAAAGCTTACAATTGGTCGTGGGGTAACCCGTGGTCTTGGTGCTGGTGCTAACCCAGATATTGGAAAGAAGGCAGCAGAAGAAAGTATGGAAGAGATCAAGAAATCTCTTGAAGGAGCAGACATGCTCTTTATTACCGCAGGTCTTGGAGGAGGGACCGGGTCCGGAAGTGCTCCCGTTATTGCAGAGATGGCTCGCAGTATGGGAATCTTGACTGTTGGTGTTGTAACCAAGCCATTTAACTTCGAAGGTCTTAAGAGAAAGAAGCAGGCAGAGGAGGCCTTAGAAAACCTCAAAGGAAAAGTAGATACACTTATCACCATCCCGAATGATAAGATCCTTTCTCTCATCGACAAAACAACTCCACTCACAGAAGCATTCCAAGTGGTCGATGAAGTATTGCAACATGCTATCGAAGGAATCTCTAGTCTTATTACCGTACATGGTCTTGTTAACGTGGACTTCGCTGATGTGAAATCTATTATGCAAGATGCTGGTACTGCACTTATGGGTATCGGTTACGGAACAGGGGACAGTAGGGCTGCCGAAGCAGCTCGTGCTGCTGTAGATAGCCCACTTCTAGAAATGAGTATTTCTGGTGCGAAGGGTATCCTCTTCAATATTACTGGAGGGAACGATCTTTCTATGTACGAAGTGGATGAGGCTGCACGTATTATTACAGAAGCTGCAGACTCTGATGCAAATATAATCTTTGGTGCAGTGATTGATGAAAACTCAACAGGCGAAGTAAAGTGCACTGTTGTCGCTGCCGGATTTGAAGAGCAAGAAATCCCTGCTTATCCTGCAATTGGAAGTTCTACAGGTGAAAGTCTTACCAAGAAAACATTTGGAGTTCCTTCTACTGCCAATCAGGCAAGTGGCCCAGAAATACGCCAAGAGCAAACGCAAGCTGCCCCATCACTTATGGAGGCAAAGTCTACCAAGCTCGACCTCAACGAAGACGAGCTGGAGGTACCAGCGTTTATGCGCAAACCAATCTCGAAGTAAACACACTAAGAAAGAAAGGGCGCTCCGGTGGGGAGGGCTCTTTTTTAATTCCTACATGTGTCCTGTGCTTCCAAATCCTCCTCGCGAAACGGCAGCGAGTTCTTTTTCCTCTATCCACTGCGCCTGCTCTACTTTAACAAACATTCCTTGCGCAATACGCTCGCCTCGCTCGACAGTCACGATTTCGTTGCTGATGTTTTGGACTTGAATAAGTATCTCGTCATCTGGCCCGTGATAGTCTTGGTCGATGACCCCGATACTATGTGGGCACACAAGAGCTTTTTTACGGGGCAGAGAAGAGCGGGGGACAATAAGAAGTGCATGACCCTCCGGTACTTGCACGACGACGTTACCAGGCACGAGAGCGATGCTCCCAGGTTCGATGGTTGTTGTTTCTCGTGTGACAAAATCAAATCCTACTGCACCTCCAGATTCATGCTTTGGAAGTGGTAGCGATGGGTCGATACGTTTGATGCGGATCTGCATAAGTCCATATTGGCTTATTGCAAAGCTCTATGCAAGTTACATACCGACACTAGAATCATTCCCATGCTGACTTCGTTCACCAAGGTATTGCTTTACTGTGCCAGTCTCAATTTTGTTGTAATAGCTTTCTTCTTTAAAGTCGCCTGCCATATTGGCTAGGATATCTATCAATGTAGCTCTATTACTAGGGTCTGCAAGTGATTTTGAAAGTTCACGAGAGAATTGTTTGGTTGCATTGAAGTTATCAGATTGCCTTTTTGAACCATTTGCAACAATCAACTGGCCATCTTCTTCAGACTGATTTCGTACATATTCATCTTGGTTTGCATCAATTTTACTCCAGTCCAATGGAATGCCATCAATAACACTCCTTATTAGCTGGTTATTTCCTTCACGGTATTCTTTTACTTTATGTCCATCTGCAGATGGGGCGGTTTGCCCTGCAATTTGATCCAGAGTGACTTCTATACGCGTTGCTTTATCCATCCCGTTTCGGGTAAGGATATTATCGAGATGTGCATATGCAGCTATGGATTTTGCAGCTTCCTGTGCGTCTTGTTCTGTAAATGTTGCATCTCCATCTTTATGTAGTTGTGCGAGTTGTGCGAGAATTTTGAATTTGGTTCCAAAGCCTGTGTAGGTATTTTTGGCAGCTTCGTAACTCATTTTAAATCGTGAACCAGAAAGAACTCCCGTAAGCTCTTCAACTCCCTTGTAGTCCATTTGACTAATGATGGTAGGAATATCTTCGTGATCCAATTCTTCGGTTCTTGACCCAGACGTTGCTTTTGCCATACGGGCTTTTGCACTTTCATTCCGCGTAAGTTCCAAGTGCAGCCACAGTGTTGTCTTTGGGCCTGGCTTGTATCTGCTAGCACCACTTTCTGTAATACGATTTGCGAGGGCCTTTATTTCTGTCATCGAGTTATTCTTACCGTAAAAGTAGTCGATAAATGGAAATATATTCAAGATTCCACCATCTTGACCAGCCATGGCTCTAAGCCTATCGATAGATAGTAGTCCTTTTGCTACACCTTGAACAAGGTAGTATAGCTTTTCTTCCATGGTCATCTTACCGTTACGCATAGAGTACTCTAGTATCTCTTCGTACAGGTGTGGATTGATATCTTCTGGGATGTTATTGCTACCACTCTTTTCTATCCATAGCTGTAGTTGTCGTTCTAAGTTTGCAGCGAGCCCACCGCTTACATTAGAAAGTTGGTCTGTTGTGGTAGTAAATTTCTTTTTTCCACTATCTACAGCACCATCATTTTGCTGACGCCAGTCGAAGTATTTATCTTTGTCTCCCCAGATATCTGTAATCAGTTTTTGTAGCCATTTATCTCTCAAGATATCACTACCTGCACAAGGGCCTTCTGGCATATGGTATGAACTCAGTGCGTTCAAGGTATTCCAGAAAGGTACGTAGTTCCAGTCCATACGCCCACGTTCTGATAGTACCTCTGCAATTGCTCGTACTTGGTCTTTGTTACGTGTGTTTCCAAGCATGCTTAGTAGGGCGTAGCTATCTTGATCTTTAAGAGCTTCTTTCCACTGGTTTACCTCTTCGATTTCCGAGGCGTTACCACGCTTATCGTATTCATGTTTCAGCTGTCCAGCATACGGAACCCAATCCCCAATCCATTCTGTAAGATTTTTACCAAGTCTACTCTGGGCACGTTCTCCTCTACGCTTCCACATACGTTGAACATCTTCAGCTCCTTGTTTTACTGTGTTAACAATATCCATAATAGATACAAATTCAATTCCCTTTAAGAATCCCATTAATCCACCTCCGCCTATGCCCGATGGACCCTGTTTGCTCATATCGAGTTCGAGGCTCTTTAGGCGGTCTATCTCCTCTGTAACTTCTTTTATGTCTTCTCCCAGTGCAAGGAGTCGTGGAGCAAGCTCTTCTTCGGAAAGTGTTTTTCCATAAAATGGCTTCTCAATCTCATTCTCGAGGTAGTCTTTTTCTATATCATATCGCTCTTGCATAATATCGATACCGTCAACGTTGTCGTGACTATCTATAAATGATTTGATGATAAGAAGAGAGTTTCTCGACGCACTTATATCTTCGGTTGTACTTGCAGCTATTTCGATACCTCCACCACCACCTTCTTCTTCATCATCATCTCCCATACCTGATGAATCTTGCAGTGCAATTCCATCATTGTTTGCAGCGGCAAATTCGTCAGAGACTGAAATTTTCTCTGGCACACTTCCTGTATCTATTGCATCGAAAAGAGCTTTATCCTCAGGTTTGAAGTTGCTTAAATTTTTGCCATTCTTGTAAGAAGCAAATTTGTTGATTAGTTCATCGATTAGCATTTCTTTATAGCGTCCATCTGCACGTTGCTTTGCTATACGTTCTAGTTTATCACCAGTGAAATTTTGCTTTTGTGCTAGGGCACGCTCTTTCTCAAGAAACTTATCGTATAAGTCTGCCATCATCCAATCTTCTGCTCGATCAAACAACATATCTTCGAACGTTGTTCCATCTGTCATGCCAGGTACTTCTTGCTTAAGGTACATACTCATTCCTACAAATAGTTGTGGCAGAAGACCTGTACTACGCATGAGTGTATCGACAATTGCATGCCCTTGTTCGTGATAGAGCGTGTGCTGCTTAGTGGATTCGCTATTAATGATGTTAAGATTTAGGTATATCAATCCATCGCCTGGGTTGTAACAACCAGGACTGTCTGTAGTTCCACAAGCTTTTTGGTATGCAGTCATGTCACTAAGTTCTACAATGCGCGTTCCACTTAGTGCATCAAGTTGCTTCAGTACCTCTTGAAATTTCCGTATCTCTAATGCACTCTCGCGGATGATCTGTAACCCTTTTTCACCATGTATCTTTTCTATGCCGGTAAGATTACTTCGAAGCACTTTAAGCTTATTGCGAATCATTCCGTCAGCCCCAAGAGCTTTAATCGATTCATGTTGTAATGCAGAATGCGTAGGAGCAGCATCTATACCATTACCGAAACAGATTTGCTCAATTGCTGCTAGTTGCCCTTGAAGTTTTTCGCTTACCTCTGTCGTGTTTTCTGATGTATCTTTTTGAATCTCTTTTTCATCCTTGCTGATGAGATTAATTATGTGTGGGCTTTCTACAGCAGCTACAATAAGTTCAAGCTGCCTGCGACGACGAACGGTAAATTCATCAAAGAGGAATTCCTCATCCTCGGGGCTTGGTTCTCCATCATTATCCTTGAGATTCGTAGCAAATTTCGCAAGGCCTGTTAGGTTTCCTAAATCTTTAAGTGAACTTGGCAGATTTTCTTGTAAATGCGTATCAGTTGAAAGTGTATTTGCTGCGCTCTGCAAGGAGGGCGCATAGGAAGTCACCCAGGCAATTACTACATTTCTCTCTTGTACATCTGTGGCATCGTGAGATCTATCAGATCCTAGTAGCTCTTCTTCAAATGTAGCATCATCTGCTTCTATCCATGCAAGTGCCCGTAGTTCACCAGAGAGTCGTACTGATTTTTGTGTAAACTTCTGGTCACTAGTCTTACGAAGGTTCTCGGGGTCTTCTTCTGATTCGTTTATCAGAGAAGTTCCCTTTGCTCGTTCTAGATGAGTATGTACTTCTGCAAATCTTCGATGTAGTGCAGTTTCGGAGATGCCTAAATCTTTTGCAATACGCTCTGGTTGATCTCCATACTGCTCCACAATTGGACGAATGCGGTCTTTAAATGTGGTACTTAGTTTTTCTGCATGCCTTTTGAGGAGTGCTAGAGCATGTTTTCTCGCTAATTGAATTTGTTCAAAGAACTTTCTCTCCATTTCTTCCATGGAACCCATTGAAGTTTCGCTGGCAAGATCGTTTTTTTCTATAGCTGCAATCTTTCTAGCGGCCATTACTTTCTTCTGAATTAACTTAAGCTTGAATGACTTTGTTGGATTCCCGCTACTATCCCTATCTGTATCAGTAATTTCTATTTCTCGCACCAAGGCATCGAGTGCGCGTTGCTCTTCTGGAGATAGATTGTTCTTACCATTGTCTAACGCAATCTCAGGGTTAATGTCGAGTGTTTTTACGATGGCATCTACCTCACTATCTTTCCAGGCATCTTCGTCTAAGTATGCAGTAAGACTTTTATTTTCAAGTCCAACTTTTTTTTCGAGGGTAATAATTTCACTTACAGGGGTACTACCTAGTTGCTGCTCTAGCTCGTGAAAATGCTTTATACGTCTTTCGAATGCTTGGGATAGTTTTACTGCAAGCTCCTCGTCATTAATAAAGTGCTCTATGTCTTTTGTGATACCTTCAGCGAGCTCAGAGTCTCCTTTCCCCTTTTCTAACTCTTGAATGCGTAGCCCTATAGATCGATTCATTTTATCAAAATCAACTGTTGGGAACCGTTTACGCAATTGTTCATCACGAAGTATTTCTAGTGTTTGTTCTAATACAAATGGGGACCAGGCGACGGTCTTTGCTATTTCTGGTGCTAGCTCTGTAACATTTTTTGATGTTTTTCCAGAGATTTCCAGTATGTCATCTGTTGATGATTGATCTAATTTTTCAGAAGAGCCTTCTTGCGGTTGCTCTAGTGGATTGCCGTCATCGTCATCTGCAAAGCACAGCAAACGTTTCTCCTGCATGGCAGGGGAGAGCTTTTTTGCAAAATGCCAGTGCCAGGTGTGTTCCAGCATGTTAGAGTTTACAGATTCGAATAATAGTGTCAAGTAGCTTTTCTCCTTTGTCGTCTAATCGAGGTAATAGATTTTCTAGTAAATCGTGCAATAGGAATGGATCAATGTCTCCAGTTTGAATTTTGATGTCGTTTCCTGATTTTCTTTCTATGTGTAATTCATGATAGTTTGACCCTCTTAAAATCCAGTACCCAGTACAATTGCCCCATTCGTTGTACTTGTCATTGACTGCAAATCCATTTCTCCACATGCGCATTTTCTTCATAGGAAACTCTTGTGCATGCATTTTCCAATAGACGGCTGTGCACACAATTATAAGAGCAGTAAACGTCCAAGCCTCTGTAGCAATGCTGTATGCTAGGCAAATGGCAAAAAATATTGCAGCTAAGATATACCAGATTTTTGTACGTTCTTGATGCAGATGTTCCGGTGCAATCCAGCTAAGAATTGGGTCGTCTGTAGGGAGGGAAGTTGGGGTCATGTGTATTTGTGTGTAATCGTTTAATTATAGCGGAAAAACGCCATTTCGGGTATTGCACAAGGGTTGCACTATCTCAGAAGTATACTGTAAGTATGTTTGTACTAAAATGGCTTAAATAAGCCATTAATATTCATTAAATGCTATAAAAATTGATCTTTCACTCTGTCCTTCTAGAATAGCGGCTACAATATCGGATGTGGGCAATTAGCTCAGTTGGTTAGAGCGTTGCATTGACATTGCAGAGGTCACTGGTTCGAATCCAGTATTGCCCACCATGTTCCATCAAGTCACGGAACCCCTTCTTCCGCTTATTCATCAGTAATATCTCGAGTGTCAAAAAGTTTTGATCTTGTACACCCTCCCAAGAGAAGGGTTTGAGTCGTAGCGTAGGAGTATGAAGTATCGTGATCGATTTCGGATACAGTCAATGCGAATGCGTGGCTGGGATTATGCGAGCGATTCTGTGTATTTTATTACGATATGCACAAAGGGAAGAGGGGCATGGTTTGGTGATGTGGTTGATGCAACCATGGATCATACGGTTCTCGGATTGGTTGCTCAATATTTCTGGGAACGAATCCCTCATCATTTTCCTCACGTCGATCTGGATGTATTTATTGTCATGCCAGATCATGTGCATGGGGCATTAATTTTTCGTTCCTCGGAGGGGGTGCAATGTTGTCCACCAGTAGAGACGCGCCATGGATCAGGTGTTTCCTCAGCAGAGACGCGGTATACCGCGTCTCTACAGAATTCCATCGCATCTCTACGAAAAGGGAATGTATTTGGACCATTAAAAAAGGGATCATTACAATCAGTGATTAATGTATACAAAGGCGCTGTTACAAGGTGGGCACATGCAAATGATATTCCAGATTTTCGATGGCAGTCACGATTTTATGAACACCGCATACGTTCGCATTCAGAATTGCAAAATACGCGGTTGTATATCAATGAAAATCCTTCCTCAATTTTTCTATGAGCAGTCATTTTCTTCAAAAAATTCTCGATCTCTTTTATCCAAAACATTCTCTGCAAGGAATATCTGGTTGCTGGATCACGACAGAGGAGTGGTCTGATATTCCCTATAATAAATATAGAGAGAGCCGCGTATTTCTCGAAGAGCGCGGCCTTGGTTCTGTTGATAATATTGTTTCTGCTTGTAGTTATCATGATTCTATTTTGCTGCAACGAGCATTATTTACTTTTAAGTATAGACGCGTTCCAGGTCTTGCATCAAAACTTGCAAACTTCATTATTCAATTTGGAGAAGAAGAGATGACGCTGGATAGTGTGCTTGCACCTGTCCCTTTGCATTGGCATCGACAATTTGATCGCGGGTTTAACCAAGCAGTATTACTTGCACGACGTACTGCATCTGTTTTGGATCTTCCATATTCTCATCTTTTAAAACGTGTTCGTGATACGGGGCATCAAGCATGGCGTTCGCGAGATGAGCGAATGGTTTCGATGCACGATGCTTTTATATTGCGCAGAGGTGTTACTGTTCCAAGACATGTTGTTCTTGTCGATGACATTGCAACAACAGGTGCAACACTTGATGCATGTGCAAAAGCCTTAAAGAATCATGGCGCAGTTCGTGTAGACGCATGGGTAGTGGCAAGAGGATAAAAAGTTCACTTCACTACACATTGATACACAGAGATATTTTTTTTCTACGAGTGCAACACGAAGTGGGTGTGGAAAACTTTTAAGTTTTCCACTCCGCGTGTAACATCGCGTTCCTGATGAATGTACTGATTTCCGCACTGGCATTTTTTCTCCTGCTGTCCGTACTCATTCTTATTCACGAATGGGGACACTTTTCCGCAGCAAGATTCTTTAAAGTGGTAGTAGAGGAATTTGGCTTTGGTCTGCCACCTAAAGCAAAGACTCTCTTTAAAAAATATGGAACAGAATTTACAGTGAACTGGATTCCTTTCGGAGGATTTGTTCGTCTTAAAGGTGAAAGTGCTATGACAGAAAAGGAACGTCGATCAAAAGGAAGTTTTAGTGCGGCACCCGTGTACGCACGCGTTATTATTTTGCTTGCAGGTGTATTTATGAATTTACTTCTTGCATTGGTTATCTTTACCATCGGTTTCTCTGGAGCAAACTGGGTACCAACATATACAACATTGGAACAGATGGAAGAAGCAGGAAGGAGTGGTGAGATTCATTTGGTGATGAGTGTGCTTATTGATGAAGTAATTTCTGGAGGTGGCGCTGCAAAAATTGGCGTTCCAAAACAAAGTATACTTCGCTCTATTAATGGAACAGATATTGCCAGCATATCTCAGGTCTCTCTTATGCAAGAGGGCAAGCAGAGAGTGGCGTATGGAGTTTCTTCATTTACAGATGGCGTAGTAGGAGAAGAGGTAACAAGCTTTACTGTTTCATTACGTGATGGAAAGTCTGGAATTGTCATCGTTCCCTATCCTTTGGAACTTTCTGCACCGGATAGAAACGTTGTCACAGGTTTTGTTCTCGCATTACGAGAATCACAAGTAATGATGGTGCAAACAGTTAAAGGCATAGGCACGCTGGTCTTTTCTATTGTAAGCACTGGTAAAGTTCCAGAAGGTATTGCAGGAATTGTTGGTATTGCACAGCTTACGCACGGCGCTGTACAAGAGGGCTTTATGCATTACCTACGTTTGGTTGCATTACTTAGCCTTAGTCTAGCCGCACTTAATGTACTGCCATTCCCAGCCCTTGATGGAGGTCGCCTTATATTTGTTCTCGTAGAATGGATAAGTCGCAGGCCTGTAAACCGAACATTTGAAGTTACTACTAATGCAGTTGGCTTTGTTTTCCTATTGCTTCTTATTCTTCTTATTACCTTTAATGACATCGTCCGTCTCTTCTAGTAGTGCAACTACACCGGCTAGTTCTACAGAAAGTCACAATGCAATGTGGCTGGAGACGCTTAAAAAACTAGAACCAAAGTTGCAACGAAGCGCATTTATTACGTGGTTTAGAGATACCACCATTCTCGGGCGCGAAGATGGACAAGTAATTATTGGTCTTCCGCTGGCCACAGTGATGAACTGGCATCTCGAGCGATACCAGGCTTTGACAGTAGAGACTCTCAAAGAAGTGGACAGTGCGATAAAAAAAGTGGTGTATAAGGTGGATGGCGGGCTCAAAGATAACCGCGATCGCACATTTGATCTACTGGAACATTTTCCAGAGAAGAAAAAAAGAAAACTCCCAGGCAAGCAAGAAGTAAAAATGGCGGAGGGAGTTACAAGTAAAATATTAAACCCTCGTTACCTTATTGATAACTTTATTGTTGGTGCTAATAACAGGCTCGCACAAGCAGCGTGTAGTGCTGTTTCGGTATCGCCAGGTGGAAAGTACAACCCTCTCTTTCTTTATGGAGGAGTAGGACTTGGAAAAACACACCTCCTTCAAGGAACGGGTAATGCTATCTTGCAAAAAAATCCAAGAGCTACCGTGGTGTATACCACGTCGGAAGACTTTACGAATCAAGTAGTTGAAGCTATCCGTATGCAAAAAATGGAGCAACTGCGTAAGCGCTACCGTCAGGTAGATGTATTAATCATTGATGATATTCAGTTCCTTGCAAAAAAAGAGCGCACACAAGAGGAGTTCTTCCATACATTCAATACGCTCTACGAAGCGGGTAAGCAGGTTATTATTTCTTCTGATAGGCCACCAGACGAGTTGCAACTCGAAGACCGTCTTGTTTCTCGATTTGAGCGTGGAATGATTGCTGATGTTTCAGAGCCAGATTACGAAACACGTCTCGCAATTTTGCAGGAGAAGGCACAGGATTACGAGCTCTTTATCGACCTCTCCGTATTGCAGTTTATTGCAGAGCACACGACTAAAAATGTTCGTGAACTTGAAGGGATTCTTATGCAAGCCGTTGCACAGTACGAGTTAGAGCAGCGCATGCCGACTATCAAATCTATTGCCGAAATTATGCGTAAGCTTAACAAAGATCCTCATGTACAAGAGGAAGACGTAGGGTTTGAAACTCCAGAGAAAAGGCGATCGACGCTTCAAGATGTTATGGAGCTTGTAAGCAAGTATTACAGTGTATCTATTGATGATCTTATTGGGGTATCTCGCGTACGAGAAGTATTGCTACCTCGTCAAATTGCGATGTTTATTGGTAAAAAACATCTTAGTATCAGTTTCGTTCGTCTCGGTGAGGCATTCGGAAATCGTGACCATACAACGGTTATGAACGCTTGTGACAAGATTGATCGCAGTATGCAGAGTGACCACAATGTTTTGCGAGAGGTGCATACATTAACAACAGAGTTAGGTTTGAGATAGTATGTCCCACTGCTAAACTCTTGGCAATGTCGAACCAATCACCTGAAATCGATGACCTCTATAAACTGCGTCACTCATTAGCGCACGTGCTTGCACAGGCGGTTTTAAAGCTTTGGCCAAATACGAAGATCACTATCGGGCCTCCTATTAATACGGGATGTTATTATGATTTTCTTTTTGAGGAGCCGGTGACTGATGAAGAATTTAAAAAGATCGAAAAAGAAATGCGCAGTATTATCAACAAAGGACAAACCTTTGAATCAGAAATACTTTCTATAGATGACGCTCTCAAATTTTGGAAAGAGCGAAATCAGAAATTTAAAGTAGAGCTCATAGAAGATCTTGCAGCTAAAGGGGAGACGGAAGTCACCAATTACCGCAATATTGATGCAGAGGGTAACGAGACGTTTGTTGATCTCTGCAAAGGAGGACATGTCGAAAACTTCAAAGATATTCCTGCTGATGGATTCAAAATCATGAGTCTTGCAGGAGCATATTGGAGAGGAGACGAAACACGCGATCAGCTCACACGTATTTACGTTGCAGCATTTCCATCAAAAGATGAACTCAAGGCACATCTAGAGATGTTGGAGGAAGCGAAGAGACGTGATCACAGAAAGCTCGGTGTACAACTCGACCTCTTTACATTCAGCGAACTTGTAGGACCTGGTCTTCCGCTGTGGACACCAAAGGGAACAAAGCTCCGAAACTTGCTCGATGGATTTGTATGGGAACTTCGTGAAGCTCGAGGTTACGAAAGAGTTACTATTCCACACATCACCAAAAAAGAATTGTATGAGACGAGTGGTCACTGGCAGAAATTTGCAGATCAACTTTTTCACATTACAACGCGTGAAGGTCATGAGTTTGCAATGAAGCCGATGAACTGCCCGCACCACACACAGATTTATGCAAGCAAACCTCGTAGCTACAAAGATCTTCCTCAGCGTTACGCAGAAACAACTACTTGTTACCGAGACGAGCAAACAGGGGAGTTGCACGGGCTTTCTCGTGTACGAGCTTTCTCACAAGATGATGCTCATGTGTTTTGCCGTATGGAGCAAGTTAAAGATGAGTTTCTCAAAATTTGGGATATCGTCGATACATTCTATTCGACTGTTGGATTTAAAGATTTAGAAATTCGTCTCTCTTTACACGACCCTGATAATTTTGATAAATATCTAGGTACTCCAGAGCTTTGGAGTCATGCAGAAACTGCGATCCGAGAACTTGCTACAGATAGAGGCGTACCGTTTTTCGAAGATGTTGGAGAAGCTGCATTCTATGGACCTAAGGTTGACTTTATTACCAAGGATTCTATCGGTCGAGAGTGGCAGGTTGCTACGATCCAGTTAGATATCAATATGCCGGAAAACTTTGATCTTACTTGCATAAATGAGAAGGGAGACAAAGAGCGTATTGTGATGATTCATGCTGCGATTATGGGCTCTATAGAGAGATTCTTCTCTATTTACCTCGAGCATGTTGCAGGGCTCTTTCCACTCTGGCTTGCTCCTGTTCAGGCTGCAATTGTACCAGTTGCAGATGTCCACGAAGACTATGCAAAGTCTGTAGAGGCAAAGCTTAAAGAGCAGGGGATTCGCACACAGTATTACGACTCATCAGAGAGCCTTGGAAAGCGTGTACGTGAAGGAGAAAAGAGTAAGATTCCCTACTTACTTGTGCTTGGAGATAAAGAAAAGGAAAGCGACGGAGTGGCTGTACGTAATGTAAAAACTAAAGAGCAAGTAGAGGTTTCTCTTAAAAGTTTTATCGAGAAGACCGTTCAAGATATTGCAGAACGGAAACTCGAGTCGTCTATAGGATAGGATGCTTTCTCTGCTACTATAGGTCCGATGTTTGAATCATTTACAATCGGCCCAGCCATTATTTGGACAAGACTTATTTTCTTGTTACTTGGTGTATGGTTGGCTTCTGAGTTTTTCTTGCGCCTCTCAGAGAGTGCAAATCTCTCTTTGCAGCACTTTAAAGAGAAAGCGCCACAGTTCCTTCTTGCCTTTTTGGGATTTGGAAGACTGTTTGCTATTATTTCCCAATATAGAGTGTTTTTACGAGACCCAGTTCGGATCTTCGTATTCTGGGATGGCTCTTTTAGTTTTATAGGAGCTGCAGTGGGTATTGGAATTATTCTCTATTGGCACACACGAACACATCGTTCTACATATTTGCAGTGGTTGGATGTACTGTTGCCTGCAGCAATATTTGGTAGCGCATTCGACTGGTTCGGAAAATTTGCAGCAGGACGTGCATATGGTAAGCCAACAGATATGCCATGGGCTGTTACCTATGACGCTATGGGTGTGCGTTACACAGTGCCTATTCATCCTGTTCAGCTGTATTACGCTTTTACATTTTTAGCTCTTACTTTTTTATTGCTTATCATTCGTAAGAAGAGTTCTCGAGCGGGGTCAGAAACGTTTTTTGGAATATTGCTCGCGAGTGTAGCTACATTTTTCTTTGAATACTTTCGAGGAGACTTTTCTATTCCAGTATTTGCGACAAAGATGGACTTTTTGGTTCTGATACTATTATTTATTAGCCTTGGCATTTTTGCAGCTGTAGAGCTAAAGCTTACACAAAAAGCGCTGCTGTATTACGAGGGTATTCTTATCACAGTATTTGGTGGATATATGATTGCACGAAGGTGGTTACCTTTTGCAACATTCGAGATGCGCTTCTCTCAGTTTCTTGCAGTACTTTCTTTCCTAGCCGTCGTCGTGTACGTTGTGGTCCACAGACGTAAGTACCCTCATCTCTAATGTCATCTCTTCTTACATTTCTTCAGGGATTTGCTCAGCCATGGCTCGTGTTCTTGGCAGAGGACCCAGCACTCAGATTATTACAAGCTGCTATGCTCCTTGTGGGAGTCGTAGTTATCTTTCTAGTATTCTTTACGACGCGTGACATTTTGCTCAGGACACATTCGTTCTGGTATATGTTTATTTCTATAGTAATTGTTGCTGCACTTCCTATTGCAGGATTTTTCCTTTATCTCTTAATTCGACCGTCTCGAACCAATAAAGAACGAGAAATGGAAGAGCTAGTTACAGAGCTTTTGGTAGATGTAAGAAAGCCACAAAGGAGACAGCCAGGAGATAAAAAAGGAGGCGTGGTAAAAAAAACAAAGAAAAATGAAACACCTAAAGAGAATCTTTCGCTATAACATACGCCATGCTTAGTTACCTGTTTTGGCCCAACCCACCGGCACCCCTTTATAACAGCCCAAAAGTTGTTATCGCACTTCTATTTTGTGCAGTGCTGATCTTTGGATCCTTTGCAGTAAAGCGATGGCGTTCAAAACAGACAAATGCAATGACACGCAAATTATCTCGTAGTTGGGCGAATGCCTGTTTATGGTTTGGTATTACAGGATTTTTTCTTGTTGTATGCCGAGTAGAAGGTATTAGTTATATCTCCATGCGTTTTTGGTGGCTTGTCTTAGGGGCAAGCATTGCTTTCTATATTGGATTCCAGCTTAGGATTTTCCGGAACCGTCATTACGAACTATTGCCACAGGACCAACAAGAGGCAGATCCTCGGGACAAATATTTACCGAAGAAGAAGAAATAAATAAGGGATCAATTGTTTATATTGTAGAAGCAGAGTTCTTTCTGTAACCTATCAAAGATCATGGAACCAGACCCTTCCTCTAGATCCATTTCTTTTCTTCTACATTTGTTATGCGCTCCCTTGTCTACAAAGGCGTTTCTTGGCATGACGACCCTGCTCCGTCAGAGCAGGTACTTAAAGAAATACAGGAAAAATATGGATTTCACGAGCTTGATATTGAGGATTGTCTAAGTGAACATGAGAGACCAAAGGTCGAAGAGTATGATAGCTATTTGTTTTTGGTGTTTCACATTCCTTACCGAGCAAGAAAGTCTGGGCGTATTATTAAAGAGGAGGTAAACATTTTTATGGGTCAGGATTTCTTTGTCACATTGCACCGAGGTAAAATTCCTATTTTAGATCGAATGTGGAATGACCTAGAAGGATCCGAGAAACTCAGAGAGGATTATCTTCAGCATGGAACTGGATTCTTTTTGTACGAGCTGATGCGACACTTCTTCGAGGATGTGTTTCCTCTTGTTGATAGTATTCGTAAAGAACTTCGTCGCATGGAGGAGATTTTGTTTGATACAGATGAGGAGGTCGACCTTCTAAAGGACATCATGAACGTGAAACGAAACATTATTTCTATGCGTTCGATTCTTCTGCCACAAAGAACACTGATCGCCACTCTAGAGCACAAGAACAAAAAGTTCGTTCCTGATGAGTTGGCTTTGTACTTTGACGATATCCTTGATGCCATTGAGCGTCAGTGGGCACTACTTGATACTGCGAAAGAAATGATTGATGCCTTGCAAGATACACACGAGTCTTGGCTTTCTCACAAAACGAATGCAGTGATCCAGCTTCTCACCATTTTTTCAGTGACCATGTTGCCTCTAACATTTATTACAGGGCTCTATGGTATGAACGTGGGATTACCATTTGGTGCACATCCAAATGCATTCTTTATAGTAATAGGTGTAATGGGGGGAATACTTATCGCGATGCTGTCGTACTTTGCAAAGAAACATTGGTTGTAGGCCTTGAGTAAGTCTGCTGTTCAACCTTCTTGACATTCTTTGTCTATTCATCGACCATACTCCTCCTATGCCTCTCAAACATTTTACAGAGACGTTTCTGGTTGTTTTCCTCGGTGCAGTCGTTGCATTGACGGGTTTGTTAATAGCAACATTACCCAATCTTCCAGATGGCGCTCTACCATGGGCTGCCCTCTTTGTACTGTCTGTCGTGTATCCACTATCTCTTTACTCGCTTTTCCAGCGACGTAGAGCTGATAATACTTTTCGTAATCTTCATTGGCTTCCTGCTGGAATCCTTCTTGTATGGCTTCTCTTACAGGGTATTGTTTTAGGAAGTACAGTAGAGCAGGACAGTGTTGCACTATATTCTTGGGGATGGGCGCTTGGACCTGTGTTGCTTGGGTTTGTTTGGTTGGTACTCTTTTGTCTTAAGGTTATTCGTAGGCGTACACCGAGACTTATTTTCTTGAGCCTTATCCTTATTCCATTTGCTGCAGCAGCATTTCTTTCAGAGCAGGAAGGAAATTGGGAGCAAGAGCTCGCAGCGGTAATGTGGAGTGGTGACTTTTGGAAGGTTGATGAGTCTGGGTTTCTAGCACGTTTCGTAGATGGAGACAGAATTAGCGATGAGAAAAATCTAGAAGTTTCTGATAATGAACAAGAAGAAGATTGGCGTGAGCGCCTTCGTATGCAAGAGAGGCGTGAGCAGCGTATTGCAGACCGAGTAGAGAGTAATAAGGATGAGGCTCCAGTAGTAGTTATGCAAGATTCTAGTAGTAGCACTGGACGAGAGTACGAAAGCTCCTCTAGTAGACCTACAAAGCTTCCTGATTCTGGTTTTGGTTGGAGTGCGATTATCCTCACTCTTATTGCAGGATACTGTGCAGCTCTTAATGAGAGTGCAAGAAAAAGAGTTGAGAGTTAAGAGTTAAGAGTTTAGAGTCATCGTGATATGACAACTATTTCTCGTATACACGCGCGACAAATTCTCGATTCACGAGGAAACCCAACACTCGAAGTAGATCTCGAACTAGAAGATGGTACGTTTGGGAGAGCTGCTGTTCCTTCGGGGGCATCGACTGGAACACACGAGGCCGTAGAGATTCGTGATGGAGACAAGAGTGTGTATGGAGGGAAGTCTGTGCTCAAAGCCGTAAGCAACGTTTGTGGACCCATTGCTGATGCCCTTAAGGGCACGAGTGTTTCCGATCAGCGCACATTGGATCAAATCATGTTAGATCTTGATGGTACACCCAATAAATCAAAGCTTGGTGCCAATGCTATCTTAGGAGTTTCTATGGCTGTATGTAGGGCTCGAGCTGGCGTAGAGCATAAGCCACTCTGGACGTCACTTGCAGATCAGTTTGAGGTAGAAGATCCATATCTTCTGCCTATGCCAATGATGAATGTGATTAACGGAGGGAAGCATGCGGACTCTGGGCTAAGTTTCCAAGAATGCATGATTATTCCGACAGGTGTTGCGACATTTACCGATGCTATTCGTGCTGGATCAGAAACATTTCATGCGCTTAAAAAACTCCTTAAAGATGCAGGTTACACCGTTTCGGTAGGGGACGAGGGTGGATTTGCTCCGCAGGTAAAAAATGCTGGCGAGGCTTTTGATTTCTTGATGAAGGCTATCGATGCAGCAGGGTATACAGGAAAGATGCAGATTGGTATCGATGCGGCGGCCTCGGAGTTTTATAACAGCGGTTCGTATGATGTTGATGGAAATACGCTTAGTTCGTCAGAGCTCACCACGTACTATGAAGAGCTTTGCACAAAGTATCCATTAATTAGTATCGAAGACAGTCACAGCGAAGATGATTGGGATGGGTTTGCAGACCTCACAGCAAAACTAGGAGATTCGAAGCAGCTTGTAGGTGACGATCTTCTTGTAACAAACGTAGAGAGAATCCAAAAAGCTATCGATGAGAAAACCGTAAACTCTGTTCTCATCAAATTAAATCAAATCGGAACAGTCTCCGAAACAGTCGATGCTATCAAGCTTACACAAAAGAATGGTTGGACAGCGGTGGTCAGCCACCGGAGTGGAGAAACAGAGGATACGTTTATTGCACACCTTGCAGTGGGGCTTAAAACAGGTCAGATCAAAACAGGATCTCTAAGTCGTACAGATCGTGTCTGTAAATACAATCAACTCTTGCGTATAGAAGAACAGCTTGGAGCAGATGCAAAGTTTGAGAGTCCGTTTTAGTTTTAGTACTTCTTTTTGATCCACCACTTTTTAATGGGTCCTAGTGAAATACTGGATATGAGGTATCCAATAGTAGGGACGAATGCAGGAAGATATGCTCTTTCGTTATCTGCTCCAGTCATACTTAAGAATGTACATGCAGAAATGTAGGTGATGATTGCGATCAAGATTCTACGAAACCAACTGGTCTCCCAGGCTTTGTCTCCTTCTACACGCTTGTTGCGATCTAAGAGTGCTTGGATTTCTTCGTTCTGGTTGTTCATAGTGATTATAGTACACTACTCATAATCGGGATGTAGCTCAGTTGGCTAGAGTGTGCGCCTGGGGGGCGTGAGGTCGTCGGTTCGAGTCCGGTCATCCCGACCATACAAAAATCACCTATTAGGATGTTGCCAGAGGAGGGGAAGTATGCCAATATCCGCTCTTACGGATCATTTTGAAAGTATTGTCAAATACTACAAAATATGTTATAATAACTAGTTAACATGCCACTCAACAATGAACAGACATCGGCTGCAACTAGAGCAATAAACGGTGCTCAACGCATCATGGTTGTCCCACATGCAAACGTAGACCCAGATGGACTGGGATCTGCCCTTGCCTGCCAGATGCTATTTACTCAGCTCGGGAAGGATGTGACAGTTATTTGCCCAGATACGAAGCCAGAAAACCTCAGTTTCTTGCCTGGATTTGAGAAACTACAGGAGGGGATCGAAGCGTCTCAGAACTTTGTTATTACTGTAAATCTTGATGGAGGAGTAGAGGTGGATAAGCTTCGATATACCGTAGAGGACGGCAAAGTAAATATCATTGTTATGCCAAAGGCTGGTCGTATCAATCCTCAGAATGTGAGCTTTGGAGATACTGGTCATGGGTTTGACCTAATTGTTGCAGTGGACACAGCAGACCTCCCGCTTATGGGGGCGTTCTATACAGACAATATTGATCTGTTTACCTCTGTGCCGATTCTAAATATCGACCATCATATTAGTAATACTCATTATGGACAGTTACAGATGATCGATACAACTGCAGCTTCTGCAACCGAGGTTTTGTACGATTGGTTTATTCATGAGCCAACCTTTAAGGAGAAGATTACACAAGATATGGCGACACTACTTCTTACAGGTCTTATTACTGATACGCGCAGTTTCCAGAACCCTAATACTACTCCGAGAAGTCTTGAGGTAGCTGCAGAGCTTTTGGAAAGAGGAGCAAAGCAGCAGGAGATTGTGCAACACATCTACAAGACAAAACCCCTCAGTACGTTAAAGATTTGGGGGCGTGCGCTCAATCGTATTCAGATGGATACGTCTGCAGGTATTGTATGGTCTACAGTTTCCAAGGATGATTTGGCGGAGATGGAGGCAACCAGCAAAGAAACCTCTGGAATTCTTGATGAACTCATCTCTACGATTCCTAATGCTGATATACACATTCTCTTTACAGAAATGGAAGAGGAAGAGAAGGGGCTCAAAGCAAGTATGCGTAGCTCTGCCTCTGTAGATGTTAGTAGACTTGCAGGAAAATTGTTTGGTGGTGGTGGACATCCGCGTGCTGCCGGTTTTCGTATTAAAGACTTTGATAACTTTGATCTTGCCGTAATTAATGCAGTGCAAAAGCTAAAAGTTGGAATGAAAGAGCAGCTATCGGAGGCTTCCCAAGGCCCAGTAGATACTCAGGCAAAGATTCCAGAAGTACATCAAGAGGTAGTAACTCCGGTGGAGCCTGTGGCGCAGCCTCCTGCACCTGGGAAGGATATTGTCGATGGTCTAAGTACAGAAGACAGCAGGCCTTCTGCAGGTGGCATCGATGTTATAGACGGATTTAAGCAACAGTAAGCTTTTTAAAGCCGAATTACTCTGATACACTCGAGCCGGTATTTTTACTAATCTATGCGTCTCGTTCAAGTCGCCAAGGCTCTCGGCATGACTGGTCAACAGCTCCGTAAGGAGTTGGAAAACGTCGATTTCGGTGTTAAACCGACCGATAGAGAGATTCCTGATAATCTGGCTCAGGGTGTTGTGCGCTATGTTGCGCGCAAAAAAGGGCTAGATATTGATATGGAATCCCTATTTGGACCAATAGATCTTACAGAAGTGCCACGAGAGCGAGAATCTCAAGATGATCCAGAGGAAGAGGTAGTAGAAGAGGAGGTGACAAAAGCTTCCTCAGCTGAGAAAGCTCCAAAGGTAAATGTACTACGAAAGCTTACTTTGGAGGGTGTTTCTAAGGATGCTATTAAGAAGCAGCAAATCAAACTTGATCAATCTAAGGGCAAGAAACGTAAAGCACCAGTTATGGCAGATTCCAAACCAAAAGAAGAGACAACAGTGCATCAAGAGCAGATTAAAAGGAAAGATGGTGTTGTTATGCTTCCGGATCAAATTACCGTTAAAGAGTTTGCAGAAAAGACGGGTGTGCAGGTGCCAAAAGTTATTCAGGCACTTATGAGTAATGGAGTGATGGCAAACATCACACAGAATATTGATTACGATACTGCAGCAGTTATTGCTGTAGACATGGGTATCACTGTTCAAAAGGAAGAGTCAGCTGCAGATGCAGATGCACTATTCTCTCGTAACCTCGAAGATCTTCTTAAAGACGAACCAGAAAACCTATCACCACGTGCGCCTATTGTTGCGGTAATGGGACATGTAGATCACGGAAAAACTTCTATCTTGGATGTTATCCGCGAAGCAGATGTTGTGAAGGGAGAGGCAGGAGGAATCACACAACACATTGGTGCGTATCAGATTGAGCACAAATCTAAAGGATCTGATGAGGTACATAAGATCACCTTTATTGATACCCCAGGTCACGAAGCCTTTACTGCCATGCGTGCAAGGGGAGCTCAAGTTACAGACATCGTTGTTCTTGTGGTTGCAGCAGACGAAGGAGTAAAGCCAACAACTATCGAGGCTATTGACCATGCCAAGGATGCTAAGGTTCCTATTCTCGTTGCCATCAACAAAATGGATAAAGAAGGTGCAGACCCAGAGCGTGTTAAGGGAGAGCTCGCAGGACACGGTTTACAGGCAGAGAACTGGGGAGGAAAAGTTCCTACTGTTCCTTGTAGTGCACAAACGAAGGAAGGTATAGAAGAGATTCTTGATACACTTGTTCTTATGGGAGAAGAGGCAGGCTATAAAGCCAATGCCAATCGCGGTGCTATTGCAACTGTTATAGAGAGCCACCTAGACCAATCTCTTGGTGCACTTGCCACGCTTATTATAAATACTGGAACTCTTAAGGTTGGAGATCCATTTGTATGTGGTGAGGTCTATGGAAAAGTGCGAACGATGACAGATGAACACAATAAGAGACTTTCTGAGGTTGGACCATCAGGTGCGGTGCGTATTTCTGGATTTTCTGCAATTGCACAGGTAGGAGATATTTTGCAGGTAGTTCCTTCTGAACAAAAAGCAAAGCAGCTTGTAGATAAGCTGAAGGCAGAGGGGGATATGCGAAAAAAGCGAAGCTTCGCTGACCTTGTTTCCCGTCTTTCTGCAGGAAAACTCAAACAGCTTAAGGTAGTACTTAAGGCAGATTCACAAGGTTCATTGGATGCTATTGCTGAGGCTATTTCCAAAAAGACTACTGATGAAGTAACAGTAAAAGTGATTCACTCAGCTATTGGATCTGTAACAGAAACAGATGTCATGATGGCATCTGCGAGTGACGGTATCGTAGTTGCTTTCCACGTACAGGTCCCTCCTTCGTCTGTACGCTCTGCAGATCACGAAGGAGTAAAGGTGCAGGAGTACGATGTAATTTATGCTCTTCTTGATGACATTGATGCGCTATTGCAAGGTCTCGTAGAGCCAGAGGAAGACGAGAAAATTATGGGGCATCTAGAAGTGCGTGGTGTATTTATGACGAAGAAGAGCGAACAAGTTATTGGAGGAAAAGTAACGGATGGAACACTCAAGAGGCTGACGTATCGTATTCAACGTAATGGAGAAGAAGTAGGAACAGGTCGTATTACCTCGCTACGCAAAGGAGAGAGTGATATCAAGGAAGCAAAAGAAGGTACAGAGTGTGGTATGCGTACTGACAGTTCTGTATTAATTGAAGAAGGAGACGTTCTTGAGGTTTTCCTCAGAGAACTCAAGCGCAAGAAATAGTTTATCCAGCAGCTGCTTCAGGAGTTCTTATAAGTTCTTCGAGTTCATCTCGTGCTCTACCACCAGAATCTTTGTTGGCTTTTGCTAAATCTATAGCAACCTGTCTTGATTGTGGATCTCGTAAACCTCGCATATGCCTCATTACATACGCATCATCTGCAGAGTGTTGACGCCCTATAAACATCTCTGCAATTTCCTTAGGAACGCGCCTACTGAGTATAGGTCTACCATTTGTAGTTTTTGGATCTGTAAGTAGGTGTAGGTTTTCTTTTGTAATACCACCGCTACCCTGTTGCTTACTTAGTGTTGATACGAGATGAGAGTACGCTGTAGGTTTTAGCCTTTCAAAATCTTGAAGCGATTTCATTCCCTTTGGTCCAATGTCCTTAGAGAGGTTTGAAAATTGCTGGCTAGACATAAAAGCATTCTTTGGACCACTTTGTGCAAGAAACATTGCAGCGCCAAGAAGTACGAGTGTTCCAAAGGAAAGCTTTCCTTTTCGAATATCTTTTATGGCCCACAATGCAAGAAGTGCACCAACCGCTAGAAATACCAAAAATTTGCTCGAATTCTTTAGTTTACCCGGGTCGCGACAATTCTCTCTAAGCAGTCGTTTGCTTCCATGGTCTTTACCGTGCTTTGTTATGTATTCATGCTCTACAGCAGGTGTTACAAGTCTATTTTTGATGTTATCTAGCATCTTCCGGTACGCAAGGAATATCTTTTCTCGCTCGGGAGTCACTGTAATTCTATCGGGGTTTTCGGGGTTATTGATACGTGAAGGATCAGAAAGCCAACGGATATCATTCCCAATAAGACCTCTGGCAAGCGTGTAGGTGAAATCATCAGCGTTACCTATTTTTTGAGAATAAATGTACGAAGAATCTTGTCGAAAGTTACGTGATACCTTTCTAAAGTTATCACCCTCAAGGTCGACAACACCAAGCGTAGTTTGTAACCTTTTTTGTATCTCTCTCATGCGTTTTCTTTCTTTTGGATAAATAACTTCACTAAAGTCCGGAAGGTTATCCAGTGAGGATGTCTTTTTACCATCTACCTTTTGTACATTAAGTACCGTAGCTATATGTGCTTGCATCCCCTTTCTATCACGTAGTTCACTAGAAAGATTCATAACATCAACATAGGGAGCAGCGTTTGCTCTCTGAGGGGTCACTCCTTGGGCTATGAGACCACGGCGAAACTGCGACTCTAATTTGCTTCTACGTCGATCATTCCCTCGTTGTCCTTCTCGTATGTGAGGAGGAACTTCATTGTTAGAGGACATTCCCTCCTGCCAGTGTGGAATTTCTTGCGCATCATTGCCCATGTGGCAGGGGGTGTGAGGTTAAGGTTTTGTCAATTTCTTTATCCTATCTGCAAATACAGAATTTTGTCTTACTGAGTCTCTAAATTCATCAAGGGTTGTTCCTTTCTTTAGTTTACTTTTTGGATCTGCAACCTCCTTATCGTATGCAGATTTTATTTCCGTATCCCACTCTATCTTGGTCTTTTGTGTCCCACTCTTATCTAGCTTGCTGGCAATATCAGTTAAATGCTTGTTAGAAACACTATTTGAGTCGTTGACCACTTTACTAATTGCTGTAGCGCCAGCTGCCGCTGTGCTACTAGGAGACGCAGCTTTTGCGGCCTCACCAATAGATCCTCCACGACTGAGGGTAGAGCTAAACCTATTAAGAGCATCATCTACACCAAGAACAGACATCTTCTTACCACCCCCAACAGGAATAGGAACAGAAAGCGGAAGCTTGATAGCAGTTTTTCCGAGGCTCTCGCCAAGACTCTTAATTCCTGATGTGGCTTTTACATAAATATCATCAATAGATAGTGCGGACCAAAATCCAACCCAGATAATAGTCATTGAGATAAGTATCATTAGTATCCCCCATAATGTACTTACATTACTAAGTAAGGGCCCTGTATTCGCACAGAGTGGCCCAGCGATATCTGGACATGGTTTTTGTGTTATTTCTGTGAGGATAAGGAACCCGGCAGCAAAAGGCACGGCAATTGCCGTAGGCAAAAAAGCAGCCTTAATGTAGTGCTCAAATATTTTCATACTGTCAAAGTTACCCATTTTGTCTCCCATGACAAATCCTAGGAACATAAACGGCATAAAGCATATGGTGACCCACATAATGGGTATACGTATAAGAAATACGACAAACATAGCGGCAAGCGGCAAGAAGAGCATGGCACTTAGCAGCATGATCAACATAACTTGCACAAGGAACTTTAGTATTTCCTTATAGCGCTCATTTTTGTTTGGTGCATTTGCGGGCCCTTGGTTTGGTTTTATTACGCGCGATAGTTGACCAAGTTTTGCATAATTAATTACCAAACCATTTAGCATTCCAAATGAAGTATTTGTATCACTTCTCCAGTTTGCCTCCGTGTAACATACAATTCCAAATTTTGTTATCCATCCATCTCCGGCAGGTAGATTAACACAACCATCAAAGTATCTAACTTTAGTAATAATTTTACAGGGCTTTGGTGGGTCCCCAGGTTTATCTGGAGGAAGCTTACAATCTATATTTCCACCATTAAGACCAGCAGGAAGCTGGTAAATTGTTGCAGTTAATACATTGGCGACATCCAGAATTACTCTTGGAAAAAACCAAGAGAAGTTTACGAGTACAACAGCGAGAATAAATTTTTTAAATTTCTGTTGCACCACTTCTTTGTTCCCCGTAACTACTGTAAATATACCTGCTGCAATAAGCATGAAGGCAAAAATAACATTCATGATATTACGAGAGTACCGCCAGATATCATTTAACCCTTTGGTTTCCACCATATCCAGAATAAATAGTGGATCCAAAAATACTTCTAAGAAGTTGAAAATAATAAAGGCAAGCACCTCCATCAATGTAATAAAGAAGACAGCAGTTTCTGCTATCCCTGTAAATGTACTTGTTGTCGGAGCAGGTGCTTGAGCTGCTACAGTTCCCAAGAACATAGACTGCCACCCATCAAATGAGGCACAGAAAAATATTGCTGTTAAGGAAAGTATTCCGAGTAGGGTTTTTTTATTTATTAGCATCATATGATTTTACCAAATTTTGACGAATTTTACAATGGATGAGTTGTTTAGAAGAAAATGGGCATAAACATATCTTAGAACACAAAAATGGATCATTGATGAGTACTAAATTTGATCGACAAATATTGATATTTATGGACTAATTGCAATTTTTTAGCTTACCAAAGCCAAAAATCTTGTATAATTTCAGTGTTCAAAAGATTGAGTACTTTTCTTGCACTTAATACCTATTCTTGAGTACAGTTTGTGAACACACATAAGTACCTTCTTTAGTGTCTATGTCTTCCTCAATTCTCAAAGCTTTATTTTCGTCTCAAACGAGAGTCAAACTCCTCTCGACATTCCTGCTACACCCAGAGGAGGAGTTCTTTATACGAGAATTAACACGTCTGCTTAATGAGCAAATCAACTCTATTCGAAGAGAATTAGAGAATCTAAGGCGTATCGGGCTTGTTCGTGCACGTCATCGTAATCGCAAGAAGTACTACAAGGTAGATCAAGACTTCCCATTGTATGCAGAGCTTCGTAGCATATTTGCAAAGGAGATTCAGGCAGATAGCCCAGTGGTTGCTGGTATCAAAAAGTTGCCAAGTGTAGATCTTATTGTTCTTGCTGGCTCCTTTGTTGGTACAGAGAGCAAGGTAGACTTGCTCGTAGTAGGAGAAGTAAAGAAGGAAATGCTTGAAGCACTTCTTTTGCAGGATCCTTCATTGAAGAATGTTAAATACAGTATATTCGCTCAGGGAGACTTTTTATACCGTCTCAGCCTAAAGGATCGTTTCATTTCAGATATAATCAATGATCCACGTCACCTGATTGTTCATAATCAGATTTCTAAGCAGATCGAGGAGGCGAAGAAATAGATTTTTCTCCATTTTCCCTTTACAGTCCATAATTTGGACTCTAAGCTGTCTCGGAAATGACAAACGCCACTATTTCTAAATGCTCGGCTTCATTCGTAAAACCTCGTCCTGAGGTGCGTCCTGGGTTCACTGTGCGTGTCCACGAGCGCATTCAAGAGGGTGGTAAAGAGCGTGTGCAGGTATTTGAGGGATTGGTTATTGCTGTTCACAAAGGAGCTACACCAGTAGATACAACCTTTACAGTGCGCCGTATCGCTTCTGGTATCGGTGTAGAGAAGGTATTTCCACTCCACAGCCCTAAGATTGATAAAATTGAAGTAAAGAAGGTGGCTCGCGTTCGTCGTGCCAAGCTATTCTTCCTTCGTGGTCGTCGTGGTAAGTCAGCGCGTCTCTCAGAGCGATTTACGACTGCTGATGAGTTTGCTGTGGCAACACCGGTAGAACCAGAGGTTATAGAGGATATTGTAGAAGAGGTATCAGAAGAAGCAGAGGTGGCAGAAAGTGCAGAGCTTGTAGTCGAAGAAGGTGTGAAGAAAGAAGAGAAAGGTGAAGAGTAACGAGTTACGAGTAATGTGTGATCGTTCCTCATTACTCATTACTTATCACTCATTACAAATCACCCCCGTTTCCTCTATCCTGTACGCAATGAATTGTTTGCTTATCGGAAATTTTGGCGTGGGGAACTTGGGGGATGAGGCGTTTAAGGAGTACTTTCTTACAGAGTTTTCTGATATCGATTGGACAGTAGTATCAGCGCATCCTCAAGGCAAAAATGAGGTATCTAGACTTCCGGGTGGACTACGATCTCTTCTTAATCTTCGGTGGATTAAAACGATCTCTGCATACAAATCTTGTGACGCAGTAGTTTTTGGAGGAGGGTCACTGTTTACGGATACAGAATCTGTGTATGCCTGTTTTCTCTGGTCGCTTCATGCACGCCTAGGTTTTTGGTTGGGCAAACCTGTTCATTTTGCTTTTCAGGGAGTGGGTCCGTTTAGAACACGGACTGGCGCGAGAATTTCGCACCGTGTTTTCCGGAAAGCAGCGTCGATTTCTGTTCGAGATTCACTCTCATTTAAGAGGGTAGGGGAGTGGGGTCTGGGTACTAAATGTGTTCAGTCATTTGATCCAGTGTTTTCATTAATAGAAAGCCAAAATATAGATGTCTGTTCACAAAATATACTCATACTAATACCACGTAAAAACTCTAGTGGCAAGTTTACCAATTCAGCACAAGAAAAAATAAAGTCAATGCATCCAGATTCCGTTGTTATACTTTCGATGCAACCAGATAAAAAATCAGAAATAGAATTTTGTCAAAGTCTTGCATCATCAATAAAAATTCCCACTCGTATACAAAACACTAGTACACTTAGCGAATTACTACAAGAGGTCTCAAATGCTGGTTTTGTCATCTCTGAGCGGTACCATGGTGCACTTGCTGCACTTGCTCTTAAAAAAGAGGTGGAAGTTGTTTCGCAAAGTGATGGGGACAAACTTTCTACTCTATGTCAACTTAAGGGAGATATGATCGAGCAAATTGATGCAGGCGCTCGTCACCTTCGTGGTGCCCTGAAAAATTGAGCAGATGTCAGTTTTCTGCTATAATTACGTTATACAATCCTAATTGATGATGACAACAATTTACCTTTCGGCTGAAGAAAAGTTATTGTTTGAAAAACTTCCAGAGTCATTAAGAGATGGATGGATTACAGAAGAGGAAACCAAGACAGCAGATGATACTTTTGAGCAGCGACTTGTACGAATGCAGCTTATGCATTTACGTGATCCAAAACTGCAAGCAATTTTAAAATTAGTAAGCGAAAGCTCTTCTATTGATCAAGTTGTTAATGTTATTCAGTCACAAGATCTTACTCACATTGATAACGCAGATTTAAGTGAGCTCTTTTTCGCACTTGGACCAACAGTGATCTCTGCACTTATCCTTTTCTTACTAAAGAGCGTAAAAACAGATAAGGATATAGAAGGCATTGTTGCACTTACTCTTATTCGTAATAAATTACTTGTTGCATTCAACTTATAAAATATGTCATTAGAATCTCCAGAAGTAGAAGTGGCCCCCGACAACAATGAGCAGCTACATCTCTCATTTGTTCCTACGCCAGAGCGGTTATCACAATATCTAGAGCTTGATATTGAGGAGACTATTTCTAAGCTTCAAAGTGTTGAGGGACGTAAAGCACTATTCGATCGTATAGCTGAACATGAAAATGATCTCAGAGAAATCTATCCCGAATTTGATCTTGAGTCTGTTCGTCACAGATTGGACATTGTTGCAGATACCTTGCAACAAAAAGAGGATTTTCTTGAAACTATGGATGAAGAGAAAGGTGTTATGAGTAAAGCTTGGGAAGTAATAAAGAATTTCCCAAAAAATCATCCAGTAGTCACTGCACTTCTTGCAGCTTCTGCCGCTGTTGCAACAGTCGCAACGGGGTTTTACCTAGCTGGTGAATGGGAACTCTTTATGTCTAGCCTTGGTTTGGATTCAGTGTTCGGAGGAGCTGATGCTGCCGGAGAGCTTATCTTGCCAACACCATCGACTCCAGCGCTTCCTGGTGGAGGTATTTTTGAAGTACCACCCCCAAGTACTCCACCTGGTGCTATACCAGGACTGGATACTGTGACGTAAAGTTATTCAAATACACAAAACAAATACACATTTATGAGCCCAATAGAACGCCCTTCATCGGCATCTGAAAGAAAGGAATTACCGTTTAGTAACAATTTAGATCGTCTTCAAATTGTAGTAGGCCCACTTCAAAAGCCAATACCAAAAGATGTTACAGAAGCAGACCTCATAGAATTGCAGGAAAAGAATATTCGTGATAATGCGTTTGAAAACTTTAATGAGCAATTTCGAAATAACGAATTGATTTACAGGAGAGCTGCTTTGCAGAGAGAGGCAAGATTTTCTAGTGAAGATGAACCATCAGTAGAAAGTACAAATGAACTTATCGTTGCAAATCAAGCTGCTACCTATCATGAGTATTTTCAAAGCACAGTAAATCACGTCTTAGGCGTACTGCGCGATTACGAAGCTATGCGCAAAGATACTCCGGTTATCCCTCTTTCATTACAAAAGGATGAGGCAAAAATGGAGATATATATAGATGCATTACGCATCGCATTATCTGAGCGTGTTTCTTTTGCAAATGTACTACTTCTAGATGGGCAGATTGCTCAGAGTACAGGTAACACTAAGATAGCTTTGAAAAAGAGAAGAGATGCACTTTCGCTAGAGTTAACGGAGGTGTCACGTAGAGCGGTTAATGGTGATACAGATTCAAAGTGGCGTCGTGGGAATGCTCTTAATCAGCGCATTATTGATCTGCTGTCTGGGGATCATGGAATTCAGGGGCTGGAAAAAGGATTCCTTCCGCAGAAGCTCTATATAGATTTGCTTAAAATTAAATACAAAGAATTGCTAGAGCGTCAAAAGGCTATTGCACGAGATCCAAATAACATAAAGGCAAAAAGTCGCTTGGAGCAACTTCAGCTAAAGCACAAGTCTGCAAAAGAGGGAGTTGGAGAATTTACTGATAAAGATGAAGAGGATTTGGCATCCGTTCGAAGGCAGATCAAAGATAGAAATACAGAATCTGATTCTCTTGCAGATCAAAGGGCAGAGGTTATAGGCGAGCTATTATCTCTTACAGATACCCTTGCCGAATATCAGATAGGTCAGGCAGAACTTGCGACGATCCAGAATCAGTTCGGCGAGAATGTAGATCTCACAGGTGCTGCAGATCCACGTCCAGATACAACACCAGATTATATCAAAGTAGCTATCGACGAAAATGTTGAACTTCGTAGTAATCATCATGCAGATACGATGACAGCCATGCTTGATAGTGTGGAGGAGAACATGCTTGACCCGGGGCTCAAAGAGCACATTGAAGATTTCTCCAATAAAAAGGGGAGAGAGATTGTACGAAAGGTAGCAAAGTCTATTTCAAAATTTGTGACGATCCCGGTGCCTGAGGCAGGTGGATTAAAAGAGTATGTGCAAGATGCACTGACAGAGTCTTTGGATGAGTCTCTCGGTTGGCCTCCAGGAAAGGATAACTGGGAAGATCTGACTCCAGAAGAGCAGGAAAATGTAAAAAAGAAGGCAAAAAGTGTTCTTGATGCTATAGAAGAGTTTGATAAAAGCACTATTACTCGTATGGGAGAAACAGTTACAGTTGTAAAAGAGATGCCGCCAGCATCTACTTTTGTAGGAGAAGAGATTCCAGATCCTTTACCGAGTATCGGACGAATTACACCAGAAAATAAAGATGCGCTTATAAAGAAATACGGCGGCGCTACTGTCTACTTTGTATTATTTGACCAAATGGAGGAAGACTTTGGCAGCGCAGAAGAGGGTACGGGTTTCCTTGGAGAGTATGCAAAATTTCTACATAAGATTAATGACAATATTGATACCCATATAGATGTAGGTGAGGCATTGCACAAAATATCCTCATCGTATGGTAATATTGCAAAAGGTTTACTTTTAGCTGCGTTAGCACTTTTAGGAGCTGGTATCCTTACTGGAGCACTGGCGGCTAAATATACAGGAAGACTTGCTCGTTTTACTGGTCGCACCACATTAGGTGCTATTAGGAGTACTGCAAGAGGGGTCAGCTCTCTTCGAAATGTTCGCCCTCCCGGATTCATGACAAAGCTTCGACATATAAAGCAAGAGAGAGCTGTAGCTCAGTACATTGCAGAAACGAGAGCAGGAAAATTTATTGGAAATTTACGTATATTTAGAAGTACGAGATTTACTCGTGGTGCCGGTAAAGTTGCAAAAGGTATTGGATGGGTAGCTATACCTGCATTAACTGCATATGAACTTCATATAAATAATCAGCGTAAAAAGAATATTAAGGAGAATAAAGACCTACGAGACGAGTATGCTACTCAAGATACAACAACACTACTTGAAGGTGCTGGATTTGGAGCTACTCTATTGGTTGCTACTGGACCTGCTATTGTTCTCGCCATACCCGTCTTTTATGCTGGAAGTGTTTCTAGAGGAAAAAGTGAAAAACTTGCCAACTGGAAGCGTGGAGCATCTGAGTGGTATAAAGAGTTTTCCAGTGATGGATTATTGCAAGGGCTTGAAGATATAGCTCCAGGTACAGAGGTAGATAATCAGGGTGGAGGGGTATTCGCTACTAGAGCACAGGATTTATTTGGTAGAGCAACATTTCGTGGAAAACAAATGGATAGAGACCAAGTAAAAGCAGTCGAGATAGTTTCCAATGCAAATGCAGCTTCTAGAGGAAATATTTATGAGGCATATTTTAAGAAAAATTTACTTGTATCCGAAGGGACTCCAACGAAGACATCAAAGCAAATGATTCAAGACAAGGTGTCATATATGGGTAGAATAACTCGTCAGGGATATGAAAAACAGAGCCCATTAACTCTTCGAATGGCAGATGCATATGCAGAGCTAATGCAAATGTATCGAAAGCTTAAAGCAGCAGGTAAGCCTCCTATGATCTCATATACAGATGAAAAACAGGAGACACATTATCTTGATCTCAGTAAGTTGCTATCTACAAATGGGACATTGGCAGAAATGAGACCGATTGTTGCTGATTATGTTTATCGCATCAGACCACTGCAGTCTTTGGTTATGTTTAATGCGATTGGAGAAATAGCTAACGATCACAGAAGCAAGACAGTTAAAGAGAGGGGAATTAAAAAAGCAAAAGGTACGATACGTCAGGCTATTTTGTTAGAGCTTTTGCATGATATCCACGAGGGAGAGCGCAAGTTAATGGCTACCAACTTTACTGGATGGGAGGTAACTGGAGAAGAGCAAGAGACGCGCACTTTGATTCGATGGTATTTACGGTCACTTATTCTAAAAGAGATAAACAAAGATATTTCGGGTTTGATGGAAGGTTCGCTATCAGAAAAGCAGTATGCAGATATGCTTAGCAGAGCTCGAGCTCATATTATAGATGTCTCTGGCCCCAAAAATATTAGTAAATTACAAAAAACTGCTACAGATTATTACCGCCAATTTGGTGGTGATGACAATGTTGAAAAGGCTAGAAATTACACTAAAAATCCTTTATACGAGCTGTTTGATGCAGAGTAAAGGGAAGAAATAGTAGCTATATATTGCGGTGCAAATTATTATATTTCCGCATGGACATCCGGAATTTCTGTATTATCGCGCATATTGACCACGGAAAATCTACCCTAGCTGATAGGATGATTGAAAAGACTGGTACCCTCGAAAAGAGAGAGATGAAGGAACAGTTACTCGATACGATGGATCTAGAGCGAGAACGTGGTATTACTATCAAGCTACAACCAGTACGCATGACCTTTAACGGCATGCAGCTTAATTTGATTGATACCCCAGGACACACAGATTTTCGTTACGAGGTAAGCCGGTCTCTGGCAGCTTGCGAAGGAGTAATTCTTCTTGTTGATGCTGCTCAAGGTATTCAAGCTCAGACACTTGCGGTTCTGTATATGGCAATGGAGCATGACCTAAAAGTAATTCCAGTGCTCAATAAAATCGATCTCCCAGCAGCTGACCCAGAGCGTGTTTCCGATGAGGTGGTCAAGCTTCTTGGATGCGATCGAGAAGATATTCTTAGGATCTCTGCTAAGAATGGAACAGGAGTCTTAGAAGTCTTGCAAGCAGTAATTGATCGTATACCCAGCCCTAAGCAAAGCCAGAATGCAGAAGTTCCTCGTGCACTGATCTTCGATGCAGTTATGGATAACTACAGAGGTGCCGTTGCGTATGTTCGTATGATGGAAGGCTCTGTAAAAAAGGGGCAGAAGATTCATTTAGTAGGAACGGGTATGGACTTCGAAGCGATAGATGTTGGATACTTTACCCCTGCGTACGTATCAGATACAGAAGTCAAAGAAGGAGAGATCGGATACATTGTCACCGGAGGCAAAGATGTTAATCATGTTCGAACGGGAGATACGATTACTACAAAACTCGGCGTACAACCATTACCAGGATATAAAGAGGTTCAGCCTATGGTATATGCGGGGTTGTATCCAAGCGAAGCAGATGGATACCCTCTTCTTCGTGAATCAATAGAAAAACTGACGATGAATGACGCTGCTCTTGTTTCCGATCCAGAGCAAAACGCAGCACTGGGTAATGGATTTCGCTGTGGGTTCCTCGGACTTCTCCATATGGAGATTATTCAAGAACGTCTAGAGCGAGAATATGATTGCGATCTTATTATCACGGCTCCTAGTGTGCGATACGAGGTACAGCTCACAGCAAAAAGCCCTGCGGAGATTGTGCGTTCCAGCTTACTTAAAGAAGACGAGCCAGATACAGCAATTATCTCGAACCCAGCAGACTTTCCAGATCCTACTTACATTGGAGAAGTACGAGAGCCATGGGTAAGGCTGGAAGTGGTGTGTCGTAGTGAAGATATTGGAGCGGTTCTAAAACTTGTTACGGATAGAAGAGGGGTTCATCAATCTATGGAATACCTTGATGAAGAACGTGTCGTAATTCATTTTGAGGTTCCACTGCAGGGAATCGTTCTGGATTTCTTTGATAAGCTTAAATCTTCTACTGCAGGATACGGTTCTATGAGTTATGAACCGATCGGATACCGGGCAGGTGATTTGGTAAAGTTGCAGATTCTTCTTTTGGGTGAACCTGCGGATGCCCTTAGTACGATTGTACATAGATCCGAAGGGAATACTGTCGGAGGTATTGTTTGTAAGAAACTCAAAGAGGTTATTCCTAAAGCGCAGTATGTTATACCAGTTCAAGCAGCTATTGGAGCCAAAATCGTTGCGCGTGAAACTATATCAGCCTTCAGAAAAGATGTAACAGCAGGTCTTTATGGTGGAGATGTCTCTCGTAAGCAGAAGCAACTTAAAAAGCAGAAGAAGGGTAAGAAGAGGCTCAAGCAAATGGGAAAGGTAACTCTTTCTCAGGATGCTTTCTTGTCAGTGCTTAAGCGCGATTAAGGAGTTTCCTCTATCTCTTGGGCTTGAAGAGCTTTTCTTGCAGAGCCAATAAATGGCTCGAATACAGTTTGTAAGATGCTAGCAGTAAGAGGTTGAAGCTTTTCAAACTCTGCTGATTTCTTTCGATCTTCAAAGAATCGCTGAAGTACAAATGTTGTTAATTGGAGTACGGTACCGTCGATATTTTTTTCGTCGATCATCAATTTAGTCAGGATCTTTTCTGGAGACTGAGCAAGCACCATTTGCATTCTGGTGATCCAGTCGATCATGGCGCGGTTTGTCTCGGCGTCGATCTCTCTACTTTTGGTAAGTGCCATACTTTCATCAACAACTTGATGTGCGTCTTTCTCTGTGACCTCTTTTAAGTACTCAGCAACTTCACTCATACTCTCTTCGTCAATCAGTGAGATAACTGCCAAGATAAAAATACTAGGACAGTCCCGAGCAACAAGGCGAGAGATTAATGTAAAGAGATGCGAGTTTTTTTGGTCCTGCAAAAACTTCATAATGACCTGTACTACCTTGTCGTCTTTTTTCTTACTCTTTTTTTCTTCTTTACGGATCTGGGCCATGGCAGCACCCGCTGCTGCGAAGCGTGCTTTCGCATCTTCACTAAGAGCTTCTGGAGCTCCACCCATTCCTTCATCTGGCATGCCGACATCAAGATCATCTGTTTCTGACATTGGCTACAGAGTACATAAAATTAGCAGTACCGGAAACAAAAAAACCGAGGACACCATAGTACTATGGTGGTGCCCTCGGCGCGAAGTTCCTGCATTGCCCTTCGGCGACACAGGACAGAGGAGACGGAAGGAGTTGAACCTACGACCTCCAGGCTAAAAGCCTAGCGCTCTCCCAACTGAGCTACGTCCCCGACGTACTAGGTACTTTAAAGAGTTTCTCGTCTCTATCAAGCGGTATTGTCTCTTTATGCAGCGACCGGCTCTATAAACACGAATGTCTCTTTTTCACGCTTTCCGTTGAACTTAAGAAGGCGCTTTTGAGAGAATCGAACGATACCGTCGCAGTCTGCGTGTAGTGTCCAGTCTTTTCCTTGGTGGACGTTTTCTCCAGCTCTAAATTGAAGTCCTTTCTGGCGGATAATAATTTCCCCAGAGTTTACCTTTTGGCCGCCAAAGCGCTTCACACCACGCCTTTTAGCGTTGGAGTCTCTGCCGTTACTGGTGGAGCCACCGGCTTTTTTATGTGCCATATTGGGCGTATTTTACGCAATCTTGCTGTAAATGCCAAGAAATACTGGATAAAATTGGTTGCGGGGGCTGGATTTGAACCAGCGACCTCGAGGTTATGAGCCTCGCGAGCTACCAGGCTGCTCCACCCCGCGTTGCCGAGGTATTTTGCATCTAGAGAGTAAATAATGCAAGAAAAATGGGTTATAACCCCATCTTAATCCCCTCAATCTTCTCTTTGTGGAAAAGATAGAGCTTCCAGTGTTCTAGGGTTGGCATCTGTCTTAAAAGCTCAAAATATGCTGCTTCTTGCTGCTGCGTAGGTGCTAATTTTGGCTCTGAGAGGATAAAAGGATCTGTAGGAATATGTGTAATAATCAGGGTTTTTTCCCCTGGACGAATCAGTCCTAAATTCTCTTTGGCGTATTTATCTTTATATTGAGCACTCTTAAAATGTTCAAGATCTCTATACCCTTGGTTAATTTCTTCTCTCAGATCCTCATTCTTTTCGGAGATTTCTTCTAGGGTTTGCTCGAAAAGAAGGTTTCTATAAAACGAAAGTGCCAGTCCAAATGCCATAAAACCTACAACTGACAGACCGATGACTATCGTCAGCTGTTTAGAAAGTGGTTCGGTATTCTGGTAGGACATCAGTGGAATAGTAGAGTATTCTGGTGCTCTATGAAAATCTACTGCTCTGGAATTGGTGGTATTGGACTCTCAGCCTACGCTGCACTTCAGAATGCGTTTGATCATGAGGTCAGTGGAAGTGATAGATCTCTTACTGTCCTTACAGAAGATCTTGAAGCCCAAGGTATAGAAGTTTTTGATGGTCAAGATGGGTCTAACCTCCCAGAGGATGCAGACCTTTTTGTTTATTCCGAAGCAATTCCTAAGGATGCTCCAGAGAGAAAAAAAGCTTCCGAGCTTGGCATTCGACAGATCAGTTACTTCGCAGCACTTGGTGAATTAAGCAAGAACCACACTGTGATAGCGGTATGTGGTACGCACGGAAAATCAACGACGACTGCAATGGCTGCTCAGGTGCTCATCGATGGAGGGAAAGACCCTACAGTAGTTGTTGGAACAAAAGTTCCTCAGCTCGATGGTCGCAACTGGAGAAAAGGCGACTCAGACATCTTCTTACTCGAAGCGTGTGAGTACCGTGGATCATTTTTAAACCTTCATCCAGATATTATCTTGATGACCAATGTCGATGGAGATCATTTCGATGCATTTGATAGTGTTGAAGATTATCAGAATGCCTATAAAGAATTTATAGATTGTCTTCCAGATGATGGTGTAGTCATTACTCATATGAATGATCCAGAGTGCAGTAAAGTCATTAGTCAATTGTCATTAGTCAATAGGGTCGTCAAAGATGTAGATGATCTTCCACTTCCAGACCTATCTGTTCCAGGTCAACATATGAAAGAGAATGCGCAATTGGTCTTAAGTCTTGCAGATCATTTAGGTATCAGTGCCAATGAATCCTTGAAAAAGTTCACTGGAACATGGCGCAGATTTGAGGTGAAAGGGGAAACCAATCAAGGTGTAACAGTGATTGATGACTACGCCCATCATCCAGTAGAAATAGCAGCAACGATTGCAGCAGCAAGAGAAAAGTACCCTGGAAGAAGAATCGTATGTCTATTTCAACCACATACTCACGATAGGACGATCAGATTTTATAATGAATTCCTCATAGCGTTTGATGCAGCTGATTTTGTAGTAACGACTGATATCTATGACGCCCGACCAGATACAGAAAAGGAGACAGTGGATATTTTACAGCTCACCCAAGATATCCATGCAGATTCCTTCTACGGAGGGTCGCTAGAACAAGCCAAGAATCAACTCTGTTCTCATTATTTACAACAGGATGACGTGCTACTTGTGCTTGGAGCAGGAGACGTAACGCAAGTTGCTACGCAACTCCTGAATGGATAACGGATAGAGAAATTTCTCTATTTACTTTTTATTGGCTCTGGTGACCGTTGGATTCGAGAGTGTCTTCGATATATAGATCAAATGCATTGGCGACGATTTTTGAAATTTCTGCACGGTTGATGGGGTCATTTGAGCGGAAGTTTCCTCCAATATCAATGAGTCCATCAATTGCAGCAGTTTCTATTGCGTTTGCATATTTATCCGTAGGAGAAACATCACTAAAGGTTTTTCCTTCTGCCCAAACAGTGCGTACATGCATCGCTCTGAGTATTGTTGCAATCACTTCTCCTCGACTTGCAGGACGAGAAGGGTCAACTCTTCGGTTGCGCCATACCTCCCACCAGAGTTGCTCTGCTGATGCAAAGTATTGTTCGAACCACTGATTTTGTGCTCGAATGTTTATTACAGGTACTCGAACCTTGTTTTCATCAAGCCCACTAAATTCGTGAGCAATTTTAGCAAGTTGTGCGACAGTGACATTGTCAGTAGGGCCAAATTCTCCAGATGGATTTCCGGAGCGATCTTTGTATCCACTGATCACACCAGTTTTAGCTACCTTATGTACGAATGGTGCAAACCAATCTTCTGTACGAACATCTTCGAAGATTACGGTCTTACCATCGATGGTTACAGAAACAAATTCGTTTGCTCGTTCTATCTCCTTACCGAGGTCTGAGTTTTTTAGATTTTCACATACAACAGTCACAGATAAAGTGATACGACTGTCTTTTACAAGTTTGTCTGATTGTGCTGGCATACTTGGGCAGCCTTCTATGTCTTCGAAGTACGCAGCCCATTGTCCTTCTGGCTCAATGTAAGATTTGGGTGTTGTTCCACGGTGCTCTGTGTTGTTTGGTCCTTTCAAAATAAATGAAAGCCCCGAAGGAGTACTGTTTACTGCTACCATTCCAGTTCTTGTGTAAGCGTAGGTAATCTTGATCAGATATTGGTCCTGACCATCCAGAGAGATAGATACCTGAGGCCTTTCGAGTGTTTCGATCAGCTGACCATTTAGAAGTAGTTCTATTGTTGCGGATGTTCCTTCTGGGAGCCTTGTAGAAAATGTGTAGTTTCCTGCAATCAGTTCGTCGAATTCAAAACTTTTTTCTGCTCCTTCTGTACGTTGGTTTCCAGGGCGAACAAGGGTCCATTCACCTATGACATCTGGTGCTTGCTCGGGTCCAATCTGCTGAAAGGAGATACTTCCTACTCCAGCAAGCTCTTGAGCTTGTAGAGAGGTTACTGGCAGTAATGCAAATGCAAGACTTGTAACAACCAAAGAGGAGAAGAGCTTTTTCATAGGTGGTAGGTGGAAGGTTTTTCGACCACTATTTTGGAGCCAGTTACCTAAAAGAGCAACACCCAAGAGCGTGTTTTTCATCCACCACCGCCAAAGCAGCCTAGTGGCTGCTTAGACGGAACCCTTCCAGTATGAAGTGATTTGAATGCTGTTTATACTACTAATTGTTTTCTACGGATCGTGATATTCGTAATAAGGGCAGCGCCTACGAGGGCTGCAAGAGCGAAGAGGACATCATACCTTCCTCCAGTTTGTGGCATATAAGCGATTCCTACTCCTGCTACAGAACTCCAAGCCTCTGGGTAGAGATCGAAGTCTGCTTCATCACTGTAAGCATGTGACATTAGAACAATACGGTCACCAGCTACGAGATGGTCTTTTGCACGAGCAGTAAAACTTGTGGTCCATGTCTTTCCTGCGTAGATTTTTGGAATACTCCAAACGATTTCGTTTCCATCGATTATACCACCATCGAGAAGAGGCTGAGTAATATCAATCATCTCTGGGTTGTAACGATCAACAACATCAACATTGTGTAATGTAGTACGTGAAGTATTTGAGATAGTGATAGTGAAACGAACGTTTCCACCAGCAACAACTTCTGACATAGATGTAGTCTGTACGATGCGCTTGTCTGGCATATCCATGTGAGCGTTTGGTCGAGCTGGAGCGGTAACAGGCCTATTTGTTCCAATGCGCTCTATAGTGCGACCTGCAGTTGGGATACGCTGGTCTCCACAAGTGAATTCAGCCCAGAATACGATCCTGCTTCCGTGAATAAGTTCACGTTGCATACTTCTCTGTACTTCACATGAAGGCTCGATATTGTACGTTACTTTGTATCCAACAGGAGGCATGTCAGTAAATACAGTAGGAGTTCTTCCTGTAAATTTACTTCCGTCTGCGAGGCTTTCCATCTCGAAGGATACATTTGCAGGATCTGACCGTACTTCTACATTACCTGTGTAGGTAAATTCAATGTTCGCACGGAAAGACTGACCATCAGCAACTTCGAAGGTAATACTGTTTCCTGCAACTTCCTGATGAAGAGTTCCATCACGAAGGAGAGTGATCTTAGTAAAAGATCCTGCAGGGTTAGAAATCGAGAGTGTGTAGGTACCTGCATCTAGGTTATTCAAAATTTTCGTCTTTAGTGAACTTTGATATATGGCATCACCAGGCATGGTAACAATCCAGTGACCGTAATCAGCGATAGGGCTAACTTGGTCTATGAAAAGTGATCCTCCAGCAGCTTGTGCCTGACCAACAGTTCCAACGCTCATTAGGAGAGCGATGCTCATGAGGCCTGTGGAGAGAGCTTTAGAGATTCTCAAGAGTAGGAAAGTAGATAGTTGTACCATGGCAAAAGGGGGTAAGGCCACGAATTAGGAGAAGTATTAAAACACTCAAATTGATAGATGTCAAGTATTTGTATGCTCCTAGATAATAGATTTTAGCCCCATTTGCCAAATATGATGTAATTCTTCCAGTTCTTGGTCTATGAGAGTAGTTTCTCCTCGGACTATGCGTAGCAGAGGATCTTTAGTCGTTTTACCGATTTTGTAGGCTGAAACACCTGCTTTTTGAGCCTCTGAGAGGATCTTTTCGGCAGACTGCGAATCTGCCTCTATGAGGAACCCATGAGACTCAGAAAATAGTAGTTTATCGCTCTGAAGAGCTGATTCTATGATTCCTAGGTCTAGCTCTAGGCCAATGCTGCCTCCTTGGCGGCGCTGGGGGAGTGTCATCTCAAAAGCGGCGAGTACTAGTCCTCCATCTGCAATATCGTGACAAGAAAGTACATCTTCATTTGCTATGGATGCAAGGATGAACCTCAGCATTGATTCAGTCTGCGCAAAGTCTGGTTTTGGCACATCGGCTCCTAGATAGGAGTCACGAGGAGCATTCAGCATCTCTTCGAGCATCTGATAATAGGCAGATCCTCCACACTCATCCTTGCGTTCGCCAATCAGAATCAACGATGAATTCTCCGATTTAAGTTGCATGGTCACAGCTTTTCTCGCATCTGGGAGAATTCCAGTACACGAAACAATTGCTGTTGGATCGATGGAAGATCCGTCAGGCTGACCATTATACAGAGAAACGTTTCCGGAAATCACAGGTACAGGCTCGCCTTCGAAGGTAATGGATTTTCCTGCATCAGCAATTCCTTGTACTCCAGCTTCAAGCTGCGCAAGTTGTTCGGGGATCTCGGGATTTCCGTAGTTAAGACAATCAGTAAGTGCTCTTGGTGTTCCTCCAACTGCTACAACATTGCACATAGATTCCACTGTCGCATTTACCCCTTGCCAGTACGGGTCGATGCGACCGTACCGTCCGTTTCCATCAGCGGCGATCGCGACTCCGCGCCAACGGTCTTCTTCGGAAAGTTCCCATCCAGGATGTTCGCCATCGAGTACGTAACTTTGCAAGTCTTGAAGAGGGGCGATTACACCTGCATCTGCTTCACCGGCTTCGATGATTCCGTTTCCAATCACATTTTTATCAAAGTGCAAAAAAGCAGGGGACTTGGAGGCATGGTTGGGGTGACCGAGCATAGCTGTAAACACTTCTCCAACCGATAACCGACAACCGATAACCGACAACTGGGTCCCTTCGCAAGTTATCTCTGGCTCAGCACGATCAACTACTTTCAAATCAGTAGGACGTTCATACTGAATTCCACAAGTCAGTGCCTGCGCAGAGGCTTCACAAACGACTTCTCCTTTATAGGTACATTTGTAGATTCCATCAGAAGTTACTTTGCCAATCAGGCTAGCTCGTGCGTTTTCCATAACGCTTGGGAGGTCCCATGTTTCGTTAAAGTGCTTGAGGATATGATCCGTCAAATCTGGATGACACGTAAAGCAGAGTCGCTCTTGGGTTTCTGCACAGGCGATGACTTCCGCAGGAAGTCCTTCGAGTCCAACGTGAACATTATCGAGATTTACCTCTGCTCCGTATCCAAGATCTACCACTTGTTCTACGGATGCACAGACAACTCCTCCTGCCCCTAGATCTTTACAGCTGATCTTATCCAGCTTTTTGTTGGCTACTAGCCAGTCAAATAGTGCATAGAACGAAGCCAGTAGATGCCGCTCCAAAAATGGGTTTGGTTCTTGTACGGCTCCGCTGTTTTGCTCGCTCTTTTCTTCTTCCATAGAAGCTGATGCAAAAGACGCTCCTCCAAAACCAGATCGATCTGTAGGTTTCCCGACGAGAATAATGTCGTAACCAACTTTTCCTGCTTCTTTAGGGCAATAACTATGGATGATCTCATCTTCGCGCACGATTCCAAGCGCAATAGCATTCACGAGGCAGTTGCTGTTATACGAACTATCAAACATCGTGTCTCCTCCAAGGTTTGGTACCCCTAGAGGGTTTCCGTATCCGCCAATTCCTCTGATGACTTCTTTAGCTATGGTCTTGGATTCATCAGTCTTTAGATCTCCAAGTCGCAACATATCCATACAACCGATAACACGTGCACCCATACACAGCACATCACGAACGGTTCCTCCTATTCCTGTTGCTGCTCCTTCGAACGGAACAATCTGGCTTGGGTGATTATGTGATTCATGTGTGACGACAAATCCCCAGCGTTTTCCTTTAGGTCCGTCGGTAATCGCTACGATTCCACTATCCTCAACAGGCCCGAGGATTATGTGCGTTCCATCGGTAACAAAATTCTTTAAAAATCTGCGACTCGATTTATAGCTACAGTGTTCGCTTCCTTGTATTCCCCAGATCACTGCTTCTGTTAGCGTTGGGTCACGACCCAGTAGATCGACAATTTTCTTAGCCTCCTCAACTGTAAGTCCTATTTGATATTCTTTAAGTATGCCAGAAATTTCATCGTCACTCGCAGTCGAGAACGGAAGCGTCTTGATAGAAGGGGAAATAGTCACACACAGAGTATGCAGCATCTTTTGCGACTTGAGAATCAAGTTTGGTTTGCATTTTAAAAGAAGGCGGAGTGGAGGTCGCACTTTGTTGTACAGAGGAGGATGATCCTAATGTGATTCTTTATCTTAGCCAAGCAATCTTCTGGTATTATCAGACAATATGAAAGCCCTCAAAGCTCATTTTGGCCAAAATCGTATACTAGGAGGTGCTGCAGTACTCGCTGTTATGCAGCTTGGTGCTTCTATTATGGGGCTGGTTCGAGATAGAACGTTAGCTTCCACGTTTCCAAGTCTTGATACTGTAGATGTCTACATTGCTTCTTTTCGCCCATCGGATCTTTGTTTTCAGATGATGATTATGGCGGGGTTTTCTGTAGCGCTTGTCCCTATGCTTGCCTCCTATCATGCAGAGGACAAGAGGCAGGAGATGCACGATCTGATGAATTCTGTAGTCTCTCTAGGCGCAATTGTATTTGGAGTCCTAGCCCTAGTCCTAGCCCTATTTCTTCCAAATATCGCCCCGTACCTTGTAGGATTTACAGGAGAGTCACTTCAGCTTTATATTGATTTTGCGAGGCTTGCACTGATTACTAACTTCCTCTTTGTCTTTGGAAATGCATTTGGTCAGTATCTAATTACAGTACAGAAGTATTGGATCTACGGACTAACACCAATGCTCTATACCTTAGGTACAATTCTTGGAACGATTTACCTGACACCAGAGTACGGAGCATATGGTCCTATGTATGGAACGCTGGGGGGAGCGGTTGTTTATGTTGTGCTACGGTTTGCTGCAGTCAACCTAAGATCGGGTGGTCGGTGGTCGGTTGTCGGTTGTCGGTTATTTCATCCAGATCTAAAAGAACTTCTTGGTTTGATGTGGCCTCGAATGGCAGCACTCGGTGCACTGCAAGCACAACTTTTGTTGTTTGATAAAGTAGCATCAGGCTTGGATGCAGGGTCTGTCACCATCAATGCCTACGCCAGAAACTTTCAGGCAGTTGCTGTTGGAGTCGCGGGTATCGCACTTGCACAGTCTGCTTTCTCTTTGCTTTCCCAGTCTGCAGCTCAAAAACAAAAGAAACGCTATTACATATATCTACGTAAGGGTGTTTTGTTTATTTTACTGATGACAATTCCCGGAGCGATTGCCTTGGTGATGCTGGCACCAGTAGCCGCGAGCCTTGTAAGCCTTACACATGTGCTTCCGGTCTTTTCACTCTGCTTACTGTTCTATAGTATTTCGATTCCATTCGAGAGTATAAATCATCTTTTGCTGCGTGCGTTTTATGCGACAAAGCATACGATTACTCCAGCGATCTTTAGTGTGATCAATGGTTTAAGTGCTATTACTGCTGCTTGGATGCTCGCCCCGAAGTTTGGTATTTATAGTCTTGCCATGGGATTTGCGATAGGACAGGGGATTCAGTTAATAGGCCTTAGCCTTATGCTACCAAGGAGAGTCAAGAAAGTGATGTAGCTTTAGTCAGTCACCTCAAATGATGTAGAGTTTTCGGCTTTAGCTTCGGCTATTTCCACTTCTTTCACGTCAGCACGTTCTGGTCCTTTACGGCACCATTCTATAAATTTTTCTACCGCGCCTTCTTCGCCTTCTGCGTAAATCTTTACACTGTCGCTTCGCTTTCTGCAATTACGTACCCAGCCCTTTATTCCAAGTTCGTCCGCCTTCTCTTTTGTCGTTGCTCGAAAAAAGACTCCTTGGACGGTGCCGTTTACGCGGATGTTTTTGGCGATCATAGCTACTTTTTCTTCGCTTGCGTAAAGTCGAGTTCCACTGGAGTTTCTCGGTCGAAGATCAATACATTAACCGTGATTTTTCCTTTATTGATATCAACACCATCCACTGCACCTTCGTAGTTCTTAAATGGTCCATCGACAATGACTACAAGGTCTCCAACTTGGAAGTCGGACTTGAACTTCGCTTCTTGCTCTCCAACTCTACGTTCGATAACACCGAACTCTTCTGGAGTTACAGGAACTGGAATGTTTCCAGAACCTACGAACCCTGTTACGTTTGGTGTGTTTCGCACTAAGTACCAACTTTCATCGGTTACGATCATGTCTACAAGAACGTATCCTGGGAAGAGCTTCTTTTCTTCTTCAATAGGCTCTCCTTTACGGAAGGTAAGCTGCTTTTCTTTAGGAACCTGAATATCAAAGATGTAGTCACCCATACCGAAACTTTCGATGCGCTGTACGAGGGCTTCTTTTACGGCATCCTCGTATCCAGAGTACGTGTGAACAACGTACCAATTTCTTCCGGCGGACGGGTCTTGCTTTCCCATGATTAGTAGGCGAGTGAGAGAAGTACTTTAATAATTTGGTTTAAGATATAGTCGATACCACCAAAGGCCACAGCAACTGCTGCGGTGAATCCAATAGTAATAATAGAAAGACGGACGGCCTGCTGACGGGTAGGCCAGCGGACATGTCGCAACTCAGTTAATGCTTCGTTGATGTAGAGTCCTATATTCATAATATTTTCTTTCTAAAAAACCCCCAGCGGGGATTTACGTATCTATTATACCTTGATGATGGGCAGGTGCAAGGAAATCCTTTATAAATCATACACTGGAGCCTCTAAGGCATGCATCTTGCTAATGGGCAGAGCGATAACCCATACTTGTCCTAAAAAGCTGTCTTCTTCTACAAATGGGATAGAATCTCCAGATTTATCGCGGAAACTACGGCTATCCAGGCTTCCTTGGCGGTTATCTCCAAGGAGAAAATATCGTCCTTCTGGGACTGTATAAGAGATATAGTCAGTGTTTCCACTACTTGGTGGAGCCTGAAATGTTCGGCCTGCATTTTTGCTATTGAGGTAGGGTTCGTCGAGGGCTACGAGTTCGTCAGAGCCTTTTACTTGTAGATGCACATATCCATCTTCTATGACTACGCGGTCTCCAGGAAGACCAATAACTCGTTTTACGTAAGGCTTTTTTGGGTCATTGGGCGGACGAAACACTACAACATCTCCTCGAGAAGGAGACCCTGTGTGATAGATGAGCTTGTTGATAATGATGTATTGTTTGTGTTCTAATGTCGAAAGCATGGAGTTTCCTTCCACCTGAAACGGTGAAACAAGAAATGTACGTATTACTGCAACAACACCGACGATGATGACAATGTTAAGGATTACATCGAACAAGTGGAACCAGAGCCCGTGCTGTTTCGTTGTGCGCATCTATCGTAGTATACTCAACCTATGCTTGTAGGCCAAAGACATTTCCGTCGGCATGTTGATGAAGAAGAAGAAATCATTATGGTTGTTCATAAGCACTGGTTGCTTGGGTTCAAATACTTGTTCTGGCCAATTCTTGCTTTTGCATTTTCTTGGGCTTTGTTTGTCTTTGCACCCTACAAATTTATTTTTTACGTCGCAGCCCTTGCAAGTATTGGTACTATGGTTTGGGCTTTGCGTAGTTTTTACGATTATTATCTTGATGCGTGGATTATTACGGACCAAGGAATTATCGACGTCGAATGGCATGGTTGGTTTCACCGTCAGTCCACTCGTGTTCTGTACAGTGATATTCAAGGTATAAGTTATGAGATCCAAGGAGTACTAGGAACCTTCATGCGATTTGGAGCTATTTCTGTAGAGAAAATTTCTACAGGAAGTGTTTTCTCTATGGATAGTGTCAAAAATCCTCGAGCCATAGAAGCACTCATCTTGCAGGCTATGGAAGGGTATCTACGTGGTAAAAACTTGGGTGATGAAAAGCATGTCAAAGATATTCTTGCACAGCTTGTTGCAAGAGAAGTAAATTTAGAGCAGTTTGAAGATGATGACGATGAGTTCGAAGATGACGACGAGGATGATAACGACGACGATTAGCTTATGAAATTTTTGAAAACTATTTTCGGGTTTCTTCTTGGAAAGAAAAGAATTCCTCTGCATGCACGTCCGCGCATTCGCTCTCTTGTAAAGCATATTGAAACGATTGATGACCCTGCGAAGAAGGTGCTCGAAGCAGATAAGGTATTGCACGAAGCATTAAAATCTTTTGGCTCGAATGCGTCATTGGGTGATTTGCTTAAGCGCTATGGATCTAAACTTCCAAATGAGCAGCCTGTGTGGAATGCCCACAAGTTACGCAATCGCATTGCACATGAGCCGCAAGTTACGGTTTCGGCTACTGATGCTGATAGAGCGGTAAATGCTTTGCTTAAAGCGACAACATCTCTGCTATAGTCATTACCAATGAAGCCTGCTCTTGTGATCTTCGGCCTTGGGAATCCAGGTGCTCAGTATGAGCGCACACGGCATAACGCAGGATTTTTAGCGTTAGATGTTTTAAGCGAGGAGTATGGACAAGACGACTGGAAGGACAAGCCGAAGTTTGATTCCTATATCCAAGAAGCACGCATCGGTGTTGCACCCGTTTTATTGGTAAAGCCTAAAACGTTTATGAACCTCTCTGGAGATGCTGTACGTAAAGTTGTTGAGTTTTATAAAATGGATCCTTCAGCTCAAGTTCTTGTTCTTTCTGATGATATCGATATTGCTTTAGGAGAGTTGCGTTTACGTATGAAAGGAGGTCCGGGGACTCATAACGGACTAAAGTCTATCGTTGATGTTTACGGAGAAGATTTTCCTCGTATTCGTATTGGTCTTGGGCAGCCACCAAAGGGTCAAGATCTTAGTAACTGGGTACTGAGTACATTAATGAAAGAAGAGATGGAAACTCTGAGTGGAAGCTTTAAAGAGCTTCCGAAAATCATAGAGGAATTTGTCATTGGTGATTAGTGCTTCTGTTACTTCTCTAAAATAGGAACTTTCGTCCGAACATTCCACCCATTCCAAGACCTGTAAGCATTGTTGTGATCCAGATCATCATTGGAAGGTTTGTTGCAGCTGTAGCGGCTTCTGTATCTATTACACCACTAGTACTAGCAGTGATAGACTGAGCTTGTGGGCGTACTGCTACGAGTGTAGAAGTATCTGATCCTGTGTAGGCAGTATCATCAGAGAGGAAGTCGTTTGACTGAGTAAACCCCTTAATGAATCCACCAAGACCTGTAACAGGAGGGGAAGGGATAACAATCACGTGGTCATCTGTACGTGTAATATTTCGGCTGCGTACGGTTGCTGTGTTACGGACACTTGTTCCACGAGTAACCCCAGTCTTAAGGCGAGCGTTGTAACGAACGACTGTTGTAGAGTTTGCTCGAAGTGTTCCGAGGTTCCACGTTAGCCTTCCGCCAGTGTCAGATCCTCTACCTGTATCGGTGATGTTTACGTATTGTTCTGGGTAGTCATCTGTAAGTACTGCGTTCGTAAGATCAGATCCACCAGTGTTACGGATAGTGATGGTGTAAGAGACATGGGTACCAGCGAGAGCTTCTGTAGTATTAGCCGTTTTGTCTATTGTAAGATCTGTTGGAGTATTATCGTCATCGTCTGCATCGGCACGAGCTTGGTTGTAGATATTATTGTAACAACGGTTATCACTAGATTGAATATTTGGATCAACAGTAAATTTTATGGTGACATCTTCGGTGACTCCTTCGTTGATGTTTTCAATATTACAGGTAACGGTAGAACCGTTACTACTACAGATGTTTGGAGTACTTGAGTTGTAGATCAGACCGCTAGGGATACTGTCTGTTACTACAATACTATTTGCAGTTCCTGTTATGATGTTCTCTACAGTAATTTTGTAGTGCACATCATCTCCAGGTTCTACTGGTCTGCTTGTAGGCTTGGTAAGCTCTTTCTTAATAAAGAATCCAGCTGCATGTGCAGACTGTACTGGCGAGATAGGGATAGGAAATACCCCAGTCGAGAGTTGTGACACAATGAGTCCTAGCATTGTTATGCTGGACCAGAAGCGTCGCATTTTTTGATTCTCCGTACGCATATTGTGGAAAAAAGGAGATATTTATACATAACAAATGTATATTTGTCAATACTCTTACAAAGCGCTTAGTTACTTGGAAAAGTGTCCATCACGTGGTAAATTTGGGACCTGTGAGCACTTCGGGTTGGTTTCATAGGCTACTGCGATGGATGTATAGACCAATAGACGGGTCTTCTGTGGCAGTATTCCGTGCAGGATACGGAGCAATCATTCTTTGGGAAGTTACTCGGTATTTTGATCATAATTGGATCAAGGCATACTTTACCGGAAAGCAGTTTTACTTCACGTATCCAGGCTTTTCGTGGGTGCATCCTTGGCCGACACTCGAGCTTATGGAGTGGCACTTTATCCTTATAGGAGTGCTGGCAACGATGGTGATGGTGGGGTTTTGTTACCGATTTGCGGCAGCTGGTTTGGCTGTAGCGTTTAGTTATGTGTATCTCCTAGAGCAGGCTCGGTATTTAAATCACTTCTATTTTGTGATTCTCGTTGCCATAGCAATGATATTTATTCCCGCTCATAGATCTTGGAGCGTAGATTCTTTACTTAAATCCAAGTTTTCTTGGTGGCCATTTCTTAAAAAGCGCTCTCCATTTACAGACAACTGGGGCCTCTGGGCTATTCGTGCTCAGTTTGGTATTACGTATTTCTATGGAGGCCTAGCAAAGCTTAACGAAGACTGGCTTCGTGGATACCCTCTATCAGATTGGATCTACGATGAAACGGACGTAATCTTTATCGGGCAATGGGTACAAGAGCGATGGATGGGTTTGCTTTTAAGCTACTCTGGACTGATGTTAGACCTCTTATTGGTACCGTTTCTTTTGTATAAGCGAACGCGCTGGCTCGGGTTTGCATTGGCTTTGTCATTTAATTACATGAACGATCAGATGTTTTCCATTGGAATATTCCCCATGTTTATGGTGCTTGGAACACTTACATTCTGGGAAAGCGATTGGCCAAAGCGTGTATGGGACTTTTGTACAATTGAAAACGGAAAGTGGAAAGTGGAAAGTACAAAAAGAAAGGCAGGATCAGCCTACGCCAAAGCTACGTCTGGCAAGCAGAGGGTGTTAGCAGGCTTTATGGTTGTATTCTTTGCCTATCAGTTTCTCTTTCCGCTTCGTCACTGGGCGTATCCGGGGAGTGTGCATTGGACGGAGGAAGGTCATATGTATAGCTGGCACATGAAACTGCGGAGCAAACGTGGACGCGTAATGTTTGTTGTTAAAGATCCAGATACAGATAGTACGTACAGCATCGATCCAGATGATTACCTTAATCGAAGACAGGAACGAAAGATGGCTTCTCGTCCGACGATGATATTGCAGTTCGCGCATTGGCTTGAGGGCAATTACCATGCAGAGGGCATGAAGAATGTAGAGATCTATGCAGATTCCTTTGCTGCTCTAAATGGAAGGCAAGAGCAAAGACTGATAGATCCTTCAGTCGATCTTGCACAGGTGGAATGGTCTATTTTTCCTCAGAAGTGGATAGTTCCGCTTCATACGGAGAGGAGGTAATTGGCTGGGGCGGAGGGATTCGAACCCCCGAATGGTGGAACCAAAATCCACTGCCTTACCACTTGGCGACGCCCCATTGCAGGCAATAGTATAGCAAATCTCTTTCTTAAGAACCGTCTTTCTGCAATATTGTTTTCTTTTGAGGAAAGGATGGAATAAAGAGTGGAGGAAACGTAAAACACCTGTAGAATTGGTCCATATGGATACCGAAGCAAAGAAATTCTTATTTGATCTACTTTCTACTCCTAGCCCAACAGGGTTTGAGATAGCGGGTCAGCGTGTATGGGCAAAGTATGTCAAGAAATACTCTGATAGTGTCGATAACGACGCCTATGGAAATACTTGGGCGACAGTACAGGGGACACACAAAACGAAGAGTGTGATGCTCGAGGTGCATGCAGATGAAATTGGTTACATCGTAAAATATATCTCGCCAGAAGGTTTTCTTTCGGTAGACCTTATCGGTGGATCGGATGTTGCCACTGCTCGCGGAAGGTGGGTAACACTTTTTGGTGATAAGGGTGAGGTGCCAGGAATAATTGGAAACACGGCTATTCACATTCGTGATCGCAAAGGAATAAAAGAAGAAACACCTGATATACACGAGTTGTATGTTGATGTCGGTGCGAAGACGGATAAAGAAGTAGAAAAAATGGGTATTCGCGTCGGACATCCAGCGGTTTACAGTGATACACTTCGCGAACTTGGAAAAGAATGTATTGCAGGACGCGCATTGGATAATCGCATTGGTGGATACATTGTTTCACAGGTACTGCGCAAACTTGCTAAAGCCAAAAAGCCTGTGTGGACTGTGCACGCAGTAAACGCTGTGCAAGAAGAAATTGGTGGTTACGGAGCGAAGATGATCACACACCGCCTTCTTCCGGATGTCGCTGTTGTGTTTGATGTTACACATTCCACAGATACTCCAGGAATCAGAAAAGAAAAGCACAGCAAGTTAGAAATGCGCAAAGGACCAACAGTGACCCATGGTGCCTGTAACCATCCAGCTGTAGTAAACCGATTGATTGATACTGCAAAAAAGAAAAAGATCGCGATCCAGCACGAAGCAGCAGGTAGGTATAGTGGAACAGATACCGATCAAATTTACCACGTACAAGAGGGGATTCCATCAGCACTTGTTTCGATTCCACTTCGGTACATGCACTCGGTTGTAGAGATGGCGAATATCCAGGATATCGATCATGCAGTTACGCTCCTTACAGAATTTGTAGAGTCGCTCACGGCAAAAGATGAGTTTGGTGTGAAGCTTTAAAAAAACTGCCCGGCACCAAGTGGCACCAAGCAGTCTTTGTTTCGCGGTTTCGGTCAATCGTGAATGCTTCGCCCGAGGAGGACTCTTAATCATCCTCACCGTCTTCATCGTTTTCGAGAAACAATGATTCCATGATTGCCATTCGTGCATCCCTTTTTGTGATCTTGAAAAGGACTTCTCTTGTAAGTAGGCACTTTGGTTTGCCTTTTACCTTGAGAGAACAGGAGGTTCTTGTAATTACGTAGGAGGTCTCTCCAATGCTAAAACTCAGTGAGGTTCCAGCCCCTCTTACAAAATCGCCTACACTTCTCAACTTCCCTGCATTTGCAAGAATTTCACAGAGTTCAGACTGCCTTTCTGTTGGTTCTTTGGCGAGGGTCTTCGTTAGCACTTCTTGAAGTGTTACGAAATCGGTTCTTGGCGTCATCCCTGGGTCTCCTTTTTCATAATTAACCAAAACTGCGGGAAAATCTGGCGGCTTTGCGTGTGTCACCAGACCTCCCAGCGGTAATTTCTGTGGTGTACAAAGATCAGATACTTTGGCACATTGTAGGATTCGCCTAGAAATATGCAAGAAATTGAGGGTTTGTGCTTGCTGAAAAGCCAGCGCTTGCGTAGAATCCTTCCGATTTGCCCGTCTGGGCTTTATAACCTTATGTTCGCTATCGCAGACGTCGCCGGCTTCCAAGAGAAACTCGAAGAGGGTTTAAAGCTCTTTGTGCCTACTATCAAGGCAGAAGAAGGTAAGACGGTCACATTCGACAAGGTTTATCTTATCGCTACGTCAGATTCTGATGTGTCAGTCGGAACTCCTACGGTTAAAGGTGCTTCTGTCGAGGCTAAGGTCTTAAATCATGGAAGAGGAGATAAGATTCGTGTCTTTAAGATGAAGCGTCGTAAGCGTTACCGTAGAACATACGGTCACCGTCAGGGATACACTGAGATCCAGGTTACCAATATTAAAACATCAGCAGAAGCTAAGGCTTCAGCAAAGAAGGAAATCAAAGAAAACTAGGAAATCAAAGAAATCGAGGATCCTTGTTTTCCTCGATTCCCTCGATTCCTTTTGGTAATAATTGTTGCATACATCACATAATTCATGCGTGTCAATTGTTTGCATCATCAATATGCATGAGAATGGAACTCATTAATCTTTTCCTTTTTTTATTATGTCTTGTTGTAATATGAATGATCCTAAGACTGCAGCAAAGCTTGTACTTCGTCTGTCATTTGGACTTTCTCTTCTTCTTGTGGGTATTACTCACTACATGAACTTCGAAATGTTCATGGCTATGACTTCAGAAGGTCTCGGACCTCTTACTATGCTCGGTACAATTTGGGCGTACATCCTTCCTGCCCTTCAGATTGTTGGCGGAGCACTTTTTGCCGTAGGTATGTACTACAAGATTGCTGCTTGGTCAGCTGGAGTTGCTCTTGCATCTATTCCTGTTGGAATGCTCTTAAAGCCTGTGCTTTCTGCAGCAGCTCTTCCAGATATGATGCCAGCTGCAGTCAACGCATTCATCTGGTTGATTGTGTACGCACTTGTCGTAAAGATGTGTACTTGCTGTGGCGCTGGTGGTTGTTCAACTGGTGGTGGAGAATAAATTACTACGAAGAAATCAAAGAAATCGAGGAAAACAAGGACCCTCGATTTCTTTGATTTCCTATTTAATCACTTTATCGATCAATCCGTACCCCACAGCAGCTTGTGCTGTCATGAAGTTATCGCGCTCGGTATCTTGCTCTACTTTATCAAACGGTTGACCACTATGTTCTGCGATCATTTCATTAAGAATTCTCTTGGTCTGTACAATATGATCTGCGTGAATAGCAATATCAGTAGCTTGACCTTGTGCTCCACCAAGTGGTTGGTGAATCATAATCTCAGAGTGCGGGAGAGCGTAACGCTTACCCTTAGCACCTCCAAGTAGAATCAGTGCTCCACCAGATGCAGCCATTCCAAGACATACTGTTGATACGTCAGGCTTAATAAGTTGCATCGTGTCGTACATAGCGAGTGTAGAACTCACTTGTCCTCCAGGGGAGTTTACGTAGAGAGTGATATCTTTTTCCGTGTTCTCTTTTTCGAGGAAGAGAAGCTGAGCAATAATTGAGTTTGCGATTGTATCCTCGATACCTTGTCCAAGGAAAATAATACGCTCCTCGAGAAGACGACTGTAAATATCGTATGTTCGCTCCCCGAATTGTGTCTTTTCGATAACACTTGGGATTAGCGTGTTTTGCGGAGTGATATTACCAGCGGTAATTCCTTTGTAGATTGATTGAATAGCGGGATCCATAGAAGAAGAGGAAAGTAAAAGTGGATAGTGGATAAAGAGTATTTGTCTTTAACCTTTCAAATATATTATACGCTATTTCCTTTTGTTTGAGGACTAGGAAGACTGGTGGTTCTGTTGTGCAATAGTCATGATAATCAAAATTAACATTTGGGTATTTCTCTAGAGTAAGCCATAATCTACGCAATGACACCTGACAAGCATCCTTGGCAACAGATGATAAAAGATCACGTAAAAATATCTAAGAAGCCGCTGATCGTGGTTCTTGGTCCGACTGCTTCTGGGAAGACAGGTTTTTCTATAGAACTTGCGAAGACCCTTGTAAATGCCGAAGTGATTAATGCCGATTCCAGACAACTTTTTCGTGGTATGGATATAGGGACTGCAAAGGTGGCACAGGAAGAAATGCAAGGAATTCCTCATCATTTACTAGACGTGCTGGACCCAAAGGATCGTGCTACATCGGCATGGTTTAAAGAGAAAGCAGAGGAGAAGATAGATCAACTTCTTAAGGAGGATAAGATCCCAATCCTTGTAGGAGGGTCGATGCTGTATATTGCCGGCGTTACTGACGGTCTTAGTTTTGATGAAGATATTCGTAATGAGCTTCGCTCTCCAGAGGCTGAATGCAAATATGATCTTTTGATACTTGGCCTAGGGAAGGAAAGAAGTGAAACTGTTGTTAAAATTAACAACAGAACAGAGGGGCTGTTTGCTGCAGGGTGGATCGAAGAAGTTAAGCGATTGGTAGATGATGGATACACAAAAGATGATCCCGGTATGAAGGCTTGTGGGTATCGAGAAATCATCGATTACCTTATCGAAGAGTCAGATCTTAAAGAGCTTAAAGATTCAATTGCAGCTAAAACTCGTCAGTATGCCAGACGGCAAATGACATGGTGGCGAAATGACACTAGAATATATTGGCTTTAAGACAACCGCTCGTACCTTAGAATTTGAATACGTCGTAGTGCTCTTCTATTTGCTGCTTACTCTGCCAGAGCTGCTCTACCATTGTTTGTAGCTGTGGAGATTCTGCTGGTGTTTCTGCAGAGTCCATAAATTGAGTGATAAGTAATAATTGTTGAGCAACATTCATCAAGATGAGATCGGTTTTGTCTTTCCATGTTTCATCTAATCCATCATATACATCAGTATTCAAAAGAGATTTTGGTTCATCAGGGTTGATGTCTCCAGATTCGATCATCTTCGTAAGCGACTTTAAAAAGTCACGGTGCTCTGTTTCAATAGTCCCAGAAACAGGCATACCAGCTTTTTTCTGATCGTTGTGTGTCAGATCTTTTGCCGCTGCTACTTTCGAGAAGAAATCTGTCATCGTTACTATTTATTATAGCAAGTTTTATAAAAAAGTCCCACCAACATATTGGTAGGACTTCAAAAGTCCTATGCACCACCTTCTGTAGTACCTTCGGCTGGAGTTGCAGCTTCTTGTGCACCAGGTGCATCTGTACTGAAATCTCCGCCACACGTACATGGGTCGGAATTGCATTTTCCACAAGTATCCATAGAGATGAGGGGAAGGAATAATGTGTACTTACTGTACCGAATGGCAGTGAATTCAGGAATTGCAGAAAAGTGTAAAATGTTGTATAATATTTAAGAACATACACATGAATTCCGCTATTGCTTCCTTTAAGGCTTTTGCACATCAGCACGATGATTTACCTGCATTTCATGCAGCATTTCTTGTGTTGGCATTTCTTACAGCAGGACTCTTAAACCTTGGTGCGTTTGGGTTGCTTGTTATTGCTCATATGACATTGGACGTGGTGAAGTATCGTGAGCGTCATAACTTTTCATGGAAGCAAACAGTAGAAGGTGTCGTACGAGAAAGCTTGGTAGATGTAACGTTGCTTATTGTTGGTTTGGTGTTCTCTGTGTATCTACACCACGGAGTTGGGGTGGCTAGTGTTTCTGGACTCATGCGTGCAGAAATTAGTATTCTTCGTATGCTTGCACTTCTTGTGCCAAAGCTAAAGATTTTGCATCACTTCTTAAAGATAGTTGCGCATTTGCATCATTATCTAGAGCAGGTACATCCTCGTCATAGAAAAGAGTGGTCTGGAATGGATATCCTTTGTTTTTACTTCCTCGGTCTCTCTGTATTCCTCCTTATTTTTGCAGCTCCTTTGATGCACGTAGAGTGGAGCCTAGTAGGTGAGATTCTTGCAGAAGAGCTTATTCCTTGGAACCTTTAGAAGCCTAGCTCTTTTTCGACAGCCTTTGCTTCTGCAAACCAGATGTCACCTTTTTTAGTGTTCTTGCCACCTGAGTACCGCTTACGAAAGTCATCAAAGCGCTCTTCCAGTGTTACAATTTCATCCATTTTGACGCGTTTGTCTGCGTAGAATAGAAGTTTCTGTTCGATGGTGACGCGGTCGGGCGAGGGGAGTATAAGTCCGTGTACTTCTACGATAGTCGCAAGCTCTGGGTACCCACGCTCTTGCAGGAGGGTGGCACAGGCTTCTTCGTGTTCTTTGCCTTTGTATTTCTTCTTCCATAGTTTCCATTCAGGCGCTTCAGATTTTTCATCTGGCCCATGACCTCCTCCTGGGGAAAAATCAATAAATCGCAGTAGATCATGCACAAGTGCAGATACCTTAAGAGCCTGTGGACGGATGATTATTCCACGGTTCATCATCTCCTCACCAAGATCTGCCGAGAGACGTGATACAGCATCGCAGTGGTCACAAATACGATGAGGGAGTGCAACCTCTTTTCTCCACTCTACAATATCAGATTCTGTTGGAAGATTCATATCATCAAAGGATACGGTGAGATTTCGCCCTTCATCCTTCTCTTCAAGCTTTATAAGAATATCAGGTGTCATAGAAGATCGATCTACCCATTCGATACAACGAATACCAGTATGGTCATCAGATTGCTGCAAGAGTTCATTTGATTGTTTTTCAGTAAGTCTATACAGATCAATATGAAGTATCTCATACGCATCATTTTCCACTTTCCACTTTCCACTTTCCGCTTTGTATCGCTGCTCTAGAGCGTATGTGGGGCTGGTAACAGTGTCTAAAACCCCTAATCCTTTTAGGAATCCTTGTAAGAAGGTTGTTTTGCCGCTACCTAGCTCTCCGATGAATCCTATAGTGATATTTGTACGATAGAGCGTAGATGCTAGGGATACCCCCGCAGAATGCGTGGAATCCGCATCAGATAGCCAAATAGTGCATTTATCAGTCATTGTCTAAAAGTCTAAAAAGTGGTATAATATCTATGAATACAAATACAGATGCAAGGACTAAAAAATCATAAAAACGTCGGCTTTAATCATAACGCATTGCACTCCAAAAAGGAGCCGCATCCGTTGTTTTACCTTAAGCAGAGGGTATCGTTTTGGGTAGCGTCTTTGTCGCTGTTTACGTTCTTGATTGGAAATATGATGGGGCAACATGGATGGTATGGATTCTGGGCTTCGGTCTTGGGTCAGGAAGATATTAGCGCCATTGCGTACGTTGGAACAGTGTCACCTCTAGAGACAGTGGTCGACTATGGTTGTTGGGCGAAATTTGGTGGAGATTACAAAGTACATACCTACCGTCAGTCTCCAGATAGTTGTCACAGAGATATTCCTCAGTACACGACAAGTACAAACAGAGATGATCTGTTTTCTATGCAATACATGAGTAGCTACACAGCTACTACGGAGGGGTCGGGTACACACTCAGGTGTTGATATTCGTGTTCCTGTCGGAACGCCTGTTCGTGCGGTGATGACTGGAAAGGTGCATAGGGTAGGAGATCAGCCTCGAGGATTTGGTAAGTATGTCGTAATCATTCACCCGAACGTTCCTGATCCTGATGATCCAAGTGGAGGCACTGTAACGCTTTACAGTGAGTACGCTCACCTTAGTGCTGTGTATGCAGAGGTAGGAGATATTATTCACAAGGGTGAGAGTGTTGCGCTTTCTGGAAACACCGGACAAAGCAGCGGACCACACTTGCACTTCTCGCTAGCACGAGAGGGTGCACCGTTTGTTCCTTTTTATCCAAGTAATCAAACAGAAGGTTACGCGTATACCATCAATCCACTTCTTTATGTACAAAGTCACTTCGAGAAGGTCGCATCACCTACTACTGTAGCTTCCAGAGCTGAGCAGCGTAGGGTAGCACGCATTGATGATCCACAAGATGTTGTTGCCCCTAGACGTATAACATTTTCTTCTTCATCTCGCAGTTCTGCAGCCAGAGTCGTTGCTGTATCAGACCCAACACCAGAAGAAAGTCGCAAGACGGTGATCGCAAGACTTCAGAGTAGAAGGGAATCTCGTATAAGAGAAAGGATGGCTGTACGTGAAAACCGTCAGACTATTGCATTACGAACGGGCCTTACACGGTCCGCATCAGATCCTATAATTGCCCCAGCTCCAAGAAGGGTTGCTGCAGAAAGTACCGTAGTAACGAACCGTACGGGAAAAGTATCCTCTGTAGAAATTTCTCATGATGGTAGCTTCTCTGGTCGTGGATGGGAGAAGGTTACCATTCGCCTAGTTGATACTGATGGGAATACAGTGATCAACCCAGATCTTGATAGGGATCTTGTACTCAGAGCAGAATTTGGCACAGCGGACTTCCGTCCTAGTGTGATTTCTTCATTGGACTTCGAACAAGGAGAGGCAACTGTCCATATGCTCCCTCGTGGACGTCGTACTGTAGTTATTAAGGTGATGCCATTTAATGTGGTCTCTAATCCGATGAAGTTTGACCGGAAATAGTCGGTTTTTCATAGAGTAGATTTTCAGTATTCCAGTAGTATTACTGTGTTCCTGATCATTTAAATCACTAATCTCATTTGGAGAAAAACAATATGAAGAAGAAAAAGAGTACTGCGGTTATTTTTGCGTTTTTGCTTGTACACACTGTGTCACTTGTTGGCCTTTACCCCTTCTATACCTTAGAAGGATTGATTCTCTGCGCTGTACTGACTATAAATTTTGGTATGGCTATTACGATCGTTTACCATCGGTATTTAACGCATGGTGGGTTTAAAACAAGCCGTCCAATGCATTACATTCTGTCTCTATGGGGACTCATTGCCGGAGAAGGTCCACCTATTGTCTGGGTGGCCAATCACCGGAAGCATCATGAGTTTTCTGATGATGGAAGTGGAAACGATCCACACAGTCCAAAGGATCGAAATCTTTGGTTCAGCCACATTGGCTGGATGATGGCTCATGAGTCATCAGAAGAACTTACGATTTTGTATAATAAGTATGCACCAGACTTGCAACGATATAGGTTCATGCGCATGCTCAATAGAACGTATATCTATTGGCATATTGCATTTGGACTGTTCTTGTTTTTTGCGGGCTATGCGTATTCAGACTCTTTTATGGGCATGTCATTTCTCATCTACGGACTCTTTGTCCGCATGATGCTGGTCTGGCATATCACATGGATGGTTAATAGCGTATCCCATGTCTGGGGGTATCGTACATACGATACTTCTGATGACAGTAAAAACAATTGGATCGTTGCCTTGCTTGCACAGGGAGAGGGGTGGCACAACAACCATCATGCCTTTCCGACTTGCGTTCGCGCGGGTCACAAATGGTGGGAGATCGATACTTCGTACTGGGTAATTTGGACTTTAAAAAAAGTTCATCTTATCTGGAATGTAAAGGACAAGATTTCTTCCAAAGGTTGCTGATTGGGAACATGAGATATTTTGTCTCAAGACGCCACTCGTTGTGGCGTCTTTTTTTGTGTACGTGAATATCGAGATAACCCAAGCATAATTATAAGCATCACCCCAGCAGCTACTATCTTCTCTCCTGTTGAGAGAAACAGAGCGGTTATACCAAACAACGTTCCGAGCCCTGCTGTGAGCAAAATAATTTTGCGTTCGCTCCAGCCTTTGGATAACAGCCTGTGATGTAAGTGTTCATCTGTTGTGTTGCCCTGCATAGGGTTTACTCCTTTTGATAGTCTACGGATGACAACGAGAAATACATCGATCAGTGGGACTCCAAGAACCAAGAATGCTGTAGCTACTTTTCCTCCGGCATAGAGTGTCAGTACTCCAAGCATCAGCCCGAAGAACATGGCTCCTGTATCTCCCATCAGTACTTTATTGGGAGGGAAATCAAACAGCAGTCCGGCAAAACCAATTCCTGCAAGGACGAATGCGATCATCGCGAGCTCTGGTTGGTTCACGCGCGTACTAAGAGCCAGTGCACCGATGACCAAAAATCCAATAGTGCTAAGCGTACTTACTTGTCCGGGAATTCCATCAAACCAGTTGAGTGCATTCATACACAGCATCAACCAGAAGATGGTGAAGATGCCGCTAAGTAATGGGAGTGGTCCGAAGAGGCTTGAGGGAATATCAATCAAATCTAGTTTAAGAATCCCATCAGCAATAAAGGGGTTCGTTAGTGTGTACACACGACTTCCCGTTGCAAAAATCAAAAAAGCGACGATGGCCTGCATCAGCAATCGCACTTTTGGATCTATCCCGCGGCGATCATCAATAAAGCTGATTAATCCCAGCAAGAATATCCCAGCAAAAATTCCTGCAGACTGCATCGTCCACGGAGCAAGATACGCAAAAATAATAAGGAATGTGAGAACCGAAAGTATGCCAGTGGGGTAGGGGAGGCGTCTCCGGTGCATTCCATATTTTTCTGGGTCGTCTAAAAGCTTCAGTTTTACAAAATCCGTCAGAGCAACCCAATGAAGGGCGACGCATATTCCGAAGGCAATTAAGGGGATCCAAATCAAATTCATCAGTAGAATAATAGCATGACGAAGCCCCGAACCAATCCCAACAGAGAACTCTTTGGCATCATAGGAACTGTAGATGATGTGTCTGGAGAGAAGAAATGGTGGAATGCGCAGTTTAAGGACAAGGGAATTGATGCCTTTATGGACAGCTATCCAACGAAAGAGAAGGAATTACCAGAGCGGCTTAGTGAGATGTTTCACTTCGATAGACGTGGATATATTATTGGAAAACCCTTACAGGAAGCCATAATACCGTTATTAGACCAACTCGATTCATCAGTAGGGGAGGGGAGGGTCGATTTTGTGGCTAATACTGGCGGCGTAATGACAGGTTACGCCTGCGCAGATCGCGAGAAAATGTGGAATATTTGGCTTGGGTAAAGAGGAAGTGTAAAGTTTTCCACACTTGCATCTGAACACATATTCTCCACAATAAGCACATGGATTATCCAACACTCGACCAAGCAAATTTAGCTGGTAAAAAAGTACTGCTCAGAGCGGGGTTTGACGTACCAATAGAAGATGGCAAGGTGCATGACACCACTCGTATTGATGCGTTGGTTCCAACGATGAAGCATATACTAGATAGTGGTGCAGCTCTTATTATCATGGCGCACCAAGGTAGACCAAAGGGGGTGCCAGTCCCCGAGTTTAGCCAGAAGCCACTGGTACCTGTGCTCGAAAAAATTCTTGGAGTGACTGTGCAGTTCGCAAGTAAATGTAATGGAGATGATGCAAAAGTACTTGCAGCAAACCTAAAGCCTAAAGAAGTATTGCTGCTCGAAAACTTGCGCTACGAAAAAGGGGAGAAGAGCGAAGACCAATCGCAGCGAGATGCCCTTGGAGAAGTACTCGCCTCGCTTGGCGATGTGTATGTTAACGATGCGTTTACCAATTGCCACCGAGATCACGCTTCGATGACAAGCGTTCCGAAGTTTATGAGTGAAAAATATATGGGATTTAATGTGCAGAAAGAAGTGGAGGGGTTATCCAGAGTTACAAAAGATCCAGCGCATCCTGTAACACTTATAATCTCGGGGCTAAAGATGGAGACCAAAGTCCCCGTCATCGAACAGTTTCTTGGGTCAGGTGATAATATCCTCGTTGGAGGAGGCGTAGCTAATACGATGTTAAAAGCTGCAGGAGTAGAAATGGGAAGCAGTAAAGTTGATGATAATTTTGTAGAGAAAGGTGCTTATATTCTTGAAAAGGGAAAACAAGAGAACAATGCACAGATTCACTTGCCCACTGATGGCACCTGCGCGAAAAGCCCATCTGGAGAAGTGATTGAGTTGCTGGTCGATAGTATTTCTGCCGATCAAATCATGTTTGATATTGGCCCAGAGACAATGAAGCATTTTGCCTCAGTTATTGCACAGTCCAAGACGATTGTCTGGAATGGCCCTATGGGCATGTATGAAGAAGAAGGTTTTTCATCAGGAACAAAAGCATTAAGAGAAGCCATTACAGCGGCAACAGCAGCTGGTGCTGTGTCGGTTGTAGGCGGAGGTGATACACTCGACTTTCACGAGAAGTATGGATATTCGCTCGATGCTTACACATTTGTGAGTACTGCAGGTGGTGCGATGTTGGACTTTATCTCCGGAAAAGAGCTGCCGGCACTGGAGGCGCTTCGCTGAGTTATCGGTTGTCGGTTCTTGGTTGTTGGGACCGATAACTGATAACTGACAACTGACAACTTGCCTGTTAATACGTTATTATCTACCCAATGTCTCCTTCTTCAAAAATTACGGTTCTGTTTCCTGACCAAGGAGAATCGTTGGCATCATTTGAGCGTCGTATTACGCAGACCAAGGGGGAAATGTTGATTGTATTCTCGGAGTTAGAGCTGTTGCTTATAGGAGAAAAAGAGGCACGTAAGCGCATGATGAGTGTGTGTAAGAAGTTCTCTACGCGCCTAAGAGTAGCAACGCGTAATGCAGTTTTGATTCGTGCAGCGCGTGCAAAAGGTGTGCGTGTTATAGAATCTGTTGCGGATCTAAAAAAGTTTTTGAATAATAATGACCAACTCGATGATGCTCTTCGAGAATTTCAACCACATATTTGGCGGCAGCAATTACGGTCACGCTTGCAATCGATGGGGCTACTCTCTTTGCCGAAGCTGCGCATCTGGGCGCTTATTGGTGTAAGTGGCTCCTTGTTTTTGTTTATAACGTTTCGCTTACTTCCTTCTGCCACAGTATATGTATGGCCTCGTGAAGATACGATTTCTCAGACAGCAAATATTTTCTTAGCTCAGTCTGGTGCTATCGCAGTATTGCCTCCTCGTGTTCGTGTCATGGATCTTGTTCCTATTACTGTTCGCGTCGATAGAACAATTACGTTTGATCAAATCAGTCGTGAGTTCATGGGAGACAATGCAAAAACAGTAATGAAAGTAGTCAATAATTCTGATGAACCCTACTGGCTTAAGACAGGCACGAGAGTCCGTAACCAAGCTGGTATGACATTTAAACTGCGTGATTCTATAAAAATAGAACCCGTAGGTGAAACCATTGTGAATGCAGAGGCAGAGCCAGAGGATATTTTTGGTGGGATTGTTGGAGAGAGAGGAAACGTACCAGCGCAACTTAAGTGGTACTTTCCAGGGTTAACAAAAGATGAGCAGCAACTGGTATATGCCGTAAATACCCAAGAGGGCACAGGAGGGCAAACAGACTATCGCACGGTGCTTTCTAAAGATGATTTAGTAGTAGCAAAGGCACAGCTAGAGTCGGAGCTACTTGCAGAGGCGAAGCGACTTATAAATGAGAGGCGTGATATTCTTAATGCTGATGATAAACTCACGTTTATAGAAATTTTGCACTACGATGAGCTGACGACTACGGAGTTTTTAGATTTTGTTATGCCAGATCAATATTTAGGTCTGCCTATTGCCTCTGTTCCCATCGAAGGAAGTATTGAGTATACGATGTATGCGTACGATTCACATGAGGTTCTTAATATGTTAAGCCGCGAACTAAAGACCCACGTCGGAGAAGGTAAGCGCCTCTTAGAAGGAACACTGGATCTTACACGGCTAGTTGCACACGTTATCGATTACGAAAATGACTTTTCGTGGATCAAGATTACTGTCGACCTCAGTGGTACCGAGCAGTATATTTTAGATCCACTTTCTCCCACTGGTGCGGTGTTTGCCAAAAAAGTGCGAGAAGCAGTTGTCGGATTATATCGAGATGATGCAGAAAGAATTGTAAATAATTTTCCAGAATCTAAAAAAGCAGAAGTCTCTGTGTGGCCATTTTGGAATCGGTACTTACCGTCGATCCCGACGAGTATTGTTATAGAGCCAGTGATTAAGTAGGTATCAGAAGGATTGCATACCCCAAAAACACAACAAAGCCTTAGAAAGCGAATATACTCACAGATGCCAAATTATTTATCTAATAGGCGATTAAAGGGGATTGTACCAGCTAGATAGAACAAAAAATGTGTTCAATCGTTCACCCATAGGAGGAGGGAAGGGGGGTGCTATTACGTACCAGTACGTAGGTTTTGTGTTTGGGTTGGGGTGTGTAGGTATGGAGAAGTGCGCAAATTGCTATTACACATTTTGGGGGATAGTAAGAAAACTTTGCATCAAATTCGCCAATAAATACTAAATTTGTTCACCATTTAACAAACTAGTCGTTTCTGGACAATGTCAATTGATAGTTAACATAAAATGCATTATGATAAGTAGTATAAATTGTGGATAACCTCTCCCCTCTATCATCGGCAATAGATAGATACTTAGTATTTCTTAAAGCAGAAGAAAATAAGAGTCCCCTTACGATCTCTACCTATCGTCAGTCGCTGAACATGTTTATAGAATATGGCGGGGTAAACTCCCCTTCTACTGTAACCAAAGCCACAATGAGGATGTATAAGTCCGCTTTGCATAGTTATAGGACAAGATCTGATGGTGAACTTGCTATCAGAACCAAGAATCATCACTTAACGATAGTCCGTGCGTTCCTCAAATACCTGATTACAGAAGAAGAGATGGATGTATACCCTCCAGATCGCATCAAGCGCTTTAAAGAAGATCCTCGTAAGGTAAAGGTCCTGTTTCGCGAAGAGTTAGACAGGTTACTGGACGCTCCGGACATTAATACCAAGATTGGTAAGCGCGACAAGGCGATGCTGGAGCTGTTTTTCTCTACTGGACTTCGTCTTGCAGAACTTAGAATGCTGAATGTACAAGATTTAAACTTTGATACGTTAGAAATCTCTGTCCGTGGTAAGCGTGGGAAGATCCGGGTGGTATTTGTCTCCGAAAAGGCAGCGAAGTGTCTTAAGAGGTACATGGAAATACGATTAGATCACCTTACTCCCCTATTCATCAGGAATTTTGATAAAGCGAATAAAGAATTACCCCCCGGAGAAAACTTTCGACTGTCGCGTATTTCTATTTATAACGCCGTAAAAAAATATGCACGGTCTGCAGGAATTATGAGTAACCCCTCTCCTCACACGCTTCGTCATAGCTTTGCAACAGACTTGCTACGTAATGGTGCAGATTTGCGGTCTGTACAGGAGATGCTTGGACATAAAGATTTGAGTACAACACAGATTTATACGCATGTCACCAATCCTCAGCTTAAAGAAGTGCACAAGAAGCATCACGGGAAGTAGGGCTGTTCACTTAAGTTACTGCGCCTCGCGCAATGCAGCATCTACAGCCGCATTTACACTTGTAGAAACCAGCGCACCATTCACCTGGTTGTCAAAATCTCCACGTACACGGAGCTGTCCACCATTGAATAAATTATTTATACAGATATTTATGCTATCTTCTGTGCAATAATATAGGTTAGGCCAGAAACAGTAGATATAAGTATTGTACCCCATACAAGGTCAACTATTGTCACAGTGAGTGGCCAATCTTTTGCCACTGCCAAGTTTGTTAGGTCGTACGCGCTATAGGTGACTAACCCAAAGAGTGCACCAAATAGTATCGCATGTTGTAACGACTCTTTCTCAATTGCAGGCTTAATGACAAAGGCAACAACTCCAGCAAGAAAAAGAATATAGAATGCTCCAGCCGCAAACCAATTTACATCTGGTCGTAGCAGATTTCCTATTTGACTGCGATAGAAATTCTTTGCGACTACACCAAGCCAGAGTAAATCAAACAGAATGAATAGTGGAACCGAAATGCAGTATAATTTTATAAAGCTCATTTGAGGTTGAGGTAGGTAATGGTCAATTGCAATACAGTGGCGAAGCTTACCCAGAGTAAATATGGCACTTGCGCATAGGCTATCCAACGAGCATGAGGATATATCGCAATCATACTCCAAACAATTGTGGCAAGAACGATGATAATATCTACACTTGCCAGAACATTATTTCTTAATTGAAATTGAATAGGCGTAAATGCAAAATTAGCAATGAGATTAATGCCAAAAGGCAACGCAACCAACCATGGGATCGCTCTTTTGAACGCCAGCATAAATACAGTTCCAAAAGAAACGAAGATGATGAGATAGAGGATTGACCAAACTGGACCAAAAACAGCAGCAGGTGGAGCCCATGAAGGTTTAATTAATGTTGAATACCAAGAGATAGTTTCCATAATTTTATTATACCACCATGTCGGATCTGATACACTTATGTACAAATCGCAGCGTGTGTGTTTTTACATCTTCACCAGCTGGTGTAAGTGAGACGTGTCCAGATTCGTCAATCGTTGGAGGATTCATTGGTGGCATGAGACCATTTGTATCAGAAGGATCGTAGTAGCTATAGTCATGGGCAACTTCTACTGTGGTTCCATCCGCAGCCCGAAAGTTTTCTTGCACAGTTCTTGAATCGTCATCCGCGTGCGGGAACATTTTTTCTAGAGCACGGATTACTTTTCCCATTTTTCGCTATAACCATTTACCATATTTGTCTCATCTTGTTCTAACGTTAGTACTGCCGTTGGTGTGGGACTTTCTTTAGTCATTTACCAAATGTACATCAATCAATAATCATTGCAAATCGTTGATTTTAGCCTGTACAGCAAAGCAACAGCCTTATCGGACGTATAATTTCCTCTACTCCCCTTTTGTAAGGTTTGCGTATCTTTTCTGTTGTTCAAATTAACAACAGTTTTACCGTTAAATCCCATTAAAGATCCACACGGCAGCATCTGCCCTTGTCAGGTTATTGCTCGGATAGAACATGCCTCTGGAGGTAATAATTCTTTCGTTTAAGCCTTTGGCGACAAATTCATAGAACCAACTCCCCTCCTCTACGTCTCCTGGCATCTGCTGATACCCAGGAGTTGTATAGACCCCAGAACTGATAACTATTTTTATCGCTTCGGCCCTGTTTACAGAATTTGCGGGCCTAAAGGTTCCATCGGGGTATCCCCCAACCCACCCAAGGTGCTTGGCTGCACAGACGTATTGCGCGAACCATTCACTTCCAACATCTGGGAAGCATTCTGTTTCCCCTTTCAGTTGTGCTGAGTGAAACCCCTCCATCAAAATCTTGAGCAGTTCTGCACGGTTGATATTGCCGCGTGGCTTAAAGGTTCCATCGGGATATCCACCGAGTACTCCGAGATCTTTAAGGGCTGCTATTTCTTCGTACGCTTTGTCCCATACTTGTACATCGCTAAATGCTGGAGTGACTACTTTGGCACTAGAACTACTTTGTTTTACGACTATTTTTCTTCTCACCAGATCTTTATAGGGGTCGATGTATCCTACAGCCCCAGGGACACAGTCATTCTTTGCAGCATTTTTACGATAACTGGGTTTACAGCGACAGCCTCCGTATCCTGTTGCTTCTCCTGTATGTTTTAGCGATGTTTCACAATCACTATTGCTGGCGATCTCTTTTTTCCGTAATGGATCAAATGGGTCTCCAGCAGTACCGAAAGGGTTTTCAGGTTCTGGTTCGATGTACGCAGTATTTTTTTGTTGCTCTTGGGGTGTGTAACCAAATGTGGAGTTATTGGCATTTGCGAGCCCACTGCGGATAATAGAGACAGGTATAAAAATACCATCACGGGCAGTCCCCTCACTGTCTTGATGAGAAGCAACCGCAATCCCTACAACTTTTCCATCTTGGACAACTGGTCCCCCAGAATTTCCTCCATGGATGAGTGCATCAGAAAGTAGCCACGGCCCTCTATAGGATTTGAGTCCAATTGTTGCAGGATATTCACTGAGGATCGTTCCGTTATTACTGATCATGTTGTAAGCATTATTATTCGCAGGATATCCATATACCTGGATATCACTACCGACCTCTGGGTCTTCGTCTGCAAAGAACACACTGGTATGTGGGCACTGGATGTATACACGAATGTAGGCAACATCATCCTCTAGATTTAACTTCACATCCGATCGTGTAATGTCTTTGTAGCAATTTGGATCATATTCTCCGTCGTCCTCTGTAATAAAAATTCGATAGTACCGACCATATCCACCAATGACGTGAATATTGGTGATAACAATTCCTTCATCGATATAAAACCCTGATCCCCTTCCGATAGGATCTCCCTGCGCATCGTAACTGATAATAAGCACTGTCGCGTATTTTGTATTTTCATGAAACTCCTGCGCGGTTGCAGTGGGGATCGTCGCGATCAGTATTGCCCAAAGTGCAATTGCTATTGTTTTCATAACAAGAAGTGTATGTGAAGTGTCACATCTTGCAACTGTATCTGTTGCTTTACATTGCACGTGAGTTTTTTGATAACGCAACACAAACAGTTTTTGTTGACGGAGAGCCAAGTGTAAACTTTTAATTGATGATTTTACACGCAGATTTCATCAAAGGCACTTCCCTCCTCGTTCTCCTTGGGCTCGCAGTTGGTTTTTCTGTAGGGTTACAAGAAATGTATGGGGTGAGAGGGAGTGTTCTTGTAGGGCAAGTAGTGACTACTCCTGTTCCTACTCTAGATAGTTGTGCAACTTCCACAGATGCTGATCCAAATGCCTATACAGCTGGCCCAGCTAATTCGTGTGGAAACCTCGGTGGAGTAGAAGGTACTCTGCAGGAAGGAGAATGTTGGTGGAGTCCTTGGGAATGTATTCAGTGGAGCTGTAATATCGGACCCCTCGGTGACAGTGTTACTGTGCCAGTAGGGGGTGACATGATGGCAGCCTATCATAATTTTGCATGCGCGTATGTAGGTTGTCCGTGTATCCCATGTTCCAGTCAAAGCGATTGCGATGGACTTGCTATGCCCCCAGACGATCCAAATATGCAAGTAGAGGGCATGTGGGATAAGCATGCTTGGAAATGTACAGACCAACCACCAATAGCTGACGATGACCCCAATACTGATGATCCAGAAGGCTCACTACCGTTCGGTACACCTTTAGGTGCTACTGGAAAGATGTGCAAACTTGAATCTGTGGACTGTACTAACGATAATGATTGTCGCAATGCTAATGGTAGTTTACACGAAGGGGAATCCAAACTGTTTCCACACCAATGCAGGGAATTTTATTGTAATCCTCAAAATGAATGTGGTGAAAGACCATGCGCAGATGTTGTCGCTTGTACATCAAATAGTAGTTGTGATGGTCTAGCAAATGTTGATTCTTCTTTAGATAAGTGCTGGCAATGTAGAACTGAAGATAATTTTGAAAACGTTGAAAAAAAATTATGTGCATGGGAAACGTGTTCTTGTGTAAAACAAACTTCTGCACCAGATTGTGCAGATTATGATACCGCACCACCTAAAGATTGTAGCATCACAGTGGATGAGTTTGACTCTGGTAGCCCAAGTAAAGATTACTATAGAGGAGTAACCCAGTCCTGTGGTGACGTTCTTTGTGAATGGGACGATACGATGCATAGCGTGCCTGGTCCTGGTGGGTTTTGTACTGGGGGTTGTGCTAGTGCGATATCGAATAAATGCGCGAAATGTGAAGATTTTGCTGTTCCACTTACTGGGACAGACTCTGCTTTTTGGGATAAGTTTGAAAAATGTATCTGTGATGACGACGCACTTACCGTGTGTTCAGCAACTGTTTGTACTATTGCTGATCCTCGTGCTGGATGTA
>Ga0302133_10000009_pt1 | contig 109439 bp, 102 predicted proteins | sample CB9_331_MG_FD_203121 | JGI IMG/M metagenome (GOLD analysis project Ga0302133, IMG submission 203121) | Marine microbial communities from Western Arctic Ocean, Canada - CB9_33.1 | ecosystem: Environmental > Aquatic > Marine > Oceanic | place: Canada: Western Arctic Ocean | collected 2017-09-19 | reverse complement strand
TTCTCGCTCAAAAGACCATCGCGTGACGGGCGCGCTCACTAACATGCTGGCTCAAGGATGTCGTTCCCAATTAAATACCGTAGCAGCTTTACGACGATTGAGTATGTTTACTTTATCTCATACGGCTTTTTTAAGAAAATGCTTAATAAGGCAGGCGAGCGGCCTAGGTTTATTGGACCACGGTGTTAATTTCTCGTTTTGGGCTCGATGACGGGAGCGAGCATCCAAACTTATGACGTGTGTGTGGTTGGCAGCGGAATAACTGCTCTTGTGACCGCAGGTATGTTTGCACGGAAGAATTTTAGTGTTTGCTTGGTGGGCTCGCATTCAAGGCAAAAGAATAAGTCTGACTATACTCCGCCAAGACACTACTCAATCTCACCTGCCTCCAAGCGAATTTTCGAATTCCTGAATGTTTGGGATTATTTAAGTGGAACCGATGCTGGCTTAGTCAATGGGATTCAAATCTGGGGCCAGGGCGTTCAACCACTCGTAGACTTCCCCCCATCGATCGAAAGTCACAGTCCTCTTGCCTGGATCTTAGAGAGAGAAAAAATCGTGTCAATATTATTGGCTGGGATTGGCGATCTTGGAGTCGAGATTATTGAGTCTGAGTTAATCAGCATTGATTCATCTAAAGATGAAGGTTTGATTCGTTTCGAAAATCGATCATGTCGGGCCGAAATTGTGGTAGGTGCTGATGGTAGGCATTCTAAAGTAAGAGAATCAACGAACATATCATTGATAACAAAAAAATTTGATCAAGCAGCTGTAGTTGCCTTAGTAAGAGCTGAGAAAATGCATCAGAACTTTGCTCGCCAGAGATTTCTAGAGACTGGACCAGTTGCGTTTCTTCCTTTGTCTGATCCGTACTCATCGTCGATAGTTTGGTCATGTCGACCGTCACAAGCTCAACGGTTAGCTGAGGGCGGGGAATTTTTTAACGAAGCCATTACCTCTATTTTTGAGAATCGATACGGGAAGGTCATTGACAGTCGGGCGCATATGACTTTTGATCTAGAGTCGGGTATGGTGAGCGATTTTTTTTCGGGAAGATGTGTGCTGGTAGGGGAGTCCGCGCACGTAATGCATCCACTTGCAGGACAAGGACTAAACACAGCATTATTGGATGTTGCCTCCTTGGCCGAGTGCATTGATAATAAGCTTATCTTAAGTAATTACTCATCGTTATGTCGACGGCTGAGGCATTACGAGAGATGGAGGAAAGCTGAAGTATTAAAAATGCTTTCTGTTACCGATGGTTTGAATTCGCTATTTTGCTCCAAAAATATTTTTATTTCTGCATTTAGGGAACTTGGGATGCGGGGCGTTAATTTTCTCCCGTTTGTGAAAAACTCGCTAATTGGGCATGCTACTGGCGTCTCTGGGGATGTTCCCAAGATAGTGAGGCAAAAATAAATACTTTTAATATGTTCTAGGATAAATTGTTAATGGGCAATAATATTTCATCGGTCTACGAAACACACTTGAAGAAACTGCCGCTTGTACAGAAGGGGAAAGTGCGTGATATCTACGCGATAGATGGTGGTTATCTTTTGATTATAACCACTGATCGCCTTTCGGCCTTCGACGTTATATTACCCGATCCAGTTCCTAACAAAGGTCGTATTTTGACTGAAATTTCTAATTTTTGGTTTCAAAAGACCGAGCATTTAATCAGTAACCACCTAGTAAAGGCTGACTTGGCTAAAATTTTGGCTGATGAGCCGGATAAAGATGATTTAATTAAGCGTTCTATCGTTGTGAAAAAGCTTAAGCCTCTGCCAATAGAAGCTGTTGTTCGTGGCTATCTAATTGGATCAGGTTGGAAGGATTACTTAGCGACGGGCAGTGTGTGCGGAATACCAATGGCGGAAAACCTGAAGCTCGCGGAGAAGCTGCCTGAGCCAATATTTACGCCCTCTACAAAAGCTGCTGTAGGTGATCATGATGAAAATATTTCATTCAACGAGACGTGCAATATCCTAGGCCGAGAGCGCGCAGAAGAAGTCAGAGACATCACGTTAAAAATTTACTCGCAGTCGGCAGACTTTGCTCTTGAAAGAGGGATAATTATTGCTGACACGAAATTAGAGTTTGGCTTGGATGAGAATGAGAAAATGGTGGTTATCGATGAGCTTCTCACCCCGGATTCATCGCGATTTTGGCCGGCTTCTAGCTATGCGGTAGGAATTAGTCCCCCCAGTTTCGACAAACAATTCGTCAGAGACTATTTAGAAACCGTCGATTGGAACAAAGCTCCTCCTGGACCTAGAGTCCCTGAAGAAATTCTGCGAAGAACTAGCGAAAAGTATCAAGAAGCGCTAGATATAATTACGAAACCTTCTGATTGATATCTCTCTGTAGCGGCGCCTATAGTATCTACGTGCTAGGATCTTGATGCTAGCATTTCGATTGCGGGAAGGGTTTTCCCCTCAACGAATTCTAAAAATGCTCCGCCTCCAGTCGATATGTAAGAAATTTCATTGCCCACTTCAAATGTGGAGATAGCAGACAGAGTGTCCCCACCTCCTGCAATGGAGAAGCCATCAGACTTGGCGATTGCCTCTGCTAGCTTTTTTGTGCCTTGCGCGAAATTTGGGAATTCAAAGACTCCGAGCGGCCCGTTCCAGAGTATTGTGCCGGCATTGAGGATTATTCTCTCGATCTCTTGCAATGATTTCTCGCCAATATCTAAGATCATATCGTCAGTTGATATCTCACAGATATCTTTTCTTACTCCAGCTTCGTTTTCGTTAAAATTTTTTCCGCAGACTACGTCGACAGGCAATGGAATATAGGTTGTTTTATCGTTGATGATTTTTTTAGCGATGCCAATCATATCGTCTTCACACAAGGAGGATCCGACACTTTGTCCTGATGCCTTTAAACAAGTGTTCGCTATTCCTCCGCCGACGATTAAGTCATCGACTTTTCCTAATAAAGACTGAATAATTTTCAGTTTAGTAGAAACCTTGGCCCCGCCTATTACTGCTACTAACGGTCTTTTGGGGTTCTTGAGCGCTTTATTTAGAGCCAGTATCTCCGCAGAGAGCAGTGGACCAGAGCACGCTATAGCAGCATATTTAGCGACTCCATGTGTCGACGCATGAGCGCGGTGAGCGGTAGCGAATGCATCATTAACAAAGATGTCGCAAAGGTCAGCCATTTTTTTAGCCAACTCCTCGCTATTAGATTGTTCGCCTTTTAGGAATCTGACATTCTCAAAGAGTGTTATGCTCCCGGCTTGAGCTGGAAAGCCATCGATCCAATCTTCAGCGAAATTAACAGGTAGTCCGAGTAAAACGCTCAACGCTGAAGCAATAGGTCTTAATGATAATATAGGCTCTATGGTACCCTCCTTTGGCCGCCCTAGATGAGACATTATCATTACTGTGGCGCCAGCTTTGTGGGCAAAAGTGACGGTATTGATTATTGCTTTAATCCTAGAGTTATCTGCGATTCGCCCTTTCGACAAAGGAACATTGAGATCTTCACGGATCAGTAGCCGCTGACCTGCAAGTGGGAGGTCACACATTTGTAACATGTTCTTAAGCCGTGGCTTTCATCATAGCGAGTGTTGTGTCCAACATACGGTTAGAAAAGCCCCATTCATTATCGTACCAAGATAATACTTTGACCATATTTCCTCCAAGTACTTTCGTTTGGCTCGACTCAAAGATTGAAGAATGTTGGTTGTGGTTAAAGTCAATTGAGACTAACGGCTCTTCATTATATTCTAGTATCCCGTTTAGTTCGTTTTCAGACGCGCTTTTTAATATTTGTGATATTTCTTCAGTACTCGTTTCTCTGTTCGCTTTAAAAGTAAGATCTACAAGTGATACATTGATTGTTGGCACCCTAACAGCATATCCATCCAACTTGCCATTCAGCTCTGGAAGGACTAAGCCAACTGCCGCCGCCGCTCCAGTACTAGTCGGTATCATTGACTGGGTAGCAGATCGTGCTCTCCTAAGGTCTGTGTGGTAAACATCTGTCAAGACTTGGTCATTTGTGTAAGAGTGTATCGTTGTCATTAAACCGCTTTCAATTCCAATTTTTTCGTGTAGAGGCTTTACCAGCGGCGCCAGACAGTTTGTAGTACATGAAGCATTGGACACGACCACATCAGAGCTTTTCAGGAGATGATGATTGACTCCGTAGACAATAGTGGCATCCACATCGTTTCCTGCAGGAGCTGAAATGAGTACTTTTTTTGCCCCGCCTATTAGATGAGCTCTGGCCTTATCTTTACTAGCAAAAAAACCTGTGCACTCTAGAACGACATCTATGTTTAATTTCGCCCAAGGAAGATTTTCAGGATTACGTTCACTCAAGACTTGAATTATCTGTCCATTGATCACCATATTCCCATTCTCAACGGTAACTGTTCCTGGAAATTTTCCATGCGCGCTATCATATTTAGTTAGGTGGGCATTTGTTTCGGCATTTCCGAGATCATTTATCGCCACTATTTCGATTTCGGATTCTCTTTTCGACTCAAATAAGGCTCTCAAGATATTTCGACCAATACGGCCATAACCATTAATACCAACTCGGACCGCCATTATTTTTTTCTCCTAAAATATTATTTGTTGTCTAAGATAATTATCTACCTTCTTGATGCAGCTATTTGCATCAAGGCCAAAATGTTCTAGTGCTTGATTTCCAGGAGCCGAAACTCCAAAACTGTCGATACCAATAGCGAGCCCATCTAAACCGGTATATTGGTGCCAGAAATTCGTGCTCCCAGCCTCTATCGAGATTCGTTTTTTGACTGAAGGTGGTAGCACTTTGTTTTGCCAATCTGTACTTTGGTGATTAAATATTTCTACGCAAGGCATAGAGACCACTCTAATTGAATTCCCTGTTTCGTTAAGTTTGTTAGCCACTTGCAATGCGATGCTTACCTCAGAACCAGTTGCTAAGATAATCGCTGAAGCCGGTTTAGGAGGGTCGAGAAGGATATATCCGCCTCGGAGGATTTCTTTTGATTGAGTCGGGGTGTGGTGAAGTGCCGGTAAGCCTTGCCTTGTCAGCAAAATACATGACGGAGTTTTTCGGTTTTCTATGGCCGCTATCCAGGCTATAGCAGTTTCTGTCGTATCCGCAGGACGCCAAACATTTAAGTTAGGCATTAGGCGCAGGGAATTGGTATGCTCCACTGGTTGGTGCGTAGGCCCGTCTTCACCAAGCGCGATTGAATCATGAGAGTAGACAAATATAGGCGCAATTTCCATGAGCGCTGCCATCCTAATTGCATTTCTAGCATAGTCTGAGAACACTAGAAACGTGCCACTATAAGGAATAATCCCACCATGGAGACACATACCATTCATCATCGCACTCATCGCGAACTCACGAACTCCGTAGTACACGTAGTTTCCGCTTTTATCTTTACCTGTAATTGCGTTGCTAGACGAGTGCCAGGTATTGTTTGAGCCAGTCAGATCAGCAGAACCGCCTAATAGCATAGGAAGACTAGCCCCTAGCGAATCAAGAACGCGCTCCGAAGACTTTCTAGTTGCTTCCTTGAAGCCTTTTTCGTTGTTCAGCATTTTTTCGATACATGCGTTTTTATTTTTCCCCCAGTCTTGGGGTAGTTTATTGTGAATTTGAAGATCTAGTAGCTCGCCATCATTTTCATATTTAGCTTTATAGGTAGACAATTTTCTATTCCAGTCTTTCTCGAGGGCTTCCCCTTTATCTTTGGCACTCCAAGCTTCATATATGCTTTCAGGGATGCAAAATGCCTCGTGGTGCCAGTTAAGCTCTTTCCTTGTTTCAACTATTTCTGTTTCGCCGAGAGCGGCGCCATGAGATGCTGATGTGCCAGCCTTATTAGGGGACCCTTTCCCTATAATGGTTTTACAACAAATTAATGTGGGGCGGTTGCTACTGGCTTTTGCTATCTTAATTGAATCACAAATACTTTTGGTGTCGTGCCCGTTAACATCAGGAATTACATTCCATCCGTAAGCTTTAAATCTTTCCGGTGTGTCGTCTGTAAACCACTCATCAATTTCTCCATCAATGGAAATTCCATTGTCGTCGTAAAATATAATTAATTTGTTTAGCTTAAGGGTTCCTGCTAGCGAGCATGCTTCATGCGAAATACCTTCCATGAGGCATCCATCTCCGGCGAAAACATAAGTATAATGATCGATAATATCTAGGTTAGGCTTGTTGAAACGAGCCGCGAGGTGTGCCTCTGTTAAAGCCATACCAATTGCATTCGCAATACCCTGTCCTAGCGGACCTGTTGTGGTCTCGACACCTGGTGTGTGCTTGTATTCCGGGTGCCCAGGAGTTTTTGATCCCAGTTGACGAAAATTCTTTATATCTTCTATATTTAAATCATAGCCAGTGAGATGAAGCAACGAGTAAAGTAACATCGATCCATGGCCGTTAGATAAGACGAATCTGTCTCGGTTAAACCAATTCGGATTTTTTGGGCTGTGATTGAGATATTTACGCCATAGGGCTTCAGCGATATCGGCCATCCCCATAGGCGCTCCAGGGTGTCCCGAGTTGGCTTCCTGCACGGCATCCATGCTCAGCGCGCGAATCGCGTTCGCTAGTTCATTAGATGTTGGTTCTCCCAGAGTTTTTCCCATTATCCACCCTTTATTGGCGCCGTTGTTTGGTTTGACTCAATTCGATATTTATAGTGTTGCTGCTAGTCAAACTAGTTTTTCGTCGTCTTTTCCTTTAGACCTTATTCAGCCTTTTTGCATTACCGTAGCTGGACTAGCTATAAAGGCTTAATAATAGGACTCTGAAAGCTATGTTATCTGAGAATAGATTCTACTCTGATAGTGAGTTTGAAAAAACCGCCTCAGGGTAAGGTTTTTATAGCACTATAATTTATGATCGCCGAGGGGTCTTAATTAGTTCATAATTCCCCATATAAATGATGATTACCAATCCGTAATAAGTAAATTTAAATCTATGGTTTTGAGGGGAATAGGGTTTCAGTGATTGTTCCAGTTAGCTTCGAGTTTTTTCCGGCCAGACATATCGATGGGCAGAATAATTTACTTGCTGCGCAAAAATTACTGAAAAAGTTAAATCCTGAATTCTATTCCGTCACGTTTGGAGCCGGAGGGGGAACACGAGATTTAACCCTTCAGACAGCAATAAATACGGTGAAAAACACTGGAATTATGTGTGTCCCCCATATTTCATGTAGCACGCTTTCTGTTCAACAGATCCAGAATACTCTCGAGCTATACAAGAAAGCGGATGTGTCGCAGTTGGTCGTTTTGAGGGGGGACACGCCTTCTGGTGGCCAATGTTTTAGCGAATTGCGTCATGCGAGCGAACTGGTGGAGTTGGTGAAAGCAAGTTATGGGGAGCAATTCTATATTAATGTCGCTGCATATCCTGAGGTCCACCCTCAAGCTGCATCTTCGGCTATTGACCTGAAAAACTTCAAGACAAAAGTTGAAGCAGGGGCAGACTGCGCTATAACGCAGTATTTTTATAATACTGACGCATATTTTCGTTTTGTCGATCGATGTCTTGCCTCTGGAATCGACATTCCGATAGTCCCTGGGATAATGCCTATAATTAATTTTGCGAATTTAGAGAGGTTTTCGGCAATGTGCGGTGCTGAAATTCCTCGCTGGTTAAGAATGCGCTTACAGGATTTTGACGATGGCAGTGCTGAGATGGAGTCTTATGGAGTAGACATTGTCTCTAATGTTTGCGAGCGCTTGATTGATGGAGGCGCTCCAAAGCTACACTTTTACACCATGAATCGAGGGAACCCTTCTCTGCGGATTTGCGAAAATTTAAGCCTAGAAATTTAAGCCAACACAGTCGTTTCGAGATAACTTTTTTATTGACCTATTAGTTTGTACTTTATGGGCGTGATCTTTTTGCGAATTGAGCAATTGAATGTAGTTTTTTACAATTTCGAGCTCAAAGTCCTGAGTTTTTCTTGTAAGGGTATTAAATGAGATGGAGAGTGTTTCCTGTGTGGCGAGCAAGTCATTTTTTCTATACATCTCCTGATAAATATGGGCCCGCTTGTGATCAACATTAACTACTCGGGTTTCAATACGTAACGCATCATCAAGGTCTGCCTCCTTTTTGTAACAGATGTGAGATTCCAAAGATACGGTTGAGAGATTACGAGAGTTTATATAGTCGAGACCCATTCCGATAAGGTCTTTGTAGGCATCAAAGCCGGTTTCGAACGCTAGGGCATAATAAACGACATTCATATGATTGTTATAGTCTATCCATTCGGGGATTATCTTTAAGTTAGTTACAATGATGCCATCGGTTGGGAAAATTTTATTGTCCATTTTTTTCTCTATCTAGTGCAGAGTCTTGACACAGCTGCTTCGAACCACGATGATCTCGCGTCCCTAGCATGACTTTACGTTTCTTAGTCAAATTTGCTAGTTAGCGGCTATGTAGCTCAGCTGGTTAGAGCGCGGCATTCATAATGCTGAGGTCGGTGGTTCAAGTCCACCCATAGCCACCATATAATATATATTATCATTAATGAAATAATGAAGAAAAATATCAACTTAGGAGACGTTCTATGTCCAGTGGCCAAGAGTTCGACGCCGTCATAGTCGGCGCGGGTATTTCGGGGATGTATCAGTTACATAAGCTGCGCGAAATTGGCTTGACGGCTAAAGTTTTTGAGACTGGGACTGGCGTTGGCGGTACGTGGTATTGGAATCGTTATCCGGGTGCAAGATTCGACTCCGAAAGTGTCAGTTACGGTTACTCTTTTTCTGAAGAGTTGCTGCAAGAGTGGAATTGGAGTGAGCATTTTTCTCCGCAGCCGGATAACTTAAAATACCTCAATTACGTTGCTGACAAATTTGATCTGAGACAGGATATTCAGTTCAGTACCCGCGTAGTATCTGCGCACTATGCCGAAGATGAAAACAAATGGACAGTGACTACTGATGATGGCAAGGCTACCAAATGCCAATTTTTTATTACTGCTGTAGGGGTTTTATCAACCCCATTTATTCCGGAAATACCTGGGCTCAAAAATTTCACAAGAGCTTCTTGGCATACCGCTAACTGGCCAAAGGAGCGCGTGGCATTTGAGGGGAAGAGAGTAGGGGTCATTGGCACAGGTGCAACTGCCGTTCAGCTCATACCGGAAATTGCTAAGACAGTTGGCGAGCTTACAGTTTTTCAAAGAACTGCAAACTTTTGTAAGCCTATCGGTAACAGACCTATTACTGATGCCGAACAGAAAGAGATCAAAGCAAATTATCCTGCAATCTTTCAAAGATGCAAAGAGACTTTTGGTTCGTTTTTGGCTGATTTTGAAAAACGGTCTGCCTTTGATGTGACTCCTGAGGAACGGGAAGCGCGATATGAAGAGCTTTGGAATGAGCCTGGTTTTGGTTTTTGGTTAGGTACTTATGAAGACATACTTACAGATCTGAAAGCTAATGAGACTCAAGCCGAATTTGTTCGAAAAAAGATCCGGTCTCGAGTCCACGATCCAAAGGTTGCTGAAATGTTGTCACCTAAGGGACATCCATTTGGGACTAAACGTGTTCCATTAGAAAATGGATATTACGAAGTTTATAACCAGTCAAACGTGGAGCTAGTTGATATAAAGGCAACTCCTATTGAAATGGTCACGGCGAGTGGTCTCAAGACTACCGAAAAAGAGTATGAATTTGACATGTTGCTTCTCGCCACTGGATTTGACACAGTTACCGGAAGCCTAGATCGCATTGAAATCCGAGGGTCTGGTGGTGTGGCGTTAAAGGAAAAATGGGTTGATGGTCCGAAGACATATCTGGGAATGGGATCGTCTGGATTTCCCAATATGTTTACAGTGGTTGGGCCGCATAATGGCGCGACTTTTTGTAACATTCCTAGATGTATCGAGCAAAACGTGGAATGGGTAACTGATTGTATTAAGTACATGAATGAAAGCGGCATTAGTCGTATTGATCCCAATAAGGATGCCGAGGAGGAGTGGACTGCTCACGTACAAGATGTAGCTTCCGGAAGTCTTTTCTCTAAAGCAGATTCATGGTTTATGGGAGCTAATATTCCTGGCAAGCCAAGGCAGATGTACCTTTATGCGGGCGGTTCTCCATTGTATCGAAAAACGTGCGATAGGGTGGCTGAAAATAATTACGAGGGCTATACGCTCGAAAAGTAAATTGTAAATAGCCGCCACAAATACTATGTTGGTGTATCCAGACGGTGCACGTAAATTTCGAGACGCAAGCGATTCTGTTGCTAGCAAAAGATTGAGAGGGGAGACTGTTGTCTGATTTAGGTTTTGTTGGGTTGGGCGCTATTGGCGGCGCTATAGCGGAAAGATTACTTACCCAAAAGTTCGGTCTTCGTGTTTATGATATCGAGCGTGATGCCTTGGATAGGTTGATTGGGTTAGGGGCATCGGATGGAAGAGGGTATCGAGAGATCGCTGCTGACTGCGAAGTTGTATTTCTATCTTTACCCTCACCAAACGTAGTTGAACATGTTGTGCTAGGCGAAAACGGACTTTTGTCGGGATCAGTAAAGTTGCAACATATTGTCGATCTATCTACGAACTCACCAGAGCTTAGTCGTAAGATTAGTTTGGCCGCAGAGAAAGTTGGCGTGAATTACCTTGATGCTCCTGTCTCCGGTGGTAGGTCAGGCGCAAAAAAAGGTACGCTGAGTGTTATGATAGGCGGTTCGACACATGCGTTTGACATGGTTAAGCCAATAGTGGATGCACTAGGCGAAAATGTGTTTCATGTCGGGTCATCGGGCTCAGGTAGTTTGGCTAAACTTGTCAATAACCAAATTTTTCTTTCCACCAGCGTGCTTGTTCAAGAGGCATTCATGATGGGGTTAAAGTCAGGAATGCAACCTCAAGCATTGCTCAATGTTCTCAAAACCAGCTCGGCGGCCTCGATGGTGAAGCTAGCCCCTTTATTTCTCTCAAATGATGTAGGTCGGAATATTTTCTCGCTAGGAATCGCGGAAAAAGATTTGAACCTTGCGATAGGATCATCCGATCGGGCGGGTGTTTCTATGCCAGTTACAAGGGCTGCACATACTGTTTACCAAAAATCCCTCAATGCTGAGACTTCTGGGCTGGATTTTTATGTGACCCTGCGCGCGTTAGCGGACGCGTCTAATACTGTATTTCCAGGGCTTGAGGACTGACCACTTGGTGGAACAACAGCCTTTAACTCAAATGGATCTGTCTGACGATCTTAGCTTTTCTAACGGTTTCCCACATGCGTTTTTCTCTTGGCTTCGTCTGAATGAGCCTATTTACTGGCACGAGCCTACCAGCGCCACTCCAGATGGAGAAGGCTTTTGGGTAGTCAGCCGCTATGAGCACATCAATCAAATTATTCGTAATCCGGCTGTATTTTCGTCTGATAAAGGAGGCTGTCGTACGGGTGGTGGGACAGCGATCAAGGATGAGAAAACAGCCGGCAAGCTACTGAATCAAAGTGATGGCCATCGGCATCGACGTCTGCGTGCTTTGGTACAAAAAGGTTTTACTGTGACAGCCATCAATAAACTGGAAGGGGATCTGAGATTAAAGGCGAAACACTTATTCGCGAGGTTAAAGTGTGGGGAAAACGTGGATTTCGCTAAAATTATAGCTCCTGAGCTTCCTTCACACGCCATCTGTACAGTACTGGGCGTGCCTAAAAGTGATCGATTAGAGCTATGTAGCTGGATAGATCAAGGAATAGAAGCTGAGTCGGCTTCTGTCATTGCGGTGGAACACCTGAGGAAGGTTCGTGACTATGCTAAGAATTTGATAGCTAAGAAAAAAGCGAAACCTGAAGAAGATATCTTCTCGAAAATTGTGCATGCTAAGTTTGAGGAGGACGGCTCCAGTCTTTCTGATTATGAGCTGGGGTCTTTTTTTGCGCTTCTATTTCCTGCAGGGGCAGAGACAACCACCCGTTCAATAAGTGGTGGTATGCTGGCATTGATTGAAAACCCTGATCAGATGGAGAGGCTAAGAAAAACTCCCGAATTGATGAAAACTGCGATAGAAGAAATAGTACGTTGGACAACTCCGTCGGTTTATAAGCGTCGAACCGCTACAATAGATACTGAGCTTGGCGGAAAAAAAATCCTGACTGGACAGAAGGTTACATTTTGGGAAATGTCTGCTAATAGAGACGAAGCTGTGTTTTCCGATCCCTTTTATTTTGATGTATCTAGAGATCCTAATAAGCACTTAGGATTTGGAGCCGGAGTGCATTTTTGTTTAGGAGCTTCATTAGCGAGGTTAGAGTTAAAAGTCTTTTTCGAGGAATTCCTAAAAAGTAATTTATACCTAGACATGGATACGCCTGTAACTTGGACCCCTAATAATCGTTTGGTGGGTATTAAGAATATGTTCACACGAGTTAGAGAAAACGCAGATTAATTAATCAGCTTTCGCTGCTAAAAATCACTAAACAACATAAATAAGATGGAGCGACTCCCTATAAAAGTCAGTTTGGCACGCAGTTGAATATGCCAAGTTGGCAAATAATGTTTTTGTTTTACTGCCCGATCAAAAAGATATTGCAAGATAAAAGTTATAAATAGCACAAGTAAAACCAATGAGGTTCTGTGAACGACCAGAGTTGACCAAGTAACTATTGAACGGGTAATTGAAAAATAACTATTTTAGTGTCATCTGCTTGTTTTGGTTTGTTTATCACCATCTCCCGGTACGCTCCTCCTAAAACGTTTAGGATCACCGTAGAATAGGCGATAAAAATTAAGATAATCCATGATTCAGGCTTTAGGTGATACGACAATGCCAATGATACGAATGGTACTACTCCAGAGCAACCTAGACGTTTTAAGATCTATTTCTTGTCGTGGTTTTCCATCATTATTTTTTATGACTTTATCAATAAACGGTTTTTTACGGCCGCAATTGAATCAAGATTCTGTAGTAAGTCATCTCTATTACTATCTGATACAAAATATATAAAGTGCTGGTATCCTTGTGAGATTGCAGCCTTTATCTCGTCTACATCAGTCGGAGCTCCCATCATAACGAGAGTGATTTCGCCGATTGGCCTGTTAATTTTTTTGCATGCGATCCTTAAGGCGTTCGCGGCATTGCCTTTGAATAGTTCTCTGCGATTTAGCCAACCGTCCGCGTAGGCCGCGACCCGATCTGGCACATACTTTGAGTTGGAACCTATCCATATCGGGGTGTTAAAGGGTTTAACTTCAGTCCCATTGTTTTTGTTTTTACGGTTCACTGAGTTCCATTGTTTTCGCATTAGGTACACGTGCTCTTTTACAATTTCCCATCGTCGGTGGAATTCGGAGCCATGATTTTCCATCGCTTCCGCGACAAAGCCTCCCGCTACGCCTATAACGCAACGATGATCGCTAATACTTTCTAGAGAGGCAATTGCGTCAGCTGTGATCCCGGGATCTCTCTGGGTTAGTAAACAAACGCTTGTTCCGAGTTTTATTTTTTTTGTAACTGCTGCACATGCTGCTAGAGCTACGAAAGGGTCAAAAAATTTCGCTAACTTTTCTATGCCATCAAACTTCCTATAAGTGCGTGATCTATCGATAGGGACATGGCTATTTTCGGGAAGGAAAAATCCTTGAAAATCTCTGTCTTCAGCTTCAATTGCAACATTGTGGGGAGGAAAAACGCTGTTGTGATTGGTAAGGCATATCGAGAAGTCAGCCCTGTCATCCACTCTGCTCTTAAAAGACAATGTTTGCCACTGTGTATTTACTCAAAAGTAATTAACTGCCTGATAGTGTCTCCTGAAGTGAGTTTATCAAACCCCTCATTGACTTGATCGAGCGTTATTTTTGCACTCATCAACGCATCAACGGGCAGTGACCCAGACTCAAACAATTCTATGTAGCGAGGGATATCGCGCTTAGGAACACAACTTCCAAGGTAGCTCCCTTTGATTGTCTTCTCTTCCGCTACCAGATTGAGGTGCTGGATAGAAAAGTGGCTTTGAGGGTCAGAGAGTCCGCTAGAACAGGTAGTTCCTCCACGCTTAGTCAAGCTATAGGCAAGTTGCATGGCTTTTTCAGAACCTACACACTCGAAGGCATAATCTCCCCCACCGTTCGTTACTTTTTTCACTTTATCTACTATATTTGGGTCATCTGCTTTAAAGACAAAGTCGCAACCGAGTTTTTTAGCAAGCCCTAGTTTGGAGTCCAGTAGATCAATCCCGACTGTTTTTCTAGCGCCCGAGGCAATGGCACCGAGCAGAGCTGCAAGGCCAGTTCCTCCTAATCCGACAAGTACCGCGCTTGCTCCCATTTCCATTTTGGCGGTATTGACCACGGCACCGACACCGGTAATGACAGCGCAACCGAAGAGAGCTGCTTGATCGAGCGGTAGGTCTTTATGCACTTTAACAAGAGAGCACTGAGACACCACAGCATACTCAGCAAAGCATGACACGCCTACATGATGGGTCACATTTTCGCCATTTAAGCTGATTCTTTGTCCGCCGCCCAGCAGAGTACCCGCAACGTTAGCTTTTGCTCCGGGCTCGCAGAGCGCTGGACGTCCTTCGCCGCAAGGAATACAAGTGCCGCAGCTAGGCACAAATACAAAGACCACGTGATCTCCTGGCATCAGTCCGTTAACCCCTGAACCGATCTCTTCGACTATCCCTGCCGCTTCATGACCTATCACCATCGGCAGTGGGCGAGGTCTAGAACCATTCAGGACAGATAGATCCGAATGGCAAAGACCTGCCGCCACTACTTTCACTAAGACTTCGCCTTCTTCAGGGCGAGCGAGTTCTATCTCTTCAATTCGAATAGGCTTAGACTGGCTATAGGGTAGTGGCGCCCCAATGGTATGTAGCACTGCAGCGCGACATTTCATTTAAATTTCCGCCTGGTTGTGCATGATGTAACTAGCATTAAGTTTTCGATGCTTCAAATATACTTTGAATAGATTTTTGTATTAAAGCATTGAACTTTTGGTCTTCTTGTGGAGCTGTTAAGCCTTCTGTAAGTGCTCGATTAAAACTAGCAATTACACCGAAATTACGACTTAGCCGCTCATTGGCTTCTTCTCGCGGATATCCCCCTGATAGTGCGACCACCCTTACTATATTAGGATGCTGTGTTAGCTCGCTATAAAAATTATCTTCTTCCGGGAGCGTCAGTTTGAGAATAACATGTTGATTTACGCTTAATGCATCTAGTTCGCGCAAGATCTCAGTCCTGAGTATAATCTCGATATTGCTTTTTGATGATGAATTTATATCAACTTCAGGCTCGATAATAGGAACAAGGCCCGTAGCAATTATCTGTTTCCCAATCTCAAACTGTTGCGCTACTACTTCTTTTATTGCCTCTACAGCATCAGTTTTAATCACTGATCTCATTTTAGTTCCAAAGATACCTTTGGATTTTGCTTTTTCTAGGAGGGCGTTGAGGTTTGGCATAGGCTTCATTTTTTGTGAACCGTTAACTTCGTCTGCGAGCCCCTGATCGATCTTTAAAATGGGGATAATATTTTTTTCTTCCCATAGATATTCAGCAGTAGTTTTATCGTCAATATCCCGATCCATCGTATTTTCAAACAGAATAGCGGCCAGAATGTGCCTACCAGAAAAGGCAGGCGACTTTATAATTCGCGTGCGCATTTTATGAATTGTCGCGAACATTTCTTCTTCACCAGACCAGCTGTCGTCAGAGACCCCATATATCTGTAGCGTTTTGGGTGTGCTGCCGCCACTTTGATCAAGAGCGGCAATAAATCCAGTTTGAGTTTTTATTTTTTCAAGTTGTTGTTCGAATATACTCACAGTATCCCTCTGACTTTGAATAATAGTTACTTAAGATGTTATATATTCTATATTAAATTAATCTAAAATGAATTCTTTGAGGTCAGAACAAACGGTAGTGTTTCTATAGATGGTAGAGATTTCTTAATTAGCCGAGCCATTAGCAAAGGGAACATCGTGTTTCAGTATGCTTGGCACTAGGCAAAGGATTGGTAGATATGCGTTTTGGGGTCTTTTATGAGTTACAGTTGCCAAAGCCTTGGACCGAAGACGATGAACATCGGCTCTTCACTGAGGCACAAGAACAGATAGTCCTTGCGGACAAAATCGGGTTTGATTATGCGTGGGTCGTAGAGCATCATTTTTTAGATGAGTATTCTCACTCATCGTCTCCAGAGGTTTTTTTAGCTGCGGCCTCTGGTAAGACCTCGAATATTCGCTTGGCTCACGGAGTGAGGCAAGTTATACCCAATTATAATCATCCTGCTCGTACTGCCGAAAGTTTGAGTGCATTGGATTTGGTTTCGGATGGGAGAGTAGATATGGGTTTTGGCGAGGGTGCTACTCGCCTTGAGTTAGGCGGCTTTGGGATACCTGCTAAGGAGAAGCGTGCACTGGCATTAGAAGCTGTTGAGCAAATTTGTAATATGATGGTTCTTTCACCGTACCCTGGTTTTGAAGGAATGGGTTTTTCAATGCCTTGTCGTAATATTATTCCTAAGCCTTTGCAGAAACCACATCCGCCTTTATGGATGGCCTGCAGTAACCGAGAGACGATAAAAATCGCTGCCCAAAACGGCGTAGGGGCTTTGGCCTTTTCTTTTTTAGACCGAGACGAGGCTGCTAGTTGGTCAAAGATTTACTATGACACTATCAAAAGCGACGAATGCGTACCGATAGGCTGGTCGGTTAACGCTAACCTAGCTGTGGTGTCGGCCTTTTCTCTTCACGAAGATCGTGCTGAAGCAATCCGGAGAGGAAAGGATAATTTCGAATTTTTTAGATATTCTCAGCAGAAATTAGTGGCAGAAGATTTTGTTCCGGGCTTCAGTGATATGTGGTCGGAATTCAGACAAAAGCGTATTGATGCGCAAGACGATTTAATGACTGCCGCGCTGTCTCGTTCTAAGTTTGACGGGCGGGGAATAGGTACTCCAGATGATATGCGGCGCCACCTCATAGAGCTTGAGGATGGAGGGGTCGATCAAGTTATTTTCCTCCAACAGGCAGGTCGCAATGAGCATAGCCATATATGCGAGTCCTTAGAGCTATTTGCACGTGAGTTGTTGCCAGAATTTATTAGGTCAGAGAAAGTGAGGGAGACTGAAAAAAATAAAGACTTGTTGCCGTATATGGAAGCTGCAATGAGGCGCAAGAAATATATGCAGCCTTTAGCTAAATCGGAAGTGCCTGTCGTAAAAGCATCGATTGCGGCGAGAGAGTTTGACGAAGAAAAACAGCGTGAATTGGCCGCACTACATTTAAAGGGTAAGTCCGGATCTTAACTTCGTGTCCGCTTACTTTTAGGGTCGTACATAGGCCGTAGTGATGCACTCGCCTTATAAAGTCTGTTTGCCTGTTCGATTTCAAAGCTCCCGGTAGATAAAAACTCTGAAGTAATTCCGGTTTCGTTATGCAAATAACCCATAGCAGCACAACTACCTAAGGTGTGAGCATATCCCGAGGATACGGTGTACCCGATCCTTTCTCCATCACGCAAAATTGATTCGTTGTGAGAAAGTATTGGTTCGGGGTCGTTAAGTAAGAATTGGACTAGTCTTTTTTTGGTGGGACCAGTTTCACGTTGCGCACGTAGAGCTTCTTGTCCGATGAAACCTTGGGTTTTATCCCAATCACATGTGAATGACAGCCCACACTCAATCAATGTTTCTCTTGGTCCCATATCGTGCGCCCATTCTCGATACGCTTTTTCGATCCTTAGGGAATTCAGCGTATGGTAACCACAGTGCTTAAGGGAATGCTGGGATCCTTCTTCGATTATTTTGTCGTACACCATCGTTGCCATTTCTGTTGGGATATAAAGTTCCCATCCCAGTTCTCCCGAGTACGAAATGCGAATAGCCATCGCACTTTGATAGCCAATTTCTATTGACTGCATTGTTCCAAAGGGGAAGTTATCGGAAGAAAAATCTGTTGATGAAATATTGGTTAGTAGTGCCCTAGAATTAGGGCCTTGAATATTTAGCATAGCATATGAACTGCTGATATCAGTCAATACACAATGTGCGTCATGCGGAGTATGCTCGTGTATCCATGCTTTTACGTGTGTTGCGGTAAAGGCGGCGGTAACAATCATATATTTTTCTTTTTCTAATCGCGTGATTGTTATGTCGGCTTCGACGCCACCTATTTGATTTAGGAACTGTGTGTAGACCACGGTTCTATTTTTTACAGACATATTGGCTGTGGCGAGACGATTCAATACTTTTTCAGCATCCCTTCCTTGCAACAATATTTTCTGGAAAGAAGACTGATCGAACAAGCCCACGGTAGTTCGAACAGCGCTATGCTCCAAGGCATTATTATCGAACCAATTTTGCTTTCCGAAGTCATATTTGTATTCGGCTTTTTCTCCAGCCAAGGCGTACCAGTTGGGTCGCTCCCAACCTGCAGATTCTCCGAAGCAGGCTCCAATTTTTTTTAAACGCTCGTGTAAAATTGATTGTTTTATATTTCTTCCAGTTTCCCATTGTCGGTTGGGCCAGTGCATTTTGTAAGCGATACCTAATGATTCGGTGGTTCGGTCAACTACGAATGATTTGTTGTTTTGGCACGGTTGCATGCGTCTAATATCAACATCCCAAATATCCATGGGTTGAATACCGTCGTTAATCCACTGCGCCATGACATTCCCAGCGCCGCCCCCAGACAATATTCCAAGAGAATTAAAACCGCATGCTACAAATAATTGTTTTGTAAACGGGGCCTTTCCCATAAGGTAGTTGTGATCGGGTGTAAATGACTCAGGCCCACAAAAAAATTGCCGAATTCCTGTATCGTTAAGGATGGGAAGACGCTGCATACCTTTTTCAATATGAGGTAGCATGCGATCCCAGTCGGGTTCGATTTCATCGAAACAAAAGTTACTCGGAATTCCATCGGTGGCCCAGGTGGCCGCAACTGGTTCAAAAAATCCGAGCAGAATTTTTCCTGCTTCCTCCCGCGCATAGATCCCTCGACCCGGGTCTCGCAGAATTGGAAGTTGATTATGTAATTCTTTTATTGGCTCAGAAATTAAGTAGTAGTGTTCTGCAGCCTGTAAAGGGATATCGATCCCGGTCATTAAGCCAAATTCTCTTCCCCACATTCCTGGGCACAGTACGACAACTTCAGCCCTAATTTCTCCGTGTTTAGTAACTACTCCCACCGCTCGATCATTTTCGATGATAAGATTTGTAACTAGCGTGTCTTCATATATACGCACACCTTTCTGTTTAGCCCCTTTTGCAAGGGCTTGCGCTACGTCAGCGGGATTTACTCGTCCGTCATTAGGGAAATAAAACCCGGCGAGTAAATCATCTATATAGGTTAGTGGGAATAGATCTTGGATTTGCTGAGGTGAAATTTCTTCGCTTTCCACGCCAAACGTGCGCGCCAAACCGCAGCCACGTCGCATTTCTTCGACTTTGTCTTTAGTCATAGCCAGTTGTATCGAGCCGCACTTTATAAATCCGGTGGCCTGGCCAGTTTCAATTTCAAGTTCTTCATACAGCTTAAGCGAATACTGTGCAAGACGTGTTTGACTCTCTGTGTCGCGTAATGTGGTCACAAGACCTGCCGCATGCCAAGTTGTCCCGGAGCTTACTTTTCTCCTTTCAAGGACGACTACGTCGTCCCATCCTAGCTTTGCGAGATGATACGCAGTGGAACATCCTATAACTCCGCCTCCAATCACAATGGCGCGAGCGTGTGTGGGTAGGCTTTTTTGATTCATAATTGAGATAGTCTCCGGGTAATAGTAACGTAAGCTCTGCTAATTTTTATTAGACTGGGAATTTAGCATTTTTGTGGAGGCTTAGACAGACTTACATATGTTCTTTTTCTTACGATTGGGTATCGGGCACCTATCCTGCGATTTATTAACTGATAGACTGATAGTAACTAGCTAAAGCAAAGGGTTGTAGGTATGAGTGTAAAAGATGAACAGTTCCAAGATATCTATAAATCCGCAGAATCTGTTTTAGACGTTATCAGTTCGAATGCCTCTGAGGGCGAGGTGAACTGCCAGCTCTCACTTGGTACGATGACCGCACTAAAAGACTCAGGTATGTTAAGTCTCTGGAGGCCCAAAAGTACTGGAGGCTTAGAATGCGATCCTGAGGCCTACGCATTAGTGGCAGAATTAATTGCTACTGCTGATCCGTCGGCAGCTTGGATCATGCATGGTGTTGCAGCTAGCTGGTTAGTTTTAAGGAGCGCGTCTGATCAACTTGTAGATGAGATAATCGCGAGTGCTGATAAGCCTGTTATTGCCGATACTTATAACAAGCCTATGCAAGGAGAAAAAGTAGAGGGTGGGTATTGCTTGAATGGGTACACGCCCTTTGCAAGCGGTTCAAAAATTGCTGACTGGATTGCTCACACTACGGTGGTTGATGGGCGGATGTTGCTTACGTTTCATCCGGCAGGAACTCTAGAAATTAAAGACGACTGGGATACTTTAGGCATTAGGGGAAGTGCGAGTAACACAGTGGTAGCAAAAAATATTTTCGTGCCAGAGCATCGAGCAATAGACATTATGGGAGATGTAACACCATCCCCACGTTTCAACGGCGCTCTTTATAGGATGCCCACTGCTGTAGTGCCAGTTGGTATCGCTGCGGTCAGTTTGGGCACACTACGAACTGCTTTAGATTGCTTGAATGATATTGCTGAGAATCGTATCCCGTTCGGCGGATCATCTACTCTCAAATACCGGCATTTAGCACAACTGCATTATGGACGTGCCCTGTCAACTTACCGTGCATCAAGAAGTTATATGCACGAATGTTTGAGGGATAATTTTAAAACTGCTGAACAGAACCTAGAGTTCAGTAGCCAGTCTAAGGCAGATATGGTACTAGCGAGCACATTTGTTTTGCAGAATTGCGCTGACGCAGTCAGGGAAGTCGCAAAAGCTGCGGGCACTGCATCGATTCACAAAGGTGGTGGTATTGAAAGAGCACTTAGAGATGTAGAGGTAACTTCTCACCATGCTTTTGGTTCGGAGAGTCGATTCGCTAGCGTAGCACAAGCTTATTGGGGTCTAGATATAGATTTTCCTCTGATAGAAATCGAGTAAGGAACAGAAAGTTACATTATTAATAATAGGTACTAAAAGCGAGGTAGAAAAAAATGAAAGATAAGACAGCAACGGGCTCCTGCCAGTGCGGAAAGGTTCGTTATTCACTTCTCGCGCCCAGTCGTGAGTTACATCATTGTCATTGCTCAATGTGTCGAAAATGTCACGCATCGATGTTTGGGACTTATGCAACAATAGAAAGAGAGTATTTTGTAGTCGAAGAAGGAAAAGATTTACTTTCTACTCATTTAACTACTCCTGATGTCCATCGCCACTTCTGCTCGGGCTGCGGATCACACATTTTCATAGATGTTGATTGGGAACCTGATTTAGTTTGGTTTACGCCAGGTACTATCGACACTGGTCATCCGTGTCACCCGCCAGAGACTGAGAGGCATATTTGGGTGGAGTCTAAAAATCCTCTTTATGAGATCACCGGTGATCTTCCGAAGTACAAGGAATTTGATTAGCTTTAGTTTAGATAGAAGATCGGGCGTAATTATACTTTAAGGCCGTAGAACTCCTTAGCCCGATCTTCAGTAACGTAGCCTTCGCGGACATCTTCTTCCACCGACGCCCTTGACCTATCCAGTGGGGATCCATACCCACCACCACCCGGCGCTAACACTCTCACTCGATCGCCTGGGGTCATAGGTATGTTTGAATATTTGCTAGGGCTTACTTTCCCATAAGCCTCGACGGTTGTTTCCCATTTTTCAGTACCGGATTTTTGGTATAGAGTAGCCCCAAGCGCGCCGTCTTGCCCGTCTTCTAGCCCCCACGCAGAAAGTTTATGTTTGTTAGTCATTTGACTTACCAGCATTTCTCCGGTGCAGAGCATTTGTTTGACATTGCTTAACCCTCCTCGGAATTTACCTGGCCCGCCAGAGTTCGGTCGCAAAGCATACTCTTCCACTATCCAAGGGAAGCGAGTCTCAAATACTTCCATCGGAGTATTCGCACAGTTCCCGTTGATTGAGTCAGTGGCATCATTTCCATCAGCGAACAACCGACCACCATAACCAACATAGCTAAAGTCGAAGCCTCCATACGGCTCATCGTTAAGGGGGTCATGACCTCCAAAAACAAAACAACCATGGGTTGTCCCTTCCGATGCCATCACACGATCAGGCACGCAATCCACCATCGCCCCAAAAATGGCACAAACTATTAAAGGATGGCTTTCAGTGTTTCCTCCTACCGAGGAGCCGGGATAATCGACATTCATCACTGTTCCCGCTGGAGCAATTACCCGTATCGGTCTAAAGCAGCCGGAATTTAAAGGAATCGTTTCATCAGTCATGTGCAGGATTGCATTAAAAGCCGCTGACCAAGCAACACCGAGCGTGGCATTGATTGGCCCTTTGGCCTGTTCAGAGGAGCCCGTATAGTCCACCACAACTTCTCCGCCCTGGACGTAAACAGCGACATGAATTTCATACTCTTTGTCTTCAATTCCATCATCTTCAATTGTGTCAATAAAAGTATATTTGCCGTCTTTAAATGTTTCTAATTCTGCACGCATTCGTTTTTCAGAGTAGTCCATCAGATCTTGCACCGTCTTCTCAAAAGCTTGAGCGCCATATTTTTCAATCAGACTTTTCAGCCTTTCTTCTCCTAGATCTACAGCACTAATTAGGGCTCGCATGTCTCCATAGTTGCCGCGCGGAGTACGCACGTTAGCCAGCATCATTTTCCATACTTCTGGAACGTCTTCGCCTTCCTTCATAATTTTTACAGGAGGGACACGCAGTCCTTCATGGAATACTTCAGTAGCTTCACCAGGAAAGCCGCCAGGAACCATTCCTCCCACTTCCACGAAATGACCGATACAAACCGAAAATGCGACAATCTCTTTTTCGACAAAAATTGGCTTGAAAACAGTATGCTCTGGGGTATGCAACCCTCCTCTATACGGATCATTGTGTACGATAACATCTCCTTCATTCATATCAGAAAGAGGGATTTCCTTAACCATAGAACGCACTAACAAAGGCACGCCGCCTATCTGTGAAGGGCAAAAATCTGCTACCGCTATTAGCTCCCCGTTACGGTTGGCTAGAGCGCAAGTAAAGTCTTCAGCTTCACTAAAAATAGTCGAATAAGCTGTTTTCTGCACGTTTATTCCCATCTCCCGCGCAATAGCTATCATTGCCGATTCGACTATGTTCATGTGGATCATGTCCATCAATAGATCTCCTTAGGTACTAAGTGCTTTATTGTGCTCAACTGCCTAGCCAATCTCATGTAGCTTTTCGTGTCCGAACGGAATCTTCGGTTCTTCCACTCCATCAGCTTTCGCTGATGACCAATCTATACACCATTTAGAGCAGAATACTTCATTCGGCGCGATCTCTGATTTCAATCCGTCTGAATAAAGTAGCATTCCACAGTTCGAGCACTTGATGTATCGCTCGATATAATATCCATTGTTTGAAAATTTCATGTGTTAGCCCTTATATATTATTTCGTTGCGATTTTCCCGATTAAAATATTTCCATAAGGATCTATTTTTACATTGTATTCGGGCCTGATTACAGTCACGGAGGCACCCTCTTCGATAATCGCCGGCCCATTAAAGTGATCGCCTGCTTTTAGTTTTGCACGAGAATATACTGCCGTATTTAGGTACCCAGAATCAAATCTCACTTCGCGCGTATTTATTGGGTCGGCAGGGGTAATAGCTTTTTCAATTTCAGGGAGACTAGGTTTTGGAGTGACTGATACTGCTGTTACTTTAATGCTTATTAGTTCAATAGTTTCTCCAGGTATATCAAAACTATACCGGGCCTTATGCACTGAATGAAACCGTTCCCATACTTCTGAAATTGTCAGATCGTCAAAGACATCGAATGCGATAGGCACCTCTAGTTCATGATTTTGTCCGAAATACCTCATTTCCAAGGACCGATAGACCTCAAGCGTTCCAGAGTACCCTTGAGCAGAAAGTGATTTTTCCGCTTCTTTTACAAGATCAGACAACACTCTGCTGGCATGTTTTTTATCGAAGGCTTTCGATGTCATTTGCGCCGTCCGCTCTAAGTCAATTCGAGCATCTGTCATAATGAATCCGAAGGCGGAAAATTGGCCGGGATAATTCGGTACGATACCACTTGAAATGTTAGCCGAATGCATAACGTCAGTGATGTGAACGGGTCCAGCACCACCAAAAGCTAGCAATGTAAAATCTCTCGGGTCCAAGCCTCTTTCTGTTAATACCATCCGCAGAGCGCCAACCATGTTGTTGTTAGCTATTTGAACAATACCAATAGCAGCTTCGTCAATAGTAACTTTAATTTCATCAGCTACTTTTTGTACTGCTTTGTTCGCCGCTTCAGCATCTAATCCCATTTCACCCCCAAGGAAATTAGAGGGGTTTATTCGCCCTAAAACAACGTTGGCATCGGTAACGGTCGGCTCTTCGCCGCCGCGACCGTAACATGCTGGCCCTGGTTGGGCCCCAGCACTTTGAGGGCCTACACGCAGCATTCCTCCCTTATCAATCCAAGCGATAGATCCACCACCCGCACCCATGGTTCGAATATCTATCATTGGAATCTGTATGGGGATCCCGAATTCGATTTCATAGCTTGTTGTGAAGCTTTCACGAGCATTAACCACCGTGGACACATCAGTTGAAGTGCCACCCATATCCAGCGTCACGAGGTTACTGACATTGGATAGACTTGCAATATATTTCGCTCCAATTACGCCACCGGTAGGCCCTGACAAGCTTAGGTGTATCGGGAACTGTCTTGCGGCTTGAAGTGTAATCTCGCCGCCATTCGACTTTATCACCGCTATTTTCCCGATGTCCCCTCTTTTATCTAACCTGTCTTGGAGAAATTGAAGGTTTTGCGACACAATAGGTTTAATGTACGCGTCAGCGATTGTGGTTGAAGATCTTTCATGTTCTTTCCACTTGGGGAGGAGATCGTACGAGATGGAGACCGGCTTATTTGGACATTCTTTCTCAAAAATTTCTTTAAGCCGTCTCTCGTGCTCGGGAAAAATATATGAGCAAAGAAGGCATATTGCGATTGATTGGATATTTTGGTCTAGGTTAATTTTTCTTGCTATCTCTCGAGCCTGAGACTCATTGAGTGGCTTATAGATGCCTTCTCTAGGTGTTATTCTTTCCTCTATCTCGTAGCAATCACGTCTATTAACAAGAGGTTTGGATTTTATCCAAGTAATGTCGTAGTGACTTTTTCGTTTTCCCCTTTGTATGAATGGGACATCTCTAAATCCTTGCGTTGTTACAAAAGCCACCGTCGCCCCTTTTCTTTCGAGGATTGTATTTGTGGCAACGGTTGTGCCAAAGCGCATGTAATCAACTCTGTTAGAAATTTTTTGAGCCATTCCATTTAGGATTCCATCGCTCGGATCTGCTGGAGTAGATGACGTTTTCCAGACCTCTAAATTTTGCGTTTCCGCATCATAAGAAACGAAGTCTGTGAATGTTCCTCCAACATCTATACCTAGAATACGGGCCATGAAAAACTTCTCCCAAAAATAAATGGCGAACGCTTTTTTATTGCGCTCTTTTCCCCACCTTAGATTAGACTATGTAAATTTTAAAAACTAGGAAATAACTAATATCGGAAAATCAGCTTTCAGCGCTAGGGGTATTTTCTATGTTAAGATGTAGTTCTTTACCTTTTCGGATTTCTTAGTGACTAGTTCGTTGGCTTGGGTTCTATTCTTGTGCATTTTCGGCAGCTTAATCAGTATTGGTGCTGCCAGTGGCTATTTATTGTTGCCAGAGAGGATTCGAGAGAGAACGCTTGATTATTTGATTTGTTTTGCTACTGGCATGCTTCTAGGGGCGGGTTTTCTGCATCTATTGCCTGAAGCTATCGAGCAAGCAGGCGATAGCACCCATGGTATTATGCGAGCCGCTGTGTCCGCGATCCTTGCGTTTTTTGTTTTAGAAAAAGGATTAATTTGGCGGCATCATCACCATCATCACCAGACACAGGTTGAACATGCTCATGAAGGTCCAATGGAGTCAGGTAAGCATGCTGGATCCCTCATATTAGTGGGAGATTCCGTCCATAACTTTTTAGATGGTGTTTTGATCGCCTCCGCTTTTTTAGCAGATTTCTCTCTTGGCATTGTCACGTCGCTAGCGGTTATCGCCCACGAAATACCTCAAGAACTAGGTGATTTCGCTATTTTAATCAAGAGCGGATACTCACGTGGGAGAGCGCTATTTTTTAACCTGTTAACGTCCATTGCAATGATTGTTGGAGCTACGTTGGCGTGGTTCTGGCTAAATGAGTTTTCTAATCTCATCCCCTACCTTTTGACATTCACTGCTGCAAGTTTTATTTATGTAGCAGTGTCAGATCTAATGCCGGCTCTTAATGCCAAAGTAGGGTTGCGTGCGACTGCGATGCAGGTGCTACTGATTGGTCTTGGGTTGGCGTTTAACAGTGTGGCTCATTTCCACCAGGTTTGATTCCCGTGTTACTTACCTGCAGGTTTGTTTTCGTGAAATTTGTTTCGTCTGGATCGTCCGTGAAAGAAATCATTGCTTTGTCTGGCGATAAAAATAAAGTGAAATAAAGATTGCTGGCAAGCCCATTCCAGCGGCGTATAAGAAAAAATTAAAGTAGCCGACTTCGTTTACGACAAACCCAGATGTTGCAGCAATAAATTTTGCTGGCACAGTGGCGATTAAAAAAAGCAGAGCATATTGAGTCGCTGTAAATTTCTCATGTGTTAATGAGGATAGATATGCGACAAGCGCTGTGGCGGCGAGTCCTTGTGCTAGATTGTCGCAAGCGATAACCGCGGTGAGCACAGTTACGTTTGCCCCAGCCAGCGAAAGGAAGGCAAATGCAAGATTGGTAAATGCCACCAAAATCGCTCCTAACAGCAGTACAGTTGGTATCCCATAGCGAAATAGAATAATGCCGCCTAAAAAACTACCTATTAGCGTAATGGTAATGCCAAAAGCATTTGTAACAATAGCTATCTCTTCTTTGGTGAATCCTGTTTCTTGGTAAAACGGCATTGCCATCGGGCCCAATATTAGATCACTGAATTTGTAAGTAACAACCAACAGTATGGTTAGTATGAGGTGGTTTTTGTATCGAGAGGCTAGATCTGAGAAAGGTTCAATATAGGCTTCTTGAAGCCATGCTTTTGGGTTTGTAAAAAGATCTTTTTGGTCCCTAGAGAAGTATCGGGGTTCCGGAATTAGATAAATAGTGGGTATTACGATTAGTAGCATCAACATAGATGCAGCAAGGTAAGCTGATGACCAGTTGAGTGCACTGGAGATGAAAAAAGTAACTACTTGCGAAATTAAAAATGCAAGACGCCAGCCTCCCATGTACATCGCAGCGCCATGACCCTGGTCAGAATCCTCGAGCAGTTCGATTCGCATCGCATCGATACAGATATCTTGTGTGGCCGAAGTAAAACCTACTGCTATGGCGAATATAATTAACCAGCGTAACGACTGGGCCGGGTCAGATAGACCTAGGCCAAGTAACGATATTGCGACTAGAAATTGGCTCAACACTAGCCAACTTTTCCGCTGACCTAAATAGTCAGATAGGACAGGTAATTTCAGTCGATCAATGAAAGGAGCCCATACTGCTTTAAAAGAATAGGTTAGAGTCACAAGCGAGATCAGGCCGATTGCACCGCGTTGGATGTTTGATTCAGACAACCAGTAACTAAGGGGATCGATTAGCATGCCAAAAGGTAAGCCGGAAGCGAAGCCTAAAAAGAGAACGCTAAGAAGCTTTTTTTGAAAATATTTATCGAGCGATTCTCGCCAGCTATTCAAATTTTTTTACCTGAGTTTTTCAAAAGCGTGCGCGGCTCTCAGTACTAAATCATCCTCCCCCATGCGCCCGGTTAGCATCATTCCTATCGGTAGTCCCTTGGAGAATCCAATGGGTATGCTCATGGAGGGGTGTCCGGTAGAGTCGAAGGGGCAAGTATTAGCCAGCATGTCTAACGCGTTTCCCAGAACGGTAGCCGGAGCCGCGTCGACTGGCGGAATGAGGTGCGCTTTCATAGGTGTCGTGGGCATTAAAATTAAGTCGTATTTTTTAAATGCTTGGTCATAGCTGTCTCTCATAAGGCGCACTAGATTTTGAGCTTTGGCCGAGTAATAATTTCCGTAACGTGCTCTCATAACGTGTCCAAATAATAGGACAGTTTTCACTGTAACAGGCATTTGGTCGGCTCTCTCTTTTCTGGCATTTTGGTAAAATTCTATTGCGCTTGGAGACGTATATCCGCGTCCAGCAGGACCGAAAGGTCCGTTATCGGAAAAAGTAGATAGTGAACCGTCCAATATACTTGTCATCATAATGGTACCGCCCTGCAAATGCATCGGAATGGAGATGTTTTCTACTTGGACATCTAGCTGTCTCAACTCTTGCGCAGCTCGTTTAACTTCATCGTCAACATCGGTCTCTGAACTCGGTGTGCCGAAGCCCTCTTCCACAACTCCTATTTTTAGGCCTTTAATGCCTAAGTCAATGTCTTTTATAAAATTTTTCGGTTCCATGGAGGTGTTTTGACGAGGATCTTGCCCATCGTCGTAGCCAGCTATCACCTCCAACAGTAAAGCACAGTCTTTGGTTGAAGCTGCCATTGGACCAAGGTGATCGACACTTTGTTCTATTCCCCCCGCACCAGTATAAGGAACTAAACCATAGGTTGGTTTGATCCCATAGCAGCCAGAAAAGGATGCGGGCATTCTCACCGATCCTCCTTGGTCACTCCCGATACCCATATCAGAATACCCGCCTACGATTAGGGCAGCACAGCCGCTAGATGAACCTCCTGTCATATATTTTTCATTATGAGGGTTACGAACAGGACCTGTTGCCGACGTATGACTGCCTCCAGAGAAGCAAAAATTCTCACATACGGCTTTACCAAGAATCTCACCACCTTCATTAAGGATGCGTTTGACTACAGTTGCGTCTTCGTCCGGAATGAACCCCTCATAAACATCTGAGCCATTCATCATAGGAACACCCGCAACGCTGATATTGTCTTTAATGACAATCGTTTTGCTTTTTAGCTTGCCTTCACTCGCACCTTTAATAATGCATTTTTGGTACCAAGCGTTATAAGGGTTGTCTTCCTTACTCGGGCGTGTGACTTTTCCACGAGGATACTTTTGGTCGTTTAGAGGTTGCTTGAAATCATTGACAAAGTTTACATCCCTCAGGAGGCCACCCATAAATTCACTATACATTTGTAACTCATCTCCTTGCATATTGAAATAGAGATCTTTAGCAGCTTTTTGCATTTCTTCTTTTGTTGGTGGATTTACTTTTTGTCTGTTTTTCATGCTGTCCCCTTAGTTAATGCAAACAGATTGTGGATCGTGTTACGCGACGCACTTATCCAATATCTAATTTAGTGCAGTCTGGGGCCTTTCCACAGGGCGCGTCGATCGACCGATTTTATAGTGATAGTTTGGTTAAGCCTGTTCCGCTTCACAAGCAGTGGTATTGCACATCCGGCCACTCCTAGGGACCAGACGTGCTTGAAGAACCCCGATAAGTCTGAAGATTCGACCCCCGAAACTTCTAAAATGATATCTCCGGTCAGCAAGCCTTGCTGTGCCGCCGGGCCTTTATTGTAGAGCCCTACAATTTCAAAACTTCCATCAAGTTGGGAAACAAACATACCTAGCCAGGGGCGGGCCGGCTTCAGTGTGCGCCCGTATAGCGTTAACTCATCCAGGATAGGTGAGAGGAGTTCTGTGGGGACAATGAGATTACCTTCTTTATTATCCTCTTCCGTGTCTATTTGATTTAGATAGAGTGAGCCTATGCCACATAGCTTGCCTTGGTTATCAATAAGCGCTGCCCCTCCCCAGTTGGGGATCGCCGGAGAAGTATAAATTGCATTTCCGATTAGATACTCCCAATACCCTACGAACTCTGCTCGTGCTTCGATTTTGGCTTTGATAGCTTGTTGGCCACCCCCCGCAGCTGCCAAGATCCCGGTTTGCCCTTTTTTCAGAGTGGTGGAGTCGCCTAACTTAATAGTGCTAGCGTGTAACTTCCCGAGTGCTTGAACTAAGCCAAATCCCGTTTCGTAGTCATAGGCTAAAGCATGGCCTTGCACGGTGCTCCCTGAATTTGTGGTAATCCAGACCTGATCGGCCTCAGCAACCAGATATCCAATCGTAACAATTAACCCTGACTCCGATATCACCGCGCCGTGACCGGATCTTTGTGTCCCAAGTATGGGCGCTGTAAAAGCATCCTCTGGAATATACGAGGTGAGAGATACAATTGAGTTCAGTGTTTCATCTAAGTCGAAGTCAAACTCACTTTGTTCTGGCTGAAGGTGTTCTGGGCTGCGCATTTGTGTTTTCTCATTCATCGTGTTTTGAGGTACTTCATTTTGGTCGATTGCAATCGCCTGTTCAACTTAGACCTGGCTTAGGTGCCTTGGCACTCCAAATAGTATTGGAGATTGGCTATAAGGGCTAGTATCGATTGATGATTTGTTTAGCGAAAGATCTTATTTGATCTGCCGGAGCATCTGTTACTTGGAAAGAAAAATGACTCAACCCATTTGACTCTAGATCTTTTATTTTTTCGATAATCTCATCGGGTTCTCCTATCATCGCTGCAACTTGCGCTATTTCTTCGACCAGATACTCCGATTCATCCTTCCGGGTATAGAGCAAGTGCCCTTCATGCAAGAGTAAATGACGTCTTTGAGGATCGAGGGTGCTTTCATATAAGCGATATCTAGCAACATAGTCTTTGATAGCAGGACTATCGGGTAGAAGTTTATCATCCCATTCGCAGAGGACGTGTAATAGGTTCGTGATAAATGGTCCGATACTTTTTAGAACACGGTCGCTATTGGCTTTTTCTCCTTTTCTTAAAATGGCCAAGGGGATAATAGCTTTTGTAGGAATGGTGTTTCCAGAGCGGCCAGCATTTGCGGCGGCGTTATTTATTATGGTGCGATTATGCTTAAGCATTTCTAAAGAAGTATTCCAAGACAGGTGGGCATCGCACTCACTACCACAAAATTGAAGTGTTTTTTCACCGAATGCGGATAGCGTAATCGGAATACGGTGTTTTAAATTTATGAACCCGCTATTTGGATGCAATAGTTTGATCAACTGTGGGTCTCCGTCAAAGTCATGGACCACTTCTTCGCCATTTAAAAGCGCTCGGATAGTTTTGATTTCTTTTTTCATGGTCTGTAATGGTACCGGTCTAAGGCCCATAGTGAGTCGGGCGGTGTTTCCATTACCCAGTCCAAGTTCTACCCTACCAGGAGCTACTTGGGCAACTGTTGCTATTGAATGCGCTATCACAGCTGCCATTCGTGTAGTGGGAACGGCGACGCCTGTTCCGAGTTTAATGCGACTGGTTTCCTTTGCCGCGAGGGCCATCGTCGCATAGACGTCTGAATAAATCATTTGGGAGTCAAAAAACCAAGCTTGATCAAAGCCGCACTGCTCGGCCAGTTCGACAAGATGGTAGTCGCCGATACGAGAGGGGAACGTAACTCCAAATTCCATTATAGCGATCCTTTTTTATTTCATGCGCAGGGGAAAGCACGTGAGTTTTTGTAGTGTCTCGCAGAACATGGCCGTCCTACTGGGAAAGAAAATCCCTCACTGCAGCTTCCAATGCTTCCGTTTGTTCCAGTGGAGGCTCATGTCCACAAAGTGGAAGTGTGACGATTTCTGAGTCCGCTATATCCCGCTTAAAATCATCTGCGTAGCTTGGAGAAATCAATTTATCATTTTCTCCCCAAACGATTAGTGACTTTGCAGATATGCGGTGTATCCTTTTACGAAGACCTTTATCGGGGATTGGCCAGATAAGTTTAGCTGTACATCCAATTGTCCAAATAAAATCACGATCCCATAGAGCTTGCTCTTCCGTGCCGTCTTCTGGTCGAGCCATCCTTTTTAAGACCCTAGGACAGTTTTGATCATGAAATAACACTTCTTTTATCTCAGGAAAACTCAGGGCAACCCAGTTAGCGACCGTATAAGAAGCTTCTCCTTTCCATAGGCCAATCGGGGCTATCAAGACCAGTTTCTCTGTTTGTGCTTTCCGTTGAGCGGCAATTTCTGCAGCCAGCATCCCGCCGAAGCTGTGCCCCATTACTATTGGTTGGTGAAGGCCTAGCGCTTCTATCGCGTCGTCATAAGCCAACACTGCATCCCATAGGTTATCTAGTTGTTCTATTTCATCTGGCTTCCCTGGGGCCGTCCCAGGGAAATAAGGAGCATAAATAGTATAGTCCTGACTAAGGTTGTTCAGAAAGTCATCCCAATAAAAGCCTCCTGCCGAATGGCAGAAAAAGATTGCTGGGCCATTGCCGCAGATGTTGATTGTCATAGAAAGCTTGCCGCCTAAAACAGGCACTATTTTTTGGGTTAAATTTGTCATAGCTATCGTCTTCCTCAGGCCGCTTCTTTTTTTGTTTTTGTGGCGCCTAGCTGCCCTTTAGGCCACCATTTGTCTTCCCAACCTTCATCATCCCAAATATTTCTTAAATGGGGTAACACTCCTTCGGAAATCCGGCTAATATTTTCCATAGTTTTATCGTGAGGCATGGATCCAAATTGAGGCAACAAAAGAAGATGACCAACACGAAGATCTTTGACAATTTTTTTTAATTTTTCTGTAACCGTTGCGGCGCTTCCGGTAACTAGATACTCACGATCGTTGAATTCTTTAAATCCCAGATCGTTAAACTCATCGTAAGAGGGAAAAGGTCGTTTCGTTAAGAGGTGTGTGAGGCTGCTATGCGTCATGTGTCCTGGAGGGAGAAGTAATTGTTCGGGCATATGAAGAAGCTTGTGATAAAAATATTCGATATGCGAACCGTAGTCTTTTTCTGCCTGCTCATCTGTCTCAGATACCCCTACAGGTATTAGATAAGTCATACGGTATGGGTTTTTATCTTTCCCCGCTTCTTCTACCTTATCCCAGTATCCCTCTACCATATGCTTGGCGCCTTTTGCGCCAAAATAAGTCAGGAAGCAATAGGAGTAATCATGTTCGATAACAAAATCCCAAGTACTAGGGCTGGCGTTACCTGGCACCCAAATAGGCGGATGGGGTTCTTGCGAAGGTTTTGGCCATATGTTGACCATCGGCAGTTGGTAATATTTTCCATTCCAAGCAAAAGGTTTGTCTGATTTCCATGCTTTGATGATTAGATCGTGAGCTTCGCGATATCGACCGCGTTGTTCCATAGGAGCCATACCATAGCTGTATGCATAGTCTCCTCCTAGTCCTACTGGAAAGCCTGCGACTAAGCGCCCGTCGGAAATACTATCAAGCATTGCATATTCTTCGGCTACGCGAATGGGAGGGTTTAAAAATACTGCCGTTTCTCCCATTTGGATAATTGCTGTGTCAGTTCCTCGGGTAGCTCTGGCAAGAACTGAACCCATGATATTTGGATTTACCATAAAGCCGTAAGCATTCTGGTGGTGCTCGTTAGTACATACACCGTCAAAGCCTGATTGTGCTGCATGGATTAATTCATCCAATGTCCAATTATAATACTTAGAGACCATGGCTCGATCAGCTACCTCTTCGAAGGGCAATGTGAACCAAGCAGACTTATATTTTTTGTCGAAATCGGGTTCTAGATCCCGATAGGGCATAAGGTGAAAGCAAGCGATTTTCATAGTGGACGACCTCCCCAGGCGAACATTATTTATTGCTACGGCTGATGCATAACTTATCTTAATAGAATTCCTTGCAGTTTCCAACTAGCGGCAGGGAGCTAATTTTGCAGGAGAATAAGTTGTGCATTTTTTCGGTTTGGCTCACATCCTTTTCGAGTAATCCCACGATGTAACTCTCTCCATAGAGAGGCAAATAGTGGACTCATTTTCAGGTTTAGATAGTAACCATTTTGCGAGCGTGCTTTGAGTGCTGCCAAGATAACGATTGATTAACGTTTCTAAAATGGGTATTTCATTACTGGGTTTGATAGATGCAACACCAACACCTCTAACCCCCATATAAGGAGGGTCATCTTTGGCTACTTCAAATCCAACTTTGTTGTTTGATTGTAAACGCTTGCAAATTTCAGAATTAGAACGGGCACTAAACAATATCATTCCATCCTCATAGATATACCAAAGAGAGGTGATATTAGGGAATCCCTTTTTGCTAATTGAAGACAATCTGCAAGGAACAATGGTTTGGTGTAAATAATCTATGACCTTGATCTCGTCCCATGCACTTGCCTTTTGAAGTTTTTTCCCCATAACTATATTCCTTTTTAGATAAGTTTCACCACGGAATTTTAGATCCATCCCAAGCAAAAAAAGATCCGTTATCCTCGGGCTCAAGTTTGCTTGTTACGCTTAGTATTTGACGAGCTGCTTTTTTACTTGTGAAGATTTTGTTTTTCGGTATCCCCGACTGAAAGGGTTTTGATAATTGCGTGTCTACTGTGCCCGGATGCATAGCTACACATATGTTTAAAGGCAAGCTCCTTTTAAGTTCGATACTTAAAGTTTTGGTTAGTTGGTTTAGCGCCGCTTTAGAGGAGCGATAACCATACCAACCGCCGAGACGATTATCTGAAATGCTTCCTACTCGTGCGGAAAGATTCACAATTACAGAGCGGCCATCGAGAAGAAGAAATTTTCGTAGATGTTTTATGACTATCATCGGGCTTATCGAGTTTACTCTGAACAGCTCTATTAGATTTTCTATATTGATGTCATCTATTTTTTTTTCGGGATGTAATTTTGAGTTATGTAGTAGGCCGGTACAGTTGACTAGAAGTTCAATAGATGTAGGTTGCTCGGAAAGCACCTTGGCAAGGCTAACAGCAGATGATTCTAACGTAGGGTTTAGTGAAAGAACTTTAAGTCGCTGTCCGTATACCTGCATTAAGGATTTAAGCTCTGAGTTCGAGTTTGGATTGCGGCATGTGGCGATTACTAGCTGAGTATCGTTACTTCCCAAAAGCTCATGTACAAGAGCTAACCCGATGCCGCTACTTGCGCCTTGAATGACAGCACAAGTTTTGACCAGACTGTTCATGGTGGTAACTGTCTGTTATGTCTTGCGTGGAGAAGGAACGCCAATCTCTCAGATGACTGAGGGCGTTGGCGTACTTGACCTAAAGACTCGTCAATAATTAACTCACAGTCGTTCAATTATAGTTACATTGGCTTGCCCACCACCTTCACACATGGTCTGTAACCCATATTTACCATTTGTGCGTTCAAGCTCGTGGAGCAGCGTTGTCATCAGTTTCGTACCTGTCGCGCCAATCGGGTGGCCGAGAGAGATTGCGCCACCATTAACATTAGTCTGTTCAGGAGGGTAATCCATATCTTTCAGCCAGGCCATTGGAACGGGGGCAAAAGCTTCATTAATCTCAACCAAATCAATATCTTGGATTTTCATTCCAGCCCTTCCAAGCGCATATTTTGTAGTCATAATGGGTGCTGTAAGCATGATCATTGGATCCTCAGCTCTAACACTCATGTGATGGATACGAGCGCGAGGCTTTAGGTTGTAGCGCTTTACTGCAGCTTCCGAGGCTATAAGCATTGCAGAAGAACCATCGCAAGTTTGGCTGGACACTGCCGCAGTAATGCTTTTTAGCCCAAAAATTGTATTTAGCTCTGCCATCTGTTCAAGACTGGTCTCTCGAGGAGTCTCATCATGGTCAAGGCCATTAAGCGGTATTATTTCTTGATTAAAGCGACTTTCTTCTATGGCAAGGAACGCTCTTCGGTGAGACTCTAGTGAATAGAGCTCCATTTCCCTGCGAGAAAGGCCCCATTTGTCAGCCATCATCTGAGCGCCCTTAAATTGGGTAGGTGGATCTTCCCCATATCTAGCTACCCATCCTGGAGAGGTGCTGAACGGATCTGCAAAACCAAATCCGCCCGCAGCAACTGCAGAAGCTCCAATCGGTATTTTTGACATTGTTTGGACGCCGCCCGCAATTACTAAATCATTAACTCCAGACATAACGGCCTGCGCTGCAAAATGCACTGACTGTTGAGAAGATCCGCATTGGCGATCGATTGTGACCCCTGGAACGGCTTCGCTATAGCCTGCGGTCAGCCAGCATGTCCTTGCGACATCGCCAGCTAGAGGACCAATGGCATCGATTGTTCCAAATATAACATCATCATATTCGTCGTCAGGAATACCATTCCTTTCTACAATGGCCTTTATAACGTGGGCTCCGAGATCCGCCGCATGAATGTTCTCAAGAGAACCTCTGCGTTTACCTGTTGGGCTTCTAACTGCATCAATAATGTAAGCTTCGGTCACTGTGAACTCTCCCTGATCCTGTTAATCTAGATATTATCGTTTGGCATTTCACTATAAACTATAATATATCAAACTCTTACTAATAGAGTTGCTTGGTTTGTCAGCTTTAGTAACGTTAAGTTTTCATAAAAACATAACTACCCAGTCAATCAATTATTTTTTCAGCAGTAGAAAATAGAACCCAGACAATTGCACCAAAAACATTGATCGCAGCGCAGAGAGTGAATGCCGAAGCAAAAGTTCCGGTTGTATCTACGAGCCAACCAGTGATGATCACGCCAATTATCCCAGGTATTGTGCCAGCGGTATTCGTAATCCCCATTAGTACATCAGCATATCGAGGTGCTATATCGAGGTGATTGGAGACAAAACCGGACCACATTAGGGCAGCTAGACCCAATGCCCCAGACATGAAGGCCATCGCTAGATAAGGGTCATTTACGTCTTTTACTGCTAGCAAACAGGCAGCTGAGCCTAACAGACCGCTGACCTGCATTATTTTTCGTACACGAGTCAAACTCATGCCTCGTGCATGGAGTTTGTCAGCAAATACCCCTCCCAGATTTCCTACTATTAGCATACTTAGATAGGGTGCTGCGGAGTAGAGACCTGCGTTCATGATGCTGAGATCATGTTGGCTTCGGAAATAACTCGGGAGCCATGCAAGTAGCATATATAGGATCCAGTTACTGCAGAAATGATTAATGATCAGCGCCCAGATAGCTTTGCTTTTTGCAAATTCCTTCCAAGGGATCGACTGAGCTTGGTCAGTAGGTTTTGCTAAAGGTAGCAGCAGCTTTCGCTCATCCTCGGAACACCTGGGATCGGTAGCAGGATCGTCATGAGCATAGAAGTACCATATGACCACCCAGACTGCTCCGCCAGCACCGAAGGAGTAAAAAGCGACTGGCCAACCGTGTGTTTCTACGAGCCATCCTGTTATCAGTAGCGCAAATAGGGTGCCTAAAGGAATGCCGCCGATTAGTAATGAGACTGAGCGAGAGCGCTCGCTAGGCGGTACCCAGCGGCTATATAAATTGTAGGCTGAAGGAAACATAGCCGCCTCTCCCAAGCCCATTCCGATTCGGGTGACTATGAGGATGATGATGCTTATCCCGGCAGCAAATGGAGTTAAAAAAGTAAAAAGCGACCACCATAAGACAGCAAAGCCGAGTATGAGCTTCCCTCCAAGTTTATTAGCTAACCATCCACTAGGAATTTGAAAAAGCAGGTAGCCTATAAAAAAAGAAGATAAGACGTACCCTTTAGTGGTTTCACTCCAACCAAATTCCTCTTGCATGGCTATAGCAGCAACAGAAATGTTGACTCTATCGGCGTAACAGATGAAAACTGCAAAAACGCACAAGGCAACGATTGTGTAGCGGCGCGGCCAATTCAAGAACCTACCCGACGACTCACTCATAGGAAATCCTCATCATTTAGTATATTGGGTCAATATAAGTTATATTTCCCTTGACTTTGTCAAACCGAATTTTTTTCTTTTCTTTTAGCCTATGATACATGGCTAGGGATAATGGAGTATTTAATGCCAATTTATGAATATCAATGTAAAGCTAATGGCCGGACGGTTGAAGTAGTCCACCGCATGGCGGTTCGTTTTTCTACCTGGCAGGAATTATGTGAGCATGCGCAGATAGTACTTGGTGATACACCCAGTGATGCCGAAGTCGTTCGGCTAGTTGGGGGAGGTAACGCTACTATGAACCCTCTGACGACTTCTAAGTTTTTGAAGGCCGCTGGTGCTGCTTCTACGAGTCTATCAGGCACTAGAGGAATGGCTGCACCGGCAAGAACGAATAAATTTTAGGTAGTGCTATTTTTTCGCGCGTCTTGCATCAGTGAGTAAGGAAGCGTAGCTCACCCCTGGACGGTTGTCTCCAGTCAAAGGAAGATTTGCGTCTTTCCATTCGTCTATTCCTTTTCGTAATAGTTGCACATTTAAAAAACCAGCTGTTTGGAGTCGCTTCACAGCCTCTAGTCCACGGTCATCAGAATCGGCTCCAACGATAATGTTATCGTCTTTTTTTAAGGCATGCTGAGCTACTAGTTCAAAAGCTTCACTAGGGTGCCTTTCCTTAGTGGTAGGGTGGAAAAAAACAATTGGTATATTAAGGGCACGTCCTTTGGGGCGATTGGTGGCAAATTCTACAACTGTTCTTACGTCAACATAGGTGCCGGTTCCTTCTTGACTGATCTCTTGGGAAACCTGTTTTGCATTGATAGCTTGATTTTTCACATTGTCGTTCATTATCTATTCCCTCAGCTATTTAAACGCGTTGATGAAGGGAGGGATGATCTGACAGCGCGATCTTTCCGGCAGTGGTGATGTCTCGACAAGTTGGAAGTTATCTGTAGCATCGTCTTGAGAAGTAGCCATTTGCTCTTTATGCAGGTGAATGATACGACCGCTCGGGGCTAGGGCAAATATGCAATCGATTATCTGTATAATGGGTAGTGTTCCGAGCTCGGGGTGCTCAAGTTGCTTCCCCTTTGAATTTGGCATTGATTATGTCTCCCTATCTGTACGGTTTGGTCGGTATTTTGGGCTATTTTTCATTGGTCTGCACGATGTTTTACTCTTTCTCTATATTAAAGACCTCGAAAGTGGGGTTATACTTCGGTATTGAATCGAATAAAAGCGGTTAGGGGGAATTAATAAAATGTCTTTTGTGCCTCAAAAAGAAATGGTGACAGGCGTTGAGCGTCATCCTTTAGATGCCGATGTCCCGAATGTCATAGAGAAGCTGTTCGCGCTAAAGAACCAATGTACTGAGTGTAATGTTTGTGAAGTTGCTTGTTCTTTAGTACATTCTCCCGACGGAACTGTTAACCCGCAGTATGCGAGGCTGAAAATCGATCATGCGCCTGAAAAGCCTTCTAGGGTAAATCCAGATGGCTTGGGTTTCATTGCTGAAATTTGTCATCATTGCGGAAATCCTCCCCCGTGTGCTGAAGTATGTCCGACTGAGGCCTTCTACTACGATCCAAAAACAAAAGCTGCAGTCATAGAACAGGATAACTGTATACAATGTATGGAATGCGTTCCTGGTTGCCCCTTTGATGCCGTATTTATTGCCCCGACGGGTGAACTGCTGAAGTGTGACCTTTGCGGGGGAGATCCAGTGTGTGTTAAAGCATGTGCTTCGCGGCCGGAAATGCTTAATCAAGGCAAACAGTATGTGAGACTGCCTGTACTATTTTATTCTGAGCAAGCCGAATTTAACAAAGAACATAAGCAGGTTCCTGAAATGGGTGATGAGGTTGGGATGATGCAGGCCATGCTAGAGTCTGGGAAAATTTCTAGCCCAGCGTAAGTTAGAATTAATTGGGGAAGAATTATTATGGAAAGTCGATTATTAAGAGTGAATTTGACTACGGGCGAACTCAAGAGTGAGGTCATTCCTCATAGCATATTTGAGAAATGGATTGGTGGTTCGGGAATTAATAATTGGATTATGTGGGAACATTTTCTAACCCATGACATAAACTGCGATCCCCGTGGCCCGGACAATATTTTTGTTTTTGGCGTTGGTCCGCTTGCTGGAACCGGGGCAGGGAGTGGCATTAAAGGGCGTATTACATTTAAAAGTCCTTGCTACAACATGTTCGGCGACTCTGCGGGAGGTGGTAAATTTCCATATATGTTGAGGTTTACAGCGTTCGAATACATCGCGATTACGGGAAAGTCTCCTAAACCTGTATACCTTCGAATCTGTAATAAAGAAGTATCTTTGGAAGATGCGTCTCATTTGTGGGGCAAAGATACCTTAGAAACGCACACTATGTTGCGCGAAGAGCTAGGGACCTATCCCTCCAAAGTCCATACATTGTCTATCAGTCAGGCTGGGGAGAACCAGGTAGGAATCGCAAGCGTTGTGTCTGACGCCTTAAGGATTCATGCAAGGTGTGGTGGCGGTGCTGTTATGGGCTCAAAAAACCTTAAAGCTATAGCAGTTCAAGGGAATGGCGGGCTACCTATAGCAATGCCTGATGAAATGTTAGCTTGGTCAGATGATTTCCGGCAGAAAATTGATAGTAATGAGGCTGTGTATGGCTTTAAGCGTCGTGGAACGCTAGGTGCGGTTGAAATGTATCAACATATCGGCAGTCATTTCTGGAGAAACAATCAGGGAAATATGTTTCGTGGAGGAGAAATTACGTCTGACAATTGGGTGAAGAAGTACCACAAGTATTCCGAAGTTTGCTCGTCAGACTGCTTCATTGCGTGTGATGCAAAGTATAAAATTGATGGGACAGAGTCGGAGGCCGCTAAGAAATACATTGGAGAGTCATTCAGACGACCAGAATATTTAACCACTGGAAGTGCGGCGGGAGCTTTAGATGTAAGAGATTGGGCTGAAGTGGCGCACTGGGGTAAAATCACTAATGATTATGCGTTAGATAATCAAGACTTGTCATGTGCTATTTCATTTCTTATGGAGCTTAAACAGCGGAAACTAATCACAGATTACGATGTCGCTGAACTGTTTGACCATGAGCAGAGTTTAGAGTGGGGCAATATGGAAGACATCGAAGTCTGTGTCGAAAGTATTGTGTTTCAGAAAAATTTATTCGGTAAACTTTTTGGCGACGGTCCTTATCTAGGGGCGATTCGTTATTCTGAGCTAAAAGGTCAAAATTTCATGAAATACGCAACTTACGGTAAAGGTGGTGCTAGCTTTACCGAGGAGATGAGACCTTTTCCCACTTGGATGAATAACATGGCTGTTGCCTCACGTGGAGCTGATCATTTAAAAGGGATTGGCTTAATCGAAAAATTTCAGCGTAAAGATTTGTCTAAGATTTATTTTGATGGGCGAACAGAGGCTGCAGATCTCTCTGTTCCGACTTTAAAAGGGGCGTCGACCGCACTAATTGAAAATCAGGTCGCGTTGTTAAATTCTTATGGTGTTTGCCTTTTCCATTGGATGCTTGATCCCGCCGGTTATACTCCTCAAGATTACTATGGTAGAGCCTATGCTGCCGCTACAGGGATTGACCGGACTCCTGATGAATTAATGCTCGATGGCGCTCGGATCTGTAATTTAGAAAAGGCTTTTAATTCAAGGATAGGTATGCGGCGAGAGCACGACACGGTTTGTGAAAGATGGATGTGGGAGCCGACTGAAGAGGGTATGTACCCTGGATCGGTAGCCGCGGACATGTTCAATCCAGTTTTGGATGAATACTACGAATGGCGTGGTTGGGATAAAGAGTCGGGTCTGCAAACTAGAAAGTGCTTAGAGGCTGTTGGCTTAGATGACGTGGCAGAGGTGTTGGCGCAAGAAGGTTCTCTCGCTTAGAAAGGCCTGGATTTAGACCGTGATAACAGTGCACGCTAGATTTCATAGCCATTTCAAGGAGCTCGCCTCTACTAGCGAGGACTCATTTCTTATTGAAGTTCCTACCGTAAGTGAATTCGCAAAATGTATATGTGACAAGTATGGGGCTAGGATGAGAGCAATGCTGATAGACCCCAAAACTGACGACCTTAATGAGCGTGGAACCATGTTTGTCAACGAAAAAGGAATGCGAGTTTCTGCAGAAGACACCCTTGAAGATGGAGAAACCATTACTTTTCTTGTGGGGATAGCCGGCGGTTAAACTTTGTCTCCGCGTTGACAGCGCTAGCTAGGTTCTTACCCCGAGTTTTCACATTTTAGTCAAATAGCAACTTTTGATATACCTCTTCATGAAATCCCACTATTAGGTGCTTACCATTTATTAAAGTAGGTGCTCTTAGGTTGCCAGTTGGGCCAAGCATGCCATCAATTACTTCGTCCGGTACTTTTCCCTTGACTGTAAACGAAGCAACTTTTTTGCCCTTCGCTATTGTAACCTTATCAACAGAAGCAGCTAAATCTGCTGCCTCTGTTCTACCAAGTTTCCGTGACGCTGGAATTACTTCTTTTGGCACTAATCCTTTGGCATCCAGAAACTTGGACGCTCTAACACAGCTTGTTCATCCTTTACGAAAGTAGTACCAACCAATTTCTGTAGCCATTCAAATATTCCAATTTAATTCGTTTAGCATATTTTACGTATTATTCTTATAATGTGCACTAGTTAAAAAAATGACTATTGACGCGTGCAGTTTAGGGTACCAAGTAAGTTGCGCTGCAGCGCCGCACAAAAGGGGAAACCGCAATGAGAGATGTTTATATCGCAGGCGCCAGTATGACGAAGTTCGGAAAATTTCTGGATAGAAGTCTAAAAGATCTCACAGGGGAAGCGTTTCTCGAAGTACTAAAAGATGCAGGTTGTAACGGGAAATCTGTAGAGGCCGCATTTTTCGGCAACTGTGTGCAAGGTCACATGGAAGGGCAAGACATGGTTCGGGGGGAGATTGCGTTGCGTCCGTTCGGGGTAGAAGGTATCCCAGTCGTTAATGTTGAAAATGCCTGTGCTACAGCAAGTACTGCCTTCCATATGGCTGTCAATTACGTAAAAGCAGGTGCCGCGGACATTGTTTTGGCAATTGGTGTAGAAAAAATGTTTTCTCAGGATAAGGCGCGCATGTTTAGTGCCTTTGATGGAGCGTGGGATGTTCATGAAGTTGAAAAGAGTAAGGAGCGGTTTGATGAAATGGCGGTAGGAGTTGAAATTCCTGACGGGACTACTTCATCTCGTCCTTATAGCGTGTTTATGGATATTTACGCAGGCTTTTGTAGGATGCACATGCGAGAGTTTGGGACTACGCAAGAGCAGCTTGCGATGATTGCTTCAAAGAATCATGAGCATTCGGTCCACAATATCCGTTCGCAGTACAACAAGTCATTTTCCGTGGAAGAGGTTCTTTCTGCTGCACCGATAACTTATCCTTTAACTTTACCTATGTGCTCCCCTGTGAGCGATGGGGCTGCCGCTGCCATAGTTTGCAGCGATGCGGGCTTAAAGCGTTTGGAGCTTCAGGCCGGACGTTATACGAAAGTTTTAGCCAGCGTATTAAGAGGCGGTAGTGATCGAGAACTTAGCGATTTTTCCAGACATGCTAGCCGGTTAGCCGCTCTTACTGCATACGAGCAAGCCGGCGTTGGCCCTGAAGACATCGATTTGGCTGAAGTACATGATGCAACAGCTATGGGTGAGGTTATGGAAGTCGAGGCTTTGGGTTTATGCGAGCTTGGCGGCGGAGGTCCTATGGCAGAAAACGGAGAAAGTCGGATAGGGGGACGTCTCCCTGTTAATCCTTCTGGTGGATTAGAGTCAAAAGGACATCCTATTGGTGCAACAGGGTTGGGCCAAATATATGAACTCGTGACTCAACTTAGAGGGGAGTCTGGTCAGCGTCAAGTAGATGGTGCGCGTATTGCCATTGCGCAGAATGGAGGTGGCATTGTCGGTATTGAGGAGGCCGTCACCGCGATTACAATTTTGGGTAGTTAATTCTCGAAGGGTCAGGTTTCTGAGTTAAGGGTTTCAGTTATGGTAGCGGCTACGACCAAATATAATATTTCGCTTGACGGACATGTTTTACCATCGAAAGAGCTAATCGGTGGGAAAGCGTGGTCTCTTTGTCGGATGAAGAGTATGGGGTTGTCTGTGCCTCCAGCGGCAGTAATCACGACAGCGGCCTGTCTTGAGTATCTGAAAACAGGAGTATTCCCGTCTAATTTACGTGCTGAAATCCGAGATTTAGTTGCTGGACTGGAGGAACAAACTGGTCGGCAATTTGGGGGTGGGAAACCACTATTGCTGTCAGTGCGCTCAGGTGCTCCGGTTTCGATGCCAGGGATGATGGATACAGTTCTGAATTTAGGGATCAATGGGAGTGTCGAAGAAGCCTTGGCTTTAGAAATGCGGGATGCTGAATTTGCACGAGACACACATCGACGCTTTTTATCGCTTTACGCTGACATCGTTTTGAAAAGCTCAACGCCGGTTGGGGTGAATGATCAAATTGGGGCCATTTTAGAGCGCCTTGCGAATGAGTCGAAAATCATCCCTGACTGTCCTTATGAACAGCTGTTTAGTTCGGTGGAGGCAGTATTTACCTCCTGGAATTCTCGACGTGCTAAGCGATATAGAAAGCACAATAAAATTTCAGAAAATTTAGGTACGGCAGTAATTATTCAGGCGATGGTTTTCGGTAACATGGATGACAATTCGGGAACAGGTGTTCTGTTTAGCAGGAATCCTTTGAGTGGTGTTAAAGAGCCTTACGGGGAATATCTTAATCGCGCTCAGGGCGAGGATGTGGTCTCTGGAACTTGTACGCCTGAGCCAATAAGCGCGCTGCTGGAAAAATCGCCAGTTCTTTATCAAGAATTGATTAGATCCGCGGAAATGCTCGAGTGCGAGAATGCAGATGTACAAGATATTGAATTTACTATTCAGAATAGTAAACTTTTTCTTTTACAGTCTCGCGCGGCCAAACGCTCCCCAGAGGCTGCGGTGTCCTTTGCTATTGATATGGTTGGTGAGGGATTAATTAATAAAGAGACTGCGTTATCCAGAGTTTCTTCTGAACAAGTGCGCACCCTTTTGAGGCCAAGATTAACTCAAAATTCTGATAATGCGCGCTTTATAGTGGCGAAAGGTGAGTCGGCTTGTTACGGCGTTGGACTCGGGTTAGTTGTGGCTTCGGCTGATGAAGCAGAACGGCTCGCGGGGCAGGGCCAGAGAGTAGTCTTGGCTCGAGCTACGACCAGCCCTGAAGATGTTCATGGAATGATAGCGAGTTGCGCGGTGATTACGGAACAGGGTGGGTCGACCTCTCACGCGGCTGTTGTAGGCAGGGCTTTAGGTGTGCCATGTATCGTTGGCTGTGGGGAAAATAGCTTGTCGAGCCTTGTAGGCCAAATGGTCACAGTGGATGCCACTGAGGGAGTTGTGTATGAAGGGTATCTGGCTGTTGAAGAACCTAATGAAACAGATGACTTTAGGCTAAATATGTTGAAGCAATGGGTAGATGAAATTTGCCCTGTTAAAGTGGTTTCCTGTGAGGATAGTGCCGCAAGCGGTGCTTTGAATTTGGATGATGTTATTGGTTGTGATGACTTGTGTATACCTAACGGAACTCTGCAGGGTTACGAGTCTGTCAGAGGTAGTATGATTGACTCCGGTCTGGGAGTCTTTAATTCTGTTGAGGCGGGCGTAAAGATTTTGGTCACTAAGTACCCGTTGGCTGTTGCTCTGACTGTGCTGGAATGTCGCAAAGATATTATTAACACTTAGATATTAAATGTAAGGAAATGGTGATATGGCTAAGCCAACTAAAGGAGATATTGAAAGTCTAGTTCGGCAATTTGATTCATCTGATTGGACTGAGCTACATGTTAAGACGAATGACTTTGAAGTCTATTTGTCTACAAACCCGAATTCTTCGAAGCCCGACGGAAATAAAGATGCAGTCGTGTCGGTGAGCTTGACTGGTAATGCTGGTTCAAAGGTAGAGTCGGTTGAGAATACGCAGAAGCTAAAGGCTGAATCAGCCCGTCGCGTAGTACCAGATGGGATGATCGGAGTGACGGCCCCAAACTTGGGGACGTTTTATAGCGCGCCAAAGCCAGGCACTGCTCCCTATGTGAGTGTCGGTGATCTGATTACTGCTGATACAGAAGTGTGCTTAATTGAAGTAATGAAGCTTTTTACCCCAGTAAAAGCTGGTTCGGATGGGGTGATCAAAGAAATCTGCGTTGTTGATGGAGAGATGATTGAGTACCAGCAGTTATTGGTCATCATAGACCCCGCTTAGGGCAATTATGATCAAGCGAGTATTGGTAGCAAATCGCGGAGAAATTGCAGTACGGGTTATTCGTGCAGCTCACGCTCTTGGAATTGAAGTTGTTCAGGCTGTTTCTGATGCGGACAGAGATACTATGGCCGCGGATCTTGCCGATCGAGTCGTGGTACTAGGCCCCGCCGCAGCTAGAGACAGCTATTTGAATGCAGATCTTGTGATTCACGCTGCGAAAGCAACCGGATGCGATGCATTACATCCCGGTTATGGCTTTCTTTCCGAGCGAGCCAAGCTTGCGCAGGCTTGTCAGGATGAAGGGATTATATTTGTGGGTCCTGCAGCACAAGTCATTGATGATCTTGGAGATAAATTACGCGCTAGAGACATAGCTGAGAAAGCCGGTATCCCTCTGGTTCCAGGGAGTGGCCATGTCCGCACCGCTTCTGAAGCTGCGGAGGCCGCAAAGGTTTTAGGCTTGCCGGTCGTGATGAAGGCGTCCGCCGGTGGAGGTGGCCGAGGTATGTTTGTTGCGCGTGAAATAGACGCGATCGAAGAATCTTTTGATCGAGCCAGCAGTGAAGCGCTAGAGGCTTTTGGCGATGGGACGTTATATTTAGAAAAATATATCGAAAATGCACGGCATGTTGAAGTACAGATTGCAGGAGATGGAAAAGGAAATGCTATCCATTTCGGAGAGCGGGACTGCTCGGTGCAGCGGAGGTATCAAAAAGTAATAGAAGAAGCGCCATGTGTTTTAATGTCCGATGCTTTACGAAAGTCTTTACATGATGCTGCTGTCAAACTTGTATCTTCTCTTTATTATCAGAATGTGGGTACGGTTGAATTTTTGTTTGATGTTGAGCAAGACGCTTTTTATTTTATAGAGGTTAACGCTCGTATTCAGGTAGAACATCCCGTGACTGAGCAGATTACTGGAACTGACTTGGTCCAGTTGCAGTTTCGCATTGCTGGAGAAGAACCTAACTCACTTCCATCGCAAAGTGAGATTACGATTAATCGGCATGCAATTGAGTGTAGACTGAACGCAGAGGACCCTTTGAATAATTTCATGCCCAGTCCAGGAGTTATTTGCCATTGGCATGCTCCATCTGGGGCCGGTATCCGAGTGGATAGTCATTGCCGAGATGGGTACCTAGTGCCCCCATACTACGACTCGATGATAGGGAAACTAATAGTTACAGCCGATGATAGGGATTCAGCGGTACGAAGACTAAGCGCCGCATTAGAAGATTTTAAAATAGAAGGATTGGTAACGAACATCTCTCTTTTACGGGCCATAGTTGGCCATAGAGACTTTCGCGATAATTGTTTTCACACTAAGTGGTTAGAGCAAAGCATGTTGCCCGAATTCGAACAAATACAACCAGAGGAATAGTCAAAAATGGCTCATATAGAATTTCTTGATGAAACAATGCGAGACGGTCAGCAAAGTCTTTGGGGTATGCGGATGCAGGCTGGGATGGCTCTTCCAGTAACACCCATGGTCGACAGGACCGGATATCGTGTGATCGACCTAACAGGATCGTCAATGTTCGAATGCTTGATTAAGTACTGCTATGAGAACCCTTGGGAAGGTTTAGATCTTTTGGTCAATTCGATGCCCAGAACGCCTATAAGAGGAGGGATGAGATCCAACGCTTCAGTCACATTCGGGGTGACTCCTGACTCTTTGATGGACGCCTGGATGCGCCAACTCAATGTTCATGGTGTCAGAAGTTTTTGGATTTACGATGTCTTGTTTAATGTCGACAAGACTTTGCGTTTAGCTAAAGTAGCTAAAGAGTTTGGTAGTGAGGTTGCAGGTGCAATCATGTTCACGCTAAGCCCCGTGCATACCGATGATTATTATGCTGATAAAGCTGATAAGCTCGCGTCGTCAGACGATATAGATACTCTTTTACTTTATGATACGGCCGGTGTGCTTGAGAAAGAGAGGCTAGCTACATTGTTGCCGGCAATTAAAGCGAAATCCCATGGCAAGCCGATAGAATTTCATTCTAATAATTTGCTTGGCCAGTCAGTAAAGGCTTATCTGGATGCCATTGACCTTGGCGTTACTATTTTGCATACGGCGGTAAAGTCTATGGCGAATGGTCCCTCGGTTCCGTCTATTGAGTTAATGGCTAGAAATGTTGAGCTGCTCGGGCATACTCACAACTTGGATAAAGATCTATTTGCGCCAGTGTCGAGCCATTTTGAAAAAGTTGGGAACGCTGCTGGTTTCCTTGTTAATCAGCATGCTGAGTATGATGTGTTGTCTATACAACACCAAGTACCTGGTGGGATGGTTGGGACTCTTAAAGCCCAATTGGTTCAAAATGGTATGAGTGACCGGCTTGACGATGTCCTAAAAGAGACAGCGGCCGTCAGAAAAGAGCTTGGTTACCCAGGGATGGCGACTCCTTTTAGCCAGTTAGTAGGCACGCAGGCCGTTCTTAACATCGTCACTGGAAAGAGATATTCTTCTATCCCTGATGAGGTTATTCAATATGCTGCTGGTTTTTATGGAGAGACTGCAGGACCAATAGATCCAAATATTAAAGACATAATTATGTCGTCCTCACGAGCGAAACAGGTTGTCGCAACCCCCCCTCCACAGCCATCAATAGAAGATTTACGAGCTGAGTACGGAACCGATGACGACGATGAGCTGATCTTGAAAGCGCTGGTTCCGGGTGAAGGGCTTGAAAAAATGATCAAAAGTGGGTCTGTGAAAACGACCTACCCTTACTTGTCTTCTCCTGAACTAAACGAGGTTTCGAGATGGATGAAGATTGCGCAGTCTCCTTTAGTACAAGTGACTTGTGATGACTTCGAAATGACGCTCAAGCGTAGCTAAGAGCTTATGCGTAGAGCTGTCATAATCGATGTTGTTAGATCTCCGTTTGGTAAAGGGCGTGAAGGAGGTCTACTCGCGTCAGTACACCCAGTAAATCTTTATGCTCAGGTTCTTGCTGAACTTATTCGCCGTACTGAGATCGATCCTCGATTGATCGAGGATGTGATTAGTGGGTGCGTGATTCAGGTTGCTGAACAGTCAGGCAATATTGGACGGCAAGCAGCTTTAGCCGCAGGGTTGCCTGAAACTACCGCCGCCGTAACTTTAGATCGGAAGTGTGGTTCTACGCAGCAAGCGATGGATTTTGCCGCTCAAGGGGTGATATCTGGAGCTTATGATGCTGTGATAGCCGGTGGCGTTGAAATGATGAGCATTGTGCCTATGAGGATGAATCGTATGGGCAAAGATAATGAGGGTAGCCTTTTTCGTGCTCGCTATCCTGAGGGGATGATTCGCCAAGGCATTTCCGCAGAGCGCATAGCGGCTCGCTGGAATCTTAGCAGGGAAGAGCTGGATGAATTTTCATTACGGTCGCATGAAAGAGCGGATTTGGATGTCAAACGTATAAACGATATGGTGGCAATAGATGGGTCTACTAGATTGGTTCTAGAAGATGAAAGTTTGCGGGCTAACGCTACGATAGAGAAATTAGCGAGTTTGGCTCCGGCATTTGTTGATGAATTAGCTAGCAAACGGTTCCCTGAAATCTCTTGGAGTGTTACTGCTGGTAGCTCGAGCCCAGTTAGCGATGGTGCGAGCGCAATGCTGATTATGGAAGAGCAGTTGGCTGTTAGCTTGAATTTGAAGCCTCGTGCCACTATTTCTCATTTCGCGGTTGTCGGTGATGATCCGATTATGATGTTAACAGCCGTCATCCCGGCGACACAAAAACTTTTAAAGCGAGCCGGATTGAGCATCAGTGACATTGATGCTTATGAGGTTAATGAGGCATTCGCCTCTGTGCCGCTTGCCTGGCAAAAAGAACTGCATACAGATCCCGAAAAATTAAATGTTTATGGCGGCGCTATAGCTCTAGGTCATCCAGTCGGAGCATCGGGCGGCAGACTAGTTGCAAACCTGCTTCGGGTGTTAGACGATTCTGGTGGCCGATATGGGTTGGTTACCATGTGTGAAAGCGGCGGCATGGCTAACGCGACTTTGATCGAACGGTTGTATTGATGATTTCCGCGTATACATTCACTTAATTTGGTAAACAAGGAAGAACGATATGGCAGGTAGAGTGAATGACAAGGTGACCATTATTACAGGAGCGGGCTCAGGGATTGGCAGAGCGTGCATGGAGCTTTTTTCTGCTGAAGGTTCAATGGTGGTTGGATGCGGTCGCAGACAGTCGGCATTAGAAGAGACTCTTTCTAGCGTGACGAGCAGCGGAGGAGAGGGGCACGTTGTCTCAGCAGATCTCTCTGTCCTTGAGGATGCTGAGCTGGTTATTTCTGAGACAATCGAGAAATATGGTCGGGTGGATTGTCTCGTACATGCGGCAAGTGTTGGATGGAGCTGGAGTCACACTAGTGTGGACTCTATGAATGACATCGCCAATACTCCTCCTGAAAAATGGCATGAAGTGATTGGTATTAATTTGAATGCCTGTTATTACATGTGCCATGGTGTCCTGCAACATATGCTTCCAGCGGCAAAAGGGTCTATTGTTAATGTGGCTAGTATTTCAGGTATCGTTGGGATGCAGACAGCCCATACTTATTGTTCGGCAAAAGGTGGCGTTATTAATCTGACTCGAGCGATGGCCAACTCCTATGGTAAGAAAGGAGTGAGGACAAATTGTGTCTGCCCTGGCTACACTGATACGCCAATGATCGCAGATGTAATGAATATATTTGACGATGAAGCTGTGGCGGACTCAATGACTCCAATGGGACGGGCTGGAACTCCTGAGGAAATGGCCTATGGATGCCTCTATTTGGCTTCAGATGAAGCGAGCTATTGCAATGGAGTTATCTTGCCTATTGATGGGGGTACGGTTGCCCGCCAGTGATTTTTAATTTAAGTCATTGATTTATAAAGATAAATTTTTGTGCGGCTTGTGTGCAAGTCTAAATTATCCCCTTGATATTTATAACGATATCATTCATGGTGTGAAACTTTTCACAATAGCTATAACAGAAAAAGTGCAATTCTCTTAATTATAGGGCGGATAATTTATTTCAAATAACTTGGGGAAGAATGTAGGTAATTGTTAAGGCAAACATGAATAATGATATAGAAAAGTAGTAGATGTACCGAGATATTCTCCTTGTTTGCATACATTTATTTGCTATATCTACGTCTATGGGGCAGGGTAATCTACTGGTCCTATAATTAACATAGCCTGTTACACAAAGCATAATAAACGCACCAAGAAAGATGTATTGTTTAAATCTTGATATTTCAATGAGCAGAGGAAATGTACTAACTAAAGTTGCGAAAGATGCTCCTGCTCCAATCAGGACAAATAGTGATGGGAGACCGCAACATATCAATGTCGAAGCAGAGGCAAAAAGCGTAAAGTAGTTTGTAGGCACCTCTTTCATTTTTTATTGTAAGGTCTCTATCTTTACTACTTCCTGCCCGCTATCTCGAATTTTCATTTTTATTTCTTCCTCATCAATTTCTTTGTTTTTTTTGTATGCAATGAGTACTTTACCAATATTCAAATCTACGTTGATTTTAAGCAAGTCAGGATCTCTTTTGAAGGTTTTTTCTATCCCGCGTGCGCAGAAGTCACACACCATTAACTGCTTCAATCCCGACAGAATCCTTCGAGGTGGGAGAGTAATGAAGATAAAGGGTGTCCCTTAAAGAGTTGGAACTAAACATAGTGGTATAGCCGCCGGCATAGGATACAGGTCTGGCAAAGCAGTTCGCCACTGAGAATGCTATAAGTATTAAAGAAAGTATCTTTTTATTCATAAGCGCGAGAATTGACTGAATAAAATACACCATACACTCATTGTAGTAACACATGACTCACTTAGCCGGTTATTTTTCTATATTCTTGCTGAAAGCATATTTTCTCCAATCAAAAGATCTTCTTACTAAACCTCACGACATGTCACCTCCTTAACTGGTACATCTACAATTAAAACGATTCTCAGTGAAGATTAATCTGTGTGTAAGTCAAACACTTTAAGAAATTGAAAACAATCATGTTATTCTCTATAAAATAAACGACTTATAACGGCATACGAGACTTAAGAAATATTTTGCAGGTCATAGCTTTGAATTTTGAGATGAAAGTTGTGTGTCAGTAGAGTGCCACTATTTGTAGGTTATTGATTTAATTAATAAAAAAAATGGTGTCATTATTGCCCGCCAATAAGTCGTCGAGTAAGGTTTTTAAGAATAGTTTTATAGCAGGTAACTCGATTGAAGATAGCTTTACATGATGTTTCTGGTGGGATTACAGCAGCTGTGGTTGCCTTACCTCTGGCACTGGCTTTTGGAGTCGCCTCTGGCGCTGGTGCCTTAGCGGGACTTTACGGCGCAATATTAGTTGGCTTTTTTGCGGCGTTGTTAGGGGGGACACCCTCGCAAATCTCAGGGCCAACTGGACCTATGACCGTCATTATGACTGTCATAGTCGCTCATTTTTCTGGAAGTCCATCCACCGCATTTTTGGTGGTTCTACTTGGTGGAATGATCCAAATAGTTTTTGGTTTATGTGGCATTGGTAGATTTATTAGACTCGTGCCCTATCCTGTAGTATCAGGGTTTATGAGCGGGATCGGATGTATCATTATTATACTTCAAATCCCTGCATTTTTGGGTCACGATCCGGTGTCTAATGGTTTATGGGCAACACTTTTGGCCGTCCCTTTGATGTTGTCTTCGGTCGATGTTGGTGCCATGTTTGTCGCCCTTATAACACTGTCGATCGTTTATCTGACGCCGCGCCACATTGGCAAATACTGCCCCCCTCTGCTTTTAGCATTGGTGGTAGTTACTGTCATTGCCTACAAATTTTATCCAGGCATCGATGTAATAGGGACTATTCCAACAGGTGTTCCAAGTATCCTTCGGCCCGAAATTAATTTCGACGATTTACTTTTTATTGTGCGCTTTGCTCTAATTCTTGCGGTATTAGGGTCCATTGATTCACTACTCACCTCCTTAGTTGCGGACGAGATGACGGCCACAGAGCATAACTCTAATAAAGAACTTATCGGGCAGGGCGTTGGGAATATCTTTGCCGGTTTACTTGGGGGGCTCCCTGGTGCTGGGGCTACGATGCGGACAGTTACTAATATCCGAGCGGGTGGGAAAGGACCTATGTCTGGGATCGTACACTCAATGATTCTGCTCGCCTTGGTGCTAGGCTTTGGTTCTCTTGCCGAACATGTTCCTTTAGCGGTCTTGGCCGGTATTTTGTTCACGGTCGGTATTAATATCATTGATTGGAAGTACCTCAAAATCGCTTATCATGCGCCTCGTTCTGGTTTGCTGATTATGGCAACTACACTTATAACAACGGTGTTTGTTGACTTGATCGCCGCCGTCGCTGTCGGCGTGACTATGGCTAGCGTTCTATTTGTGGCTCGCATGTCTAAAGTCCAAGCGGCTAGTCTTACTTTAACTGATAATGTGGAGCAGTTGGATGGTGTTCTTTTGCGTGACTCATTTGGGGTTAACATCACAATTACATTGTTTGTTGCTGAAGGACCTTTGAGCTTTGGCGTCGCTAAGGATATTTCTCGGATTCTTCGTGGCGCTGATTCTCCTGAAGTGCTAGTGGTTGATCTGACGAAAGTTACTACGATAGACACTAGCGCAACGCTGTCGATAGAGAGTGCTATCAGTGGTTTGGATAAATCTAAAACAAGAGTAATGTTCTGCGGGCTATCACCTAATGTCAGATTAGTTTTCTCTAAGCTTAAGATTTTAGAGAGATGCCAGGCTCATGTCGCGCAAAATTATACTGAGTTAGCTGTCGCTATTAACAGTAGATAGACGGCGCCCAGACATCATGTGGGTTACTGGAAATAATTTTAACGCGCTACTTGGCTGCTTGACGTTTTAAGCAGTATTGCTGTTGAAGATATCCCAATGCAGCTTCCACACTTTGTTTTCTAGTTTCCAGACAACAACGTAGTCTACTTGATCTAAAGTATTCCCATTATTATCCTTTAAGGCGGCAATCCCAGTTTCTATAGCTGTTGTTCCTAGTTTTTCTACTTGACCAGTTCTTAATGACAATGACCCTACTCCGAGAGTCGCTGTTTTGTCCCAAAATTCTTGTATTGCTTTCTTGCTTTTTATCGACTTGCTGTTTGGAGCCATCAATTTGGCATTTTTGGAGTAGCAGTTTGCTACTGATTTCATATCACCTGCCTTAAATAACGCGGATAGATTTTTATTAGCAGCCTGAATCTGTTGTTTGATGCCTATAGTCATTATTGTGTCCCCATTTATCGCATTGCTAGATCAATTATTTTCTTTTTCAACTATCACTATCAAATCAGATAAGTGATTGATAGTAAAGTCAGGTGCAATTCTGGCTTTGCCAGCTTGCAATGGTGGCGGCATTCCGCCGTCACTTATTAGTGCGGTTTTTAAGCCAATACTTGCGGCGCCGTTAATGTCATGCTCCGGAGAATCACCAACAAATAAGATTGAATCTGATTCCAAGCCCGATAGCTTCACCGCATCTTGAAAGATTTTTTTCTCAGGCTTGCAGGACTGCGCATCTTCCGAGCTGATTGCGTGATCAAGATATTCATGCAGACGATCGTTTTTAAAAATCGGTCCTAGCATATCATTGTCAATGTTGGAGACAATAGATAGATATAATCCTTTTTCTTGAAGGGTTCGGAGCGTTTTTAAGGCATCTTTTTTTAATGTTAAGCAATCAGTTACAGCTTCGCGATGAGCGTTTATATACCAAGTTAGAGTCTCTCTTGTTAGTTTCCCTCTAAGAAGTTTACAAAACAAGGTGAAAATATCTTTAAATAAATCTTCGTGAAGATAGTAGGGTTTGTCAGAATAAATGCTTGCGATTTGAACTGTAGCTGTTTGGTAAGATTTCTTAATGTGTTCAGCCGTCGCCTCTGTCCCAAGCCTTTCATTTGCCTGATGGAGAAGAGGGGTTGTTACGTGAGGAACATCGCTATATGAATACAAGGTTCCGCCTAAGTCGAAAAAAACAGCTTTAATCATTGATAATCGATTTCAGTTTTTTATTCCATTGCTGATCAGTGAAATCCATTTTAATAGCAGTTACTGATACTTTATTGTTAGAGATTGCCTCTAAATCTGATTTTTCAGCAGGATTTTTTTCAGTGTGGGTAATTCTAACCCAGTAATAAGGTTGGTTCCGCGTATCAGTTCTGGACTCTATAGAAAAACTTCCTGGTGGCCGATGCCCCTGTGATGTCACAGCGATGCCGGCAACGACATCCGCGGCACAGTCCGGAAAATTAACATTGATTAAAGAGCCTTCTGGCCATTCCTTTAGTTGCATTAATTTTTGGATGACTCCAGGAGCATATTTACTTGCCGCGCTAAAATCTGCTACAGAACGAGGCGGCCTTACTTGAGATAAACTAATTGACCGTATTCCCATTAACGAACCTTCCATCGCGGCGGCAATTGTTCCTGAATAACTAATATCCTCAGCTAAATTCGCACCGCTATTGATGCCAGATAGGATCACATCTGGGTGAGCATCTTTCATGAAGTTCCATAAGGCCATTAGTACACAGTCAGTTGGGGTCCCATCAACTTCGAAATGTTTCGTGTTACGTTGCTTGGCTCGGATAGGGTTGGTTAAAGAGATAGAATGACTAGCGCCACTTCGTTCGCTGCTAGGAGCGACCACCCAGACATCATCTGAAAAAGAGCACGCGATCTCTTCTAGCAACTTGATCCCAGGGACATCTATTCCATCATCATTTGTGATTAATATACGCGGGTTGTCCATATTTACTATTTTCCCTTTGAAATTTCACTTTGTTTTTGAATAGAGAGAAGCCTGTTTTGTAGTTGGCGAGCCTTTTTTTTGTCTCCTCCTAAGAAACCGGGTGCGGTTGTGTAAAATTGTATTAAGTCGTTCGTGATTTCTAGGTTGCTAGGATCCAAATTTGCCGCTCGTTCAAATGCCGTATGGGTTCTTTTTGCAAAGCCCATTGCTTTCAACCACCCTGATTCTTGAGCAAGTCGCCCGTAGCTTTTCCCTAGTAAGTGAAAAGCATGGGCATTCGACGGATCCATAGTCGATATTTTTTCATAAATGGCGGATGCGTTCTTATAGTCTCCAATTTCATAGTAGGAATTGGCCTGTTCCATGAACTCTTTGACGGTAGGATTTGGTTGATCCGTTGCATTTGCTGATAGGCCATAGCTGCTTATGACAATCATTGTTAGCCATGTGAAATATTTAATTGTACTCACAGAGGTTATTAAGCCTAGTTCAATAAATCAAAAAATCTTGGCCATTTTTTTGGCCTCTTCTACACACGTGTTGACTGTTTTCTCAACCTCGTTTGGATGTGCTAGAGTGGGCGCGATTATAATCGAGCTCACATCAGTAAGGCCGATAAAGGCAAGCCAGTTTTCGAACGCGGGCTTTTGAAGGTCAAAAGCCTCTGTTTGACTTCCAACACTATATTCGCCTCCAGTGGCATAAATTACCGCAGCCTTTCCCTCGACTAGTCCCGTGTAGCCTGCCTCGGGGGTAAATGCCCAAGCTAAGCCAGGCTGAGTGATCACATCAATATAGTGTTTCAAGACGTAAGGTAATCCGAAATTCCACATCGGGACGGAAAATAGATATTTGTCACCAGAATTAAATTTCTTGAACAGACTTTCAATTTCTCCCCAAGCTTTTTTTTCGTCTGCAGAAGGTTCACTGCCGTGCATAATAGAATATTTAGCATTTAGGATATCGTCGGAGAAAGCAGGTAAAACTTCGACCCAAAGATCAATTTTTTCTATAGTGTCGTTGGGATGTTCCTTGGTATAGTGTTCTAAAAATTCTTCTGAAATTTTTATTGAATGTGACCGAGATTTTCGCGGTGAGGACTCGATATAAATAATTTTTGCCATTGGGTGGCTCCCTTATTGCTGTTGTTTTTGTTTCGCCGTAGTCGAATGCGGTTACCTTTATAGTATAGCTTTACAAAGATAAATTTTAGATTTGTTGTTGTTAATTTGTAGGAGGTGTTTGGGAGTTCAAGTTCAATGAGTACTTCTCCACATGCCTTACAATACGTTTTAGCGCTTTTTTTAGCCTTTCCGGTGACTGTGCGAAGCAAAGCCGGAAGTAATCGTCGTTGCTCGGTCCAAAGGTGTAGCCTGGCGCCACCCCGACGTTTTCTGTTTCAAGTAAGCTTTCTGTAAATGCCAAGCTAGACCGTAAGCCTTTGATTCTAGGGAATGCATAGAAAGCCCCTTGAGGCGTGGATAGTTCGATCAGTGAATGATCCCCCAACATTTCCATCACAATTTCGCGACCTGTACGATATTTTGCTATGAGAATGTTGATGGTTTCTTCACCCTCTTTTAGTGCTGTGATAGCCGCTGATTGAATGAACGAGGGTGCGCTAGTATTGAAACACTCTGAAATCGTAGCCATTTGTTCATCCAGGCCTTCGGGAGTGATCATCCATCCAATCCTCCAGCCCGTCATTGCATAGATTTTTGAGAAGCTGTTTATCACAATAACTGAGTCAGTCGAGCTAGCGACCTCTAGAAAAGACGGTGCGACATTGGCATCATAAACTGTTCGATGATAAACCTCGTCTGCAATAATAGTGATGTTCCGAGCTCTGCAAAGTTCGAGAAGCTCTTTTTGCTGGTGACTTGTCATAACCCAACCTGTTGGATTACTTGGGCTGTTAATATAAAGCGCCCTTGTGTCGGGCCGTATGATTTTTGTTAACGCCTCTAGATCTAACGACCACCCATCTTTTTGTTGTGCTAGACGAATGTGATCAAACGAAGCGCCAGTTACAGCTATAGCACGATCAATATTTGGCCAATGTGGAGTCACAATTATTGCATGCGCGTTGGTATCAAGAGTCATTTGACAGGCCATCGTCACCGAGAGCATTGCTGATCCTGGAACCGTGATTCTTGTATCGTCTATGTTTACCTTGTAAAGGTTGTACAAGTACTGAGAGATGGCTCTCCTTAATGCAGGTTTTCCACGGGTGTGCCCATAGTAAGTATCACTTCCGTCGAGCGCGTTTTTCGCGGCTTGACGTATATATTCCGGAGTTGCGAGATCCCCTTCCCCAAACCACAACGGGATCACTTTGGGATCACCAAGTCGCTTAAAGGCAATTTTTGTAATCCCGTTTTGGCGCAGATTTTTGATGTTTTTTCGTAACATTATGTGCCCTATTTTTTTAAACGCATTAATTCGGGTCAGGGTATGAGAGTGTCATGCTATATTGTCTGTTCCAAGTAAAAAAGGATTATGTATGACCCTTCATATCAATCCACTACATACTTCGTTCGTTGGCGAGGTTAGCGGTATAGATTTTTCTATGAAGTGCGAGTCGGATATACTGGCCTCCCTTCGTGAGGCACTTGATGCTTATGCAGTGTTAGTTTTCCGGGATCAGCTTTTAAGCGATGAGCAGCAATTGTTACTGGCACAACAGCTCGATGGAGCATTACACACGAAGACTGGCGTGGCTGCTCTTGGGCCGAATAGGTTTGGTAATGAAGCGATTACGGATGTGTCAAATATAGGTGACGATGGGGCTATTTTGAACTCAACCGACAGGCGTGCCCAGTATGCGTTGGCAAATCGTCTTTGGCATACCGATGCTTCTTTTGAAAGTCCAAGAGGCCGGTATTCCCTACTGTCCGCTCGAATTGTACCCGAGCAAGGTGGCTCTACTGAATACGCCGATATGCGTTCGGCTTATGACGCGCTAGATTCGAAGATAAAGTCCACGATTTCTAAATTAAAAGCTCATCACTCGATCGCCTACTCTCGAGAGCGACTGGGCTTTAAATTCAAGGTGGAGGAAAGAGAAATTTTATATGGCAAGGCTTATCCTATAGCTGATCTGAATCAGAGAACAGGCAGAACGGCTTTGTATCTGGCAGCACATGCCTCTCATATTGTCGGCTGGCCTGTTCCGGATGGACGACTAATGCTCCAGGATTTAATAGAGCATGCCGTGCAGCATAAATTCGTTTATTCGCATCAATGGGAGGCTCATGACTTAGTGATTTATGATAATCTCACTACCATGCATAGAGGAAGGCCTTATGACTCTCATGCTGTGAAACGAGAAATGCGCAGAGTCACCACATTAGACTGCTGAAGCATTAAGTAGGTACTCTATCCCTGTGACAAGAATTCTCAATTTCATTTTAATCTATAATCGCCACAGCTCTAGTCCAACCAGCGGAAGCTCCACGAATTTTTACTGGGAAACAACTGACCATAAATCCAGCGCATGGAATAGATTCTAAATTATGTAGTTTTTCTAAATGGCAATAACCAATTTCTCGTCCGGCTTTATGCCCTTCCCAAATAAGTTCGCTATTGCCCGTTTCTGCATATTTTTCCTGCGTATGGACGAACGGTGCATCCCAGCTCCAACCATCGGTACCAGTGAGCCTGACTCCTCTCTCTAGAAGATACAGTGTTGCTTCTTTTCCCATCCCACAACCGCTAGACACATAGTCATCATGGCCATATCGCGCTCCCGCTCGAGTATTTACAACCACAATTTCAAGTGGACTTAACTCGTGGTTGATACGTGACAGTTCTTCTTCAACATCTTTAGCACTAACAACATAGCCATCTTCAAAGTGACGAAAGTCAAGCTTGACGCCTGGTTGGAAGCACCAGTTGAGATCGACTTCATCTATTGAGATAGCCCGTTCGCCATGGTTCATTGTAGAGTGAAAGTGATATGGGGCATCGAGGTGTGTCCCGTTATGTGTCATTAATTTTATCCATTCTATTGCCCAACCTTCTCCCTCTGGCAGGTCTTGCTCTTTTGCACCGGGGAAAAATTTAACTACGTCTTTCGCTGAGTCTTTATGCGTAATGTAGTCTATATGAGGCCCATATCCTGGAGGGTCTGACACGACATCGTTTTCTAGGAACATCGATATGTCTATAATTTTTCTAGCCATTTCCCCCCCTATTTCAATTATTTATTTCATTGAGCTTTTTTTATCATTTCGCGTATTTTTGCAGGCGAGAGTGGGCAAGACATTACTTTGATATTTAAAGGGCGAAGGGCATCTTCTACAGCGGCCATTAATACGGTGCTTGTAGCAATGCTTCCATCTTCCCCAGCACCTTTTGCACCAACCGAAGTCGAAGGGGAGTGAGTGACGATATGATCAATTTCCATTTCTGGGGCGGCCCATACAGTAGGCATACCGTACTCTTTTAAAGTGGTTGCACTTGGAATGCCCTCCTTTGAGTATTCAAGATTTTCATAGAGCGTTCCGCCAAGCTGTTGAACGATACTACCTTGGATCTGTCCTTTAAGTAAAAGTGGATTTAAAACTACTCCATGGTCTGCGACCATCCAGATTTTTTTAACATCTATTTTCCCAGTTTCAATATCGACTTCCACTAATGCACCCGCAGCACCGTTGGCATGCGCAGGGTAGAACTGCATACGTCCTAGATCATCGGCTTTCCAATTGACTTGTGGATGCCTATACGTCCCCAGTGCTTCAAGTAAGGGGGCATCAGCATCTGCTAGAATTATTTCTGCGCCGGGTTGTACGTAAGCGGCATATGCCAGTTCCTTGAACGTACATTTTGTTTTTTTTACTGCGCAACTGATTATCCCTTTTTTTATGAGAACATCCTCTGGTTTGCAGTCGAGAAGCACACTGGCACCAACACGGATACGAGGTAGGAGCATATCAGTTGCATTTATAATGGCACCAACTGCAAACATAGCTCCCCGACTTGAGAAAGTTCCTGATCCGAACGGTGTTGCTTTGGTGTCTCCCCAACTTACAGTAACGTCTTTAATTGCACAGCTTAGTTTATCTGCACACACCTGGGCATAGGCGGTTTCGATGCCTTGGCCAATGTTCTGCATAGCCGTCACTACATGAACAGATCCGTCGGACGCTATTTTTATGGTTACTGACTCATAATTTTGACTAGTGCTTCCTGGAAAAGTTGCGCCCGCAGGCTCTATATAAGGAATGAGAGCCATACCTAAGTACCTGCCGTTTTCCAATGCGGACATCTGTTCTGCTCTAAGGCCCTTTAGCCCCATGTTCGTTTCTAGTTTATCTAGACATTCTCGTACCGAGCCGTTTTCGATAATGGGGCCAGTGACAAGTTGAAATGGATACTTGGTCAGCAGATTTCGACGCCTTATTTCTAGCGGGTCTATTTCAAGTCGGTCTGCCGCCTGATCTAGTACTCGCTCTACCAGCATGTTTGCTAGATCTTTTCCATATCCACGGTATGCATTATATGGCCCTTTATTAGTTACCACACATTCGACATGCGTCCGATACGTGTCGATGATATATGGCCCTGGTGCGTAATTTCCGCCATTAAGAGGCATGCCTATGCCTGCCGCTCGCTCAGCTCCGTCACATCCCATATCAGCTAGGATATTTGTTTCCATCGCTATAATTTTACCTGTGCGGGTAAAAGCCATTCGTGAGCGGGTGTGGTAATCTCTCGCGCCAGGGCCTGCGTGCATCCATTCGGATCGACTTTCAGCCCAATTCACAGGGCGTTCGCATAGGATTGATCCGAGGATAGCAAAATACTCCGAATCTATAGATAGTTTAGCTCCAAATCCACCGCCAACATCCCCTGCCAGTACCTCGATCCGACTCTCTGATAGCCCGAACACTTGGCCAATAGCCATACGCATTTGGTGAGGAATTTGAGTAGAAGCTCGGACCACTATAGATTCTTCATCAGGGTCGTAACTAGCGCGTGCGGATCTTGTTTCCATCGGCATAGCGCTGTATCGATGAGACGATATTTCCTCATCGACAATTAAATCCGCGGAAGCAAATTTTTCTTCTATGTTTCCGTGTTCAAAATCTAGTACTACTTGCACATTGGTACCCCATTCTGGGTAAAGTAGTGCGTCATTATTAGCAGTGATGCAACCAGATTGATGAGGACTAGTGTTCACGGGTAGAGGTTCGTAGGTTACATTAACGCTGCGAGCAGCATCCTCTGCGATATATGGATTGTCAGCAATAATTAATGCCAAAGGTTCGCCATAGAAAACAGTTTTTTCGGTAGCTAGTGCGTAACGCTTAGGGAGCTTGAGATCAAGCAGTTCCATTGTCGGTGCAAGAGGCTTCCAGTAGTTTTTAGCTTCTTCTCCGCAAATAACTCTATGGACCCCAGGCATCGCCTCCGCAGCGCTTTTATCAATGTTAATAATCTTAGCATGTGCTTGATTCGAGCGCGTGACTGCTGCGTACAAATCGCCTGTTTCTTGATAATTATCTACATATCTACCCCGCCCTGATGTCAATCTTTTATCTTCTCTTCGCTGTAAAGGTTGTCCTATCCAATTATCAGTTTCTCCAAGTTCTAATTCAGTTCTCCCCAGTGGGATCGCTTGTGAGTTGGCAACTTTAATAGCGTGCACAACATTTGTGTAGCCCGTGCAACGACAGATATTGCCCGCAATGCCGTTTTTTATCGCGTCTTCAGTTAGCGGCTTTCCATTGGCTGATTTTATCAAGGCGGTAGCACTCATGATCATTCCAGATGTGCAGTAGCCGCATTGCAAAGCATGAGAGCTAACGAACGCTTCTTGTACTTTCTCTAGTACTTTATCGTTGCAGTGATTTTCTACTGTGGTGATCACTTTGCCATTTGCGCTAATTGCGAGTGCAAGACAAGACTTTATAGTTTTCCCATTAATTTCTATTGTGCATGCGCCGCAGGCTCCTTCTTCGCACCCGAAGCGTACGCTTTTTTGATTTGCTGCAATTCTTAAAAAATCGGTTAGAAGCATTCTTGAAGAAACAGATTTAACGATCTTTATTCCATTAACAGTAACAGAGATGTTATGTTGTTCTTCATTCATGTTTTTTACTTCTTGAAGCAGTTAAAACACGCTTCGCTATGGTTATCGCAAGTTCTAGCCTATATTGCTTTGATCCGTATTGATCAGTGATAAAGCTATTCAAATGTTGCGGAATTTGATTAAGAAAATATTTTACATAGTTATCTCCACGACTAGTGTCCATCTCCAAAACAAGCGGAATATTTTTTGTGCCACCAATTGCAAGTTTTGTGTCAGTATCGCAACTTACAGCGCACACATTTACAAGAGCTAGATCGTTACGTTGTCGTGAAAATTCTTGATAGGAGCCAAATACAGCTTTTCGGCAAGGAATTATAATTTTTGTCACTAGCTCATGTTGAAGACAATTTCTCTGGAAGCCGACAAAAAAATCCCTTAAGGAGACTATTTTCTCTTTCAATTGTTGATTGATAATAGTGGCGCTAGCATTACTTGCCAGCAGCGCGATAGACATATTGGCACGCGGGTCTGACCAGCAAACATTTCCGACTACGGTTGCTAGGTTTCTAACTTGTATATCCCCAACTTGCTGTGCGGCCTCTTGCAGCCAAGGTGCGCTTTCCTTAACTATTTGGTTAGATAATAGATCTGACAGCGTGGCTAGTGCGCCAATTTCGATATAACCTTCTTTTTCTATAATGTTAGCGCTTAATTCTGAAATACTCGCGATAGATAACAGTTTAGAAACGACCACTTGTCTAAGTCGCATGGACGGAATTAAGCTTTGCCCTCCCGCCATTATTGTTGCGCCCTCAATCAATCTTAAAGCTTGAGCAAGATTCTCGGGCTCTTGATAGATAAAAGGTCCAGGTCTCATTTTTAGAGCAGTTCCTCCATTCACGTCTGGTGCGATTTTTATTAGGTGAAGTATATAACCTTTTTATTTGAAAGAGCTCCCAAAAAAAGTCGCACTCCTCTAGTTCATTGCTTACAATTGAAAGGGATTATATGACACCTGTGGAAAAGGGGAGAAGAATTGAGTATTCCAAATTTAGAGGCATTCGGTTTTGCGCAAGATTATCAATCTGTATTTGACCTTGCATACCGCTATTCGAAAGAAGAATTATATCCTTTGTGTGGGAAGATGGATGATGAGGAATGGTTTCCCGAAGATGCTTTTCGTGCGATGGGCGAACAAGGACTGCTAGGTGTTACAGTGCCGGAGGAATATGGTGGCGCGGGCTTAGACGTGTTGGCGCAATGTTTTATTTGCGAGGCAGTGGCTTACTGGAACCATACGCTCAGCGCTTCTTTGTTGGCGAGTGACAACTTATGTGTTCATAACCTCGTTAAAAATGCTAATAGTGATCAAAAGCTTACCTATCTCCCGAAGTTTTGTGATGGCTCAACTATCGGCGCATTAGGGATGACAGAGCCTGGCGCGGGCTCGGATGCTCTTGGGAGTATGGCAACTACGGCTACCCGTGATGGGGATGACTATGTACTCAACGGACGTAAATTGTTTATTACCAATGGACCTGTTGCGGACGTGCTTCTTGTTTATGCAAAGACGGATCTTGTTAAAAAACAGCACGGAATTTCTGCTTTTATTGTAGAAAAAAAATTCAGCGGTTTCAGTGTGGCCCAGAAGCTCGATAAAATGGGCTGGCGGGGTAGTCCTACTGGTGAGCTTGTTTTTGACGAGTGTCGTGTTCCAGCGGGGAATCTGGTGGGAGAAGAGAATAAGGGCAACATTGTGATGATGAGTGGTCTTGATGTAGAGCGCGTAATTGGCGCGTTCTTTTGTGTAGGTATGGCTCAGCGGGCTTTGGATTTGTCGATAGAATATGCTACCACGAGGAAGCAGTTTGAGAAGCCAATAGGCAGTTTTCAGCTGGTGCAAGGCATGCTCGCAGATATGTACACCGATCTGGAAAGCTTAAGAGCTCTCACATATCAACTTGGGCGGGAGATCAAAGATTTGCCTGCTAGCGAGGCAGGTCGGGGCATGATCCATAAACGGTCTGCCGCAGCTTTATTATGTGCGGGTAGAGCTTGTATGAGGATACTCGATTCTGCGGTACAAATTCATGGTGGAATGGGATGCATGCGTGAGACTGAAGTCAATAGACTGTATCGCAGTGGGAAAATCATGGAGATCGGTGCCGGCACTAATCAAGTTCGGCAAATCATAATAGCTGGCGAGTTGCTAAAAGAAGGTGCGGCTTAGCTTGCTGTCTTACAGCGTAAGAAAGATTTTATATGATCTTTTTCCATATCAGTGTGTGTACAGATTTCTCTCCATCTTGCCCACGCATTGGAGGGGTTTTCAATATCAAGTTGTTCTGAGTCAGCTCGAAGTATCTCAGTTGATCATGGCCAGGCCAGCTAGGTGCCGACGCCCCTAACACGTGGTGAGTGATAGTGCCGGCGTCCTTGTCTATAGAGAAAGTTCCGAAATAGCTTGTATATCCTTGAAAGGCAACCCGATATTCCTCGTCACGGACTTCTTGAGGATTCCGAGAGCTGAAAGCTTTACGAGCCGATGACATAAGTTGTGCTGCCATGTTCCCCGCTAGATCATAATTGATCCGCCCAAACACTTTCTCCCCGAGTGGGAACGCGATTTTTTTATCACCTTTTTCTGAGTAGCTATTCTCCAATTCCCAAGTGCCGATAAAACGTTGCATCAGACTATCCATCTTTGTTTCCTTTTAGTGAAGCAGTGTAGTCACTTTAATTATAACAACTCTTTTGCCTAAAGTTTCTTCATAGCAATTTCTGCTGCGATGATATATTTTTTGGATTCTCGAAGCTGCTCAAGCCGATTCCTACTAATCTGTAATTCTTATCTTGGGGCAATGTATTGTCTTTTAGTAGCAGTGAGCAGGCTGTTAACAAAGCATCTAATGAAGGAACCAAATCATAAAATGTTCGGCTTCGCGTGAGCACTTGAAAATTACTTGTTTTGAATTTCAGAGATACAGTTTTTGCATTTAAATTTTTACTAATCATCAGTGCCCAAAGTTTTTCGCAGAGAGGCTCTAGTGACTTGCCAAGCGCCCACAAAGGCTTGTCTCGCTCAAAGGTCGTTTCTACGGAAATCGATTTTCTTATTCGGTCGTTTCTGACTGGAGAATGATCTTGCCCTCGCGCTAATTGAAATAGGCGTGAGCCGAATTTCCCAAATGTCACTATGAGTTTCTGTTCAGATAAGTGACTGAGATCTCCTACAGTCGCTATGTCTAGATTCTGTAATTTCTTTTCAGTCGCTGGCCCAACACCTGGGATTTTTCTGATATTAAGAGGAGTAATAAAAGAGATAATATCCTGCGGTTTTACCACACAGATCCCATTTGGCTTATTCCAATCGGAAGCAATTTTGGCAATGAATTTAGATGGACCAACTCCGGCAGATGCGGTTAGCTTGGTTTCTAAATATATGTTTCTACGTATACTCTCTGCGATTTCGGTTGCAGATTTAGCCTTCCTTAGATCGGTAACGTCTAAATAAGCTTCATCTAAAGAGAGCGGCTCAATTTTCTCAGTATATCGTTCGAAGATATTTTTTATTTGGGAAGAAACTAATCGATACTTTTCGAAGTGGGGGGGTATGAAAACAAGTTGTTTACAGAGTTTGGTTGCCTTAGTGACTGACATCGCCGATCGTACCCCGAATGTTCTGGCTTCATAAGAGGCCGCGCAAACAACCGAGCGCTCATTGGGCCAAGCTACCACGACAGGTTTGCCTACTAGTGCAGGGTTATCTCTTTGTTCGACGGACGCGTAAAAAGCGTCCATATCAATGTGCAGGATTTTTCTATTATTTAAGTCGTGTATCTCGCTCACTCTTTCAAAGCTGCTTTAGCACGCGTCCCTTAACTTAAAACGTTGTATCTTTCCAGTAGCCGTTTTGGGCAAGTCTTTAACGAATGCTATCCAACGTGGATACTTGTAGGGCGCCAATGCGTCTTTTACATGGCCCTTTAGAGCCTCCGACATCTCGGGTGTAGGGGAGAACCCAGTCTGGAGTACCACAAAAGCTTTCGGCTTTATCAGCCCTGAGTCATCCAACTTCCCCACTACAGCGGCTTCTAAAACTCCCTCGTGACTTGCTAAGGTGTTTTCAACTTCCGTGGGTGAAACATAGATGCCTCCGACTTTGAGCATATCATCGCTGCGGCCGCAGTAAATGTAGTAGCCGTCGCTATCGATACGATACTTGTCTCCAGTGCGAGTCCATTTCCCTAAAAATGTGTTCCGTGATTTTTCTCTGTTGTTCCAGTACATCAATGCCATTGAGGGCCCTTGGACATGTAATTCGCCGAGTTCTCCTTGTCCCACGGGTGTGCCGTCTTCGTTGACGATCCTGAGCTCATACCCACTAAGAGGTTTTCCCGTTGTGCCATATTTACAATCAGACTCACGATTAGAAAGGAAAATGTGGAGCATTTCGGTTGACCCTATACCGTCCAAAATATTTATGTCGAATTTTTCATACCACTTTTTGCCTAAATCAGAAGGAAGGGCCTCTCCAGCTGAGGTACATATTCGTAATGACAGCTCATGTGAGTCTGGGAGCAAGCTATCTGCCAGTAAAGCGGCGTACAGAGTGGGCACGCCATAAAAAACAGTGGGTTGTAGCTCAATAAGAACTCGAATTACTGCCTGTGGTGTAGGTCTCTCTGCCATTAGGACAGTGGTAGCGCCAGCAAGGATAGGGAATGTCAAGGCGTTGCCCAGACCATAAGCAAAGAATAGCTTTGCCGCTGAAAATACTATGTCGTTGTTGGTGAGATTCAGGACAGGTTGAGCGTACAGTCGAGCAGTATCGCGCATGCTGCTTTGCGCATGAATAGTACCTTTGGGCTTTCCCGTTGACCCTGAGGAGTATAGCCAGAAACACGATTGGTCCATGTGTGTATTAGCTGACTTTAGGGCACATTCAGACTTTAAAACAATTTCAGCCCAGTCGCCGGTATCCCCGTCCGAAACAATGATTTTTTCTAGAGAGTTGATGGTTTTCAGGAATGGTAGAAAAGTTTGGTGAAATGCCGAACTGACAATAGCAATCCTCGCCTTACTATCTTCAAGCATAAAAGCGTAGTCGCTTTCGGTTAATAAAGTATTGGTTAAGACAGGGATCACCCCTGCATAGATGGCGCCTAGAAAGGTAGTAGGAAGCTCAAAGCTGTCGGTCATGCAAAGTAAAATTCTTTCTTCCTCTCTTAATTCTAAATTAATGAGAGCAGTAGCAGTTTTCTGAGAAAGAGTTTTTAACTGATCGTAAGTATAGCGACCTCGGTCGTCGATGTAGGCTATTTTTGAGCTACGACCCGCTAAAACGTTCACATTTATTAGATGATCAGCCGCGTTAAACATGACTTCATCTCGCGTTTCAGGAAGTCGAGTATTCAAAATTCTGGGGCCAGCGTTAGTCGCAAGCCATTGAGCTCTTCCGAGTAGTTGATTTGACAAGCGAGCCTTGAGTTCACTTCATAATGCCCTGAATCCTCGACCATCACCTGTTCATCTTCGGCACGCTCTCCTGTTCTGGCTAGCCAAAGCGGTTCTAAATAGACATGACAAGTAGAACAGACACAGACTCCCCCGCATACGCCTTCTACCGGAAGATTAGCTTCCCGGAGCACTTCCATTAAACTGAGTCCATCTCGCGCCTCGATTTGGTGCTCTTCCCCGTTTCTATCAATCGCGAAAATTTCCCCCATACTTAAAGTCTCACATATTCAAAATCAATTGTCTGGCTATTTATTCCTATCCGTGGCGGTGCTATCCAGCTCGCGAATTTTCCAGGAGCTGTCACCTGAACCATAAGCGACCTAACATACTCGTGATCTTTATCTGATGGCAACCAATTCAGCTTCTGTGCCTTCCACATATCTCTATCGATCACGCTTCCATCTGGGGTTACATAGGCATTAGCAAATGTTCCTATTTGACGATGAAATGCTCTATGAGGGAGTTTGATCTCAAATTCTACTCCCGTCTCTTTGATTAGTTTGTTCCAGCGGTTTATCCCACGTTGACAGTCCTCTATGTAATCGTCTCGCAGACGTTCATTAATTGAGGTCAATGCAGAGACTTTTTCTTTTCCGATGTTTTGATTAAGAAATGTGGCAATTTCGTAGGGCTCATCTTTTAGGCGATGATCATCTTTGATGAGGTTTTCTTGGTACCTTCCCTTTAATCCTTGAGTGTAATAGTTGGCGGCATTTGTCGACACCTCGGCTCCAAACAGATCTTCCGAAACACTAAAATGAAAGTTTACATATTTCTGCAGCGTTGGTAGGTCGATAGCGCCATGTCTCCTTACATCATCGGTTTTGTATTTGTTCATAATATCGCATGCTTTCTGAATAATTCGCGCGACCCCTGTTTCACCAACATGCATATGGTGGGCTTCTTCCGTCAACATGAATTGACATGTTCGTGCGAGAGGTTCAAATGCTGATTCTGCAAGAGATGCTAACTGATATTTTCCGTCGCGGTCTGTGAAGTAAGTGAACATATAGAATGAAAGCCAGTCAGGAGTTTGTTCATTGAAAGCACCTAATATTCTCGGCTTGTCAGGATCTCCCGAGCTTCTTTGTAATAATTCTTCTGCTTCTTCTCTACCATCTCTCCCAAAGTGTGCCATCAGTAAGTAGACCATCGCCCATAAGTGTCTTGCTTCTTCAACATTGACTTGAAAAAGATTCCTCATGTCTATAAGCGATGGAGCTGTAGCCGCTAAAATACGTTGCTGTTCAACTGAAGCCGGTTCCGTGTCTCCTTGCGTTACAATCAGTCGCCTCAGAGGTGATCGATATTCCCCTGGCACGTCCTGCCACACTTTTTCACCTTGGTGCTCACCAAACTTGATACGTTTATCCTCTTCATTCGATTCTGCCAGAAAAATACCCCATCGATAGTCTGGCATTTTGACCGAACCAAAGTGAGCCCATCCTTTTTTATCAACGCTTACGGCAGTCCTCAGATAGACTTCATTTCCTTGGTAAGAAGCAGGACCATTTGTTTGCCACCAATTCATGAACTTTGGGCGCCAGGACTCTAATGCCCGCTGTAGTTTACGATCTGAGGAAAGACCAACGTTATTAGGGATGAGTTGGCTATAATCAATTCGACTTTCCATCAATAAATCCCCATCATTTTTTACACACGACTTTTTTGAAACTTGGGCCTTTCGCCACTTCCGTATAGGACTAGCGCCCCATCTTGACCAACGGCATTAGGGCGTTGAAAGATCCAGTTTTGCCAAGCTGAAAGGCGAGAGAATATTTTTGATTCAATTGTTTCCGGACCTACGAATCTAAGATTCGCTTCCATTCCTGAAAGCGCATCTGGGGAAAAGACAGCTCGTGATTCAATAGCTAACCTGAGTTCGTCCCCCCAATCCATATCGTCCGGAGTGAAAGTCACCAAACCTAATTGTTCAGCTGTCTCGGCATCAAGAAGATTTAAGATATTTTCTTTTACTTTAGCCAACAGATCTTTCCGGCCGTAAAACCTACTTTCCAACCTTGTGAGTTCGTTGACCATACGCAAAGATCCAAAGTTGAACTCCGTGAGCATAATTTGGGCCTCAGGTCGTTCATCCTTTTCGAATTGACCTAGGAGCATATAGCTTTGGTCGCAAGCTAAAGCTAGCTCTGCCAAGATACCGCAAAAACAGCTGCCGGGTTCTATCGCCGCTATAAGGCTCCTAGCTGAAACATCTATCCGTTTTAGAGTTCTTTCTAAGTACAAAACTATTTCTTTCATGACTGGATTATTGCCATAAGTTTTCAGTAAGGATTCTGCTTTTAATACATCAGTGGATTCCCCTGACGTTTTTAAAATCCAAGTCCCAATTTCCTCTTCGTTAAATCGCATATGTAGTATCGCATCATCTAGTTCTCTAGCTATTAGCAAAGGCCAGAAATCCGATCCCGCGTTAATAACTCCAGTAAGATCCTGCGGTAAGGCAGTTCGGTTGCTATAGAGAGTGAAAGTGGCGCTGTTAAGTACTCGATCTATTGTAACGGAGACGTGACTATACTCGATTGAATCTTTTGAAAACGAGCGATTAAGCGGTGTGAGCTCTATACCTATTGCGTCGATTTCAGCGCTTGTGTGTGCAGCAATCTCTTTTGCCCGAGATGTAACCAGCTCCATGAAACGAGATGCCGGAACTATCTGATCGACTAGCCCCCATTCTAAAGCACGTTTCCCCCTCATCCCTTCTTCGGTTGTACAGAAAAAATCTGCACGGTCTTTACGAACAAGACGCTTATCTACAAGCCGAGTTAAACCGCCTGTTCCGGGCAGGACTGCTAGAAGCGGCAATTCTGGAAGGGAGACAGTGCTGGAACCATCGTCCGCCATATATATTTCATCACAAGCTAAGGCCAGTTCATAACCACCTCCAGCACAAGAGCCTTGTATGGCACAGAGATATGTTTGGTTAGAATGCTTGGTGGCATTTTCTATAGCGTTCCGTGTTTCATTAGTGAATTTGCAGAAATTAACTTTATGGGCATGAGTGGAGTGTCCTAGCATTTTTATATTGGCACCTGCACAAAAAACTCGCTCGTTTAGGGAGTGCATGATCACGCAGCGAATGGACGGATGTTGGAAGCGGATTCGTTGAACTGCATCATTTAATTCTATATCGACCCCTAAATCGTATGAGTTGAGCTTTAACTGATATCCATTCCCTAATGTTTCATTTTCAGAGACATTCAGCCCAAGCCAAGCTATATTGTCTTCCACCTTCATGACCCAATGTTTGTATTGAGTGGGGTGCGTTAGAAAGTTGATGCCAAAACTCGCCATGCAATGTTTTTTTTCTTTCTGTATGTTTTTGGAAGAGGGCATTAAATTTTCTCTTTATTGCTATCTATGATATTTAAACTGACTATTAAATCGAGAGCCTCAGATATACTTAATCCTGAAGTATCAATAGCGTGTTCAGCACGCTGATAGAAACTGAGGCGATCAGCCAGCATAGCTTCAAGTTCAGCCATCGCGTTCTTATTATTTGACATAGGGCGATAATCTCCTTGGGCAATAACTCTTTCCATATGCTCTTTAGGTTTCGCCTGCACCCAGACTGTATGACACGTTTTTAAAAGAAGCTCGAAAGTGTCTGGTTCTGTTACTAGGCTGCCGCCTACGGCTATGACTGAGGCTGAGTGATGGTCTAAAACACTTACTAGCGCCTCTTTTTGAAAACGACGATATGTGGCTTGTCCACCCAGGGAAAAAATCTCACTAACTGGCATTCCAGCTGCTTTAGCAATTTCCGATCCCAGTTCTAGAAAATGCACGCCTAGTCTTTTCTCTAATCCTCTGCCTAGCGTAGATTTTCCAGCACCTCTTAATCCGATCAATGCGACATGATTTTTCTTTTTCAGAGGTATCGGATTCCTAGTTTGAGTTAGTAAATTATGCAGCTCGTTTTCTGAGACGTTCCTCAAATGTTCTCTTAACGCAATATAGTTCGAGCTCTGACTCGATTTGTCGTCGACTAAGTCGTCAACTTTTAAGGTTAGTGTCATCGCTATAGCTTTTAAAACTAAAATGGATGGGTTAGCTGTGCCAGACTCTAAAAGGGCTAAATATCTTTCAGATACGCCTGAATACTCGGCTAGCTTGCGCCTTGACATTGATTTTTTAATACGTCCGGTACGCACTCGCAATCCTAAGGTCCCTAAAGTGTCGGTAACCGGTTGCGTGCTAGGACTCGCCAATGAATTCATCATTATGCAGAATAATACACTATTCTGATGAATAGTTAGTGTATTATAATGCACTAATTCTCCAAAACTGTATAGGCTTTGTTTTTACAGTTAGATTTTTTTGGATCCTATGATCATTAAGCCGTTTAAAATAATGAAAACCTTGTCTTTAGGAGCTTGCAGTTGGAATCAGTGACAGAACACCGTTTCGTAGATCGCCGTAAAGTAAAGTACGAAAAAGGCAAACTTCAGCAGCGGCTTAGGCGACTTACGGGGCAGGCTATCAGCGATTTCGAAATGATAGGGGAAGGGGATCGAGTAATGGTGTGTCTTTCAGGAGGAAAAGATTCTTATACTTTACTCGATGTGCTGACTCGCCTTCAAGATCGCGCGCCTATTCGGTTTGAGCTCGTGGCAGTGCACTTGGATCAAAAGCAACCGGGATATCCCGCAGAGGTCATGTCTGGATATTTAGAAAAGCTAGGTATTGAGAGTCATATTATCGAGCAAGATACATACTCTACGGTAAAACGTGTCATACCTGAAGGTAAAACCATGTGCGGTCTTTGTTCGCGCTTGCGTCGCGGCATTCTTTACCGCTTTGCTTCGGAGAATGGGTTTACGCGTATTGCACTTGGGCATCATCGTGATGATATCGTTGAAACACTTTTTCTTAATATGTTTTTTGGTTCAAAACTAAAGGCTATGCCTCCAAAGTTGCTGAGCGACGATGGTGCCCACGTCGTTATCAGACCGTTAGCCTATTGTGCTGAAGAGGATATTGCAGAGTATGCAGATATACAGAGCTATCCTATTATCCCGTGCAATCTTTGTGGTAGCCAAGAGCATTTACAAAGAGTCAAGATTAAACAAATGTTGGCTGCTTGGGAAAAAGAGATGCCAGGCCGAATAGAGAATATTTTTAGAAGTATATGTAACGTTATTCCTTCTCATTTGTCTGATATTAGGACTTTTGATTTTAAAAATCTTGGTTCTTGAAGCGAAGGAGTGTAACAATACTCTAAATTTTATAGTCGAAGTTTACTTTTATGAGGTGCTCAAGTGAAGATAGGTCTTTTTTCAATTTGTCCTGACATCGATGTCGATCCAGCTATAGTTGCGAAGCATGCGGAAGACGTTGGTTTCCACTCATACTGGGTCGCGGATCATCCGACTTTTCCCGTTCATTACGAGACGGCCTATCCAGGTCGGCCAGCTGACGGAATAGATCCAGACTACCTATGGAGGATGCCAGAGCCTCTCATTGCTTTGATGCGTGCGGCTACAGCTACTGAGACTATTCAGCTCGGCACTGCTATTTTACTGATCGCTGAACGGCATCCTCTTCATTTGGCGAAAGAGATTGCTTCTTTAGATTACTTCTGTAAAGGACGTTTCCATTTTGGGATTGGCGCAGGTTGGTGTCGTGAAGAGGCTGAAATACTAGGAGTAGACTTTGACCATCGATGGGGACAAGCTAGAGAGTGTGTTGAAATTATTAAATCATGTTGGACGGAGGATGCTACTGAGTACCGAGGGAAGTATTACGATTTTCCTGCTGTGAAATGTTATCCCAAGCCATCTAGCCTGCCTCATCCACCTATTTACCTTCCAAGCATTATGGTGGGAGGGGAATGGTCGGAGCGAGTCTTTAATCGTATTGTGAAATGGGGTGATGGTTGGTTACCCGTTGCAATGGATATTAAACAAGTGGTTGGTGGAATGAGACAAATGCAGGAAATAGCAGCAGCTGCTGGAAAAACTGAAAAAAAGATAAATGTAAATGTTTTAGGTGCATTAGGTCAGTGGCGAACGCGCAAAGATATTGATGCATTTGTGGCAGCTGGGGTAGACCAGGTAACTATTTGGATGGAGTCAACTGATGTTGACAGTGCTCGCTCTGAATTAGACATATTGGCCAAAGAAATTATAACTTAACCAGTTCCTGCTCCCTAGTGGGGCTATCCACGCTCATCAAGGTTGGAAATGAGTTTATTATATCCCGCTGAATTATACGAACGTGTCCATTCATGCAATGAAGGAGCTATGGAGTTCTATTCGCGAGAATGTGCTGACTCTCATCATGTGCTTGAGATCGGATGCGGTACAGGTCGTATTGGAAGTGCAATTTTGGGTAAAGGCCCAGAAGTCTGGGGTCTCGACATCCATCACGAAAGTCTTAGTCTTGCTCAGAAAAAAGGGCTGATTACGATTTCAGGCGATATGAAAGATTTTAATATTGATCAAACATTTGACCGAATTATCATACCTAATAACACGCTTTACAGTATGTCATCTGACCAAGAGGTTATTCGATGCTTGCGGACTGCTAAAAAGCATTTAGCACCCGATGGTCAAATCATTTTTGACGGGTATCTTACTCTCGTTCGCGCATCAAAATTATCTAAAATAACCGTTACAGATAGACAGGAATCTTGGATAAAGAGCGTAGAATTTGAGGAGGAAGAGTGGGACATATTCGAACGCTCCGTTTTGGATAGGAGAAGACAAACTGTTAAGGTGACCTATCGATGTATTTCAAAACTTATCGGTACTGAAATACTTATCGAAGTTAAACATAGGTATTTAGGGGTCTCGCAAATACTCACTCTAGTTCAAAACTCAGGTCTATTTGTTTTATCTATGCAAGGAGGCTATCTCAATGAAACATTGAGTGAAAGTTCCAATAATTTTATGATTCGGGCCCAAAAAGTCCAGTGAAGGCTCCTTTATTTTGGGTTTTTAAGAGACATTCTAAGCTGCGCCATGGTTTCTAGCTCGGCTTTCATGTTTGTAGTTTAACTTGAGTTCCCCCTCGCCCATTGTATTTCTTTTTCATTGCCTTATGATTATTTTTATAGGCCTAAATTTTTTGTATTTATAATTTTCTTTAATGGAATAAATTCGTGTTTCAGTTTTAACTCGACGCATTAATGCGTGTTTTAGATTAAACTTACCCGATAAGTAACTTCCTATATTCGCTTGGCCATAAACATTCTAGGTTATTCTTAATCAAGGGCAGATGGCTGCGGTCGCGCACATATTGAGAGAAAAGATTTTAAAAATGGCTGACCAAAAAAAACCATATATCGATATTAATATAAAAGGATCTTCTGTTCGGATTTTGGGTACCGCCCATGTGTCTCAAGTAAGTGTCGATCAGGTTCGCACGGAAATTAAATCTGGACAATACAGCGATATCGCAGTCGAGCTATGTGAAAGTCGGTATGAAATGATGTCTGATCCTGATGCCTTCGGCAAACTGGACTTGGTTGAAATAATTCGAAAAGGAAAAGCTCTGATGGTCACAGTTATGTTGGCTATGGGGGCTTTCCAGCAAAGGATTGCTGAGCAATTTGGCGTAGAGCCTGGTGCTGAGATGCGCATCGCAGTTTTGGAAGCGAAGAGTAGGAAGCTGACCGTGCATTTGATAGATCGGAATATCGGGGTCACTCTCCGCCGGATTTATGGTTCAGTGCCATGGTGGAAGCGGCCGTATTTAGTTTTTGGGCTTCTTGGCAGTGTGCTGGGCAACGATAAGATCGAAGAGGACGAGATCGAAAATTTAAAAGAGCGTGATGTTATAGAGGGCGTTCTAAGTCAATTCCAAGAGTCGGCAAGGGACTTATATACCCCTCTCATTGATGAGCGGGATGAGTTTATGGCGGTGAAAATTTGGAGGATTGCCAGTGCTCGTTCGTGTAAAATTTTAGCGGTAGTTGGTGCGGGTCATTTGTCGGGTATTTCGAAGTATTTGGAAGAGATCTCGGATAATCGTGAAGCTCGTCTCGACGAACTTGAGAAGGTACCGAAAAAGAAAAGCTGGATGGCGATTATCCCATGGGCAATAGTAGTTCTCATTTTATTCGGTTTTTATCTGGGGTTTTCTCGGAGCCCTGAGATGGGGATAGACCTTTTGGTAGAGTGGACGCTAATCAATGGCGGATTTGCATCTTTAGGAGTTTTAATTGCTGGCGGTCATTTCTTAACGATTTTTGGTGCTTTTTTTGCTGCACCTATCACTTCTTTGAACCCTACTATTGGAGCAGGTATGGTGACGGGGTTGATCGAGGCTTGGGTTCGGAAGCCTACTGTATCGGATTTCACTGCACTTCGAAAAGACACAGCAACGTGGAAAGGGTGGAGGCGAAATAATGTTGCGCGAACTCTTCTTGCTTTTGTGTTTGGGACATTAGGCTCTGCAATTGGAACTTATGTTGCAGGGTTTAGGATTGTTGGGCAGTTGCTTGCGTGATTTTTTTTAAGGTGTTCTGGTAGGTTGTACTCCACATATATCCTATTAGCCCTGCATATATCACGCTAACACCACAAGCATATAAAGGTTTCTGGAAAATATCGGGTGTCAGTATGGTTAAATATGTTCCTGTTGCATATAGCGGGATTAGTTTGTTTAGTATGACAAGGAAGAACAAAAAATAGAGGCTGCTCTGTCTGGCGGAGTAACGCATCTGTAGCAAACTTAGAAATAGCACATCGCGAAATGTCAGGAGCGCTATAGCTAACGCAGCCGGTCCGGTATTGGTCAGTTTTTCGTTTGTAAAGATTGGATCTGTTCCAATCACTGTGGAAAAAATTCCTAAGGTGATAGCGAGCACTGAAGTACTAAGCCATAGAGGTGCCTCTTCTAGGGCGCGCCTGAACTGGTTTTCCCTTAGGTATTTTAGGGTTCTAAAACATTGACTAAAACTGGATGGAAAACTAATCGCTGCTAAGTAAGACGCTGCGCCGGCAATTATGGAGGTGCACGATGCCCAGATGCGGAGTGTGTCGACCCCTTCACTGCTTGCTGAAAAACCGGCTACGAGCAGTCCCGTTGAAAGTATGAACAGGCCATAAGCCCATGGAGTGGCTTTGATATCTATTTCCAAGCTTAAGCTTCTGTATGCTCCAAATACACTCCAGAAAGCAATAAAGATAAGGACGGAGAGTGTAAATAAGTTTTTTTCATAAGGTATCGAAAACCAAACAGGGTTGGTATAGCTGGTTTTTAAATGATGCCAAGTGGGTATCAGGACATCGGAGATATGGGGTAGTAAAAATAGCATCAAAATGATCAAAAAAATGATGCTATGGCTGGAGACTCTTTCTCGAAAGACTTGAATTATGGATTTGTTCAAAGAGGTCGCCTGAAAAGTCAGCGCTATTAGGCATAATATGGCACTATTGATCAGGCTTTCGGCCAAGTCATCAGAGTGTGCAATATATATTAGCAGGCAAAAAATTGCCGCTCCCCAAGATGCCAGACTAGGTCCCAATAGCTTCCCTAGCAAAAGTGACGACGGTTTGATACTTCCCATCCTCTGAGCGCTCCAAGTGTTGGTGACCACCTCCTTTCGGAAGGCGCTGCTAATTTTCATGGATCCCGTAACCATTCCAAAAAACAAAAAGCCAAAAATGGCGATATATTTAGTTAGGAAGAGGCTGAAAATATTTTCACTTACAAACCAAGTGATACTCGCGAACAGAGTAATCAGCAGTAAAGTGCTAATTTTTACCTCATAGAGCCAGAGTTGTTTAGTTAGTTCAGGATTTTTCACGCTTCTATTCTCGTATAGAGTCGAAGTAGGCTTTTTTCAGCTTGCTTTGAATAGTTTCGAGTCCAGATATCGTTTTGTTTAGAGGAATTATTTTTTGAAATAAATCAGCTTTATCATCTTCATTGCCTCTAAATTCGAATTCTATAGAGCCGGTTGATTCTACAATCCTGCCTACTTCTGGGTGAGCGCGAAGGAAATCAACCACGTCCTCGAAAGGAGATGAAACTGATAATCGTAGCGTCTGATTTGAAACATGTTCATTGCCGATATCGTTTCTTTCTATCGCTTTCCCATCTTTTAGTATGAGCAACTGGGTTGAGTACGATTCTATTTCAGACAATATATGTGATGATATTAACGTGGTGACACCTTCATTTTTTTTATCGGTCAAAAATGTTGAAAGCCTAGCTCTTGCTTCTGGGTCTAAACCAGAGGCAGGTTCGTCTAGCAGTACGATTTTTGGATCGTGGATGAAAGCCTGCATAATGGCGACAGTTTGTCTTAGTCCTTTTGATAGAGTCCCCATTTTTTTTTGCAAATGATCGTGCATTTTAAATGCTAGGGAGAGCTTACTAATTGACGCCTTAAGATCTTCCTCTCCTATCGAATGAATCGAACCTGCGTACCACAGACTTTGTTCGATGGTGAGGGCATCGTAAATACCGGCTCGCTCTGGTAGGTAGCCTATTTTCTTGTAGGCGTGGCGAGGATGCTCCACCACGTCAACGCCCATTATTTCAATTGTACCTGAGAGTGGCTTGAGCAAACCTACTAGGCTTTTGAATAGCGTGCTTTTACCTGCGCCATTTGGCCCGACAACTGCCATGATAGTGGCACTTGGTATTGCTAGGCTGACCCCATTTAAGGCGTATATTCCATTGTAGGAAGACCAGAGGTTATTTACTTCTATAACAGGTGTAATAATTTAAACCAACTAAGTATTTTTTTACATACAGCATCATATGGCTAGAGAGGTTTTGACGCCAGAAATTTAACATGGGACTAAAGTTACTTTTAGCTAGTATGATATTCCGATGAATAAATGGTTGAGAATGGCTGCCGAAAAAGACATTGCGATACGTGCTGTAAAATTGTCTTGTATTGTCGGTACTCTGCTTATTGGCATTAATTATGGCGATGCGGTTTTCATCGCTGAGGTAGCATATCCAGCTTGGTGGAAGATTCTTTTGACTTATTTTGTTCCGTATTTTGTGTCTACTTATTCTGCGGTTGGCGCTAGGTTAGTCGATTAAAGAAAACCCCGCAAATGCGGGGTTTTCTATATCCGGGATATGGAGGATGACTTACATCATTCCAGGCATTCCGCCCATTCCACCCATTCCACCCATTCCACCCATTCCACCACCCATGTCAGGCATGGGGCCGCCAGAGCCGCCTTCCTTAGGAGCTTCAGCTACCATAGCCTCGGTGGTTAAGATAAGAGATGCTACTGACGCCGCATTTTGAAGTGCAGAGCGACTTACTTTAGCAGGGTCTAATATTCCCATTTCTAGCATGTCACCATACACTGCGGTTTGCGCGTTGTAACCGTAGTTACCACTGCCCTCAGCGACTTTTGCGCAAACTACCGACGGTTCATCACCGGCATTTGCAACGATCTGGCGAATCGGCTCTTCTAGCGAACGTACTAGAATGTTTACTCCGATTTGCTGATCATGATTGTCTACCTCGGTAGATTTTGCTGCTGCTTGTACTCTTAATAGAGAAGTACCGCCGCCAGGAACAACACCTTCTTCGACAGCTGCTCGAGTTGAGTGTAGCGCATCTTCTACGCGCGCTTTTTTCTCTTTCATCTCTACTTCAGTTGCAGCGCCAACCTTAATAACAGCGACACCGCCAGCGAGTTTAGCAACTCGTTCTTGCAGTTTTTCACGGTCATAGTCAGACGACGTCTCTTCGATTTGTGCACGCACTTGATTGACTCGGCCTTCAATAGCTTTCTGGTCACCACCACCATCAATGACTGTAGTGTTCTCCTTGCTAATTTGAATTTTCTTAGCGCCGCCAAGGTCTTCTAATGTTGCTTTTTCGAGATTTAAGCCGACTTCTTCCGCAATAACTGTCCCGCCAGTCAAGATGGCTATGTCTTCCAACATCGCTTTTCGGCGGTCTCCAAAACCAGGAGCTTTTACTGCTGCGACTTTGACAATCCCTCGAAGATTATTTACAACGAGCGTGGCTAGAGCCTCGCCTTCGATATCTTCAGCTATTATGAGCAGTGGTTTGCCTGCTTTGGCAACTGCTTCTAACACGGGGAGAAGTTCACGGATATTCGAGATCTTCTTATCGTGGAGAAGGATAAGTGGGTCTTCAAGTTCAACGTTTTGAGCATCTGCGTTAGTGATGAAGTACGGTGATAGATAACCACGATCAAACTGCATCCCTTCGACGATATCAAGCTCATTTTCTAAGCTCTGCCCTTCTTCTACAGTAATGACGCCTTCTTTACCGACCTTATCCATTGCTTCAGCGATAATTTCGCCGACTGCGCTGTCAGAGTTAGCAGAAATAGTACCTACTTGGCCTATAGCTTTGCTGTCTAAGCAGGGCGTTGAGAGTTTTGCTAGCTCTACGACGCAGTTTGTTACTGCTTTGTCGATCCCACGCTTAAGATCCATCGGGTTAACGCCTGCGGCGACCGATTTTAGACCTTCTCGCACAATCGCTTGCGCAAGCACTGTGGCTGTTGTGGTTCCATCGCCAGCAACATCAGATGTTTTGGAAGCGACTTCCTTGACCATCTGTGCACCCATGTTTTCAAATTTATCTTCAAGTTCAATTTCTTTAGCTACAGATACACCATCCTTAGTTACGGTAGGTGCGCCGAAGCTTTTTTCTAGAACAACGTTACGACCTTTGGGGCCAAGTGTTTGCTTGACTGCATTGGCCAATATGTTAACGCCGTTTGCCATACGTTGGCGGGCGTCATCAGAAAAACGGACTTCTTTAGCCATTTTGAAAAACCTCCTGGTTTCTTGCTTATTTAGCTTTGTTTCTAATTTTTATGAATCGAAAACAGCCATGATGTCGTCTTCTCTCATAACGACTATATCTTGGTCATCAACTTTTACTTCAGTGCCTGAGTATTGTCCAAAAAGAACTTTGTCACCTACTTTAAGGTCCAGCGCACGCACTTTTCCACTGTCTAAAAGTTTTCCATTACCTACTGCGACAATTTCGCCTTTACTTGGCTTTTCTGTAGCTGAATCTGGTATGACTATGCCGCCAGGTGAGGTTTTCTCCTCCTCCCAACGTTTTACGATCACGCGATCATGCAACGGTCGAATTTTCATTATTTCAATTCTCCTCCAACAGGATTTATTTACGAATAAAACGAGTTGATTTGGCTATTACTGTTAGCACTCTCACTCGAGTAGTGCTAGAAATATAGAGCAGTTGTAGATAATGTCAAGGAAATTCGGGAGAAAATGTTAGGCGGTTAGTGAGAAAAACGCGTTAAGATAGCCAAGACTGGTAAGTTTTATAGTAGGAAAGCCTCATTATGACTAGAAAAATTAGTTGTTTACATATGCTTCCGTTCGTTTTTGGATTATTTCTGGGTACTGTTTCTCAAATAGTGCCCGCAGCTGAGCACGTTTGTGGACGGATGACTATCGGTGTTGAACTCGATAGCCAGCCGTTTATGACAGAGCGTGATTATCAAATTGACGTAGTCATCGACGGGCTTACTGTGTCACGACTTAATGCTCCTCTCGTTGGAGATACACTGGTGAGCTATGCTGCCGATCTTCTGGGAGATAGTTTTTGTGATGTGGTCATTGTTAGCGAGGGCGGTACGGGGCAAGAGATCTATTTGGACGTGTATGAATGGGCGGAGCATCGACTGCAACCGATCAAATTAGCTGCTCTTCCTAATAAGTCCTCCTTGGATGAGATAGCTTCCTCTACCGTGAGTGTTGTAGATAATAGATTGATGTTTCTGACGCAGTCTCATCTTAATAATTCAGAGATGAGACAATCTGCTGACAAGCTTGTTGGTAAGTTGTTTTACTCTTTTGACACAAAGGAGTGGGTTGGGCATTAAGAGCTCGGGTGTTTAGAAAGGACTGGCCTCTTCTTAAGAAGCTTTGGGCAAGAATTTCAGCGCTACTCCATTATTACACCATCTCTTCCCTGCAGGCATCGGACCATCATTAAAAACATGTCCTTGGTGCGAACCGCATTTCGCGCAGTGATATTCGGTTCTGGGCCAGACTAGAGAAAAATCCTGCTTGGTTGAGATGTGACCAGGTATGGTTTCAGTAAAGCTTGGCCATCCAGTACCACTGTTGTATTTCATGTTTGATGAGAAGAGGGGTAGGCCACATAGTTTGCAAAGAAAGACACCTGGTCGGTACTCATGGTTTAGACTGCTGCTGAAGGGCATTTCTGTACCCTGATTTAATAGCACATCATATTCGAGCGCAGAAAGCATTTCTTCTAGCCGTAACTTATCAGGAGTGAACCTTGGTTCCACTTCAATTTGGTCGAATTTGGTTGGAAGATAGCGCTTCCAATTCTCGATGATTGTGCTTGAGCGTCTAGCGGGTAGATCAACCGCCCAAATCAAACAAGGTGTGGATGACATTGCGGTTAGCAACGTTGAGATACTTGAAATCAAATATTTTCGTCGAGTAAACATGAGCTTTTTGGTTCAAATATCTGAAAAAAATAATAGACCGCCTAGTCAGCTAGGTATTTTTCAATATATTCTCTCAGCCCTCCTTCTTTTCTTCTTTCTAGTTTTTCCTGATCGGCATGAGATGCTTTAGCTAGGCGCGAGAAATCGCGTGAAAAATCTTCGGAGGGAGGGGAACTTCTGAATTGCTCGGCATACTTATTCGACAGATTCATCGCATAGGTTTGGAAGGGCTGTTGAGTCGTTAGCAGTTCATTTAGAATCAGTGCGGCTGGCAAAGTTTCAGGAAGCTGGATTGCATGGATTTGCTTCTTAAGTGCAGCACTATAGTTTTTTTCGGCTGAATTCGCGTCGAGCGCTTCACAGATCGGCAGCATTCTTTCACATATCTCTAGCGACCAAGATTTTATTGGGCGCCTTTGAGAATGCTCCACAAGTTTTAAATGAGGCTCATGTCCTCTCAGGGCGACGGTAAGCTCATTATACTCTATTTCTCCAAGCTCTGTATGCGTTAAAAGTGGACTCTCTTCCAACAGGCAGAAAATCAAAAAAGCTTCTAGGAAGTAGAGTTGCTCGACATCTACCCCTGTAGAAGATAAGCAGTTGAGGTCTAGTGCGCGGATTTCAACGTACTCAACCCCCCGAGACTTTAAGGACGTCGACGATCTCTCGCCTAGTTGTCCAGTTCGTTTGGGGCGGATGAAGCTATAGTACTCATTTTCAATTTGTAAAATACTGGTGCTTAACTGTATCCGAGTATTTTCGTTGTATAAACCAATCGCCTCATACTCTGGGTAGGGGGTGAGGAGTGCTGTTTCAAGGCTTGCACAATAATCGTTAAGTGAGTCATAAGAAACGACTAATGCGGATTGGTTTTTATTTTTGTACCCAATATCACTCATCCGCAGGCTCGTGGCATGAGGTAAATAGTATGTGCTGTGTTGATGTTGTTTAAACCGAGTGGTTCTTCCAGCTAGAAAAGATTTACATACGGCTGGTGATGAGCCGAATAAGAAAGGGACGACCCATCCCAAGCGTTTGAAGTTTCTTATTAAAGAGAAGTAACTTGCATTAATAAACTTTTGCTCGGATGCTTTTATTTTTTCAAGCTCTTGATAGATAGGCCAAAGTTTTGGGGGAAGAGAATAATTGAAGTGAACCCCTGCGATGGCTTGCATTTTTCTGCCATATCTCCAATCGAGTCCAACACGATAGATGTGTTTCATTTTGCCATGATTCGACGTTCCATAGCGTGCAATTGGGATGCTTGTGTCATCTGAGACCGCGCAAGGCATGCTAGCAGCCCACAGTAACTCCTCTGATGATAGGTGTTGGTAAAGAAAACAGTGTGTTTGTTCTAGAAAGTTAATCGTTTCGCGCACGTCGGAGAACGCAGGAGTGATAAGTTCAGGTAATGCCTCTGAATAGTCTGTTGTGATATATGGGTGTGTGAGAGGTGCTCCCCACTCCTGAGGATGCTGTGTCTGAGCAAGAGAACCATTCGTGTCTATTCTCAAGCTTTCTTTTTCTAAGCCTTTTTTGCCCCCTTTGAGTATTTCCAGCCCACCAGATGCTAGCAGCCCGTCTAGGCGTTTTTCAAGAAGCTTATCAATCAAAAAATTATCCTCGTTGACGCAATACTGCGCTTAATTTTTAACTAGTACAGAATACTACTATTCTAATAGCAACCTGAAATAGAAAATTTTTATTTATTTTCTTCTATTCCTATAATGCTATTCTTGAGGTTCAAGTTGTTCATGGAAGTTTTGTATGATTTACGCTGTTCCCAAAGTTAGTCCTGGCGGTGACCGATATTTGCTGGTGGAGTTTGGGAATGAAATGAACCTAGACTTGAATTTTAAAGCGCAAGAATTGGCCAATGCCTTGGCGGGGCAATATCAAATCATTGGCGTGATCGAGACGGCGCCTTGTTTTGCAACTACGCTTGTGCACTATGAGCCAGATTTAATTTCATATTCTGACTTGAAGGTTGAATTGCTAAGGCTGATTCAATCCTTGGGCTCTAGTGATGATATAGAAGTTGATAGTCGTCTTTTTTACTTTCCCACACTTTATTTGGATCGATGGACTACTGACTGTATCAACGACTATCGTGACAAGATCAATCCTGAAAAAGAGCAAGATCCAGCATTTGTCGCTCGGATAAATGGGCTGAGCGATGTCCGTCAATTGGTGCGCGTGCATTCTGGGACAGAGTATTGGGCGGCGAGCCTTGGGTTTTGGCCGGGCCTTGCATTTATGATGCCGCTAGATCCAAGATGCAGATTGACGGCACCGAAATACAACCCTCCTCGTACTTGGACTCCGCAAGGAGCTGTGTCCATGGGGGGAATGTCCACTGCGATTTATCCTGTACCTAGTCCCGGAGGGTACCAGTTGTTTGGCAGAACTCCAGTGCCTATCTGGGATCCTCAAAAAAAATTCTCTGAGTTTGAAGGAGACCTATGTATCTTGCGTCCGGGGGATCGAATTAAATTCGTTCCTTGTTCAGAGGAAGAGTACACCGAGGTTGAACGGCAGGTGACGGAAGGAAATTTTAAATTCAATATAGTAGATTATCAGCGCTTTTCAGTAGGGAACTATAAGCGCTGGGTCGCTTCGCTAGATCTAGCGAGTAGGTTTTGAGGTGGGTTACTAATGGTTAGAGTGATTGAGACTGGGCTTGAGACTTCTATTCAAGATTGGCCGGGAAGAGTAGGTTTTTATAACAAGGGTTTTCCTCCATCGGGCCCGCTAGACTCTTGGTCTTTCAGGCTTGCCAATATTTTAGTGGGTAACGAAGAAGGTGTCGCGGCCATAGAGTGCCAGTTCATTGGACCTACTTTAAAATTTGACCGAGATATAGTCGTAGCGATTACTGGGGCCGATATGCAGGCGAAAATAAATGGACAGCTGTGCCCTATTTGGGAAAGCTTTACAGTATTTGCAGGTCAGTCAATTGAAATGTCTTATGCAATTTCGGGTGCGCGCGGGTACATCGCATTTGGCGGTGGGATTGCTTCAGAGCCCACTTTGGGTTCGCGGTCTACTTTTGCTGCTGCTGGGGTTGGTGGCCTCAGTGGACATTCTTTAAAAGCGGGAGATATTCTGCCTGTGGGACCTGAACATGGGGAAGCGGGTCGAAGAATTCCGTTAGCTGCACGTCCTCTTATAGAGCAGAAGCTGATCTGGGAGGTGGAGGCGGTGCCCGGTCCCAATGATGACTGGATAGATCAGGTTGGGCATGAACGATTCTTATCTTCCGAGTGGCGGGTTTCTGCAAAAAGTAACCGAATGGGAATGAGATTAGAAGGCCCAGATTGGACATTTACAAGCAAAGCTTACGATAAGCTTCCAGAAAACGGGTCGGAGCCAGCAAATATTATTGATCAAGGCTATCCGATCGGGGCAATAAATTTAGCTGGTCAGACACCGATAATTCTGTTGAATGATGGTCCTAGTATGGGAGGGTTTATCAACCCATACACTGTGCCGCAGTGCGCTCTATGGAAACTTGGGCAAGCGAGACCGGGAGAGACTTTCAGGTTCCAGTCTATTTCAGTGGAAGAGGCTCAGTTGAGAGCTCGTCGCATAAATACGATATGTAAAGAATGCTCGCTGAATTCTAGCGAGTAAGTTGATAGACCTCTAATTGTTGAGTTTTAAGTTTTTGCGGGCCAGTGAGAGTGCTTTAAATATTGCCTGGCCTTTGTTTATAGTTTCTTCCCATTCCATCTCTGGAAGAGAGTCCGCAACTATCCCACAACCAGCTTGGACATATAGTTGGTTATCTTTTATTACTGCGGTTCGGATGGCAATTGCTGTGTCCATATCTCCACGCCACGATAAATAACCTATTGCGCCACCATATATTCCTCGTCTCACAGGCTCTAATTCATCAATAATTTCCAAGGCTCGGATCTTAGGAGCACCAGATAAAGTCCCCACTGGTAGAGTAGCTTTTAGAACATCCATAGATGTCTTTCCGGATTGTAAAACACCTTCAATTGTGGATGAAATATGCATAACGTGAGAGTATTTTTCAATCACCATTTTTTGAGTAACTTTTACACTACCTGTTTTTGCAATACGTCCAATGTCGTTTCTGCCGAGGTCAATGAGCATAAGGTGCTCAGCTAATTCCTTCGGATCTGAGAGCAATTCTTTTTCCAACGAGAGATCTTCTTTTTCGTTTCCCCCTCGAGGTCTTGTGCCTGCTAGTGGTCTAGTTGTTACAATATTATTTTCGACGCGAACAAGTATCTCAGGAGAAGATCCCACAATTTGAAAATCTTCAAAGTCGAAATAATATAGGTAAGGGGAGGGGTTGAGATGCCTTAAAGCTCGATAAATATCGAGTGGGTCAACTTCGATCGGCGTGGACATTCTTTGGGCCAGTACTACCTGCATGACGTCGCCGTCTACGATGTACTTTTTTACTTTTTCGACGGCAACTAAAAAATCCTTTTTATTAAATTCAGATTTTGGCTCGATGTCTCCTGACGCATTTCGATTGCCAGATCGCCGACTGGTTGGAACCCCTCGGTCAAGTAAGGCTTCTAAGTCGTTGAGGTCTTCTTCAGCTGATTTTGAAGCATTTAGGTTTCCTTTTTCCACATATTTAACTATTAACATTTCACCTTTTAAGCTGTCGAACACTATGAAATTATCGACTTGTAGGAGGTATATGTCTGGCAAATTAAGTGGATCAGGTGGACTGGTATTTACGAGCCTTGGCTCGACATATCTCATTGTGTCATAGCCAAAATAACCGACAAGGCCCCCACAAAATCTTGGCAGATCACCTGTCGGCGGAGAGAATTGTGAATGATATCCTTCGATAAACGACAGCGGATCTTCGCTGGCATGGCGTTCAACTTGTTCACCTCTGTTCCAAAGGGTGATATCAAACCCCTTGACCGTAATGTGTCTAGGACTTGGTAATCCGATAATTGAGTACCTTCCCCATTTTTCTCCACCTTCTACTGACTCTAGAAGAAAAGAATTTTTCCCTAAGGCTAATTTCGTGTATATGCTTAGGGGTGTATCGAGATCAGAAAGCACCCTTCGAGTCATGGGAACTCGTTCGTAAGTACTTGATTTTCCTTTTAAGTATGAGCTTTTCACGAGCTGGGTACCTTACGTTTGACACTAAAAAGCGTGGTCATTCTTGCTGACAGATTTTTCGCTATTAAACCAGAGAGAAAGCAGAATTGTAACGCTGAGGTTAGGAATTAATGCAATTATTCCAGGGTGAAAGCCAAAAATTTTCCCGTGTACTACAAAAGATAAATTCCCAAACGCCATAATTAAAGCTGACATGACCCCAACTATTAGACCCGCCATTACTGCCCAACCATCAAGCTTTTTCCAATTTATTCCCACAATAAACACTGGGACTAACTGTAAGAGCATATCCAGCTTTCGATCAAGAAGTTGGACCAATGATGCTTTATCCTTGAGCATGATTGCTAGAACAACCAAAAGAGCGAGCATCAGGCAAGAGAGAGTTTTTCCTAAATGCGTAAGGTTCTCTTCCGACAGACGTTGAGGGAAGAGTTTCGCGAAAACATCTTTAGTGAGCATAGATGATAGTGAGAGTAGCGCTGAGTCTGCTGTCGACATCATCGCAGCAAGAATTGCTGAAAGAATGAGTACCACAAGCATATGGCCTAACGCGGAGTGCAGCTGTACCTCCCTAAGCACCCGACCAAAAATCTGATCAGAGGAAGCGCCCTCAAGGCCAGGGAGGTAGGCGAGGGCCATAATGCCGGCGATCACTGAAATAATCATTGTAGGTATAGGCATAAAAGCCATTAGAGCCATGCTACGTTTTAGTGTTTTTAGTGAGCTTGCAGCGTAGATTCTTTGTATTGCTTGAGGGTAAAGGCATATACCAAAGCCAACAGCAAGTATGTAGGACAGCCACTGGCGGCACTGGTCAGCCGATGGGACTAGGGCTTTTCGCGAGCCAGTATTTAAATCGACGTGAATTAGCATTTGGGTTGCCCTATCAAGAGGACCAAAGCGGTCGAATAACATTACTATTAAGACCGAGAAGCCAATCAATAACACACCACCTTGCAGTGCGTCGGTCCATACAACCGCGCGCATACCTCCTAGAGTCCCATAAGCGAGCATGATAAGCGCAAGAATAACAACCCCTGCGTTGTAAGAGGTTACTCCTGACTCAGGATTAAGCCCTTGCATAGCTCGTCCCATCGCCATCAATTGTGCTAACAGGAAATTAGCGAGCACCGTTACCATTACGATAGTGACAAGCAACACTAATAATTTATTTTGATATCGATTCTCTACGTAGTCACCGGGTGTTAAGAACCTGTTTTTTTTTGCCAGTAAATGCAGCTTAGGAGCGAATAGAAGATATACGACAATTACTGCTGTCATGAAGTGTAAGCTCACGATCCATGCGTACCCTATCCGATAGGTAGCTCCAGTAAAAGCGAAGAATGTATTACCACTGTATTGAGTAGCGAACAAGGTCATAAACAACATTAGAGTTCCGAATCCACGCCCAGCTAAATAGAAATCCTGCATTGTGTTTTCAGTTCTAGCCTTTTTAGCAATCCAGCCTATTATGAGAAGAGATCCTAGGTAGAGGCTGACAAAAAGCCATGCTCCTAGACTTAAGGGGGCGAGATCATTCATCAGTAGTGTCGGTTTGCGACTGCAGGGCAACAGCCGTAACGATAGAAGCTAGTATGGAAACCACAATTGAACTGATGACCCAGCCAGGAAATCCCATCCAGACTAGAGTGCTATCTGCGGGCCAATACCAGGGAATACCCAAGCAAAGTAGAATCAAATATATTAAAAGAAGGCCCATATGGAAATTAAAAGCAGTGTCTAATGTGTTTTTTTTAGTATTTTCATGGCTCGTTCAAGGCCGTCTATAGTAAGCGGGAACATGCGATCTGAGACTAGTTCTTTTACCATACTAATTGAGGGGATATGGCCCCAGTATTCTTCTGGTTGAGGATTGATCCACACAGCATAAGGAAATACCGCTAGCAATCTCGCAATCCATGTGGCGCCGGCTTCTTCATTCCAATGTTCAACGCTTCCACCAGCGTTCATGATCTCGTAGGGGCTCATTGTCGCGTCACCCACAAACACTATTTTATGATCTGCACGGTACGTTCTCATCAATTGTTGTGTTGGTATTTTGGCGTGGAAGCGCATTGTATTGTCTTTCCAGACTGTTTCATATAAGAAGTTATGAAAGTAGTAATATTCTAGGTGCTTAAACTCGGTTTTTGCCGCTGAAAAAAGTTCTTCACAAACCTTTACATATGGATCCATCGATCCACCCACATCAAGAAAGAGCAAAATTTTTGTAGCATTACGTTTTTCAGCCACCATTTTTATATCGAGTAAGCCCGAGTTTCGCGCAGTGGATTTTATTGTGTCGTCGAGGTCAAGTTCATCTTGAGCACCTTCTCGCGCGAATTTCCTAAGCCCACGAAGAGCAAGTTTGATATTTCTTGTGCCAAGTTCTACTTTATCATCTAAGTTTCGATACTCTCTTTTATCCCATACTTTAACAGCACGGCCCTGCCTTCCTTTTTCTTGGCCGATCCTAACTCCTTCAGGATTATAGCCTTCTGCGCCAAATGGCGATGTGCCACCTGTGCCAATCATTTTGCTTCCACCTTGATGTTTTTTCTTCTGTTCCTCGAGCCGCTTTTTGAGCGTTTCCATGAGCTTGTCCCAGCCACCTAGAGCCTCAATTTGCGCCTTTTCTTCCTCAGTGAGATTGAGTTGTTTATGGGCTTGAAGCCATTCTAAAGGTATCTCTCCTACAATTTCGTCGAATAGCATTTCTTGTCCCTTAAAATGTTCGCCAAAAACCTGGTCAAACCGATCAAAAAAACGCTCATCTTTGACTAGACATGTGCGCGCTAAATAATAGAAATTATCGACACTATAGTCCGCAATTTTTGCTTCAAGCCCCCCTAGCAAAGTCATCCACTCGGTGATGGTGACAGGAATTTGAACCTTTCGGAGCTTGTAAAATAAGTCAGTTAGCACGGTTTCGTCTTGACATAAAAACTAGCCGCTCAAACAAGTGCACGTCTTGTTCGTTTTTAAGAAGAGCCCCATATAGTTTAGGAATCGCTTTACCTGTGTCCGTATCTCTCAGGGTTTCGGCAGGGATGTCATCCGCTACTAGCAGCTTAATCCAGTCTAGTAGTTCAGAAGTGGAAGGTCTTTTCTTCAGTCCGGGTAGATCTCGCAGCTCGAAAAAACAGCTTAATGCTTCTGCCAGCAAACGTTTTTTTACGTCAGGATAGTGAACCTTGACAATTGACTCCATTGTGGTCGGATCGGGGAAAGCGATATAGTGAAAGAAGCACCTTCGCAGGAATGCGTCCGGGAGCTCTTTTTCATTATTACTTGTGATTATAATAATAGGCCTGTTACGCGCTTTAACTGTCTGTTTGGTCTCATATACAAAAAATTCCATCCTATCGAGTTCTTGCAGCAAATCATTTGGAAATTCGATATCTGCTTTATCTATTTCATCTATAAGTAGAACGGCTTGTTCTTCAGCTTCAAACGCTTCCCAAAGTTTGCCTTTTATAATGTAGTTAGAGATGTCGTGTACTGCCTCTTCCCCTAGCTGTGAATCTCTCAGCCGCGCTACGGCATCATACTCATACAGACCTTGCGCTGCTTTTGTCGTCGATTTGATGTGCCATTGAATTAGGTTTTTTCCGAGAGACGAGGCAACCTCTTCCGCTAATATCGTTTTCCCCGTTCCAGGTTCACCTTTTATGAGCAGAGGTCTCTCAAGCGCGATTGCAGCGTTCACGGCCAGCATCAGGTCTTCGGTTACAATATAGTTATCAGTCCCGTCAAAGCGTTTTTTTGTCATAATTTACTACTTTATATTTTGTATGGTTAACAGTCAGTTATAAATAGTTTAAAGGATGTCGATACGTTTCCCAAACATTAGCATTTTCTATCTACTCTATGTCCCGTCGGCTTGGAGGTGCAGGAGATATTCATTCGACGATTAAGCATTTAAGTCGGGGATCAACTGGCTTTTTAAGCGTTCAATTTGATCCTTTAGTCTTAATTTTCTTACCTTCATTCGTTTGATAAGTAGTTGGTCTCTTTGCTTAGCTGATTCAACGGTTTCGATAGTGAGATCTAGATCTCGATGCTCAATTTCTAAATTATAAAGAGCCTCTCGCAACCTGTTAGCCCGACCATTATTCATTTTTTTGCACCCAGAAAGCTGTCCTAGTCGCGAAAATTCTTGAACTGTAGCGGATATTTTTGCTTACTTTCTTTTACAGCACTAATTGTGTCTTGTAACACATTCCGACTTTTCCCAGTTATCCTCAGTTGGTCATCTTGCATCCGCGCCTGTACATTAAGTTTGGATTTTTTGATCATTTTGATGAGTTCGCGTCCTAAGTCCTTGTCAATACCATCTCTTGCCAATATATGCTGCCTAGTCTCGCTTAGGTTGGATGTTAACAATTTCAACTCTAGGCAGTTTACATCAATTCCACGCTTTACTAACTTAGACTGCAATATTTCCATCATTTGCCGTGTCTGGAACTCAGCTTCTGCAATCAATACAATTTCACTATCGTTGCATTCAACCTTCACTTTCTTTCCCTTAAAGTCAAAGCGTGTAGCTAGTTCTCGATTTGTTTGATCTACAGCATTTTTTAGTTCTTGTTTGTCAAAAGATGACACGATATCGAAACTTGACATGGGCACTAACCTCGCAATTGCGCTTTCTACTTATTATCTGTTAACTGTTAGAAACAATCATCTAGTTGGCTTAGATATGATATTTTTATTTCTCAGATGCTTTAATAAAGCAATAAATTGTTGACCTTTTGAAGGTGTTAACATTGTCTGTCTAGACTGTATTTCCAGTTTTAAATTATTGTGTACTCCGATTAACGTAAAGTTTAAGGTAAATTAAGTGAGATTGAGTGAAAAAAATTTATTTACATGTATTAACGATCGTTTGGTCAAAAGCCTTGGTGTACGATTAGGAGAGTATGTTCATGAGCCGTCAGGGGCTAGACACTATCATTTAGACTGTGATGACACTAATAACGCTTTTATGGTTGCTTTTATGACGCTCCCATCGGATTCGACTGGTGTGGCACATATTTTAGAGCATACCGCGTTATGTGGCAGCAGTAACTACCCAGTGCGTGACCCCTTTTTTATGATGCTGCGGCGATCTCTTAATACTTACATGAATGCTTTTACTGGTAGCGATACTACTGCCTACCCCTTTGCTACGCAGAACAGAAAAGACTTCGACAATTTATTGCAAGTCTACTTAGATGCTACTTTTTTCCCACTCCTCCACACATTAGACTTTGCTCAAGAAGGTTGTCGCATTGAATTTGAGAACGACGATGTAGAAAAGCCACTTATTTATCAAGGAGTTGTCTACAATGAAATGAAAGGCGCGATGAGTCCGCCCTCGGCAAACCTATGGCAGCACGTTTATGCCGCTCTTTTCCCGGACACCCCATATCGACACAACAGTGGAGGGCACCCCTCACAGATCCCTAATTTATCTCATGAAGAGTTGAAGGCATTTCATACAAAGTATTATTGTCCCTCGAACGCGGTTTTTATGACCTATGGAAGCTTTCCAGCAAGTGAGCACCAAACTCGCTTTCAGGAATTAGTGCTTGATCACTGCGGCAAGGGCACAAAAATCGTGAAGAACCTTGAACAGCCCCGCTTTTCGAGTAAATCTTCTGTGGTGACGTCTTATAACGTCGATCGCAAAGATGCTCGAATGACCCATGTAGTGTGGGCATGGGTGTTGGGAAAGACTACGGATCCTGACCAGCTAATAGAAGCTCATTTAATTTCGTCAATTTTGTTAGAGCATAGTGGCTCACCCTTACGTCACTTTTTAGAAACTACGACCCTGGCCAACTCGCCATCAGAGCTTTGTGGGATAGATGATTCTGCTAAGCAGCTGGTTTTCTTTTGCGGAGTTGAAGGCAGTGAGGCAGATAATGTCGATGGAATAGAGGGGGAGATCGATCGAGTACTCAACATTGTAGCGGCTGATAGCATCTCAGCTGAGGAAATAAATGGGATTATCGATCGTTTGGAGCTGACGCAAAGGGATATCGGAGGAGGATCATATCCTTTTGGCTTACAGCTCATGAGCCGCGTGCTTCCTGCAGCGATACATGATGGTAGCGTTTGGGGTCTATTGAATCTGGAGCCTGCGATTGATAAATTAAGAAAATCGGTTAAGAAGCCAGATTACATAAGAGGTTTGTTTGAAAGACTTCTTATTAGTAACCGCCATCACGCTAGAATTATCATGCTTCCGGAAGAAAATAAGTCTACTGGTGAGGCGAGAGTCGAAAGTGACCAGTTGTTAGTACTCCGGGACAAGCTCTCTGCCTCAGAGGAAAGTATTATAGTAAAAAACACCTTTGCTTTAAAACAGAGGCAGGCGGCGGAAGATGACCCAGATATTTTGCCGCAAGTGACCCTTGCAGATGTGCCGTCGGAAATGAAGATTGTAAGCCCTTCTATCGTAAGGGCTTTTCGGGGCGACGAAAATTGCATCATCAATGAGTACGAAGTTGCCTCAAATGGTATCTTCCGTGCAAAAATCGCTTACCAAATTCCTTTTTTGACTCCCCTGGAACTTTCTTACTTCCCTCTCTGGTGTGAGTATTTGACTGAATTTGGAAGTTTTTCTGAAGGGTACGCTTCGATACAAGCGCGAAGAGCAATGGTCGGAGATTTTTCGGTATATGGAATGGTTCGGCCGGATCCGTCGGACAGTAACAAACATCATGCTTGGCTTATTCTGAGCGCTAAAGGCCTTGCCCGCAAGCGACACGAACTCCTAAATGTTCTAGCGCGCATCCTCCCAGACGTGCGATTTGATGAATCATCAAGATTGAAAGATCTTTTGATGCAGTCTAAAGCTGAGCTAGAACAATCGATCACTGATAAAGGGCACCACATGGCCATTTTAGCGGCTGGCGCTTCGTTGTCATCAATGGGTGCACTTGCTGAGTTATGGGATGGAGCCACGTCTGTGAAGCTTCTGCAGGCTTTATCTAAAGCTGAAATCGGAGGGGCTGAGGCGGTTTTAATTTTTCAAACTTTCGAGTCTATTCGAAAGAAAGTAGTCGGAACCTCTTTTCGTACTGCCTTTATTGGAGAGGGTTCCGTGCTTTTAGATGTCGATTGTGATGTCTTCCTAGCAGACACTGAAAAATCAGTGGAAAGCCTGCAGTTGGGAAAGCGGGATTTGTCAAAAATACAGACGAGAGATGAAAATGCTTGGGTGATTAATTCTCAAGTGAATTTTTGTGCGAAGGTTTTCCAGACTGAACATGGAAGCGAAGAGGACGCGCCGTCACTTTCTGTACTAGCAAGATATATGCAAGATGGTTTCCTACACCAACACATTCGTGAGCAAGGAGGGGCATACGGCGGTGGTGCGGGTTATGATCCCGATAGTCGTTCGTTTCGTTTTTATTCGTATCGTGACCCGCGTTTAATGGAGACTTTTAATGATTTCGCCAGATGCGTGGAGTGGTTTTTGGGCGATCGTAGCCAGAGTCGTCTGGAGGAGTCAATTCTGGGCACTATTCGGGCTCTAGATCAGCCGTCTTCCCCTTCCGGAGAGGCTGAGCACGCCTTTTTAGATGAGTTGTTTGGTCGCAGCTACGAGTTTAAAAAAGGCTATAGGGATAGTGTTCTTGCGGTAACACACGATAGTCTGAGACGAGTTTGTGAGAAATATCTTTTAAGCGATGGGGGTGGCTTAGGTGTTTTCTGTAGGTCTGGGAATGAGCAAGCGCTCCAGACTCAAGGCATGCAGGTTGGAGAGCTTTTGTAGTGCACAAAGCAATTATATGAGTGAGCGCTTACTTTTGAAAATTCCATTAAATAGTATAATTTTAGTGGCTGAAAAATACTCGTTATTGCCTCTGAAAGTAGAAAGAATTTCTCATGGGCTAGTTAATGAAACTTTTAAACTCGAGACGGCCTCGGGTGAAAAGTATGTTCTACAGAGACTGAATCCGGTCTTTAATGCGATGACCAACGAGACGGCGTATTCGGTGACAGTCTTTCTGCGAGAAAGGGGGTTTTTGGCTCCCAGCTTGGTGCTGACCGCCGACAAACAAATTTCGGTTAGCTTCGGGCAGCGGATTTGGCGGCTTTTTACTTACGTTGAAGGGGTGGTATTCCAAAAAATTAGCAGTCCTGAAGTTGCCTTGTCAGCCGGTAAAATTCTGGCTAAATTTCACTCTCTGATGCATGACTTCGAAGCGCTTCCTCCCTCTGATAAAGTACAAGCTCATGATTTTGAAAGATATTTAGATCATCTTAGATTTATTTTCTCTGTGTACGAGAAGCATCGCCTTTTTGCAAGGGTGGAGCCTCTTTATCGCAGATTGGACAATCTGGTCCGAGCCTTAGCTCCTCTAGATTTAGGACCCACTTGGATAGTGCATGGAGATCCTAAAATATCCAATATTATGTTTTCGGAGACAAGCCTTGACGCTATCTGCATGTTAGATTTTGACACCATAGCGCGTATGCCAGTTTTACTTGAACTTGGGGACGCAATGAGATCTTGGTGTAACCCTCTCGGCGAAGATTCACCGAACGCCTATTTTGATAAAGAGCTTTTTCAGGCGGCTTTGGATGGTTACCAAGGCTCGCTCGGTGATAGGTATAATTTGCTTTCATCTCAGCAAATACTACTTGCCACTGTCCAAATTTTCCTTGAGCTAGCATCTCGATTCTTGTCCGATGCAATGGAGGAATGTTATTTCGGTTGGGATGCTCTGGTATATGGCAGTCGGGGTGAGCACAACTTGGTGCGAGCAGAGTCTCAGATTTCTGCCGCTGAGAGCATGATGTCGCTAGTGGAATAAGGCTACTATTTGTAATTTAAGTTAGAATAACACCCTTCTCAACTTCTCAAGGCTAGGTCTCCAACTGTTTTTCATGCTATGCTGACTCTTCAATTTGCTTATGCAGAGCTCTTGGCTTGCATGGTCATGATTTCGTCAGATGATGTGTTGGTCGTTTTGTTCCTCGTTTTTTTCAGAGGTTAAATTGGGCGTCAGGCTCACGATATTTTATTTTCTTTTGGAGAAAAATGATGGTTGCTGGAGCGAAAACTAAGGGATCCAACGAAGCCGCGACTGAAGTTTCAGCGAAATTGTCGATATACCATGTTACCCGGCTAGAAAAAACCAAATTAGACAATGCTGGACCTATCGGGTATCGCTATACGATCGAGGGCGGCTATGCACCTATCGCTGGCTTTCGTACCGGTTCGAAGGAAGATGTGGGTGCTCATGCGACTGCTCTGGCTAAGGAGATGAATGAGCGACGAGGCTTGAAAGGTACGAAGCATATCGTTATTGGGAAGCCTCGTAAATCAGCCTAAAATCGATGTGAGATTTTGCCTCGACGCTTCAGCGTATACGTCTCAGGCACAGGTTCTTGGGATCTGAGGTTTTGTTCGATGCTCCCTATGAAAATTGAATTCAGTGTCGATACGGTAGCTGGGTGCCTGAACTCTAAAAAGTTAATGGTACCGGGAGGGGGAATCGAACCCCCACATCCTTTCGGATACCAGATTTTGAATCTGGCGCGTCTACCAGTTCCGCCATCCCGGCACGGACTAGGTGGCGAAGCAGTATAGTGAAACAACTGGGATAGGTCGACATAGTATTTAAAAAAATTGATAGGATGTCGCTTTGGAATTGAAACAATTTAGTTATTTCTTGCCCACAAACCTTGTTGCACAAACCCCTTTAGCCCATCGACGAGACGCGCGACTATTAGTGTTCGATAAAGTGACTACTGAGTTTCAAGACCGGAGAGTGGGAGATCTGTTGGGTTTATTCCGTCCGGGCGACTTGTTAGTTTTAAATGACACTAAAGTTATCCCTGCTAGGCTACGAGGTCAGAAAGATACAGGAGGTCGCGTGGAAATTCTGGTTGAGCGTATAGTTTCCGATTTTCATGCTCTCGCTCATGTGAAAGCTAATAAAGCTCTTAAAGCCGGCTCGGTACTTACTCTTGATGGCAACTGTCGAGTTAAGGTTCTAGGACGAGAAGGTAGTTTGTTCACTTTAGAATCCTCCCCCGAGTTAACGTTTAATGACCTCTTGTCGCATTGGGGCGAGTTGCCGTTACCTCCTTACATAACTCGGAGTCCCAATGCACTTGATGAAAGTCGATATCAAACAGTGTTTGCTAAGCATCCAGGAGCAGTAGCTGCTCCGACAGCCGGTCTCCATGTGGATGAGAGGCTACTGCTCGACTTGAAAGAGTTAGGGGTTGAGATCGAATACGTGACCTTGCATGTTGGCGCAGGAACTTTCCAGCCGATCAAATCTTCTAATATTGATGAGCATTTGATGCATTCTGAGTACGTCGATGTGTCACCCTCTGCTTGCTTGTCGGTCCGAGAGGCTCGCAATCGAGGAGGCAGGGTTATCGCTGCGGGAACAACTGTGGTGCGTGCGTTGGAGGCGGCTGCTTTAGGGAGAGGTTCTCCTCGGGCATTTCAGGGCGAGACTAACATTTTTATACGAGATGGTTTTGAGTTCTGTGTGGTCGATGTCTTGTTAACAAATTTTCATTTACCACGCTCTACATTACTGATACTAGTAAGCACTTTTGCTGGGTATGATCACATTTTTAAAGCTTATCGACATGCCATCGAAAAGGAATACCGTTTCTTTAGCTATGGAGATGCGATGTGGTTGGAAAGGGAAAATTTGTGAGTGAGTATATGAACAATTTCTACGAAATAGCCATTGAGGAACAACGGTGAGCTTGTCGTTTGAGGTTGAAGCTAAAGATGGATGGGCGCGTGCGGGCCGATTAGAGTTGCGTCATGGAGTCATAGAGACGCCTGTTTTTATGCCGGTTGGTACTTATGGCGCTGTGAAATCGATGACTCCGGAAGAGCTTTCGGATCTGGGTGCCCAAATAGTGCTTGGCAATACATTTCACTTAATGCTTAGGCCAGGCGATGATGTTATCCGGTCTCATGCTGGCCTTCATGACTTTATGAATTGGCGAAAGCCCATTTTGACAGATTCTGGAGGGTTTCAGGTGTTCAGCCTAGATTCTTTGCGTAAAATCACGGAAGAGGGAGTAATTTTTCGATCTCCTATAAATGGAGGTTCTGTGTTTTTGTCGCCTGAGATTTCTATGCAGATGCAGAAGGTTCTAAACTCAGACATCGTGATGATTTTTGATGAATGCACTCCATATCCAGCGTCCTATACTAGGGTTGAAGAGTCTATGGAGATGTCGCTGAGGTGGGCAGCTAGAAGCAAAGCCGCTCACGAGGGGAATCTTAATTCCCTATTCGGTATTGTGCAAGGCGGTATGTATGACGAGCTTAGAGCGCGTTCCGTTGGCGGTTTGCTTGAGCTGGAATTTGATGGTTATGCCATCGGCGGCTTGTCCGTTGGCGAGCCGAAAAATGAGATGCAGCGCGTTATGGAGCATACAGTTAGGCTATTACCGTCGACTAGTCCCCGCTATGTTATGGGGGTTGGGACGCCAGAAGACTTGCTTGCAGGGATTAGACTGGGAGTTGATATGTTTGATTGCGTGTTACCAACCAGAAATGCTCGCAATGGTCATCTTTTTACGTCATCTGGTGTAGTTCGCATCCGCAATGCTCAATACAAGTTAGCAGGTGGACCACTTGATGAGAAATGCGAGTGTTATACCTGCAGTAACTACTCTTTGGACTACCTCCATCATCTAAGTCGTACAAACGAAATTTTGGGTGCACGCCTAAACACTATACATAACTTGTTTTTCTATCTGAAATTAATGCGGGATGCTAGGACGGCTATTAAGCTAGGTAGGTTCTCGACGTTTCGGGAGAATTGTTTAGATGAGTATAGACATTCAAAAGCCTAACATGTTATTGGCCAACTATGGCATACTCGCTTCTCGTAATTGAGAGGTGTTTTTGTGAATTACTTTGTACAAGATGCGTTCGCGCAAAGTGCGTCCGCCAGCCAAGAGTCAAGCTTGGCTACTTTTCTCCCGTTGATTATACTTTTTGTAGTCTTTTATTTCTTTTTGATACGTCCTCAGATGAAGAAAACGAAAGAGCATGCCAAAATGGTAAATAGCTTAGCGATTGGCGATGAGATTGTTTCCGTCGGGGGATTACTCGGAAAAATCACTGCTCTGGGAAATAACTTTGTACAGGTTGAAGTCGCAGCGAGTGTAAGCGTTAAAATACAAAAGACGGCGGTCGCACAGGTAATGCCTGCCGGAACTGATAAGGCTTTATGAGGCTCAAAATTCTTTTACTAATTTGATTGGATTGTCATTGATTTTGAACGAATGCCTTAAATGAACCAATATTCCAAGTTGCGCTATATCACCATTCTCACAGCATTTATGCTTAGCTGTTTATACGCGTTACCGAATTTTTATGGACATGATTCCGCGTTACAGATTTCATCTTTAAGAGGAAACTCCTTAAGCGATGAAGTTGTAGTGAAGGTTAATGATATCTTGGTTAATAACAAGATTCCTTTTAAGTCGATGGGATTGAATGCCGGTAAGATCTTGGTTCAGTTTTCCGATTCTGACACGCGTGATATGGCACGTAAGTTGATGAATTCGTCGGCAGGTTTCGAGAATTATGTGATGGCCCTCAGCTTAGCGAATGCTAGCCCTGGCTGGTTGCAGTCTATCGGTGGAAAGCCGATGTCGATGGGATTAGATCTTAGAGGCGGTGTCCATTTTTTAATGGAAGTAGATACTAGGGCTGTTGCTAAGCAATCAGAAAATCGATTTATATCTGAGGTTAAAAATGCATTTAGAAAGGATAAAATACGATATCGCTCTATTATTCGCGCGGAGCCTGGGATTCAGATAACTTTTATTGATGCTGATATGAAAGACCGTGGTCAGGTTTTGCTAAGTAATGAATTCGAGGATCTGGAATCACGTGAAACTGCTGAGTCTAACGTGGTCGAATTAACTGTTAGCGCTAATACTTTAGCGGACATTCAAAAAACTGCCTTGCAGCAAAATTTACAAACGCTCAGAAATCGAGTGAACGAATTTGGCGTGTCTGAGCCCGTTATTCAACAGCAAGGCACTAATCGTATCGTAGTGCAGCTGCCGGGCGTAGAAGATACTGCTGAAGCTAAAAGAATTCTTGGTGCTACCGCAACGTTAGAATTTCGCATGGTAGACTTGACTGGTGATGTTCAGGCGGCGGTTGCTGGGAAAGTACCTATTAGATCAAAGCTTTATTCAGAGCGTAATGGGAATAAAATTCTTCTAGACAAAGCTGTCATATTGACTGGAGAGTACATTATCGACGCTTCTTCAGGGCTTGAGGCGCAAACAGGAAGCCCCGCAGTTTTTATAACACTTAATGGGAAAGGTGCCCGCATTTTTAGCCGAGTTACAGGCCAGAACATAGGGGAACCGATGGCGGTAGTCTATATCGAACAACGTAAAGGGCGCGCTGTTGAAGAGGTCATTAGTGTTGCTACGATTCAGGGGCAGCTGGGCAAGCGATTTCAAATTTCCGGTCTAGACAGTACTCAAGAAGCACGCACACTAGCGCTTCTTTTGCGTGCTGGTGCTTTGGCTGCGCCAATCGAAATAATAGAAGAACGGACGGTGGGCCCAACTCTTGGTCAGGACAACATTGACCGTGGGTTTCAGTCTATGCTTTTGGGACTTTCCCTGGTCCTAGTCTTTATGGCCGTTTACTACAGAGGGTTTGGGTTAGTTGCCAATGTTGCGTTGACGTTTAATGTTGTTTTGATTGTCGCCTTGTTATCCGTTCTGCAGGCAACGCTTACCTTGCCTGGCATTGCTGGTATAGTTTTAACTGTCGGTATGGCAGTGGACGCTAACGTTTTGATTTTTCAGAGAATTAGAGAGGAAATAGCCAATGGAAACTCTCCGCACGCGAGTATAAGTGCTGGCTATGATAAAGCATTTTCTACTATCGCAGATGCGAGCATTACCACATTAATTGCCGCTATAGTTTTATTTAGCTTTGGTACAGGGCCAATCAAGGGCTTTGCCGTGACGCTGTCTATCGGTATTCTCACTTCAATGTTTACCGCGATCGTTTGCTCTCGGGCGATTGTTAATTTGACCTTTGGGAAGCGCAGGCTTCAAAAAGTTTCCGTTTAGAGGGAGGATTATGAATTTACTTGCTAATACCAAAATAGACTTTCTATCCAAAGCGAATGCGGCCCTCTATTTTACCTTGGGTTTAGTTGCCCTATGCACCTTTTCTTTTTTCAATAAAGGCTTGAACCTAGGTATAGATTTCACTGGCGGCACCTTGGTCGAGCTTGGGTTTGAACAGCCTGCAGATCTTAAATTCGTACGGGATCGGTTAGAAAAATCGGGTTATGCGGGTGCAAGTGCGCAAATTTTTGGATCGCCGAGAGAGGTTTTGATCCGGCTGCCTACTCAGCTAGAAGCTAACTCTTCGGATGTAAGCGCGCGTATTTTAGCTGCCCTGCCAAATACTGATATGAGAAGAGTGGAATTTGTAGGCCCCCAAGTCGGTAGCGAGCTTACCGAAGACGGCTTTTTGGCCCTTCTCTATGCGTTTGGCGGAATACTGCTTTATGTAATGCTTAGGTTTACATTTAAGTTTGCCATAGGGGCTGTGGTGGCAATCATCCATGATGTTATTGTTACCGTTGGTATGTTCTCTTTGATTGGGCTTGAATTTGACCTTACTGTTTTAGCGGCAGTTTTAGCCGTTATTGGATACTCTCTGAATGATACCATTGTTGTTTACGATAGAATAAGAGAGAACTTTAGATCTTATAGGAACAAGAGTTCGCGAGATATAATCAATTTGTCCATTAATCAGACATTGTCTCGAACTTTAGTTACCTCAGGCACAACTTTGTTTGTTGTTTTCGCGCTGTTTTCCCTCGGTGGAGAGCTTATTCATGGATTTGCCACTGCGCTTATGGTTGGAATAGTGATTGGCACATACTCTTCTATCTTTGTAGCTAGTACCTCGCTGGTTTTCTTAGGTGTCAACAGCGTCGATCTTATGCCTATTGTGAAAGATGGCGAAGATTTAGACAATCGCCCATGATGTAGGCTTCAAGCGCAGGCATGGAACTACTTATAGATCGACAAATAACCGGTGCTGAAAAAATATTCCCTTATTTAGGCTCTGTTAGGCTTTTTGACGGCAGAGATATTAACTCAACCGACCTTGGGCAAGCGGAAGCTCTCATTGTAAGATCTGTCACAAAAGTTAACTCAGACTTGTTGTCATCCAGCCTTGTAAGAGTTGTGGGTAGCGCGACCTCAGGAACTGATCACGTTGACTTATCATTCTTAAAAAAACGTGGAATTCAGTTTTTTGACGCTCAAGGTTGTAACTCGCGGGCTGTCGCGGAATATGTTGCCTGCTGTCTTTTTGACTATTGCCATGTGACTGGCATGGGATTGGATGACCTTACCGTTGGAATAATCGGATTTGGACATGTTGGGCGAGCTCTCGGTGGGATGTTAGACGACCTGTCGGTAAAATTTGTTGTCTACGATCCGATAAGCGAGGCTATTGATAAGGAGCAGCGTGTGGCTTCTCTTGGCGAGATTTTTGACTGCAATGTTGTCACGCTGCATGTTCCCCTAACATTTGAAGGCAAATTCCCAACTGCCGGAATGGTGAATAGGAAGTACTTAGGGAGACTTAAGCCGAAGCAGTTAATTATTAATTCTGCCCGGGGTGGGGTGCTCGATGAACGAGCTTTAGTGAGTCGGATTCAACGTACAAAAAATTTATATGCAGTTATTGATTGTTGGGAAAATGAGCCTGAGATTAATTCTGAGCTATCGGCGTCGGTATGGAGAGGGACGCCGCATATTGCTGGGCACACGCTTGAGGCCAGACACCGAGCCGCAGAGATACTATATGACCGCATCAGTGAGTGGTTGAAACTTAGTGTACCTGCCTTCCCTTCCATTAGGAGCAGCTACTCAAGTAAAGAAATTATGTTTGATGGAGGCCGCGCTATCCGTGATGTCCTCATAAATATTTGCCCGTTAGATTTACACACAAAAAAAATCAAGGTTCTGTCTCAAATGACAGTAAGCGACAGGAAGACGCATTTTGATGATATACGGCAAAAATATGGCCTGAGGAGTGAATTCTCTGCTTATAGCGTTGGGTCTTCTAAATTAGATAATGCTACTATTAGCATATTAGACACCCTAGGTTTCAAATAGACCTCATTTCTTTTCTGGAGATCTTCGGCACCATGACTACCGACGCTATTGGGACGCCTCTATCTGGTAATGGCACTCGCTTATTGCTTCTTGGATCTGGCGAGCTGGGTCGAGAGGTGGCTTTGGAAGCGATTCGCTTAGGACTTGAAGTAATTGCTATAGATAGGTACGCGAACGCACCCGCTATGCAGGTCGCTCAGCGATCTCACGTTATAGATATGTTAGACAGTGCCAAACTCCGTGAGCTAATAACCGCTGAGAATCCCGATTTTGTTGTGCCGGAAGTTGAGGCTATCGCAACAGAAGTGCTGGTTGATTTAGAAAGACAAGGCTTACGAGTTGTGCCTAGAGCAACTGCCACTCGTTTGACTATGGATAGAGAGGGGATCCGTACGATGGCAGCGGAACAATTGAAGCTCCCTACGTCTAAATATATATTTGCAGGAACAGAGCAGGAATGTATTAGTGCGATAGAAGAGATAGGTATGCCGTGTTTCGTGAAACCTGTGATGAGCTCGTCGGGTAAAGGGCAAATAATGGTGCAGAGCGAAAAAGATAAGTCTTTAGCATGGCACATTGCCGTGAGTGGCGGACGAGGGAAGCAAGCTAAAGTTATTGTTGAAGGGATGATTGGCTTTGATTATGAGATTACCTTATTGACAATTAGGCATGCTGGCGGAATTGAATTTTGCGCACCGATTGGGCATATGCAAGTAGAAGGCGATTATAGAGAGTCATGGCAACCTCAGGCCATGAGCCGGCTAGCTCTCGCTAAATCTAAGGAGATAGCAACTGCCGTGGTTGGTGCATTGGGGGGATGGGGAGTATTTGGTGTGGAGCTTTTTGTTTTAGGGGATGAGGTGTGGTTTAGTGAAGTGTCACCTAGACCACATGATACCGGTATGGTCACTATGATATCCCAAGATCTGTCTCAGTTTGCTCTCCACGTGAGAGCCCTTCTTGGTGTGGAAATAGCTTCTATCACTCTACGAGGCCCGTCCGCTAGCTGTGCGATTTTAGGACGCGGTACAGGCTCCACTATTGGTTATACTGGCCTTACTGACGCATTATCCGATGAGCAGGTCGATATTCGCTTATTCGGCAAGCCAGAGGTGGTACAAGAGCGCCGACTAGGTGTGGCTTTAGCGCGATCCGATAGCGTCGAGGCGGCGAGACAAAAAGCTAGGGACAGCGCTGCAAAAATTATTATTTCGATACGTTAATTATTTTTTTTTTACCTTTATGGTAATATTCTATTTGTGGGGGTTGGCCCCCTGCTGATTAATAATTGAATCCTTATTGACTCGGCTTACGTTAGGAGTGTCTTTTTGGAAAGGCTCATTAGTTGTTTTGTTGTTGGTTCCGCCAAAGCGAATCCGAATCTAGAGAAATGTAAGAAATGAATAAAATACTTGGTTTTATTTTTAGCTTGATTGTTGTTTTAACCAACCCTGTTGTCCATGCTGAGCAGACTGCCGCTGAGCTTGTAAAAAGTACCACTGCACTCGTTATTGATAGAATCCAGAGAGATAAAAATATTCTAGAAGCGGACTCGAAAGAGATGTTGAACTTGGTCTCTGAGTATGTATTCCCCGTGTTCGATTTTAATATTATTTCCAGATGGGTTTTAGGCAAGTCATGGGTTTCGGCTGATGACGAGAGCAGAGAGGTGTTTGTCGATCAGTTTCGCAAGTTGCTTGTGCGGACTTATGCTACAGCCCTGCTGCAATTTTCTGATCAAACTATAGAGTATCCAGAAGTGGCACAGAAAGTGGGGAGTAGGGCTGTAGTTGTTAGGCAAGACATTTCAACATCAAACACGAAAATCTCTATTATTTATAAACTGTATAAGAAGGCTGGAGCCTGGAGAGTCTTTGATGTATCTATAGATGGCGTGAGTTTAGTGAAAACTTATCGTGCTTCTTTTGGATCTATGATCACAGATCAAGGATTAGAAGGGTTGATAGTGATGTTGCAAGAAAAGAACTCTGGGTTTTCGCAGTAGGAACTGTTTAGCCCGTGAGCTTGATCAAGGGATTTTGAAAAATGACACCCGAAGAAATTAAAGTGTTGATCGAAGCAGGAATTCAAGCCTGTGAAGCATTTGTTGATGGAGATGGATCCCATTTTGTCGCTCACGTCGTTAGCGACGAGTTCGCAGGTATGACAATTATTAAGCAACATAAGATGGTTTATGCATCACTCGGTGACCGGATGGAATCCGCAATTCACGCGTTATCGATTCAAACTTATACCGCTGAGTCTTGGAAGAAAGCTAAAAGATTTCAAGTTCTCTCTTGAGCTGAAAATGGAGAAGCTCATCATAAAAGGGGGGAACCCTTTAGTCGGTGAAATCCGCGTATCTGGCGCTAAGAATGCTGCGTTGCCTATCTTGGCATCGAGTCTCTTGGCAGATGAGCCATTAAAAATAGGGAACTTGCCTCACTTGCAAGATATAACCACTACCATGGAGCTTTTGGGGGGGATGGGTTTGACCCTGACCGTTGGCGATAGGCTTCAAGTTGAAATAGATAGCGGGACGATATCGAATTTTTTTGCGCCGTATGAGTTAGTTAAAACTATGCGTGCATCGATTTTGGTTCTAGGACCATTACTCGCGAGGTTTGGACAGGCAGAGGTGTCTCTACCAGGGGGTTGTGCTATAGGTTCGCGCCCAGTTGACCTGCATTTACAAGGTTTGGCGGCAATGGGCGCTGAAATAGAAGTAGCGGGAGGCTATATAAGAGCGAAAACTGATGGTTTAAAAGGTGCGGACATCGTTTTAGAGAAGGTAACTGTTACTGGAACTGAGAATCTTTTGATGGCGGCAACTCTAGCTGATGGCGTTACTACGCTCAGGAATGCTGCCCGAGAGCCGGAAGTGGTAGACCTTGTTTGTTGCCTGCAGAAAATGGGGGCCAATATTACCGGTGCGGGGACTGATATTATTACTATTGAAGGCGTAAAGTCTCTACTAGGTACGACATATAATATTTTGCCTGATAGAATCGAAACAGGGACGTATTTGGTTGCCGCGGCAATGACAGGCGGGCATGTAAAGCTTAAAGACACTCGCCCAGAACTTTTAGAGGTCGTTATTTCGAAATTAACTGAGGCGGGTGCGACTGTGACTTCCGGCCTGGATTGGGTTGAACTAGAAATGAAAGGGAAATCTCTAAAGTCGGTCGATATTAGTACTGCTCCGTACCCCGGCTTTCCAACTGACATGCAAGCTCAATTTACTGCTTTAAATGCGGTTGCTGAAGGAGTTGGGGTAGTTGTCGAGTCGGTATTCGAAAACAGATTTATGCATGTGCAAGAGTTGATGCGCATGGGTGCTAATATAAGGTTAGAGGGTAATACGGCTATTGTAACAGGCGTTAAAAATTTGACAGGCGCGCCCTTAATGGCAACTGATCTCAGAGCGTCTGCTAGCCTCGTTCTTGCTGGGCTTGTGTCTACTGGGGAAACTGTAGTAGATAGGATTTATCACATTGATCGAGGCTATGAGACAATTGAAGAAAAACTTATGAATCTCGGTGCAAAGATAAAAAGGATCCCGCGCTAAATCAATCTTTCCAGACTAATAGACTGTGGAGATTCTTGGTACTATGTCATTAACTGGATTACATATGAATGATAAATTGATACCAGAACCGGGTGGGTTAATTTTAGCGGTTTCTAAAGGTCGAATTTTGGAGCAAGCTCTCCCTTTGCTTGAGCGGATCGGTATTTGCCCCAAAGAAGATTTGGGTAAATCCAGGAAATTGGTCATAGAAACTACTAGGCCAGGTTTGCACCTCGTCGTCATTAGACCAACCGATGTGCCTACTTTTGTTGAATACGGGGCGGCAGATTTAGGGATTGCTGGAAAAGACGTTTTGATGGAGCATGATAGCAGTGACTATTATGAGTCGTTAGATCTGCAGATTGCGAAATGTCGATTGATGGTTGCAGGTTTGCCAGATGTTAAAGTATCCAATAATAGGATAAGAGTCGCTACGAAGTATGCGAAAATCGCTCGTGATTATTATGCCAAACGTGGGATTCAGGCGGAGATTATAAAGCTATATGGTTCTATGGAGCTCGCTCCTTTAGTAGGATTGTCGGAAAGAATTGTCGATCTTGTGGATACTGGAAATACATTGAAGGCTAATGGGCTGGTGGCGATGGAGGATATCTGCGAGATTAGTTCTCGCCTTATAGTAAACAAGGCAGCTATGAAGACGAAATATGCGTTGATTAAAAAACTCATAATTACTATAGAAGATTCTTTAGGGTAGTTTGCTGTGCTTCCAAAACTTAAAATTCTGAGCACTAGTGATGAGGACTTTGATTCTAAATTTAAGCTATTACTCAAAAGAGACTCAGAAGATGAAGAGCAGGTGACATCGGTAGTACGTGAGATCGTGGAATCTGTGCAGCTTGGAGGCGACGAGTCGCTTCTGCAATATACTAATAAGCTAGATCGGCGTCTAGAACCGAGTGCTTCTAGGTTAGAAGTCTTAGATTTTGAAGAAGCGTTGTTACGTCTCGATGCATCGCTAAAAGAAAATTTAATAACTGCTGCAGGTAGAATCAAGAGCTATCACAAGAAACAAAAAATGAGTTCCTGGGAGTTCGAGGATGATATGGGGAACTCCTTGGGGCAGCGAGTCATTCCTATTGAGCGAGTAGGGGTCTACGTGCCTGGAGGGAAGGCGGCTTATCCGTCATCGGTTCTAATGAACGTGATTCCGGCTAAAGTGGCTGGGGTCTCGGAAATTATTATGGTCGTTCCTGCGCCAGACGGCTTTGTTGCGGATGTTGTTCTCGCTGCAGCGGCTATAGCGGGAGTAGATAAAGTGTTTACCATCGGTGGTGCTCAAGCTATTGCGGCGCTTGCCTTTGGAACCGAAACTATCCCTCGTGTTGACAAGATTGTTGGGCCTGGAAATATCTTTGTTGCTAAGGCTAAGGCAATGTTGTTCGGTAAAGTTGGGATCGACATGATTGCGGGACCTTCTGAGATTTTGGTAGTTTGCGATGGCTTGACTAACCCTGATTGGGTTGCTATGGATCTTTTCTCACAGGCCGAGCACGATGAGCGTTCTCAAGCCATTCTAGTATCTACTGATGTTTTATTTTTAGGCGAAGTACAAGCAAGTATTGAACGGCTCCTTCCTAACATGTCGCGTAAAAAAGTTATTGCCTCTTCCCTTTCTGAACATGGTGCTTTCATTTCTGTGGCTAATTTGGATCAGGCTATCGAGCTTGTAAATCGTATCGCACCTGAGCATTTGG
>Ga0302133_10000008_pt1 | contig 116490 bp, 124 predicted proteins | sample CB9_331_MG_FD_203121 | JGI IMG/M metagenome (GOLD analysis project Ga0302133, IMG submission 203121) | Marine microbial communities from Western Arctic Ocean, Canada - CB9_33.1 | ecosystem: Environmental > Aquatic > Marine > Oceanic | place: Canada: Western Arctic Ocean | collected 2017-09-19 | reverse complement strand
ATATTCATGTGCAGGTCTTCCAGGTCGTCACGCCACGGGAACAGGCCCTCCTCGATTTCGCGGCGAACCGCTTCGAGACCGCCCGAGATAGCGTCGGCGTCTTCCTGCGAGATGATCCCCTGGTGACCCAGCATGCGTGCGTGCGCCATCGAACCCTCGATGTCATACGGGTAGAGGCGCTTGTCGTAGCCCACGCTCACCGTATAGGTGGACGCGGCCTGGAAGTGATGGGTCGTGTACTCGGTCATGGCCCGCTTATTGTAGCGGGCTGGGCCTCAGTGGGGCCATCGCCTGCCGTAGGCTATTGGGGCGCTTACAGCGTCGCGCAGTCGAACTCCTTCAGCCGCAAAAATCGTCTTGCTCGAGCTGGCGCAGGTGGAATGTGGGCTCTTGCATGGGTAGTTACCTCCAAACGAGCTGACCGTGGAAGCGTAGTAGCGTCAGCGAGGTTTGCTCGCGCACTTCCGGAGCCTGTTGTGCATATCACGAAGCTGTGGTCTCCCAGCCGTCGTATCGCCCGTGATTGTCGCCCTCGTTGTCATGTCGACACGAGACGATGTCCGGGAGAAATCTCGCCCCCCCCCCCCGTCTAGATTGTCAGCGCGATCGCGCCGAGTACGGCCAACGTGACACCGACCACGACCTGCCGCGAGAACATCTCGTGGTCGCGGTTGATGAGGTAGGCGAATCCCAGGCCAAAGAATGCCAGCGTCTCCACGAGCGCCGAGACCACCGATACCGGTGCACGCTCGAACGCCGCGAACCGAAAGATCTGGGCGGAGATCATGGTTACCGAGACCAGCAGGAAGACGTACAGCGAGTTTATGCTGAGGCTCGCGAGCCCACGTTGGTTGCGCGGGATAGCCAGTGTGGCGAGCATGCACGCGGCCGCGGCTGCGTGCGCTACGGTCGCGCCCAGGATGCTCAGGCTGGTGCCGGCGAGGACGTAACCCAACAAGAGATTCGAGAAGGCGTATGAGACGGCAGCGATTCCTGAGAAAGAGAAACCTTCAGCAAGCTTTAGCTTCGTGCCGCTCTTCAGCTCAACCCTCATTTGAGCCGGGCGGGAGAACGCCAGTAACGGTGCGGCGATGATCAGCGCCAGTCCCAGCAGGCGTAACTCCGTGATCTCTTCATTGAGGATCGTGAACCCGAGGATCGCAGAGATGAGAGTGGAGAAGGTGCGCAGCGGCGCGGTAAGGTTGGCACCGATTGCCTGGATCGCCATGAAGTTCGAGTAGCGCCCGCCGACGAAATTCAGTAGGCCTGCGAGGCTCAGCAAGGCGTAGTTGGACGGCGCAAGTTCACCTGCGCGTTGCCCTTGGCCAGTCACAAACGCCAGTACGACAAAGACGGGGACAGCCGCAGTTAGCGAGAAGATAATCAGGTAGTAGGGCGGGGCCCACCGTACGCCGCGGCGAACGATGGCTGAGTTCAGTCCAAGCGCCGCCGCCGAAGCCAACGCGAGCAGCGCGCCGATCATCGGCGCGCGTCCTGCGGGGAACGCTCACTTGAGCCCTGGCAGTGGCTAATCGGCTTGGCCCTGGACCTCGGCCTGGGTCCGGACCGGCAGCCCGTAGATCTGGATGAAGCCCACCGACGCCGTGTGGTCGAACGAGTCTCCCTTGTCGTAGGTGGCCAGGTCGTGCCGGTAGAGCGATTCGTCGCTCTTGCGGCCGACCACTGTGCATGTGCCCTTGAATAGGCGCAATCGGACGGTGCCGCTCACGTGGATCTGCGTGCTCGCTACGTAGGCGTCCAGGTCGCGGCGGTGCGCCGTGAACCAGAGCCCGTTGTACACCATGTCCGCGTACTCGGCGGCGAGGCGGTCCTTGAACCGAGACTGCTCCCGGCTGAGGCACATGCCTTCCAGTGCTCGGTGCGCTTCGTGTAGTGCGATGGCTGCTGGAGCTTCGTATAGCTCACGCGACTTGATTCCCACGAGGCGATTCTCAACATGGTCAATCCTGCCGACGCCGTTGGCACCGGAGATCTCGTTCATCAGCTCAACCAACGCCACACCACCGAGCTCCTGGCCGTCGATGGCGACGGGGATGCCCTGGCGGAACGTGATTTCCACGTCGCGTGGCTGGTCGGGGGCGGCGGCGGCGGAGACCGTCCAGGCATAGGCCTCTTCGGGCGGGGACACCCAGGGGTCTTCCAGGTCACCAGCTTCGATGCTGCGGCCCCACAGGTTCTCGTCCACCGAGTAAGAGCTGCGTTTGTTGAGGTCCAGCGGAATGTCGCGGGCCTGTGCGTAGGCAATCTCCTCGTCACGGGTCATGTTCCATTCACGAGCGGGCGCGACGACCTGCAAGCTGGGAGCCAAAGCTGCCGCGCTCACGTCGAACCGCACTTGGTCGTTGCCCTTGCCGGTGCACCCGTGAGCGATGGCGAAGGCCTCTTCCTCCTGCGCGATGCGAACGAGGTGCTTGGTGATTAGCGGGCGGCCCAGGGCGGTCGCCAGCGGGTAGACACCTTCGTAGAGGGCGCCGGCCTTGAGGGCAGGCCAAACGTATTCGGTGACGAACTCTTCACGCACGTCAATGACATCCGCGCGCGTGGCGCCGATCTGCAGGGCTCGCTGTCGCGCCGCCTCCAGGTCGACCTTGCCACCCAGGTCCATCGTCAGTGTTGCGATGCCTGATTCATAACGTTCCTGAAGCCAACGGATGGCTACGGACGTGTCCAGCCCTCCGCTGTACGCGAGTACGATCGTGTCCGCCATAACTGTCCTTTCGGGGTGCTCTAACCGGGATGTCGAGACTAGGACGCTAGCGCTTTGGCGATTCCTCGTCCTAATTTCTCCATGGCTTCATCTACGTCGGATTCGGTGATCGTCAGCGGTGGCATGAAGCGGATGGCGTCCGGCCGAACGGGGTTGAGGAGCAGTCCTTCCTCGTTGCAAGCCGCCACGACTTTTGCAGAAATCGTATCACTGAACTGGAGGGCCAGCAAAAGTCCCATACCTCTGACATCGACCACGGTATCGGGGTTGGCGGCCTTGTACGCTTCGAGCTGGCCCTGGAAATAGGCGCCCACCTTCTTGGCGTTGCCGGGCACGTCGTTGTCCACCATGAACCGGACCGTCGCATTCGCGGCCGCAGTCGCGAGTGCGTTGCCCCCGAACGTGCTGCCGTGGTCCCCTGGTTCGAGGACATCACACGAGTTCTTGCACAAGAACGCGCCGATGGGCACGCCGTTACCCAAACCCTTGGCCAGAGTCATCACGTCGGGTTCGACGTCGAACGCCTGGTGCCCGAACAGCGTGCCAAGGCGGCCTGCACCGGTCTGCACTTCGTCGAAGATGAGCAGGATGTTGTTGGCGTCGCACCACTCGCGGAGGCCCTTCAGGTAGCCCTCCGTTGGTACGTTCACCCCACCTTCGCCCTGTAGAACCTCCACCATGATCCCGCAGGTCTGGTCCGTCGTCGCGCCTTTGATCGCGTCGAGATCGTCGTAGGGAACGTTGGTGAAACCAGGCGTCAGCGGCTTCCAAACCTCCTGGTAGTGAGGCTGGCCCGTCGCGGCGGCCATGGCCAACGTGCGGCCGTGGAACGAGTTGAGGACGGTGATGATTTCCTGGCCACCGTTCTTGTTCATGCGGCCGTACTTGCGAGCGAGCTTGACCGCTCCTTCGTTGGCCTCGGCTCCGCTGTTCGAGAAGAAGACCTTGTCCAGTGCGCTGTTCTCCACCAATGCCTCAGCAAGCTCCAGTTGCGGGGTTGTGTAGAACTGATTTGACGTCTGCAACAAAGTTGCCGCCTGGTCCTGGATTGCTTTCGTGACCACGGGGTGGGCGTGGCCGAGATTCACGACGGCCCAGCCCGCCGTGAAGTCGAGGTATTCCTTGCCGTCGACGTCCCATACGCGGGCGCCCTCGCCCCGTTCGATGACCACCGGCTGCCGGTTCACGACATGCATGTAGTACTTGGCTTCTTTTGCTTTCCAGTCAGTGGTCATGGTGTTGCCTCTTCAGCGAGATCTTCCAGAGCCCGCAGTGATTGATCGAGTCCTTCCGCGCCTCCGCGTAGCGATTCTATCGCTACGCGGAGTTCGTCGACGACGGCTAGCAGGTCTTCGGGCGCGATGCCGCCACTCACGGGCTCACCGCCCGCCGGTCGGTCCGGTCGATCGCCCGCGAGGATGCCTCGCACCGCAGCATCCAGTGTTTCCGCCATTACCACATCGTCATCAGTGGCGAGGATTACGCGTTTCAGCTCCGGGAACGCGAGTGAGTCGGCTTGCAGGTAGATCGGCTCCGCGTACAGCAGTGACTCACCGATGGGTATCACCAGCAGATTGCCTCTGATTACCCGTGACCCCGACTGGTCCCAGAGCGTGAACTGCTCAGAGATCACCGGGTCGTTGTCGATCCGGGCCTCTACCTGGGCAGGTCCGTGGAAGATGCGGTCGGTTGGGAACTCGAAGACAGTGATATCACCGTAATGGTTCCCGTCAGACCGCGCGGCCATCCAGGCGACCAGATTCGGCTTGTCCTGCGGCGTGAACGGCAGGATCAACACGAACTCCTCTTTCTCGCTGTCCGGCAGTTTCATGATCACGTAGTAAGGGTCGACGATGCGGCGGCCGTCGCGTTCGCTGAGCTCGTCGGCGGTCGGCGCGGACCCGATGAGCTCTTCGCCCAGCGCCCACTGGTCCTCCTTAAGGAAGAACTCTCGGGCATCAGTCATGTGGTACTGCAGGAACGCGTCGGCTTGGGCCTCCAGCAGCTCCTCCGGGTAGCGGATGTGTTCCCGAAGCGACGCCGGCATCTCCGAGATAGGTTTGAACAGGCTGGGGAACGTGTTCCGCCACATGCTCAAGATAGGGTCCGGGCCGTCAATCTCGACTGTGTAGAAATCCATCGTCCCATTGAACGCGTCCACCACCACCTTCACGTTGTTGCGGATGTAGTTGAGTGGCCGATCGAACACCGTACGGCTCGCCAGGCTGTCGCCGGACGACTCCACGACGCGCACGGTCCGCGAGTAGGGGAACTTGTCGGTCGTCACATACGCGTCCTGAATCCACATCAAGCGACCGTCCGCCACCACTATGTATGGGTCATCGTCGAGTTCAAGCCACGGCGCAACAGTGCTCACGCGGTTGGCGATACCACGGCGGTACATCACTCGACTCTCAGTCTTCAGATCGCGCGAGAAGATGAAGTTCAGATCCTCGAACTCCCAGCTGTGCATGATGCGCCGGAAGAAGCTGGAGAGCGCTACCCCTCCTTCACCCTCGTAGCGGTCGATGAAGATGGGCAGGCTGCCTGGGTCGTCTGCTGGCCGGTCGAACTGTGACTCCTTCGTGTTCACGATGACCTCATCATCGGTGACCTCACCACCAGCGAGGGTCGGATCGTCCAGCACGGCGCGCTCCAACGGAGTCGGGTTCCAACCGAAGCTCTCGCCGTAGAACACCCTGGGCTCGTCAACGTCGAACAGACCAACCACCGGCACGTCTTGGAGAATCAGGTTCGGCTGTCCGGCCTGCGTGAAGTCAGTCGCCGTCGCCATCACGACGCCGTAGCCGTGGGTGTAGATCAGCTTCCGGTTGACCCAGTTCTGTGCGCTATCGTCCAGACCGTGCTGGAATAGCTCGCGCGTGCCTAGCAACACCTGGCGGTACTCACCATTCACCGTGTACCGGTCCACATCCACATCCAAGAAATCGTAGTACAGCCGCAGGTGTTGAATCTGGTTGTAAACCAGGGCCAGCGGGCGCGGGTCCCACAGCCGGATGTTATTGATCGTTTCCGGGTTCGCCGCGATATCGCGGGCTAGCGTGTCGTCGCGCACTTCATAGGAAACCTCGTCGAGTCGATTGAGGTCGAATCCCATCCGCGTCCACTCGATGTTGCGCTCGATGTAAGGCCGCTCACGTTGGAATTCCGACGGCTCAACGGCGAAGCGCTGCGCAAGGAACGGCCAGGCCAGGCCAACGGTAAGGGCTGCCACCACCCACAGTACGAAGGCTGCGATGATGATGCGCACCGCCTGGCGTAGGTTGGACACACGAAGCGCCGCGATCATCAGGACAGCCGCCAGCAACGCGATGGCCGTGAGCAGGTAGAGTCCTGGGATGCGCGCGTTCACGTCCGCATACGTCGAGCCGGTGACTGCGCCCGCAGGCGAGAAGAGTGTCTCGTAGGTGTCGAGGAAGTGTCCTGCGGCGATGGTCGCCATGAGCGCAGCGCCTATGATGGCAAGGTGTTTCTTCGAGCGATCGCTCATAAGCGGGTTGATCCCGCGTGCGCTGTAAATCAACAGGGACAGGCCCACCGTCGTGGCCAGGATCACCACGGTGAGCCCCAGCAGCCACCCTTGAATCGTGTGGAGCATCGGCAGGGTGAATACGTAGAACCCGACGTCGTTGCCGAACTGGGGATCTGCGAGGCCGAATGAGGTCGAATTCCAGAACTTCAGAAAGCTTTCCCACCGGTCGGCCAATGCGGTCGCGAAGCTGAGCACGATGATGAAGCCCATCAGAGCCGCACCGATGATGATCGACCGTTTAATCCATCCGGTCACGAGCGGTGTGAACGGCAGTACCGTGGGGCCCCACGATGTCCGCCAAGCGGCGTGATAGGTGAAGTAGATGGCCGCAGTGCTTCCTGCGAAGCCGACCAGATACAACGCGAGCTGCGTGTACAGCTTCGTCGTGTATACGTCAAGGAACCCGACGTTGTTGAACCACAGCCAGTTGGTGTAGACAGAGCGCAGGAAATCCATCACGAAATAAAGCACACCAAGCGCTATCAGGACCACAGTCGCCTTGATAGTGAGCATCACCCAGCGCGGCAATCCTTCAAAGATACCTATGTCACCTGGTAGGCCGTTGCCGCCGTTGTTATCGCCTGCTTGCATCGCCAAGGTGGACCTCCTGCGTTCCGCATGCTGAGGCTAGGCGACAGCGGTCCCCGGCACCGTGCCATCGAGGCAATTGGCCAGCGCTTGGGGTTTGGTACCGTTCACTATGTGGGCTGAGATGCCTGCGACAGCAGCTTGGATGCAGGCATCCAATTTCGGGATCATCCCGCCTTTGACCACACCTGAGGTCATCAGTCCCTCCGCCATCCCCAGCGGGATGCGCTTCAGCACGCGACCGTTGGCGTCGAGGATGCCGTCCACGTCGGTTAGGAATATAAGGTGCGTCGCGTCCACCGCAACGGCGATGGCGCCTGCGACTGTGTCTGCGTTGATGTTCAGCAACTGCGCCGCATTGCTGGCAGCGGTTCCAATGGGCGAGATGACCGGCACGTAGCCCGCGTCAAGCACCGCGTCGAGTGGGCCGGCGTCCACGTCAATCACGCCAGCGACGAAGCCGAGCTCGGGTTTCGTGACGCTACCGCGCACCAGACTACCGTCGACGCCGCTCAGGCCGAGCGCGCGCACGCCGTGCGCCGCTAGCTCTGCGACGAGGCGCTTGTTGACGAGGCCCGCCAGCACGGCGGTTGCCACGCTAAGCCCAGCTTCGTCCGTCACGCGCAGACCGTCCACGAATTCGGAGCGGACGCCCATCTTGGCCATCCACGAGGTCGTCTCCGGTCCGCCGCCGTGAACGATCACCACTCGTGCGCCCGTCCGTTGGAGCTCGGCTACGTCGGCGAAGGATGTGTCGTCGGCGCCAAGCGTGCTCCCACCAATCTTGATCAGTACCGTATTGCCTTTGAGTTCTAGCATGGCCTAGGTCGTGTACGCGCTATTGAACTCTACGTACGCCTCGGTCAGCTCGCAGCCCCACGCGGTCGCGGTCCCATCGCCTAAGCCAAGGTTCACCGTGAGCGCGACCTCTGGGTTGTTCATGATGGCGATCACCGCCTCCCGGTGGAACGAGATCGGCGTGCCCGCCTCCATGATCACCACGTCGTTGATGTCGAACCGCACCTTGGAGACGTTGATGTCGGCGCCTGAGTAACCGGCGGCGGCAATCACGCGGCCCCAGTTCGGGTCGTTGCCATGGATCGCAGCCTTGACTAGCGACGACGCTGCGATGGCACGGGCCGCCAGGCGAGCGTCTTCGCGGGTCCTCGCGCCGTCCACCCGGACCGAGAAAATCTTAGACGAGCCTTCCGCGTCGCGCACCATCTCCCGGGACAAGTACTCCATCACCGAGTAGAGTGCCAGGAAGAACCCGGCGGCCTCGGATGTACCGGCTGCGATTGGCTTGTTCCCTGCCATCCCGTTGGCGAACAGCATCACGGTATCGTTGGTGCTCATGTCGCCGTCGATGGTGACCATATTGAAGGTATCGTCGACCACGTCGTGCAGCACCGACTTCAGGAAGTTGGGCTCAACGGCGGCATCCGTCGTGACGTACGCCAGCATCGTGGCCATGTCGGGGTGGATCATCCCCGATCCCTTGGCGCAGCCCCCGAGGGTGATGAGATTCCCGTCGATCTCCACCTCAAGGGCGACGGACTTCGGTACCCGGTCCGTCGTCATGATCGACCGAGCGAAGGGATCTCCGCCATCGCTGGAGATCTCGATGTTGGGAATCCCAGCCCGGATTAAGGCCATGGGAAGCTCAACGCCGATGACACCTGTTGTCCCGATGACCATCTCCTCGGCGGGGATACCCACGTGCTCTGCGGCAACGGCAATGGACTCGATGGCGTCGATCAGGCCCTGCTCGCCAACGCCTGTATTCGCGATTCCGCTGGATACGAACAACCCGCGCACATTCCCGGCGTCAACGCGTTCTTTGGTCAGCGTCACCGATGGCGACACGAACTTGTTCTTCGTGTACATGCCCGCTGTTACGCAGGCAGCTTCGGATACCAATATGCCCACGTCCCACTTGTCTTTGGCGTAGGTTTTAATCCCTGCATAGGCGGCCCCGGCTTTGAATCCCTTGGGACTCGTTATGGTGCCGTTATCAACGAATTGGGTCTGGTCAGTCATCTTCATGCCTCGGGAAGCAGATGGATACGCCGTTCAAAGGCCAGGATTCTAACAACCTCATAATTCCTCCTCAAATCTTTTACCAACAGTCGTTCAAGGGCGCGTAGGGTTGGTGTCGTTACTTCAAATCGCTGGATGTTTCATATACACCACGTTGCTGGTGTCATCCTCGGCCGACGCATTGACCTGCGGCACTACCGGCACTAATTTCCAACCTTCGGCGCCACGAGCGTTCAACAGGCCAGCCGCCCCAGCCGCGTCGTTCATCGGCTCAGCGGACCTCGGATCCCCGCCGGTTGTAAACGGGCTGCCCACGAACTCCCACAAACGAAACACGGCGTACTCGCACATGGCCCCCACTTCCTTTCGACTCGCTGGTCGAGTCACTGGCCACTTTGCTAGCGACGGGTTGCGCCTTGGCCCAAGAAAAGGGCAAAAGAAAAGGCCCGCCGGTTCCGGCGAGCCTTTGATCATCTCGGATGGACGAAGTTCAGCGACCGACGGCGGCGTCTGCGTTTGGCAGGCGTCGTCGGTCTTTTCGCTGTTGCTGCGTCGTATTGAACATCGCGAGAACAGCCTAGCACGCCCATCAGCGCTCGGACAAGAACGCGTAACAAACGCTGACTTGCTAGTTGGCCCTTTTCGCGGTTTCCTCGGGCGGACGGATGTTGCGGAAGATGGCCCACAGAGAGAGGTCGTACGCGATCTTGATGACCCCGGATGCGACCAGTGGAGCCGAGGCGGACATCGCGGTCCACATGAATGTGGCGACCGATGGCCCGGCGGTGTTCGCGGCACTCCGACCCAGCTGCTGCATGCTGGCCATAGCCACGCGTTCCTCCGGCCCTACGATCGCCATGATGTACGAGTCACGTGTCGGAACGTCCATCTGGCTGAAGAACGCACGCCCCTGCCAAAATGTTATCGCGAGCCAACCCCAGGGCGAGAACGCGGCACCGATCAGAAAGAGGTTGGCGGGGATGTGCGTGAAGACCATCGTGTTCAGCAGGCCTATGCGATTCGCAAGCTTCGCTGCGACCCACATGGAAGACGTCGTCACCAATTCCGATGCGAAGAACACCAGCGAGAGCTCGCCCAATTCTAGGCCGAACCGCGTATAGAACCAGTACGCGGCCAGGCTCTGGACGATCAGCGCTCCACCGAATGAATCCACGCTGAATAGCGCGGACAGCATGAAGATTCGGCGTCGCGACGGCAGATTGAAAGGGTTCGTCCATCCACTGGCCCGCTGGTGTGAGGGCGGGCTCGATAGCGCGCTGTAGAGGACGGCCACCACGATCAACGACGCGGTCAACAGCCCCAACATGATCTTGAATGACGTGGTCTCATCGAGCCCGGTGACGGAAGCGAGCAGGGCAGGTATGCCGGCGCTTAGCGCTCCTATGGCCCTTGCGAACGTGTTGGCGATGCGGTAGACAGCAAACGTATCGGTGCGCTTCGCGGGTTCCGCCGTCTCCGCGAGGCCCGCCTGAATCAGCGGTTGAGCCGCGCTCATCGCCCCCCCTTGCGCCCCGCTGAGCGCACCAAAGAACGCGAACACTGCCAACAACATGGCATTGTCCGTGACGATTAGCGCTACAAACGCCAGAGAGGCGCTGAGCGTGAGCCCCACCAACAGGCGCTTACGCCCAAGGCGCTCGGACACGAACGCGATGATGAATGCGAAGAACGCGACGCCCCCAGCGCCGACCGTGAAATAGGCGCCGATCTCCACTAGGCTGAGGCCTATGCCCGCCAAGTACACAGCCAGCGACACGGATAAGAAGCCCTGACCGAAAGCCCTGACCGAGCTCGCTAGAATCAGGAGCTTAGCGTCCCTGCTCAGCCAATCGGCCCCCAAGGCACCCCGGACTTTGTCGACTGCCGAGATCAACGCCTACCCCAGCGCATAGAGCCGCGCGCAGTTGTCCCAGAGCACCGCTCGTTTCGTCTCGTCCGTGAGCTTGTCGTTCGTGAGGAAATCCTTGACCGAGCCGGGGAATTCCGAATCATGGTGTGGGTAGTCGGAGGAGAAAACGATGTTCTGGTTGCCTGACGAGTCCACCACATAGTGCAGTTCGGCCTCGTCTGCCTCGGTCCCCACGAAGCAATTGCGGGCGAAGTACTCGGACGGCTTCATGGTCAGGAACGGCGCGTCCCACTCTTTGTACAGCTCGTAGTCCCGGTCCATACGGCCCAGCCACGACGGTACCCACCCAGCGTTCGCTTCAAGGTACGCAGCCCGGAGCTTCGGGAAGTTCTCGAACACTCCCCCACAGATCATGCTGATCATCGCCTTTATCATACCCATGGGGTGCGAGCACGCGTGAAGCATCAAGCGATTGTCGCCGAACTCCGAACCGTCCTGCCGGTAGATCGAGCCCGTGCCTTCGTGGAAGCCTACCGGCACGTTCAGCTCCTCCAGCGTCGCCCAGAGCTCCTGGTAGTCAGCGGCGTGGAACGTTACACCGTTCACGAAGTTGGGCCTCATGTAGACGCCTACCGCGCCGAGCTCGTTCACCGCGCGCCGTGCCTCGCGCACCGCCTCTTTCGGGTCGTTCTGGGGCAGCGCTGCCGCGACCTTCATGCGTGCCGGGTCTGTCTGACAGAAGTCGTAGAGCCAGTTGTTGTACGCACGAGCCACCGCCGCTGAAAGCTGTCCATCGACCCCGTCCACGCCGTTGGGTACGTAGAGGCAGACTGTCGGGTACATCACGGCGATGTCAATCCCTTCCATGTCCATCGCCTCAAGCTGCGACGGGCCGTCGTAGCCTCGCGCCCGCATCGGTGCGGAAGCCGCGTCGGCGTGCCCGCTCATCCCGTACATACGCTGGGGATTGTCAACGTCACACGACGGCAATCGATGGCCCTCGAACAGGAATGCGCCGCCACGCTTCCCAGGCACACGCAGGATCTGCGGTGCCCGTCCTGCGAACGGCGCATCGATGTAGCGCTCGAACAAATCGTTGGGCTCGACGATATGCATGTCGGAGTCCATCACTTTGTAGTCGTTGTAAGACATTGCATGTGTTCCGTGGGTCAAGTTTGATCGTTTGCCGAAAGCCTACGGCGTCTCAGGGAACACCTGACACCGTAGTTCTACGGGTGTCAGGACGACGCAGGGCAGGAGTAACATCGTCGTTGGCGCTGGTTACGATGGCCAGTTTACGCGTCGTATACAGGTAATCGGTTGCCCTCTCGGAGCGTTCGGCATGAATTGTCACCGACCTGCGTACGCGCGCCGATTACCAGATGAGTGGTCGCAGAATCCTGGAGGGAAAGATGCTAAGCGTCGATGCGAATGAAAAGCTGATCCAAGTAGGAAGGGGCACGCCGATGGGCGAGCTGATGCGCCGGTACTGGCACCCCGTTGCCGCGACCGTTGAGTTGGACGAACGCCCCACGAAATCGGTCCGCCTGTTGGCTGAGGACTTGGTTCTCTACAAGGATCGGTCGGGCACACATGGCTTGATCGACCGACTCTGCGCTCACCGCCGCGTTGATCTCTCCTACGGCATCCCCGAAGAGACGGGCCTACGCTGCATGTACCACGGCTGGATGTTCGATGAGACCGGCCAGTGCATCGAACAACCCTTCGAGGAAACCGTCCACCCCGACGGACGCTTCAAGGAGAAGGTTCGCATCGCGGGCTACCCTGTTGAGGAGATGGGCGGGATGCTCTGGGCGTACCTGGGCCCCACGCCCGCGCCGTTGCTTCCCCGATGGGACCTGTTCGTCTGGGACAACGTCTTACGCGACATCGGCGAGACCCTGCTCCCCTGCAACTGGCTTCAGTGTATGGAGAACTCCCTCGACCCGGTCCACCTAGAGTGGTTGCACGGCTATTGGTCCAACTACCAATTGGAGCTGATGGGTACGGAGCCCAAGGCGATTGCCCCCAGCAAACGCCACACGAAGATCCGGTTCGAGCCGTTCGAACACGGCATCATCAAGCGTCGCACCTACACCGACACCACCGAGGACGACACTCCGTGGAAGGTTGGCCACCCGGTGGTGTTTCCGAACTGGTTGCGCGTGGGCACCGGCTTCCAGATGAGGACGCCTGTCGACGACACCCACACCATCCACTGGACCTACAACGTCTACGCTCCCCCCACCGGCGTTTCGGCGCCCGAGCAGGACGTGATCCCGCACCGCCTGGTGCCGCTTCGTCGAGAGGACGGCCGCTTCGCGGTCGACTACACCATCGGCCAGGATACCATGGCCTGGGTGACGCAGGGCCCTCTGGCCCAGCGCAATCTGGAGAAGCTCGGCGAATCGGACAAGGGCATCATCCTGTACCGGCGCCAGCTTCAGGAGCAGATGGACATCGTCGCTGACGGCGGTGAGCCAATGAACACGTTCCGCGATCCCGCCAAGAACGAAATCATCGAGCTCTGGCAGGAGAACAAGATCGGCAAGCGGCTCGTTCTACCCCGGAACAACAAGAACCCGTTGGACGGCCAATGGGACCCCGAAACGGGCGACGTGTCCGTGGCTCCTACAGGTAAGCACGCCCCGGTTGGCCTGCGGGTTCAGCGCATCTACGACGTCGCCGCGGAGGCCGCTGGTATCAAGCTGACGTAGCAACCGCAAGTGCTGACCGTCGGTCAGCCGCGATGGTGCTAGCGATCGCGAAAAAGAAAAGAGAGGGCTCGGTTTCCCGAGCCCTCTCTTCACGTATGTGGGCGAGCCTAGCTAGGGAGCACAGCCGTAATCTGGCATTGCATCAGCATGCCGCCGCCCAGGGCTGTCTCCTCAGCGTGGCGCGCAGGCCTATCGTCGGCGTTCGGGAACATCGCGAGCCAGTGTGGATCCACGTACTGCCGATCGCCGCGGTCCTTCATGCGGATCTGCATGTAGATGATGTCGTCCACGGTGCCACCGGCGAGCTCGATGACGCTCCTCACGTTCTTGAACATCATTTCCGCCTGTCCCGCCGCGTCCTCCGGCAACGAATCGTTGTCCGCGTCGCGGCCGCTGATGCCCGACGTGTACACCATGTTGTCGATGCGCACGCCCAGCGAGATCGGCGCTCGATGGCCCATTCCCGGCAGATCAATCACTTGTCGTCGTCCCATGGTTTCCTCCTCGCGCGTACTTTCTCTTCTAGACGAAGGGACGGCCCGTCTGCCCGCCCCTTCTGCCAATTGGTCAGACCCCCTGCGCCTCTTCTTACATCCGTCCGCCCCTACGTCCGCGCGCAGGGTTCAGTTACCTTTGCCACCCCGAGCGCCTGACGCCGCACCTGGCCATGTGGTGGCCTAGACCACTAGCCAAGGGGGCCGGTGTAGGTTTGGTCGGCGTAGGTGTCAGACAAAGGGCTGATGGTCTCGGGCCACTGATCGATCGGCGTTTGCTTGCTGACGTCCCGGGAGCTTCCCTGCCAGCCTACGTTCTCCATGTAGTAGTACAGCTGAATCGCATGGCCATCCGGATCGATGGCGTAAGCCGCGTAATCGACGCCTGGGTGTAACTCGGCGGGCACCTCGCGGATCTCGACTCCGCTCTCCTTGAGGAAAGCTACCGCGTTGCGAAGCTGTTCGAAGGACCCCACCTCCACCCCGAAGCTCGCGCACGTGCTCCCGTCCCAGAAGCCCATCTCCTCGCGCATAGACTTCGGCCACAGGCTCAGGCTGTGGTGTTCTGTACCAGCGCGCAAGAACGCGAACCGCTCGGCCTGGTACAGCACATTCTCTGTCAGCGTGAAACCCATCTCCTCCGTGTAGAAGCGGACAGCCGCGTCCACGTCGTCAACGAAGATATCCACGGGGCCGATCTTCGTGATTTTGAACGGGCGCGCCAGCAGCATCCCCTCAACGTCGTACGTGCGTGGCAGATCCTCTGTATCGCGGAACCCGGACGTCAGGTCGATACCCTTCGCGATGGCTTCCTCGATCTCATCCTCCTCGGATGGCTGGGGGAGCGTGGCCTTTTCGGTGAATTTCCGGTAGTACATGTCCAGCGGCTTGGAGCGGCCGTCCCAGCCGATCTGCTCCATGCCGTAGTAGATCTCATTCGTGTGTCCATCGAGGTCCTGCACGTAGGTGTGCCAATTACTCCCCGGCATATCGCGGCCTGAGCGGTTGATGTGGACCTCGTGCTCCTCGAAGTACTCCACCGCGTTGACCACCTCCGCCAGCGAGCCCGTTTGCCAGGTGATCTGGTTGATGTTCTGGTCGCCGGAGTTGCTACCGCGCATGGCGTCCATCGTGTCCTTTGGGAACAGCACGAACGCGTGGTGGTCGCCGCCATAGTGAAAGAAACGACCTCGTGCGTCGGTGATCCCCAGATCATCGAGCTTCTTCGCCCGCTCCGGGTTGGACGCGAAGTTGTTCATGTCCGACATCTTGAAGCCGAGCAGGTTCCGGTAGAAATCCACGCTGGCATCCATGTTGACGACGTTGAACCCGAAGTGCCCGAGCCTGCGAATCTTGAACGGCCGGTCCATCTGGACTCCGCCGACGTTATAGGTCTTGTTTTGGGTTGCCATGGGTCACCTCCTCGGCTAACTGGCTTTTGCATCGTGGTAGCGGCGCTTCAAATCAGGTCTGCGATCTTCTTCTCGAGTTGCTCTACCGCAGGGAAATCTTCGTCTATCAGCTTGTAGCAGCGCTCCACGTAAAGCTGTGCCAACGCCGCTCCTTCCGCTGATACGTCTTTCGCCGCGTTACGTACCTTAGCTGCCCAGTAATGTTCGGGCAACAGGCGTTCTAGCGCGGCTATCGAAGAGTCGGTCTCGTCAGTCAGCGTCGTGTCGTTGCGCTCAGTTGCGAAGCGCATCGTCCCCACGAGCTTGGACAATTCGCCAAGCTTGTCGCGATCGCTCATCAGCTCGAACAGTACATGCTCGACCCGCGCACCGCCCTCGCCCGCTCCACGTTCGTCCAAAGCGCGCAGGTCGCCCTCTGGCGTCTCGCCCTGAGCTACAGCGGCTAGAGGGCCGCCGCTCTGCTCGTATAGGGCGTTGTACTCCTGCACCACCTGTGCAGTCTCGCTCATCGCGGCGGCCACGTCGCCGACGCCGATGCTCCCGCCTGCAATCAGGTCATCGCCGCGAGCACGCGCGAGTTTGTCGAGGTGATCGACGCTGTCGACATTCTCTGGTACGGGAGGAGCCGCGAAGCTGCCCATGCCGCCGCCCATGATGTCGCCAGCCATGCCTCCTAGTTGGGAAGCAAGCAGCGGCGGGAGGTACTTGCCCATGTCCATCGCGATGGGCAGCACAAGGACGTACGTCGCCAGGATGTCGGCGCCGGAGTGGAAGTAGACGATGGCGTGCCCCCGTGGGGCAGACGCATCGCCAATCTCAAAGGTTAGTGCCAAAGTATTGCTCCTCTCGTCGGGGGGCATTATAGGAGCCTCTGCGTCTCACCGTTCTTTGGGGTAAGAGCCTTGTTGACACTCCTTCGGAGGGTACGTAAGCTACCCGCCACACCTTCGGCGGGCGGCCGTAAGAGAGAGAGGCGTGGGGCCATCAGGGGCGCCATGTTTGGTCAATCCGGGATGAGCGCCAGCGTTCCCCCACAACTGAATCCTGGCGGCAGATGGAAGCTTGCTGCCAGATGGCTTACGCAGTGGGTCGTCCTCTTCGCCCTGTGGATGGCCTTTTCTGGTGTATTCGTTGCTGAATTCATGATCATCGGTGGGATCTCCGCAGTTGCTGCGATTGCCGTGTCTGAGCGATTGTTCCGTGGCTCGCATGAAGGCCAGTACGCCAGTGCTCCGCCCAGCGTGAAGTGGTACGCCAAGACTGGCTTCAGGTTCCTGGTTTACCTTCCTTGGCTTGGATATCAGATCGTGGTATCCAATTTCCACGTCGTCTACCTGGTACTGCACCCCAAGATGCCTGTCGATCCGACCCTCGTGGAGTTTGACACCACGCTTGTCTCTGAGCGTGCCCAGGTAACACTGGCCCAGTCCATCACGCTCACCCCTGGCACCGTCACGGTCGACGCGTCGGACGGCAAGTTCCTGATCCATTGCCTATCGCGCACCACCAGGCAAGGCATCGAGGACGGCATCCTTCAGAAGCGCGTCGCGCAGGTGTTCGGCGAGCCGTGGGTCGAGCACGTTAAGCTGACTGAGATCAAACTGCCCAGTCAGGTGCCGTTGTGACCGAGTTCACCGCGATCGCAGGGTTGCTCATCGTGCTCATGTTTGGCCTCAGCTATCGCCTCATCCGCGGGCCGCGTGTGTATAACCGCCTGCTCGCAGCCGGCGCCATCGGCACGTTCGCCATCGTTCTGCTCGCGATCATGGGATACCTGTACGAACGTCCTGAAATGTTCGTGGACCTCGCACTTACGTACGCGTTGCTCAACTTCATCGGTACCGTTGCCATCTCCAAGTACCTTGAGAACCACCCTGAGGAGCGCGAGCTCGGCCAGCCTGGCGATCCGCCGGAAAGGATTGCCGGATGAGCACTTTCGCCCTCATGGTGATGTCGTTCGGTCTGTTCTTCCTGGCGGTCACCGTCATCGGTTTGATTCGGCTGCCTGGATTCTTCGCTCGGGTGCATGCCGTCTCTAAGTCCGAAACCCTGGGCCTTACCCTGGTGTTCCTTGGTCTTATGATTCACGAAGGCTCGACCCTCGTGAGCCTCAAGTACGCGCTCATCATCGTGTTCGTCACCCTCGCGAATCCGGTCGGAGCGCACGTGCTGACCCGCGCTGCGGTGCGCACGGGCGTTTTGCCATCGCGCTCGCGGCCTCCGGAGCCTCAGCCAGGCCCATCGGCGGAGCTAGGAGGGGAGACCCGATGATCTGGCAATTTGAGCTCGCCTTCTTCGTTATGTTGATCGTTGTCGCCATCATTGCGCTTGAGGTGCGTGACCTCGTCGCCAGCCTTGCTGCACTGACCGCGTACAGCTTCATCGCGGCCACCTTGCTCGCCATGATGGGCGCAGTGGACGTCGCATTGACGGAGGCGTCCCTGGGTGCCGGTATCACAGGAGTGCTGCTTATCGGTGGCATTAGCCTCATGCGACGGAGGTCTGTCGATTGAAGTGGCTCACGCTTGCATTCCTCATCAGCTTCGTGGGGTTGTTCGGCTACGTGTCGGCCGACCTGCCGGATCGTGGCGACCCTCACGCGCCCGCCAACGAACACCTTGCGGCCGAGTTCATCAAGCTCACCGCGGAGGAGGTTGAGATCCCCAATATCGTGTCCGCCATCCTGGCGGACTTCCGGGGGTACGACACCCTGGGCGAGACCATCGTCATCTTTACGGCGGGCCTCGCCGTGCTCCTAGTTCTTCAGAAGGGGTACAAACGCGATGACGGAACGCCATGACAGCGTCATCCTGCACTTTGTAGTGCGGGTGTTCATGGTGCCGTTCATCGTCATGTTCGGCGCCTATGTCTTCATCCACGGTGAGCTGAGCCCGGGGGGCGGGTTCCAGGCGGGTGCAATCGTCGCATCGGCCTTCGTCCTCGCGCGCCTGACGCTGGGCATCGTCCATTCGTCCCCGCGCTTCCCGACGCGCATTCTCATCTGGCTCGCGAGCTTCGGGGTCGGTATCTACGTTGTCGCCGGAATCGTCCCCATGTTGTACGGCGCTAATTACCTGGACTACAGCAGCCTTCCCACGGCGTGGTTCAACGACATCGCTGAGCACCACCGAACGGCAAGGGCCATGGGCGTGTTCGTCGTTGAGGTGGGTGTGTTCATTGGCGTATTCAGCGTGCTTGTCATCATGTACGACTACCTCACCCTGCGATTCCAGGACGAAAACGATGATTGACGAGATCGCGGCCCGATTCCCCTACTGGGCGAGCGGCGCGCTGATAGTGGTGGGCCTCTACGGCATGATCGGCAAGCGCAATCTGATCAAAAAGCTGATCGGGATGAACATCTTTCAGTCAGCAATCATCCTCTTCTTCATCGCTGGCAGCCTGCGCGACGGCGCAACCTTGCCGATTCTCCTGGTCGAGGGTGGCCACATCGTCACACCTGTCGAGCCTGAGCTTTACGTCAACCCCCTGCCCCACGTGCTCATGCTCACTGCTATCGTTGTCAGCGTCGCCATCACCGGAGTGGCGCTGGCTTTTCTGGTCCGCATCTACCGGGAGTACCAGGACCTCGATGAGGAATCGCTCCTGAAGAAGGTGCGGCAATAGCGGACCAGCTCCCGATTCTTATCGTCCTTCCGCCCATGTTGGCCGCTCTGATAGTGCCAGTGGCAGCCCGGCGCCGCTACGAGCTTGGCTTCATCCTCGCGCTTGTCGGCGTGGGTCTATCCATGGTGGCCTCCATCTGGTCGCTCGTTCACGTCCTAGACAACGGGACGATGCGCTACAACCTGGGTGGTTGGGCGCCGCCCATCGGCATCGAGTACGTCGTCGACCTCATAGCAGCGTTCGTTGTCGTTATCGTGACATCGGTGGCGACGCTCGTCATCATCGGTACGCGCCGCTGGGCCGACCATGAGGCTGGTGATCGACTGGGGTCGTTTTACGGCCTGGTCATGTTGCTCATCGCAGGTCTGGTCGGCATGGTCGTCACGGGGGATCTGTTCAACCTGTTCGTTTTCCTCGAGATATCGTCGCTCGCTGCGTACTCGCTCATCTTCCTGGGCGGTGGCCGCGCCATGCTCGCTGGCTTTCGATACTTGATCCTGGGTTCGGTGGGTGGCTCGTTTTACATGCTGGGCGTGGGATTCCTCTACTTCAGCACGGGCACTCTCAACATGGGCGAAATGAAGGAGTTGTTGACCGACGATGCCACCGCGCGGTCGGTCCAGGCGGGCGCCGCGTTCATTTTCGCGGGCCTCGGCCTGAAGATGGCGCTTGTCCCCATGCACCTCTGGCTACCCGACGCCTACACCTTCGCACCGTCGTCGGTGAACACGCTGATCGCACCAATCATGACCAAGGTGGGCGCCTACGCCATGATCCGCATGTTCCTCAGCGTCTTCCCGGATGGCTACCTGAAGGATGCAGTTCCCATCGCCGATGCCCTGTTGGTGCTTGGGTTGATAGGCATTGTCTTCGGGTCGATCGCCGCGATGTCGCAGAAAGATATACGACGCATGCTCGCCTACTCGTCCATTAGCCAACTTGCCGTCATCGCTGTCGGCTTGGGCCTGGGGACGCCGCTGGGATTGGTAGCTGCGCTACTGCACATCATGAATCACGCCGTGATGAAAGCCACGCTGTTCATGGCCGCTGCGTCTGTCCGCTTCACCAGCGGCATCACCCTGGTTGCTCACTTCTCCGGTATCGGCCGGCGCATGCCGTTCACGATGGGAGCGTTCACCCTTGGAGCCCTGGCCATGGTTGGCATACCGCCCGCCACAGGCTTCTTCAGCAAGTGGTATGCCGTGCAGGCGGGTATCGAGTCCAGCCAATGGATCGTCGTTGTGGTCGTGTTGGCCAGTTCGCTGCTTACGGCCGTGTACCTGTTCAGGATCCTCGAGAGTGCATATCTGCACCCGTTACAGCCCGAGCCTTCACACGCAGACCACGAGCGGGACGGCTTTGGTGAGACGGAGCGTGAGCTGGCCGAAGAATCGCAGGCGCACGAAGCACCCTTGGACATGGCCATACCAACCGTCCTATTGGGCCTCTCCACGGTGGTGCTGGGTGTGCTTAACGCGGTCATCGTCATCCATATCCTTGAGCCGGGCGTCGCATGATCGAAACCTACTCATCTGTCGTGCCGCTGATCGCCGTGTTGCTGCCCTCGAGTGCCGCATTGCTTGTGCTGCTCACGGGCGAGCGCTTCCGCAACCTGCGGGACTCCTGGTCCACGATTGCGGCGGTGGTTATGGTTGCGGTCGTTGCGTCCATGCTTCCCGATGTGCTCGACGGACGTGTGCCGCAGACCACGATCATTGAGCTGTCGCCGGGCATCGACATCATGTTGCGCGCGGATTCCGCTGGCATGATCTTCGGCCTGCTCGCGTCGTCGCTGTGGGTACTGGCGAGCGTTTACGCCGTCGGCTACATGCGCGTCGAGCATGAGCACAAGCAGACGCGATTTTTCGTGGCCTTTGCGCTCAGCCTGACCGCCGCCGCAGGCGTGGCGTTCGCCGCTAACCTGCTCACGTTCGTTATCTTCTACGAACTACTGACGCTATTCACGTTCCCGCTGGTCACTCACCGGGAGACGGAGAGCGCCATCGTCGCTGGTCGAAAGTACCTCACCTACACCCTCTCGGGTGGCCTAATGCTCATCGGTGGCACAGCGTGGGTTCACATGCTGGGCATCGACGGCACCTTCGTGGCTGGAGGCTTGCTCGCGGACGAAAGCATCTCCAAGGCCACAGCCTGGGGGCTGCTCGCGTTGCTGATGGTCGGCGTTGGGGTGAAGTCGGCCGTCATGCCGCTGCACGGCTGGCTGCCCAGCGCCATGGTCGCGCCCACGCCCGTATCCGCACTCTTACACGCCGTAGCCGTCGTGAAGGCAGGCGTGTTCGGCGTCGTTCGCATGCTCGTGTTCGTGTTTGGCGCCGAACTGTTGCGTGAGATTGCCGCTTGGCAGGTCATCGCCCTCTTCGCTGCCGCCACACTCCTCATCGGCTCGTTGCTGGCGCTGCGGCACGATAATCTCAAGCGTCGCCTCGCCTACTCGACTATCTCCCACCTGTCGTACATCGTCTTGGGGGTAGCGCTCGTGGGTCCCATCGCGCTCGTCGGCGCATTGCTGCACATCGTTGGGCACGGCGTCACCAAAATCACGCTCTTCTTCGTCGCGGGAGCCATCAATGCCCACACCCACAAAGAGAACGTCAGCCAACTGGACGGTATCGGTTGGCAGATGCCCATAACCATGGGTGCATTCACCCTTGCCTCCCTCAGCATGGCTGGTATCCCGCCCTTCGTGCTGTTCACCAGCAAGTTCTACCTTGGCTGGGGTGCCACGGAAGTCGACCAACAGATATTCATGGTTGTATACCTAATCAGCGGCGTTCTGGCGTCCGGGTACTTGTTCCCCATCATCTACCGTGCCTTCTGGAAACGATCTCTGGATCACGTTGGCTACGGCGAGGCCGACATGCGCATGGTCGTGCCGCTGGCCATCACTGGCGTACTGGCCCTGTTCTTGGGCATCGCGCCCAACCTGCCGTTCAGTTTCTTTGAGCTCGCCACCAACGTGGCTACCGCAGCGTTCGGCCCCGTGGATGCCCTCGCCTCAGGAGCCTCCGACGTGGCGGCGGGAGCCGCACGATGATTGCTCCCAGGAGGCTCATCCTGTCAGCTTTCGCGTCTGGAGCAGCTGCGGTCATCGCCCTCGGGGCAGAACTGGTGATCGCCGACACCGACCACTACGAATCGCCCCTCTGGGGGAGCACCGCAATCGGACTCTGGGCAGCCATCGGGCTGCTCTCCTCCGTCGCGCTCATCGCACTGGTGACCGCGCTGACCCATGCTGGTGTGACCCGCGAAGACGACCCGTACGCGGGGCGAGACGAAAGAGGGGAGGGTACTGATGGATAGTTTCCCTCCCGCCCTCATCCTCCTAATCGGTGCGGCCATCGTCCCGTTCTTGCCATCGGCGGTTCGCCCGTGGGCATTCCTCGTCGCGCCGGTGCTGGCGTTCATCCAGATCTTCGCCGTCCTGGAACCGGAGGATGCCGCCCACCTCGATTGGCTGAATCTCGAGCTCCTGCCCATGCAGGTCACGGAGCTCAACGAAGTGTGGGCCACCGTGTTTGCACTCGTTGGCATCGCGGGTGGTGCATTCGCGCTGCACGTGAAGGACCGCGTTCAGCAGGGAGCAACGCTCGCCTATCTCGGCAGCGCTTTGGGCGTTGTGCTGGCAGGCGACCTCCTCACTCTCATAACCTTCTGGGAGATGATGGCCGTCGCGTCCATGCTGCTCATCATGAATGGCGGGCGTTCGCTCTCGAAACCTGCCGCACTGCGCTATCTGTTTGTGCATATCGTCGGTGGAAGCCTTCTGCTGGCGGGCATTCTGTGGCACGTCGGCGACACCGGCTCGTTCGAGCTCATGCGCTTCGACGAGAGCACCGCCGGTTGGCTCATGTTCTGGGGCGTGGCCGTCAATGCCGCGATCGTCCCGCTGCACGCCTGGTTGCCTGACGCTTATCCCGAGTCCAGCGCCACCGGCATGGTGTTCCTGGGCGCCTTCACCACCAAGACCGCCGTCTTCGTGCTGATGACCGGGTTCGTGGGCTGGGACATCCTGCTGGCACTCGGCCCACTCATGGCTGTGTACGGCGCCGTCTACGCCTTGGTCCAGAACGATATCCGCCGACTTCTCGCCTACCACATCATCAGCCAGGTTGGCTTCATGGTCACCGCTGTCGGCGTGGGAACGGGGGCTATGGAGGCGGTGGCGGACCAAGCGTTCACCCACGTCCTGTGGCCCGCCGTAATGGTGATGGGCGCGGGCGCAGTCATGCACGCGACTGGTACGACGAAGCTCACGCAGCTCGGTGGCCTGGCCAGGCCATTGCGGGCGGTCTTTGGGCTCTACATGGTTGGCGCGGTCTCCATTTCGCTGTTCCCCCTGCTCGTCGGCTTGGGTGGTGCCGAGTTATTTACGGAGCATGGCGCGGGCGTGGCCCGTCCGTGGCCCCTGTTGCTTCTGCTCGTTGCATCGGTCGGTGCAACGCTGGCGGTCGGCGTCAAGCTGCCGTACTACGCCTTCTTCGGCGGGCAACGCACCCCGGTCACCGCCAGCGTGCCGCGCGGCATGCTCGTTGCGCTCGGCGCCGGTGCAGCGCTTTCGCTGGCAGTCGGGCTCGCGCCCGCGACCACGTTCGACCTGCTCCGCTTGGAGCTGCACCCTCACGGCTTCACCAGCGCCAACGTCGTCTTTGGCCTCGAGGTCTTCGCGTTCACGCTGGTCGCTGCTTGGGCGCTACTGCCCCGCCTGGCCCCGCGTGACGTCGTCACGTTGGACACGGACTGGTTCTACCGTAAGGCAGGCGCACCGGTGCGCCTGTTCATCCAGCAGCCCCTGGAATGGCCATTCAGCCTGGCATCGCGAATTGTGAACAAGATGGTCGAATCCGTTAGCCGCATCACATTGGTGCCAGAATCGGGATGGTCACGCTTGCTCTCCCTGCGTGGCGAGCCCGCAACCGTCATCAGCCTGCTCGGGCGCCCCCCGCTCGGCGCAGCCGTCGCCGCGATCTTCGTCACCTTCGCCGTAATAGTCCTGATCGCCGCTGTCTTCGACTAGGCTCGACGAGCCCAGGTTGGACGGTGGCGTTGGGTCTTCGGGGAATCGTCGCAGGCTCTTAACTCTCGGGTTCTTGTTCGAGGATCGCCCGCTTGATCTCCGTCAGGTCAGGCCGTTCTTGGGTTTTCGCCCGGGTGAGCATAGCAGTGGCGTACTCGGCTAGCCCTTCGAGGTCCGTCGGTACCTCCCGGTAGGCGCCCCCGATTTCGAAACGCTTCGACAGTTGTTGCTGGAATAGTCCATTCACTGTCGTCAGTTCGTGGACGCCTCCAGCTAGCTGTTGTTGACGCTGGGCGAGCGTTGCCGTCACCGAGCGCTTGTAAGCGGCTACCTGAATGGTGGCGCGGAGCTCCCCGTCGTTGAACGGCTTCAGTAGATAACCCATCAGCTGCCTGGCCGTCGTACGTCCTATCGTCTCTTCATCCGAGAACGCCATGAGGTACACGATGGCGGGGTCGGCATTTTCGCGACCTGGGGGAGGGTGCGCTATCGCTGTTTCCACCACCGAGCTGATATCGGACGTGTGGAAGACCCTCCGGGTGCCAGCCTGGCCTTTCCCCCTCCGGTACAATGCCTACTGAAATCCCCATCGTTTCAGAGGACTCGCTTTGGCCATCGGCATCTTCGGACTCCCGCGTACCGGTAAGACATCCATCTTCAACGCTGTGACGCGTGGTCACGCGGAAACAGCCACGTTCCGCACTACGGGAGCGCAGCCCAACATCGGCATCGCCAAGGTCCCGGACGTACGCTTGCAGAAGCTGGCCGAGATCTCCAAGCCCAAACGGATCGTGCCCGCTGAGGTCGAGTACATTGATATCCCGGCGTCGCCCGACGGCATGGCCAAGGGGATCGGCGGTGAGTTCCTCAGTCTCCTCCAGCGGTGCGACTCATTGTTGATGGTCTCTCGCGCCTTTGAGAATGCCTCGGTCGCCCACGTCGAAGACACCATCGACCCCTATCGCGATGCTGAGTCGCTGGAGATGGAGTTGATGTTCTCGGATCTGGCACTGCTCGAACGCCGTGAGCAGCGCATCGGTACGCAGCTGCGCTCGGCCAAGGTCTCGGAGCGCGACGCGCTGACCAAGGAACAGGCGATCATCGCTAAGATTAGGGAGCAGCTGGAGGCTGAGGTTCCGGTCCGCGAGCAAGAACTGCCCGCAGAGGCCCGCCCGTTGCTCGAAAACTTCCAGTTGCTCTCTGGCAAGCCGCTCATGATCGTCTTCAACATCGATGAGGATGCTGTCGATCGCACGGACGCGATCGAGGTCGAGATGGCTGCCAAGATCAACAAGCCCAACGTGTCTACCGTGGCCCTCAGCGGCAAGCTTGAGATGGAGCTCGCGCAGATGGAGCCTGAGGAGGAGGCCGAGTTCCGCGAATCGCTAGGTGTCGGTGAGCCGGGCCTTGACCGTATGATCCGCGTGTCTTACGACCTGTTGGGACTTATCTCGTTCCTCACCACCGGCCCCGACGAAACCCGAGCATGGACCATTCGTAAGGGAATCTCCGCGGTGGATGCCGCGGCCAAGATCCACTCTGACATCCAGCGTGGCTTCATCCGCGCCGAGATTGTCGGCTACGAGGACCTGATCCGCACGGGCTCCATCGCCGAGGCCCGCAAACAGGGCAACTTCCGCACCGAGGGCAAGACCTACATCATGCAGGACGGCGACGTTGTAAATTTCCTTTTCAACGTCTGATCCTGGCGATCGATTCGCCAAATCAGATACTTGGAGCCACCTGTTACAACCATTGGTGTACCCTCCGCGCGAGGCGCCGGCCCAAAGCCCCGTCCGTGCTGAGGTATTCGAAGCACGAGACAGCGGTGACCGGGAGCTACGGCGATGCCAGACGACGACCTCACACGCACGATCCGTGATCTGGAGGAGCGCCTGCTCACCCGGGACGTGAGGACGTCCCGCCAGGCGTTGGCCGATCTGCTCACGGACGACTTCGTCGAGATAGGGGCCTCCGGCACCGTCTACAACAAGGATTCGATCATAGGCGCTCTGCTAACAGAGACCCACCGCGAGGTCGCCGTGTCTGACTTCAACGTTCGAGAGATGAGCAGCGACCAGGCTCAGGCAACGTACGTAGCCACCATCGCCGACACGGGGACCGTTTCTCGCCGCTCCTCGGTGTGGCGGTACCAGCAGGGTGTCTGGCGTATGGCCTTTCACCGCGGGACGCCTATTCCACGCTATGACTAATGCATCGCTCAAGAGCGCGATCGCTCGCGGCTACGCCGTCACTAAAGAGTTTGCTAATCGCATGAAGCGTCAGCTCGCCATCTGGCGGAGCGTTCTCACGGATCCACGGACTGGCCGCCTGCCAAAAGCGTTGCTCTGGTTCGCCGTCGGATATGCGTTAGTCCCGTTCGACCTCGTCCCCGACTTCATCCCCGTCTTGGGCTGGCTGGACGACCTCATCTTCGTCGCCGTGCCCATTGCCATCGCCATCAAGCTCGTGCCCGCTGACATCCTCGTCGGATGTCGAGCCGCCCATCCACCGACCCCGTCAGTGGCTTGAGCGACGCTCTGTTTGCGGGCACCAACATCGGATGACTCTCTCGTTCGTTGGCGCCAGATTCCTGTTCGTGATGAAGCACTCGAACCACGAACGACCGTCGGGTCAAACCAACGCTAGCGTGCCGCACGTCGCCCTTCCTGAACGGCACCGCCCTATAATCCGCCCATGACACTTGGCCTGTACGTCCATGTTCCCTTCTGCGAAACGAAATGCCCCTACTGCGACTTCAACACCTACGCCGCCATCGAGTCGCTCATGCCGGGGTACGTCGATGCCGTCGCCAACGAGATCACTCAATGGGGCGCTTGGCTGGAGCATCCCACGCTCACCAGCCTGTTCTTCGGTGGCGGTACGCCATCGTACTTGCCCACGCGCGACATCACCAAGCTAATGCGCGCCATCCACGCCGCGTATGACCTCCCCCTGGACGCTGAGGCCACGCTTGAGGCGAACCCCGGCGATTGCTCCCGCGAACGCCTCCGGGCCATCCGCCGATCGGGCGCCAATCGCCTCAGCATCGGCGTGCAATCATTTGATGATCACGAGCTGCGGCTGCTGGGCAGACGTCATTCCGTAGACCAAGCGATCGCCGCAGTGAAGGCGGCGCGAGTCGCGGGCTTCGACAACCTGAGCATCGACCTTATGTTTGGCCTGCCGTACCAGTTCGCTGCGTCCTGGGCACATTCGCTGGAGGAGGCCGTGGCGCTGGATCCCGAGCACATCTCGGCCTACGCCCTGACGCTGGAGGGCGGCACCCCCATGGAGGCGGATGTGACCGGTGGACGGTTGCCCGAGGCCGATCCTGACCTCGCCGCCGAGATGTACCAGATGACCTGTGAAACACTCGCGGCCGCTGGTTACGAGCAGTACGAGATCTCCAACTGGGCGAAACCAGGACTGGAGAGCATCCACAACCTCACCTACTGGCGCAACGAGGCTTGGCTCGGCGTGGGCCCTGGCGCCCACGGCTACGTCGCCCGTGGGGAGGGCGCTCTATCGGCTCTCCCCGAGCATGGCGTGCGATTCGCCGACATGAAACCACCTCGTGCCTACATCGAACGCGCCACCGCATGGCGGAGCAGTGGCCCACTGACTATCGATGCGTTGGCCGACGCTGGCGCTGTCGATACGATTGAGTTAACGACCGCTCCCATGGCCATGGGTGAGACGATGATGATGGGCCTGCGCCTTAACCCTGGCGTCAGTGATGCGTCGTTTCGCCAGCGGTTCGGCGTCGGTATCGCCGACGCGTTCCCCGTCGCCGTTAACGACTGTTTGGAGGACAGCCTGGTGGAGTGGGCAGGCGACCATCTGCGCCTCACGGACATTGGCCGTCCACTGGGCAATGAAGCCTTTGGCCGGTTCATCGCCGAGGCCCTAGGCTGACCGTGGACCGCCCCACACAGCAGATCGTCGACTATGCCATAGCGCTAAGATATGCCGACCTCGATGATTACAACCTCCACGCCATCAAACGTCGGCTGGTTGACACCGTGGCGTGCGCTCTTGCGGCTTATCCTCGGCAGCCCGCAGCGGTTGCCCGGGCTCTAGCGACTTTGGCGGTCAGCAACCCGCCAGCGCATGTCCCGATCTCCGGCGCACCGACGACGCCGGACCTTGCTGCCTACGCGGGTGCGTTCGGAGTGCGGTACTGGGACCTCAACGACACCTACCTCCACGGCGGCCACCCCAGCGACACCATCCCTGGCATCCTCGCTATCGCGGAGACGACCAACGCCACCGGTGCCGACACTTTGCTGGCTTTGACCATTGCCTACGAGACGTTCTGCGCGCTCAGCGACGCAATAGGCCCCGTTGGCACTAGCGCTGCGGGACGTATCGCAATTGCCTCCGCCGCAGGCGCGAGTCGCCTTCTGGGGCTGGACGGTGAGCGTATGGCTGACGCAGTTTCGATCGCTGCCGTCAGCACGATCTCACAAGGCATAAGAGGTCATGGTGCACTCACCATGTGGCGGGCGGGCCAGGCGGGGAACGCCGCGCGCAATGGGATCTTCGCCGCGCTCACGGCGCAGCACGGCATGGGCGGCCCGCACGAGCCTTTCCAGACCCTCGGTGCGGCCGAACAGGATGAGCTTCCGTCTCTCGGAGGGCGCGCCGCCGGATCGCAGTTGAAGGCTTTCCCTGCTGAATATCACGCCCAAGCCGCCATCTCAGCCGCCATCGATCTCCGTCGCCAGATCGGCCTCGCCGCCATCAAGAACATCGATTCTGTGGTCGTCCACACCTACGGTCACGCCGTCGCAGGCATTGGCAGCGACCCGTCCGTGTGGGAAGCCAGCGACATCGACACCGCCCTCCACAGCATGCCGTTCCTGGTGGCGGCAGCCCTGGTTTGGGGAGATGCCCCCTTCATCGAGGAACGCCACCTCAAAGACACCGGCGTCAAACGGCTGATGGCGCGCACGTCAGTCGTGGAAGACCCCGCCATCACCGCCGTCTACCACCAGACCGTCGCGACTCGCGTTGAGATCACCACGGTCGACGGCATCGTGCGTCGCGCCGAGTGTAGTCAGCCTTTGGGACACACGGCCAACCCCTTCTCCGATGTCGAACTCAATGCCAAGTTCCAGCGCCATGCCGCCGGCCTGCTGCCGCCAGCGCAACAAGCACGAGCGCTCCAGGCGATGTGGTCGCTCGGCGACCTGCCGGGTATTGCTGCTCTCCTCGAATCCCTGCGAGTGAGTTAGCCCGCGGACCCTGGCAACCCATGCTTCCTAGTGGCAAAATCAGGCGCGTAGATTGGGATAGGAGTAGCGCGATGCATCAGGTGGTTCTGCTCAGACACGGTGAAAGCGAATGGAATCTTTCTAACCGGTTCAGTGGTTGGAAGGACGTAGACCTCACGGAGACGGGACGAAATGAAGCCACGGAAGCGGGGAGTCTGCTCAAGTCAGAAGGCTTCGACTTCGACCTCGCCTATACCTCCGTTCTCAAGCGCGCCATCCGCACCCTCTGGATCGTCCTCGACGAGATGGACCTGATGTGGATCCCGGTTGTCCGCGATTGGCGCCTCAACGAGCGCTCTTACGGCGCGCTGCAAGGCCTCAACAAGGCTGAGACGGCAGCAGAGCACGGCGACGAGCAGGTGCTCATCTGGCGCCGCTCCTACGATGTCCCGCCCCCTACGCTCGACCGAGCGGACGAGCGCCACCCGGCCAACGACCGTCGCTACGCGTCGCTGGCCAACGATGAGTTGCCGGGCACCGAGTCATTGAAGACCACCGTCGAACGTTTCGTGCCCTATTGGCAGCAGACCATCGCGCCACAGATCAAGGCCGGCAGGCGTGTGCTCATCACCGCCCACGGCAACAGCCTGCGCGCCCTGGTAAAGTACCTCGACAGCGTGTCCGATCAGGAGATCATCGACCTCAACATTCCCACGGGCGCACCGCTGCTCTACGAGTTGGACGACGACCTCAAGCCGATCAGCCACCGCTACCTGGGCGACCCGGAGGCCGTCGCCAAAGCCACGGCCGCAGTCGCCGCGCAGGGGACCGTCCGGGCCCAGGGATGACTATTCGGGCTGTCTCCTGGAACGTCAATGGCCTGCGGTCCATTCACCGCCACGAGCTTTTCCTCTCGTTCCTACGAAACGAGTCGCCCGACATTCTGTGTCTCCAGGAGATCAAATCGCTCGTGGAGCAGCTACCGCCTGAGGTGAAGCAGGTCGATGGCTATCATGCTTACTTCAACCCCGCGGAACGTAAGGGTTATTCCGGCGTGGCTATCTACACCAAACAGGAGCCGCTGGACGTCATCTACGGTCTCGGGATTCCCGAATTCGACGTGGAAGGCCGCGTCATCATCGCCGAGTACCCGACGTTTACGCTCATGAACATCTACTACCCCAACGGTAAGATGTCCGCTGAGCGCCTCGACTACAAGATGCGTTTCTATGACGCATTCCTACAAGTCGCCGATGGCTTTGTGAAGGCGGGCCAGAATCTGCTGGTTTGCGGTGACGTCAACACGGCGCACACCGAGGCGGACATCGCCCGGCCCAAAGAGAACGTCAAGATTTCAGGGTTTCTTCCGGAAGAGCGGGCGTGGATGGACGACTTCCTCAGCCACGGCTACAGCGACACCCTTCGAATGTTCGACGGCACCTCGGGTATCTACTCTTACTGGGACATGAAATCCCGTGCCCGGGAACGCGACGTGGGCTGGCGGATTGACTACTTCTTCACTAGCAATTCGCTCAAACCCCGCATCACGAACGCCACTGTCATGCGCGACGTGATTGGCTCCGACCACTGCCCCATCACCGTCGATATCGACGCCTGAGCGCTTCAGGTGACCGAAGCGTTTGCTATTCCGCGTTCAGGTCGTCCGCGAGCGAGGCCAGGACATCGGCACTAAGCGAGACGCTAGCCTGGTAGTCCGGGTGGTCGACGACGAGACTTACGGGTGCCGTCGCTGTTGTGATTGCGTTGGCTTGCTTAGGCGTTAGGTTGAAGGTCACGAAGTGAACAGCGCTTACACGCACCTCGTTGCTGTGACCGCCTTCGAACTCGCCAGCCATGCGCTCACCGCCGATCTCCAGAAACAGCGCATCGCCGCGATCGATTCCGATCAAACGGTCGAGCGTCTCACGCATTCGGGGCTGGTCGGTGACCTCGATGAAGAGCGTCGCTGTTAGCTGATTCGTGCCGGGGAGCAATACGTTGTATGTATCCAACTCCTCCTGGACCCGTTGATGGCTGACGATCTTTTCGGCTCGCATTATTTCCTGTATCTGGAACTGGATGGTTGAGCGGTTCTCGAACACCAGCGTGATCAGATCGCCGACCGAAACACGGCGCAGCATTTTCAATCTGACAATGTCTGCCCTGAACGACTCCCGTGAGAGCTCGTAGTGCTCGTTATCTTGAATCTCGTCAATTTGCAGGTGCTTCATTCCATCTCCGTGGTCGTCGACGTTCTCGATTTGTTCCGCAACGCCGCACTAGACTCCTGACAGGCCGTAAGCCGTCGCCAGCGCTTGCGCGGTGTGTATAGGACGTCGGCCCGTGCCTACTTCGACGTGGCGCGCGGCCAGCGGGCAATCTGAGACGAGGACATCCGGTGATCCAGCGTCCAGGTTGTCGAACAGTTTCTTGCCCACCTTCAATGCCAGCGGGAAATATTGCTTGCTGACTCCCCAGGTGCCATCGTGGCCGGAGCAGCTCTCCACCGTCACCACCTCGGTACCGGGTAGAAGGGCCAACACCCTCGCCGAGTTGTTGCCGATGGCTTGGCGGCGAGTATGGCAGGCGAGGTGAAACCCGACCTTGCCGAGCCCGCGCTCGAATTCCCGCACCAGCAGCTTTTTACTCGCCAGATTGACCATGTAATGGCCGAACTCGAACGTGTGCTCCGCGACACGAGCGGCCGCCTCAGCTTCGGTCGATCGCTCCGGGTAGTCGTCGCGAAGTACGAGAGCGCACGTGGGTTGGGGCACGACGATGTCGTAGCCATCGTCCACCAGCCGGACAAGACGCTCGAGGTTGTAGTCCATCTTCTTGCTGGCGCCTGCGTAGTCTCCGACGTCGGTTAGCGGCATGCCGCAGCACTGCTGCTCAGGCACTACTACCTCTACGTTGTTGTGCTCAAGTACCGCCACGCATGCTTTGCCAATCTGCGGATCGTTGTAATTGACGGTGCACCCCGCAAAGAGCGCCACCTTTTTCACTGGCGCCGCTTTCTCTGGTGTCACGCTACGGGTCGAACTGGTTCTGCGCTGGTCGAACCAATCTTGGAACGTCTTGGTCTGGTACGTCGGCAGAATGGCATCGGGGTGCACGTCGGCGATCATCCCGACGATCTTGCGGGTGGGTCCAAAACGGTTGGCGAAGTTCGTCACGGGCGCCTTAATCCCACCGGCGAGTTTCGCCAGACGGTCCTGATCGCTAACCAGCTTCTTGGAGAACTTGATGCCCTTGGACTCAGCGCGCACGAACTTGGATCGCTCGATCACGCGGGGGACATCCAGGTTGTAGCTCAATGGATCCGTGTACGGACACACCACCCAACAGAGTTTGCATTGGAAACACAGATCCTCGACCCCGTCGAACTCCTCTCGACTCACCTGGCGGTCCTCGGCCTCGGCCTCATTCGCCACATCGAAGAGCGCGGGAAAGGCGGGGCAGAGGTTCCAGCAGAGCCTGCACCCATTGCAGACGTCGAATTGGCGCCGCTCCTCGGTCAGGAGGTCGCTGGGGTCCCAGTACCGTTCCTCGGTCGGTCGGGCGGGCTCAATGGTCAAAGCTACCGTCTCCAAAAGCGTGAATGCCCGGGCGCTTCCCCGGGGTCGAAAAAAGAGTGTCCTCCGTAGCTCAACGCTGTTCGGAGGACACTTCCCAACCGGTTACGTACATCGCCAAAGCAAAGCTAGAGGCTCAGCAATTCCGCACCCTTGGCGAATCGGCCAGCGTGCGAGCGTTCCGCCCGAGCCAGCGTCTCGAACCACTCGGCTATTTCGTCGAAGCCCTCGTCCCGCGCGGTCCGCGCAAAGCCGGGGTACATCTCCGAGTACTCGTACGTCTCACCGGCCACTGCAGCTTTAAGATTGTCCTCGGTGTTGCCGATTGGCTCACCCGTAGCGGGATCCCCTGTCTCTTTCAGGAAATCCATGTGCCCGAAGGCGTGGCCTGTCTCGGCCTCGGAGATATCGCGGAAAAGGCCACCGACGTCGGCGTACCCCTCGATGTCTGCGCGCCGAGCGAAATAGAGATACCGACGGTTCGCTTGCGACTCGCCTGCGAACGCAGCCTTCAGATTCTCTTCGCTCTTCGTCCCCTTCAAATTGCTCTTGCTGGCCATATTATTGGGCCTCCTTGCCTGAACTTTCTACCCTGTCGCCACAGATCAAGACGGAGATTTCTCCCCTGTGCCGCCTGTGCCCTTGCTACCTTTGCGACTGACGCAGCATGGTCATTGCATGCCAATCGCATCCCGTCCTGTAGGCCAATGCTGCCATGGTTGAATGCTCTACGTTAAGCGCTATTGCGCCTCTCTTACGTAGTCTCGTCGCGCCTCGGGCCACCCCGTGTTCCGTTGCTATGCACTCATGCTCGGGCGCCAGTCTAGGGAAATATATTCTTTCTGTCGATAATTTTCCATAGATGCTGAAAAGAGGTCACCCTGCGCCCCGCGCGCCTCGCATGAGCCGTGGACGTAGGTACGAACGTCGGCCATACCGAACCTTGACGAGCGGGCAATATCGTCGGGTTAAAAGCTGCTCACGCTCACAAGGATGAGCAGCTCGATTGCCGCTTGCGTAGCGCCATCGTTGCACGGATGCCTTTAGCGCTTGTCGCCGCCGGGAAGGCTAAGCCTTCGTGGCGTTCGGAGCCGTGGTGCGGGACCGATCTGGATTCTGCTTCCACCAGTCCTCGTCGATGTTGGTGTTGATCATCTCAGGGTCCTCGCCGCGCTGAACGCCCATCGGGTCCTCGCCCCGCTGCACCTTCTCGATTTGCTCCTTCGTTATCCGGCGCAGCAGCACCACGCCACGGTCAGAGTAGCTCAAGTGCTCGGCCGACCGGTTTGCTATCGGCCCCTGCGTCTCCCATGCCATGTGGTCCTGTGGGATTACATGTTGAAGCGTGAAGTGTGCCTCTGGGTGCATCGCCGCAGGTGGCTGCTTGTACGGCTCCATGATGTTGATCTCGGGGTCGAACGTGTTCTCCGGTTCGCTTCCGTCGTCGGTCGGGAAGAAGTTCACATGAACATGCCACGTGTGCGTGTCGTCGATAGGGGTACGGAACTGCGTGCTCGGCCCCTGACGCAGGATCGTCGGGAAGCACACCGGGTGCTCATCGACCGACCCATTCTTGTAGGTACGCTTCTTCATGAATCCCCAGCTCGTCGTGTAAAACTCGAACGCCTCCACGTCGTCGGTGTACCCGCGCGTCGTGTTGATAGGTGTGCGACCGCCACCGATGAACTCCTGGTGGAGCACCTGCAAGTGGGCCGGATCCATGGAATTCTCCATGGCCTGGAACCAATTGCAGTCGAGTACTGGGTGTAGGCGGATGGTGCGCGTGCCGTCCTTGCGGAACAGCGTGTCGTAGCGGGTCATGGGTGGCACAGGCTGCGGGCCCATGTACGTCCAGATGAGCCCCACGTGAATGTTTACCGGGTAGGCCGTTGTCTTCACGTTCCGCATGATCGAATCGTTCCGCTCGGGTGGTGTCTCGATGATGTTGCCGTCGCAGTCGTACAGCCAACCGTGGTAAACGCAGGAGATCCCGCGCTCTTCAACCCGGCCGTACACCATTGACGCGTTTCGGTGCGCGCACTTGTCGGCAATCAGGCCCGTTCGGCCAGACTTGTCCCGGAACAGAACCAGATCCTCACCCAGCACGCGTACGAACTTCGTAGCATTCTCGTCACTTAGGTCCTGGGCCAAAGCGATCGGGTGCCAGTAGCGGCGAAGCAGATCGCCAGCGGGCGTCCCTGGGCCAACGCGTGTCAATAATTCGTTCTCTTCTTGAGTCAACATAGCGACTGCCCCCCCGGAGCTTGTAAAAAGGCGTTTTCGCGTGCAAAAACAAACGTTCACGCCGCGTGCCCGCGAGTATACCGCTGATCCACGAGGCCTTCACAGAACGCTTTTAGGGTGAACGCTACGAAATTGTTACGAGAAGGGAATCGCACTGATGCTGACGGTTGAACACAATGAACGCATCACCTAAGTAAGTAAAGGAACACCCATGGCAGAGCCCATGCGGCGCTACTGGCATCCCATCGCTGCCACCGCCGAGCTCGACGATCGCCCCCCCCCCCCCACAAAATAGGTATGTATCCTGGGGGAGGATCTCGTCCCCTATAGGGACCGGCTCTGGAGCGAGCGGCCTCATAGTCGCCCTCCGTCCTCACCGTCGCGTGGGCGTGAGCTTACGGAATCCCCGAAGAGGATGGCCTGCGCTGCATGTACCACGGTTGGATGTTCGACGAGACCGGACAGTGCGTCGAGCAGCCCTGCGAGGAGACCAACCAACCGGACGGCCGCTTTAAAGAGAAGGTCAAGATCAACGCCTACCCGGTGGAGACCCTAGGGAAATGGTGTTCGCCTACCTGGGCCCGGAGCCAGCACCGCTGCTCCCGCGCTGGGAGCCGTTCACTTGGAATGACGCTTGGCTTGAGGTCGGCATCGTCGGGCTTCCTTGCAACTGGCTCCAGTGTATGGAGGACTCCATGGATCCCGACCATCTGGAAGGGCTGTACGGCTACGCGGGCGTTTACCAGGAGAAGACCAAGGCGGAGCGCTCCGTCAAGCCCTTCGAAATCTTCCCCACCGACCCCAAGTCCCACAAGAAGATTGGGTTTGACCCGTTCGAGTACGGCATCATCAAATGCCGTGTTGTCGAAGGTATCACCGAATATGACGCCGCCCGGAAGACCGGCCACCTCGTCGTTTTCCCGTTCCCGCAGATCCTGTTCGTCGGCAGTATCGTCACAGCGATCATAGGGCCGGTGCTATTTGGTTCCGGCCCTCTCACTTCTTACGCACGTTAAGGGACGCTACACGATCACTGCGTCGGCACAATTCTGATCGTGGCCGGTGGCGTCATGAAGCGCTCGTTTTCCCCGTCCTTAGTCAGGCGCATGCGTGCGATTCCGTAGACCTCGTACTCCCCAACCGGTAGCAGCTGGCGGTCACCGTCGATCAGCACGCCCTCAAACAGGCCGCTCGTGAAACCCGTCTCGTAGCGCCTCGTCCTCCCTGGCCCCAGCTCATTCGTGTACCGGATATCGCCGAACGACAGTTGGTTGTGGGACGTCATCACCTGCTCGCCATCCTTCGTAACGATGAACTCAGCGAGGTCAGTGCCGTGGTAGAACGTACGTGTCGTGTTGCCTGCATTGCTCAGCGCTAGGTGGAACAACACCAGTCCACCGAGCGACACCCCGTCGGGCGTATTCAGTTCAATCACGATATCGCCGAACGCAGTTACCCACGGTCCCGTAACGGGTATTGGCGTTGCTGTAGGTCCAGGCGTTGGGGTCGCCGTAGGCGCAGGGGTAGGCGCAGCGATAGGCGTAGGCGTTGGGGTGGGCGCGGCGCACCCCAACAGTACCGCCAGCAACATGGGCACAACCGCAGCCCACGTCAGTTGGCGTATGAATGGTGGTATCAGTTTGATCCGCATCTGACGATTGTTTCAGAAGCGCGCTTCGCTGCAAACACCCCCCCGGCACACCGTGTCCGATAATATGCGGACATCATCGTCGACCGTTCGAGAGGAGTGCTTATGAGCCCAGACCCCGAAACGACCAAACTTATCGCCGCGAGTGTCACCGAGCGCGAAGGGCTGGCGCCCGCTAGCGAGCGCGTCCGTGGCCTCGTCCGGGTGGATCTCGACGTTGTGGAAGGCGTGGCCTCAGTCGCTCATCACGGAGGTCATACAATGCCGATCGACGAACCTGTCGCGCGAGGCGGCACCGATACTGGCGCATCGCCGCTCGCGTACTTCCTGGCGGGCGTCGGCGGCTGAACGCTCACTCATTACGTGCGTGTCACGTATGAAGAAGCGCTCGAGATCCAGTTCACCAAGATCAACGTACGCGGCGAAACCCTACGAAGCATCGACGGTGGGTTCGTTGCCATCACCCAGGAGATGCACGCCGAGGGCAACATGGCCCCTGAACAGCTGGAGCACCTCGCCGACAGAGCGCAGGCAATCTGCTTCACCCATAACACACTCAAGCATGGTGTGAAGCTCGTGACCGTGATCCGCCTCAACGGTGAAGAAGCGTTCAGGCGCGTCAACGAACCTCTTGCTGTCCGTGCATGACCTCATGTGTGGGGTGGCGTCGGAGCGGGCCGGGGCAGTGACGGATCGAGCTGCGCTTGGTCATTTCAGCAACGGCATCGCGTGAATGCTCGAACGCACCAGTCCTGAAATGCAAGGCCAGCTACATGGGGTTATAGCGTTAGGGTTCCGTGCGGCGGGTTGGTCGGCCGAACTAGCGTTCGCGTGGCGTGAGCTTGCCATCCTGTAGTTCCAACAACTCTCCTGACAACTCCATGGGTGCTTGCGCGGCGAGCACAAAGCGTTCGGCGACGAACTCAGGCCCCGCCATGCGGGCGCGTGCCTCGTCGGGCGCGAACTCCGTTGCGATCTGAGTGCCTGGCGAGATCATCACCACGCAGATGCCGTGCGCCCGCTCCTCCTCTGCCACGAACTTGGTGAATGTCCGGATGGCATCTTTCGAGACTGCGTATGCTGCTGAACCGACCACCTCAGGATTACCCCCCCCCATAGTGCTGACGACGTGCCCGCCGCCACGCGCCTCGATGTGTGGCAGCGCGTACTTCGTGCACAGGAACGTGCCTCGAAGGTTGGTTCCCATCACTTTGTCCCAGAAGCTCGACTCCATGTCCTTGATCGCTGGCCAGGTGGGCAACCCCCACTGGAAATGGGTGACGATCGCAGCGTTGTTCACCAACACGTCGATGCCGCCAAAACGGTCGACCGCTCGGGCCATCAGCTCACTCACCTGCGACTCTTCCCTCACGTCCGTGGGAACGGCCAGCACCTTGCCCTCGATAGCCGTCAACTCTTCGGTGACCGTGCCGAGCGGCTCAACGTCCGCCAACACCACGGATGCCCCAGCCTCAACGAGCGTGCGAGCCACGTAACGACCGATGCCGCGGGCGCTCCCCGTTATGACCACTACCTTGCCGTCGAGCATAAAGACCGCCTTAGTCATCGCCGCTGGTACGCCTGCCATGCTTGATTAAGCGGCCGGGCGGGAACATACCGCTTTTCGCCCGTAGCTGCAAAGCGTGCAAGTTGCGGTCGCCATAACGATATCCTCTCCTTGCTCCATAGCATACGAACCCATACCGTGGTGATCTACGGTTGCCCCCCCACAAGGGGGGGGGGACGTGGGTGTGCCCACCCTCCTGGCCCAACCATCGCTGCTTGCGTAGCCTCGCCAGTCGGGAAGGTGCGAGGACAACCATTCAGATTCCCATCGGTTCCTGACGTCCTTGCCGAGCGAAAGTATGGTTGCTACCAGCCCTAGAGTGGCGGCGAAATCCAGAGTCAAAAATGGAACGCCCACCGCAACCTGCGGTGGGCGTTCCCAACTTTTCGCTAACCATCCCCAACGCCGAGCGCGTAGGGCTCATTCACGTTTGCTGGCTCTAACTGACCGGGCCGCACCTGGCGCCGCCATGGCCTAGACGGCGCCCAGGATGTTGAGTGCGGCTCCAGCGTGGAACCACTCGATTTGCTCACCACTCATCGTGTGAGTCAGATCGATCTCCTCATCGCCACCCTCGCTGTGGTGGATGATCGCCTTCACAGGCTTGCCGGGAGCCAAGTCCTTGAGGCCTGTCACGCTGATGTTATCGCCCTCTAAGATCAGATCGTAGTCATCTGGATTGCTGAAGGTCAGCGGCAGCAGGCCCTGCTTCTTCAGGTTCGTCTCGTGGATGCGAGCGAAGCTGCGGACGATCACCGCCTTGCAGCCCAGCAAACGCGGCGACATCGCAGCGTGCTCGCGGGACGAACCCTCACCGTAGTTCCAGTCGCCTACAGCAACCCAACCCTCGCCGCGCTCCTTGTAGGTGCGAGCGATGGCCGGGAACAGAGCGCGCTCGCCCGTGTTCTGATTGAAACCCTCACCGGCCTCGTCCGTGAAGGCGTTGACCGCGCCCAGGAACGCGTTGTCGCTCAATCGGTCGAGGTGACCACGGTACCGCAGCCACGGGCCTGCGGGCGAGATGTGGTCGGTGGTGCACTTGCCCTGCGCCTTCACCAGCAGGTGCAGACGGTCGTAGTCGTTGCCGTCCCACTTGGCGAACGGCGACAGCACCTGCAGGCGGGTGGACTCTGGGTCAACCGTCACGTCGATGCCACTGCCGTCCTCGACCGGGGCCTCGTAGCCAAAGCCACGGCCCACGAACCCACCCTCCGGTACCTCAGGAGCAGGCCCGGGCGGGTCCAGCTTGAAGTCCTGGCCATCCGCACCCTTGAGCGTGTCGGTCAGCGGGTTGAAGGAAAGGCTTCCCGCCAGTCCCATCGCCATCACCAGCTCAGGACTACCGATGAAGTTCAACGTCTGTGGGTTGGCGTCGTTGCGGGCAGGGAAGTTCCGGTTGAACGTCGTGACGATTGAATTCTTGTCGCCCTTGCTGATGTCGTCGCGTCGCCACTGGCCGATACACGGTCCGCAGGCGTTAGCCATCACCACACCACCGGCCGACTCCAGCGTCGCCATCTGGCCATCGCGCTGAATCGTGGCGTGAACCGCCTCAGAACCAGGCGTGATCAACAGCTCGGAAACAGCCTTGAGGCCATGCTCGGCTGCCTGCCTGGCCACATTGGCCGCGCGCGATACGTCCTCGTAGGAGGAGTTCGTGCAGGAGCCGATCAGCGCAGCCGTCAAATTGTCCGGGTAGTTCTCCTTGATGACAGCGGCTGCCACCTCAGATATCGGCCGCGCCAGGTCGGGCGTGTGCGGCCCCACCAGGTGTGGCTCAAGCTCGTCCAGGTTAATCTCAACGATCCGGTCGAAGTATTTTCCCGGGTTCGCCTCAACATCCTCGTCGGCGGCCAACAGGTGCTTGTACTTGTCCGCCAGCGCCGCCAGCTCCGGCCGTGCCGTCGCGTTCAGGTACGTTGCCATGCGCTCGTCGTAGGGGAAGATGGACGTCGTCGCTCCGAGCTCCGCGCCCATGTTGCAGATCGTGGCCTTGCCCGTCGCACTGATCGACTTCGTCCCCGGGCCGAAGTATTCGATCACCGAGTTCGTGCCACCAGACACCGTTAGGATGCCAGCCAGCTTCAGAATTACGTCTTTCGGCGCGGCCCAGCCGTTCAATGAACCGGTCAGCTTTACACCGATGAGCTTCGGGTAGAGGACCTCCCACGGGAATCCGGCCATCACGTCAACCGCGTCCGCGCCGCCGACACCTGAAGCGAATGACCCCAATCCACCAGCGTTCGGCGTGTGAGAGTCGGTGCCAATCATCAGCAGGCCGGGGAACGCGTAGTTCTCAACGATCACTTGGTGGATGATGCCGGAGCCGGGGCCCCAGAAGCCGAGGCCGTACTTGGCAGAGGAGGTGCGTAGGAAGTCGTAGACCTCCTTATTCGAAATCGCCGCCTCGCCCGTATCGTCCGTGGCGCCCTTGTACGCAACAATCAGGTGATCGCAGTGTACCGTCGTTGGCACGGCAGTCTGGGGCTTGCCTGCCTGCATGAACTGCAGGATCGCCATCTGGCCTGTCACATCCTGCAGGCCAACCCGGTCAGGGCGGAGGTTCAGGTAGCTTTCGCCTGTCAGCAGCTCGGCTTCGTCGGGGTCATCGAGATGGCCCAGCAACACCTTTTCACCGAAGGTCAGCGGACGGTTCAAGCGAGCCCGAACCTTCTCAAGTCGTCCCTCGATCTTCTTGTACGCCTCCTCGACGAAAGCGGGCGTCGAGTCAACCAACGGAGCTGCCATGGGAGTCCTCCTCGGACGTGGGGGTTTCGTCGAAACGAGCGTCAGGGCACGTCGTCGTGCCCGGTTCGTAGAATGTACCACAGGTGCGCGGCGAGGCGCCGAAGAATCCTGCATCCGTAGCATCGCCCAGCGCGCATCCAAACCTCCGCGTTGCGTCGGCATACATGACGCCGTACAGTGCTTCGAGGTAGGGCTTGCGATGCAAGGAGAAAACCCATGGCCATCTGGAACAAACTTCGCGGCGAATTCGTTGATATCGTCGAGTGGACCGACGATACCCAAGACACCCTGGTCTACCGCTTCCAGCGACACGCCAACGAGATCAAGTACGGCGCGCAGCTGATTGTCCGCGAAGGGCAGACCGCAGCTTTCGTGAACCAAGGCAAACTGACCGATGTTTTTGAGCCCGGCAGGCATATCTTGGAGACCGACAACCTCCCCTTGCTCTCGACGATCCAAGGGTGGAAGTACGGCTTCTCCAGCCCGTTCAAGGCAGAGGTCTATTTCGTCAGCACCAGGAGATTTACCGACCTCAAGTGGGGTACTAAGAACCCGCTGATGTTGCGCGACCAAGATTTCGGACTGGTGCGCTTGCGCGCGTTCGGCTCGTACGCCATCCGCGTCCACGACACCGCTGTCCTGCTGCGTGAGTTAGTGGGGACCTCCGGCCACTATAAAACCGACGAGATCACCGACCAGCTCCGCAACGTCATCGTTTCGCGATTCGCTGACCTGCTGGGCGAGAGCAACATTCCTGCATTGGACCTCGTCTCGAACTATGACGAATTGGGCACTTTCATGGCCACCAAGGTCAGACCCGAGTTCAACGCCTACGGGCTCGAGCTCACCAAGCTACTGGTGGAGAATATCTCACTTCCCCCCGAGGTCGAGTCAGCTCTCGACAAGCGGACTAGCATGGGTGCCGTGGGCAACCTCAACGCCTTCTCGCAATTCCAAGCCGCAACCGCGATGGAGGCAGCCGCCAACAATCCCGGCAATGCGGGTGGCGCGATGGGCGTAGGCATGGGGATGATGATGGGTGGGCAGATGGGCGGCCAAATGAGCCAATCTGCCACGCCGCCGCAAGCAGCCCCTGCACCCCCACCCATTCCCCAGCCCGCGCAATTCTTCGTAGCAGCCGATGGAAAGCAGACGGGGCCCTTTGGGATGGACGCTCTGCCAACCCAGGTGCAGCAAGGACAACTAACCCGTGACACGCTCGTATGGCAAGCGGGCATGGCCCAGTGGACGAGAGCGGCAGACGTCGACGCGTTGAACGCGCTGTTCGGCGCCGTTCCTCCTCCATTGCCGCCTCAAGGCCCATAAGGTGGCCTTTGGGCCCCAGTCCCCCAAGCGAGCACCATGCCAAGAGGAGCGCCATGACCGCAGCCCACAGAGAACCCATTCATCATCAATTCCCCTGTGGCCAATGCGGGGCGACACTTGAGTTTGAGCCCGGAGCGGGCGTCCTCGCCTGCCAGCACTGTGGCTTCGCAAACCCGCTGCCCGATTCCGACGAGGAGATCGAGGAACTAGACTTTCACGAACGATTGGCTTCCCTGGAGCAGGATGAGGACGTCGAGGAGGTTCTCACCGTCACCTGCGACAGCTGCGGCGCCACGTTCGAGCGTGACATGATGTTGGCCTCTGAGGCGTGTCCCTTCTGCGACACGGCCATCGTCGCGGCTGGTGGCTCCCACAAACAGATCAAGCCTCGATCGCTGTTGCCGTTCAAAGTAGAGCGCGAGGGCGCTCGCAATTTGTTCCGTGAATGGGTCTCGAAACTTTGGTTCGCACCTAACGACTTCAAGCAACGCGCTCGCTTAGATACGACCCTGGCTGGCATGTACGTCCCTCATTGGACCTATGACGCTGCGGCAACCACTGAGTACACCGGCCAGCGCGGGACCTACTACTACGTCACTGTCTCCCACGGCAAGACCACGTCCACCCAACGGCGAACCGCTTGGGCCCCTGTGCGTGGCCTCGTCAATAACTCCTTCGACGACATCCTCGTGCTCGCCAGCCACTCCCTGCCCGCCAAGTACATGGAGAAGCTCGAGCCCTGGGACCTGCCCGAACTCGTTCCCTTCCAAAGCCAATACCTTGGTGGCTTCCGCGCCGAGAGCTACCAGATCGGGCTTGAGGAAGGCTTCACCCAAGCCCGCAAACAGATGGACGGCCCCATACGCAATACCATCCGAAGGGACATCGGCGGCAACGAGCAGATGGTCCAATCCATGCACACCGAATTTGCCAGCATCACCTTCAAGCACATCCTATTGCCGGTCTGGATCAGCGCCTATCGATTCAAGAACAAGCCCTTCCGCTTCTTGGTCAATGCCCGTACCGGCGAAGTGCAAGGTGAACGACCGTGGTCCTGGATCAAGATCGCTCTTGCTGCAGGCGGAGTGGCGACGATCTTGGCGTCGGCAGCGGCTGCGTTCATGCTGACCCAGTAGGCACACAACGTCCTGCGCCCACCCGATGCCACTTAGCAAGTGCGGCGCCGTAAGGCGAACCCCCTTCGTCGTCGTCACCTACCACCAGACGACCTCCGGAGTCCTTCGAGAATTAGGAGCAGCCCATGGCCATCTATATAACCAACGACGACGTCCGCAATCTGCTGTCCATGGAGGCTGCAGTCGACGTCCTAGATGATCTCTTTCGTCAGGAAGCGGCTGGCCTCGTCGAGAACATCCCCCGGAAGCGGCGGCGCTTCGAAGGTGGCGGGAGCGGCACACTGATGGGTGGCGTGGTGCTTGGCTCGAAGGCGTACGGCGTGCGCAACTCCAACCACTCGCTCCTGCACGACACCGACACCGGCGCACTTCAGGCTGTCATCGAGCCCCGCGAAGTTGCATGGATACGCACTGGCGCGGCGAGTGGGGTCGCCACCAAGTACATGGCGTTGGACGACGCCAGGGTCGTGGGCTGTGTCGGAACGGGACACCAAGCCGTCACCCAACTGCGAGCCATGTGCGCCGTCCGTCCCATCTCCCTCATCAAGGTCTACTCCCGCTCGCAGGAGCGGCGCGACGCCTTCGTCAAGCAGATGGCTCTCGACCCCGCCATCGACAATCCCTCCATCAAGATCGTGACCGCCGACTCCACCGAGGCATGTCTCGCAGGCTCACAGATCGTCGTCGCCATCACGAACTCGCGTACCCCCGTATTTGACGGCGCGCTGCTCGAGCCAGGGACCCACGTCAACGCCGCTGGCGGCAACTCCTACGCTCGCTGCGAAGTCGACGACGTGACCATCCGGCGTTCGTCGGTAATCGCGGTCGACAACCTCCACCAGGCCAAGAGGGAGTGTGGCGAACTGATCGCCGCTGCTGACCGTGGCGTCTTTCGTTGGGGTCAAGCTGTCGAGCTACACCAGGTCGTCAGCGGCCAGGTTGCTGGCCGTCCTTCGACCGACGCCATCACCCTATTCGAGAGCCAAGGCATCGGCACCGAGGACACCGCCTGCTATGCCTATCTCCTCCGCCAAGCCCGTGAGCTCGGCATCGGAACCGAACTCCCCTTCTAGGGCAGGGCGCGCCCTGCCCTGAGCAGCGCTAGAAATCTCGGTGCGCCTTTCTCCCTTCAGTCCCATCACCAATTAACATCATCCTGCGCGGAGCGTACTGAAGCCGAAAGACCTCTCACTATCGCCCCTCCCTGGAGCGCCGACCGACCTTTAGTTTCAGCTGACGATCAGCCCAAGAGATCCGAGGGATCGCACCGATTGGTTAAACGACCGAGCCTCCACCGAGCCCGGGGCGAGGATCTAGCTCGCCGCGAGCAGCACGCGTTCGTCACCTTGGCGACGCGTCACTTTGAGATCGTCGAGATGCTCCAGCACCGCAAGCGCGTACTTGCGCGACGTCCCCTGCATATCGCGGACCTCAGCGACCGTCACCTTCCCGTTTGCCCGTAGGTGATCGATCACTTGCGCTTGCAACCGGTCCCAAGTCGCCGTATCGAAAGTCACCCCATCGCCTGCGCGAACCACCTTGGCCTGCTCCGACAGCAACGCCAGCAGCTCCGGCGCGACCCTGGGTTGCTCAGCCGGGAACGGATCTGCCGCGAGCTTCGCTACGAACGAATCCATCTCCGCCTGCTGCTGATCTGACACGGCAACCGTGTGGTCTGGCAGCCGCAGCACCGCTGCATCGTCAACCAGCGTTCCTGAGCGCGCCAGCGTATTCAGCACAAGATTCGCGAGGCTACCCGCCACACCTAGGCGAGATCGAAGCTCCTCCCGCGTCATCCCCGTGCGCAACGGATTCTGACGGTGATACGCCGCCAACGATTGCTGCGCCTTCGTCGACAACCGTGTCCAGCCCGCCAGCGTGTAGACCTGCGTGCCGAGCGCCACTTCGTCGCCGAGCGCCACAGCTGAACCTTCGTCGACTGCCTGACGCGCTAGGTCCAGCGCCTCGTCGTCCGAAAGATTCGCCCTCCGCGCGAGACTGGTGACGTTCGATGGTTCCGTCGCCTCCAGCGCCGACAGCAGCTGGGCTGTCGGGCTGCCCTCGGCCAGGCGCTCTAATCGCTCGATCGTCGGTGCATGGTTGCGATGATGACGACTCGCGTCCACATCCACCACGTATCCGCCTCCCAGCGTCGCGTTCGGCGAGCGGATCACGAAGCGATCCCCTCGCGCAAGCGCCACCGGCAGATGGAGGTAGATCTGCGCCCAACCCTCCTCGCCTGGCTTCAATTCATCGTTGTCCAACAATCGGACCGTCGCCGCCGTCTCCGACGCATGCGCGTGGAACGTCGCAGGGTAGTTGTGGCGAACGTTATGGGGTGCGGCCTCTAGCAAACGCATGCGAACGTCAACAGCGCGCGTGGGCCGCAGCCAGCCAGGCGTTGTTACCACCTCGCCGCGTTCGATCTCATCCGTCGCCATGCCACTCAGGTTCACCGCCACCCGATTGCCCGGCTCAGCGGTATCTATCTTCTTTTGATGTGACTGCAAACCACGAATGCGCGAACGTTTGCCGCTGGGAACGATCTCAACCTCCTGGCCCACCCCCAGCGTGCCGTCAATCAACGTACCCGTCACCACCGTTCCGAATCCCGAGATCGTGAATGTTCGATCGACTGCCAAGCGCGGCCTGCCCAGATCCCGACGTCGCAGCGAGTCATCCAGAGCCGTGTCTACTGCTGCCAGTAGCTCCGATATACCCTCACCCGTCGTCGCGGCCACGCTCACTACCGGGGAGCCCTCGAGCGTCGTGCCCTGCAGCACATCCTCGATCTCCATCTCCACCAACTCCAAGGTGTCGGAGTCAGCGAGGTCTTTTTTGGTGATAACCGCCAGCCCGCGCTCCACGCCCAGCAGGTCGAGGATCGCCAGATGCTCCCTGGTCTGCGGCATCACCGACTCGTCTGCCGCCACGATCAGCAACGCCAGATCGACACCACCCACGCCTGCGAGCATGTTCTTGATGAACCGCTCATGGCCGGGCACGTCGACGATACTCACCTCCCGGCTCGAAGGCAGCGTCACCCAGGCAAAGCCCAGGTCGATGGTCATGCCTCGTTGCTTCTCTTCATCGAGCCGGTCCGGATCGATGCCCGTCATCGCCATGACGAGCGTCGATTTTCCGTGATCAACGTGGCCTGCGGTACCTATCACATACATGTGATTTAGAGGATAGCAGCGCGCCGCGAGGTGCAGGCGGGACGCACGGCGACCACCTGTCGATGTCACCGCCGAGCGGCAACACTCGACTCAGCGGTAGCGTCCCCGTAACGCCATCTCCCTCTCGCGTCATGGCACCTCAAAGCGGTATCGTGGCTCAGTGCCTTCGCGTTCGTGCTCGACGGGCCACCCCGCGTTGTGGCGGGGCACCCCAACATAACTCACCGGGTGCTAGAGGCAAACGGTACAAAATGGAACGTTTTGAAACACCTCAAGACGCGCGAGGCTGGAGGCTGACGATTGCTCAGTTGCACATCCCGGCATCGTCGAGCGGCAGCTCTTCGCCCAACCGCGGTGCAGACGGTGTAACATCGGGCGCGTCTGAGTGAGAGCAGCGTTCCGCACCCGGCAGGAGTCAAACCATGGCCAGCACATCCAAAGACAGGCAGCCCCTATCAGCAGGCGAATTCATCGAGCTGATGGAGCAGACCCGCGCCGAATTCCTCGAAGGGAAATCGCCGTTCAGGGGTGACAACATCACCGGTCGGTCCGTCGAGCAGATCGCCGACAGCAAGCGTCAGTTCCACACCGGCGGCGACCCCAACCACCGCTTCGAGGGCGAGCGCTACCTGAACACCCCAGACAAAGAGATTCGTCGGAAGCAGCTGCGCAAGCTCGTCGACGAGGGCGGACAGGACACAGTGGGCGGCCCTATGGCCTCGCATCCTGCCCTGGCCCGCTGGCACTCCAACGAGTTCGGCATCTCCAACGAAGAGATCGATCAGCTTGAGACGGAGGATGCCGATCCCGAGACCCTCGTGAAAGAGGGCTGGTGGTTTGACGTCAATCGCTCATCCCCCTGGCCGGTCGCCATCGCAAGCTGCATGGTCGGCGAGGGCTCCAAGCGCTTGCCCGGTTCTGTTGAACATTACGAGAACGTTATCGCTATCGCCCGGACCGAGTTTGCCAAGCTTGGCATCAAGAACGTCGACCGTGCCGTACAGCTCCTTATTGAGCACGCTCCCTTCGGCGCCGACATGGAACACGCCATGTTCGGTGAAGAGGTAGTCCGGGTAGCAGTGACTACGTCCGAGCTTCAAGACGAGGCCCTCAAGGCCTTCATCCTCACCATGCAACGCAACGCCCGAGGACGGATATAAGACTGCTGGATCTAGGATTCAAACGATATGGGTTCACAACTGCCCTACGGTCCCAAAGAGCTTGCAGCAGCCCCGCTTCAAGGCGCAGCATTCACCGCATTTCTGAAGCGTGAAAAGCAACGCAAGTATGCGGAGCCTGCACCGTTCCTGGAGTCGCTCATCAAGGGGGATCTTTCCATGGACGAGATCCGCATGTGGGTCAAGGACTTCTATCCCTATTGGGACGAAGGCCTCGTCTACGCTACAGGAGCCATCTACGTGAAGACCAATGACGAGCCCCTCCGCACCCACATGCTCCGCCGGATGGTGGACGTCGAAGGCGAGGAGATCGTCAACGACCTCGTGGGCTGGACGACACCGGCCTACGAGGAGCTATGGCTCAGGTTCGGCGAGGGCCTTGGCTTGGATCGCGCCGAGGTCACCGGCTTCCAGCAGTTCACCCGTACCTACATGTCCATGCACACGCTCATGACCTACTCCCGTTTCTGGGACTGGACCTGGCTCGACGGCATCGCCACTTGGTACGCCGCCGATCTGCAATGGCAGGAGCATTACCCGAAGGTTATGAAGGCGCTCAAGGGAACCTACGGCGTCGCCGACGATGCCCTGGAGTTCTTCCGCGTCCTGCTGGAGGACGTCGAATCCCACATCACGTGGGAAGAGGAAGGGCTCGCCTACTGGGCCTGCACCACCGAGCGCCAGCTCACTGCTGCCCGGGCCTTCCGCGAGCGCTTGGACATCGAGGACCAACTCTTTGTTGCGGTAGAAACCGCTCGCACCGCTGAGCGCCTCCCGTTCCAGACCCCCGCCATCTAACCGGATGGCCCTCGATCTTTCGAAAACGGCGTCGCAGCTCTACGGAGCCGCGACGCACTTCTCCGGCCAACGGTTTGCCAAGATGGAGGCTCTCGCGCGGGCCGCTGAGTTCCTTCGCCACGCCGACACCGACACCATCGAACAGCGACGCATGGACGGCAAGACCACCTTCCTGGCCGCCGGTCTCGTCGGCCCCATGGCTGAAACGTGGCCCGTGCCCCCCCTGGCGCCAGACCACGTTGTCGTCGCCGTAGACGGTTCCCACATCGACGTTGACCGCCACTCTCCGGTGCGTTGTTTCCTGATCAACACCGGTTACGTCACCATTCGTTATGGCGAGCTACCGAACGCGGATCTTGCCAGCGCCCCCCGCCTCTTCGTTGGCGACGACGAGATGTCCATCCGCAACCCGGCGGGCAACCGCGAGCAACCTATCGAAGGGCCGGTCCTAGGCATGCTCCGCGCGGTCATGGAGATCGAAGGCCTTGTGGCCCTCGTCGAGGCCGCGCCACAGAACCTTCCCGTGTTGGCGCTCCTGGATGGCTCACTGATCCTCTGGGAGCTGGCTGGCGGCGCCTTCCCCGACTACGTCCGTAAGGCACTCCTCGACGATCGTCTGTTGCCCGCCCTCGACCGCCTACAAGAGTTGGGCCGGACTCGCACCGTCGCCGTTGCCAGCCAGATCAGCCTTCCGCGCTCCACTGACGTCATTAATGCGCTCCGCATATCCGAGCCGGTTTGCCGTTATGCCACGCTCAACTGCGATGGCCACTGTGGGCAACTGAAACCGGGCCAGCGTCACTGCGACACCATCGCCGGCGTCACCGACCGCGAACTGTTCGAGGCCGAGCTGCAGCCCGGCGAGCGCTCCGCCGTCTTCGAGACGACGTCATCCATTGTGCAGGACCATTACCGCGACCATCGCGTCCGGTTTTGCTACATCAACGTCGGAGCAGAGATCTGTCGGCTGGAGATGCCCGAGTGGTCAGCAGCGGGCCCTGCGCTCGATCTCGCCCACTCGGGGATCGTCTCCCAAGCTGAGAAGGGCCACGGTTACCCGCTGGCGATACAAGAAGCCCACGAACAAGCCGTGATCAACGGTGCTGACCGCGAGTACTTCGCCCAACTCATCGAGGAGATGCTCACGGCTGAAGGGCTGCCCACCGGTACCTCCCAGAAGGCCCGCTCCAAGCGCACACGCTGGGTATAGCTACTCGGTGACGAACCGGTGGCCACCGCGCAGATTCGCCTCGTCGGACAGCACAGGACAATCGGTGAAAGCGGCCATCCCCTCCTGGGCAACCTCGTGCCACGGCTCTCCGTCATCCAGGATCACCGTCGCGGAGCGCACCGCGTAGATATCCGGCTCATCTACGCCTGGTGGAACCGTACCGTGGTCCCGCAGTGCCCGCGCCGCCTCCAGTAACCGCCGTCGGGTCCGGATGATCATCGCATCCGACGTGCCCAGGTGCTCCACGGAGCGGTCAACCACGTGCCCGCCGGGCTGAGTGAACGCCATTGTTTCCAGCATCGCCTTGTCCTGGATATTCACCGACGGCAGTCCCGACATCCGGTTGCTTAGCTGAGCGTGCGGGTCGAAGAAGTAATCGTTCTCAGGGCTTGCCGCAGGCCGGTGATGGGTCAGCGGGTCGCTGGTCGGCTCGATGTCGCCACCTGGATCGCGTAACCACTGTGCCTCTCGTTCCTCCGGAGTCATCGGCCGCGACGGGTTCCAGCGCACCTCCCACTTCATCACGTGGTCGTCGTCGATTGGCACCCACCACTGCAACGGGCAATCCGTAGCCGTGATCGGCGCGAACATGCCGTATGTCGGCATCAGAAAATGCGTCACGCGCCAGTAGCGTTTGCCCGGCGCCTCCACCCGGCCCGCGCCGTACATCGTCCCGTAATCCGTATCCACGACCTCCATCACGGGTGCCTTGTCGTGGAGGTAAAGGCCCCGGTCGTTCTGGCCCGTGAAGTTGGCAGAGCCGTCTTCGGTCAGCCGGTTGTGCAGGAACGCCAAGTGGGAGGAGTCGATGTTCCCTTCCAGCCCCTGCATCCAGTTGGACATTTGGAGATGTCGCCAGATCACTGAGTGACCCTCCGGCAGCATGTTCCACTCGAACGACGGCAGAGGCGGTGGCGTTGCGCGCGGCCCCATGTACGCCCAGACGATGCCATTGCGCTCGACGCACCGGTACGCACGGATGCCGTACCTTATCTCTGAAATTGGAGGCGGTTGGCTCGCTGGGCATGTCCAAGCACACGCCAGTGACATCGAACTTCCAACCGTGGTACACGCAACGTAGGCCACCTTCCTCGTTGCGTGACCAGTAGAGCGACGCGCCACGGTGAGGGCAGAACTCGTTGACCAACCCCGGCCTACCCTGAGAGTCGCGGAACGCGACCAAGTCCTCGCCGAGCAGTCGTACCCGAAACGGTTTCGAGTCGGGCGCGGTGAGATCAGAAGCGGCTAGGGCAGGGAGCCAGTATTGGCGGATGAGATTGCCCATCGCGGTGCGCGGGCCTATCTGGGTGAGCAGTTCGTTGTCAGAAGCGTTGAGCATCGTCTTATCCGACCTCGAGAGATTCCTCGCGCTGCCCACTCATCTCCGCCCAGTTGTCGCCCCGCTTGATGTCAATCTTGAGAGGCACTGAGAGATCCAGCGCTTTAGGCATGGTGTCGTGGAGCATCGCCGAGAGGGCTTTCTCCTCGGAGCGGGGCAACTCGAAGACGAGTTCGTCGTGCACCTGCAGGAGCATCTTGGCCTCGAATACACCACTTTCGAGCCGCTGCTGCACGAGGACCATGGCGGCGTTGATGATGTCGGATGACGTACCCTGCACTGGCATGTTGAGCGCCATGCGTTCGCCCGCTTGGCGCACGGGGTAGTGAGGGGATTGCAGTTCGGGGAGGTAACGCCTACGCCCCAGCAAGGTCTCGGCGTAGCCGGTCTCTTTGGCCTTGGCTACCGTTCCGTCGAGATACTCGCGTACCTTCGGGTACGTCCCGAAGTAATCGGCGATGAATTGACCGCCCTCATCCATACTCATCTCGGTCTGTCGAGATATGCCGAATGCGCTGAGACCGTATGCCACGCCGAAATTCATGACCTTGGCCAGCCGCCGCATGGCCGGCTCGACTTCGTCGAGCCGGACCCCGTAGATCAGCGAGGCGGTCGACGCATGGATGTCTTCGTCACGCTCGAATGCGCTCATCATTGCGGGGTCCTGTGAGAGATGGGCGAGCGCTCGGAGGTCGATCTGCGAGTAGTCGGCGGAGAGCAGGATCCACTCCGGGTGCTTCTCTGCGATGAACGCCTTACGCACCCGTTGGCCCAACTCTGATCGGACGGGGATGTTTTGCAGGTTAGGGTCATTGGAGGCGAGCCTACCAGTGGCAGAACCGGCCTGGTTGTACGTGGTATGGATGCGGTGAGTCCGTGGGTTGACTTCCATGGGCAGCGTATCTACGTAGGTCGACTTGAGCTTGGTGAGCTCCCGGTACCTCAGCACATGATCTATAACCGGGTGCGCCTCGCGCAGGTTCTCCAAGATGGATGCATCGGTGGAATACCCGGTCTTCGTCTTCTTTCCTGCCGGCAGCTTTAACTCATCGAACAATAGCTCGCCGAGTTGCGCGGGTGAGTTGATGGCGAACTGATGAGCGACCGCCTCGTATGCGCCCTTCTCCGCTTCATCGATGGCAACGACCAACTCTTCGTTGAGATCAGACAGGACACTGGCATCGATGGCGATCCCATTGACCTGCGTTTGCACGAGCACGGGAACCAGCGGCATCGCTTGATCGCGGTTGAATGCGGTGAGGCCATCCCGTTCCAGATCCGGGGCGAACGCATCCATGAGCCGCAACGTCGCATCGACGTTGGCTCCCGCGAAAGCGGCAGCGTCGCCGATGGTGACGGCCTCGAACCCGATCTGCTTTCGTCCCGTGCCGGTCAGCTCGGGCAGCGCTTTAAGCTCAGCGTTGAGCCGGTTGAATGCTAACTGCTTCAGGGCCAGCACTTTTTCGCCCAACAGGTGTGCGGCGATCATCGTGTCGAATGCCACCGGCACTTTGGTTGGGGCGACGCCGTAGTTCGACAAGAGCGTCATGGTGAAGTTGAGGTTGTGCCCGAGGATGCCAGGCTGCTCTCCCTGCAGCAGGGGGGTGACACCGGCCAAGACCTTTTCGATCGGCAATTGCTGATCTTCAGCGTGACCAGTGGGAACGTAGTACGTTTCGCCGCCGTGAAGGGTGAATGCGAGGCCAACCAGCGCAGCTTCCATGGCGCGCTGGTTGCTGCCGTGGGCTTCGACGACGATCTGGGCGGCTGCCGCAAGCTGCGCCAACATGGTCTCGAGTTTGGAAGAGTTGTCTACGATGGTGACCGCCCTGTCTGATATGACAGCAGGCACGGTTTGGCTTGGCGCTTCAATGCCTCGTTGGGTCTCTGCCTTGACCTGCGGGATGCGGCCAACCAAGCTGCTGAACTCCAGCTCCTGGAAGATCTCGATCACGTCCTCTCGGTTGAAGGTGTAGAAGCGGGTGTCCTCCAACGCAAAATTGGTAGGGACGTCTCGGACGATGGTGACGAGACCCTTGCTCGCGCGCAATTGAACGGCGTTGTCACGCACCAACCCCTGTATTCGTGGGGGGCCAACTTCGTCGAGTCGTTCGAGGAGCGATTCAACGGAGCCGAACTGGAGGATGAGCTTGATCGCGGTCTTGATGCCCACGCCCGGCACGCCCGGGATGTTGTCCGACGAGTCACCGGTAAGCGCTTTGACATCGCGCACCTGGTCCGGTGACAGGCCCCCGTAGCGCTCGTTGACGGCTGGTATGTCGTAGACCTTGGTGTTGGCAGAGCCTGTGGTCAGCATGATGCTGACGTGCTCAGAAACGAGTTGAAGCGTGTCGGTGTCGCCGGTCGCGATGATGGTGTCTATGTCCTTGTCGTCGGCGTACTTGGCGATGGTGCCGAGGACATCGTCTGCCTCGTAGCCGGGCACCTCGTAGATGGGGATGTCGAAGGCGCGCATGACCTGTTTTGCGCGTTCCACATTCTGGTGCAGCTCCCGAGGCGTTTCAGGCCGGTTGGCCTTGTACTCGCTGTATTCCTCGTGCCGGAAGGTTGGGCCCGGAGGGTCGAAAGCGATGGCTATGTGGGTAGGCTTGAGGGCTGCGACTGCCTTGAAGAAGCTGGTGGTGAACGAGTAGACGCCGCGCACATCCTCGCCCGTCTTGCGGACGGTCATCGGGCGCGCTGATTGGAGGGCGAACCACGCTCGGTAGAGCATCGCGTGGCCGTCCATCACCATCAGCAGCGGCTTACGTTCCTGAGTTGCAGTTGTCGGTGCTGGGGGTTCGGCGGCGTCGAAAAGCGTGGGGCCGTCCTGGGGAGCGGGCTTTCCTGGTGCCATCGATTACGTGCTCTTATACGGCTTGAAGAAGCTGTGTAGGTAGTTGCGCTGATGCGCCCACCGATGGGTCCGCCGCACGACGTCGTCGTCGAGGATCTGACCGGAGTGGGTGACTTTGATCGCTTTGTAGCCCTTGGCGGGAAGCATCGGTGCTGTATCCGAAACGTCGACTTCGCATCCCTCTTTGACCAGGTAAATCTTGAGGTCTTCATAGCCTTTCGGCTTCGACTTCGGGGTTACGTAGACCCAGAAATCGCGGCTCCCGAGTACCTCGTGGACATGGTCGTCGGCAACTTCCGCGCCCCTGCCTGATCCGGTCTTGAGCTGAGCCCTTGTCATCCCGCGATCTTGCATCGTCATGGTGGGCATTCTAGCCGCCCACGCCTTCGCAATCCACATCCAGAATCTGCTTAGTCGAACGTGTATCAGGCCTTGGTGGCGCTCGGTTGTTGACATGGCCCACTGGACGATTCCCGTCTCATAGGTCTCGCATGTTGCGGTTTGGGACGCCGTCTGGTTCGCTCTTGGTGCGAAGGGGGGAATGCCACGGCCAAGCACCAGGGGGAATAGAGTGACGATCATCTCATCGATGAGCCTTGTGTTGAGCATCACGGTATTGAACTGGCCTCGGCCGACCAACCAGATGTCTGCGCTGGATGCTTCCTTGAGCGTTTGCGCGAACGCTGCGATATCGTCGGTGATGAACCGCTATACATCAGTGTCTGGAGGAGGGGGCGATTTGCGGGTGACTACGTAGTTCGTCTTGCCTGGAGATAGGGCGTCGATGAACCCCGAAGGCAAGCTCATACGTCGCCGTGTCCTAGTGGGTCGTGTCTATCGTGTCCATGAATGCGGCGTAACCATAGCCAGGAGGCACGGCGTCTGTGCCTGGGAGCTCCAGCCAGCCGAGCTCGCCGTTGGGGCCAGCGACGTATCGGTCCAGACTCGCAGCCGTGTATAGAGTTAGCTTTCGCATAGGTTTAGTCGAAGCGTCCCACGGCCTGGTCGACACGTTTGATCAGGGCTGGCTCCATGGGCCCGGCGGCGTCCGCTGCTACACACTCACGGAGCTCGGTGCGGTTCTTGACTCCGAGCACGACGGTGGCAGGGCCGTTCATGGACAGCGCGTATTGGTGCGCCAAGAACGCAGGAGACTGGCCGATTTCACTTGCGATGGCCCGGAAGGGTGCGGCGCGCTCGAAGTCGATCGTTTCTGGATTATCAGCGGGCTTGAAGCGGTCGAGTTCGCTGGTGAGCGCTCCCGCCTGTACGGCGCGAATCCCCATGATGGCAGTACCGGCTCGGTGGGCGGCAGCAATGATGTTCCGGGGCTGCGCTGGCCCAGCTGGGTACTTAAGACCACCAGGAGAATCTAGAAGGTTGGCCATGATCTGGATGAAGCCCGGCTTGACGCCCGAATTGAGCATGTCGATGAGGACCGCCGGGTCGCCGATACCGGTCAGTCCCCATGCACGTGCGCGGCCGCTCTCGACGATGCTCTCCATGGCGGGGATGACAGCGCTTTCGACTGATGATCGAGGCGTGCCTCGATCGTAGGCGGGCGCGCCATCGGCGGTGACCCAGTTGTGGAGGAAGAAGATGTCGACGTGGTCGATCTTCATGCGCTCCAGGCTGGTGTTGATGCTCTCTTCGAGCAGAGCGGATATGTCGGCTGGCGGGATGTCGCCCACGCGGCATTTGGTGGTGATGCGGACGCCGTCGGGGAGGGAACCGTTGAACGCTTCGCCGATAACGCTCTCGGCCTCGCCGTTGCCGTAGGAAGGGGCCATGTCGAGTAGGGTGATACCGAGCTCGGGCGCCTCGCGGGCGGTGGCGAGGCATTCTTCGCGGGTTGTGGCCCCCCATAGCTGGCCGAGGCCGCCACCGCCGAGAGTGAGTGCGCTGACGGAACCGAGCTTGCCGAAGGGACGTGTGTTCATGGGGCCTCGCTTTCGGGATCGACGCATGCTGGTTAGTGCGCCTTGAATGATGGAGCAGGAGCGTGACGGCGAGCCTTGGTCAATAGCCGCGGGAGAAGTCGACCTGGTTCAGGAGGGGTTCACCTGCGAGCAGTCGGCGGAGGTTGGCCGTAAACGACTCGGCTGCAGGCCAGAAATCGATTTCGGTGTCGCCTGAGTTGTGAGGTGTTATGACCACGCCAGGTAAGGCCATCAACTCCGGATCCGGTGGCCGTTGACGCTCCTCGGAGTAGACGTCGAGGTAGACGCTTGCGAGCTTACCTGAACGGATGGCGTCTTTGAGGGCGGCCTCGTCGACGACTTCGCCACGAGCCACATTGGCGAAGAATGCGCCATCTCGCATGGCGGTGAAGGCCGCAGCGTTGAACATGCGCTCAGTCTCCGGCGTGAGCGGTGCGGAGACGGCTACGAAATCGCACTCGCCAAGCACGGAGTGCAGCTCCGACGCGGGGAAGAGAAGATCGATGCCGTCGACGTTAGCTTCGCGGGATGTCGCGCTGCGGCGGGTGGCCAGTACGCGCATGCCCAAGGCCTTCGCGAGGCGAGCGATCTCGCCTCCGATTCCCCCCATGCCGACAACGCCCATGGTCTTACCCGCAATCAGTTTCAGTTGGTAGGGAGCACTGTCGAGGGCCCCCGCGCGAGTCTGATTGGTGGCGAGGGTGATGTTCTTGGCGAAGGCGAGCGCTGCGGCGATGACCATCTCGGCGATGGGCAGTGCTTGGACGATGCCGCGTGCGCTGGTGATCTTCACATCGGTGTTCCAGATGTCGATGTGGGTGAAGTCGGAAACGCCGGCAAAGGTGTATTCCGCCCATTGCAGGTTAGGCATGCGGTCGTGGATACGGAGAGGGAAGGGGAGGCCCGCCATCAGGGCGTGGGTGCGGCCCAGTAGCTCGGACAGTTGTTGGGGCGAGAGGTCAGTGGACCACGGGAGGCGGTAGGACCTGAGGCCGGTGGGCGGCGGAAACATACCGGCTTCATCCTCGACGGCTGCTGGGGGAACACGGTGCACTTCAACGTTGCCGGGGGCGGCAGATCGGATGAGGTTGAGGTTAATATCTTCGTCCATCATGACGAGAACGACGAATGGGTTAGGAAGGTTGGCGGGCAACGGTTTTACACTCCTATGTGATGTTGCTCATTTCTGCTCATTTACTCCTGATGCCGCCGCGGTTGGATGAATGCAGACTAAGCCCGTCCGTAAGGCGCCTAGGTGCGCGGACACGCTTAGGATACACAGCGCAGCGCCAGGCGCACCACATTGAGTGTCATCGATATGTATGTAGAGATAAGCCCCTATCGCTTCACGCGCATGGAGGCCTGTTGTGCTTCGGCGGAGAGTACCGGGGTGCCGGTGAAAGCTTCGAGGTAAGGGCCCGCGCCCTGTTGCCAGTCGCTGCCGTCGTCGAGGATGGCGGTTGCGGTTCGGCGGCGGTAGACTCGCGGGTCGTCAACGCCTGGCGGGACGGTGCCGTGGTCGCGGAGCGCGATGGCGGCGTTTATGAGTCGGCGACGCGTGCGGATAATCATGGCGTCGGAGGTGCCCAGGTGCTCGATCGTGCGATCCACGATGTGCCCCATGCTCTCAAGTAGCGCCTTGTCCTGGAGGTTGATCGATGGCACGCCGGAGAATCGTTTGTCGATCTGGGCGCTGTAGTCGTTGAGGTAGTCGTTATCAGCGCTGGCCTTGAGACGCCAATGGGAGTACGGGTCGCCGGTCCATTCGACCCACCCTCCAGGATCCTCGGGGACAAGCATCTTCTTTTCCTCCTCACGGATGGGCCGTGAGGGGTTCCAGCGTATGTCCCACTTCATGACGGCGTGATCGTCCAGCGGGATCCACCATTGGAGCGGGCATTCCTCGAGGCTGACGGGGGCGAACATGCCGTAGAAAGGCATGAGGAACTGAGTGACACGCCAGTAAACCTTGCCAGGTTCTTCAGCGCGCCCAGCGGCGTACATGACGCCTGCGTCCGTGTTGACAACCTCCATCTTCGGCGCGGCGTCATTGTAGAAGAGTCCTCGCGTTGCGGGGCCTTCGCCGTAGAACTCGGCGTTGCCGGTGGCTTCGAGCCGCGTGTGCAGGAACGAAAGGTGGGAAGAGTCGATGTTGCCTTCGAGCCCTTGCACCCAGTTGGACTCCTGGAGGTCGCGCCGGATGATGAGGTGCTCTTGTGGCAGCAAGTTGAATTCTAGATCCGGTAGAGGGGGCGGCTCTTCGCGTGGCCCCATGTAGGTCCAGACGATGCCGTTGCGCTCCTGGCATGGGTAGGACTGGATGCGGACCTTGTCCCTGAAGTTCGATGCCGTGGGCTCGTTGGGCATATCCACGCAGCGCCCGGTGACGTCGTACTTCCACCCATGGTAGACGCAGCGCACGCCGTTTTCTTCGTTGCGCGACCAGTAGAGCGAAGCACCCCGATGAGCACAGACCTCGGTTAGCAGGCCGACGTTGCCCGAGGTGTCACGGAAGATGATCAGGTTCTCGTGGAGCAACTTGATGCGGTGAGGTTTGTTGTCGGGCTTCTCTAGGTCGGTCGACAGGTAGATGGGCATCCAGTACTGGCGCATCAGGTCGCCCATGGGTGTACCGGGGCCGACGTGGGTCAGTAGCTCGTTGTCTTCTTTGGACAGCATCTCTGTTCTCCTCTCCGCGCTGCGATGTGGCGTACGCTTCAATCTAGCTTACGCTGCAATCTGCGACTACAGGAGCCGGACCTAGTCTTCTTCCAAAGTTGATGTGTCTCCTTCAGGGAGTCCCAGTTCGCGGGCTTTGAGGAGGCGGCGCATGATTTTTCCTGAGCGGGTTTTAGGCAGGCCGTCGACGATTTCGATCTCGCGGGGTGCGACGGCTGCCGCCAGCTTCTTGCGGGCGAATCCCATCAGTTCTCGGCGCAGCTCATCGGATGCTTCGTAGCCTTCCTTGAGGGAGACAAACGCTTTGACGACTTCCATGGCGATGGGATCGGGTTTCCCGATGACGCCGGCTTCGGCGACTGCGGGGTGCTCGATGAGCGCGCTCTCGACTTCGAATGGGCCAACCAGGTGTCCTGCGGTGTTGATGACGTCGTCAGAGCGACCGACGAACCAGAAGTAACCCTCGGAGTCGCGAACCGCTTCGTCACCCGTGAGGTACCATCCGTTCTTGAATCGAGAGTCGTAGCGTTCTTGATCGTTCCAGTAGACTTGGAACATCGACGGCCAGCCGGGGCGAACCGCCAGGATACCGCCCTCGCCGTCGGCGACGGGGTTGCCGTCAGCATCGATGATCCCTGCCTCGACGCCAGGGATCGGCCGGCCCATGGATCCTGGCTTGATGGCCATGGAGTTGTAGTTGGCAATCATGATGGCGCCGGTCTCCGTCTGCCACCAGTTGTCGTGGAACGGCAGTCCGAACACCTCCTGACCCCACATGACCCCTTCGGGATTGAGGGGCTCCCCCACAGATGCGATGAACCGCAGGTTTGGCGTGTTGAATGCCTTGGGTAGCTCGACGCCGGACTTCATGAGCATGCGGATAGCGGTGGGCGCGGTGTACCAGACGGTGACGTTGTAGTCCTGAAGGACCTGGTACCACTTGCGCGCTGAGAATCCGCCCTCGTAGATGATCTGGGTTACGCCGTTGGTCCATGGCGCGATCATGCCGTACGAGGTCCCGGTGACCCAACCGGGGTCGGCGGTGCACCAGTAGACGTCGTCGGGGTGCAGGTCGAGGCACCACTTGCCCGTGACGTACTGCTGGATGACCGAGTTGTGCCGGTGGACCGCACCTTTCGGTTTGCCGGTGGTGCCGGACGTGAAGTGCATGACGGAGTAGGAATCGCGGGTGGTGTCGAGCGACGCGTCGGCATCGGATGCGCTGGCCATGAGCTCCTCGAAGCTGAGGTCGCCCTCGGCGAGTGGCCCTGACGAACGACCGTCCTTATTGACGACGATGATGTGCTTGAGATCCGGGAGCAGCGGGAGAATCTCTGCAATTTTGGCTCGAAGCTCAGGCTGGGTAACGAGGACGGTCGCGCCGCTAGCTTCCATACGGTCTTTCACCGGGTCGGGGCCGAAGGCAGAGAACAGAGGACCGATAACGCATCCAGCTTTCAACGTGCCGAAGAAGGTGAAATATATCTCCGGCAGGCGTTCCATGAAGGTGAAGACGCGCTCGCCGGTTTCCACGCCCAGGCTTTCGAGTACGTTGGAGAACTTGTTGGTTTGCCGGCGCATGTCGTCGTAGGTGTACGACTCCTTTTCCCCGTTTTTGCCCTCCCAGTGCATAGCCACCTTGGCGCCGTTGCCCCTGACAACATGACGGTCGATGGCTTCGTAGGCGATGTTGAGTCGACCATCCGGGAGGAAGTCAATCTCGCCTTCGACGCTGGACCAGTCGAAGTCCTCACGGGAAGCGGCCCAGTCGCCAAGGTTGGGAGCGACAGGGAACGATGAAGGTTTGTGGATGGTGGGGTGGTCCATGACCATGGGGTGCGCCTCCTAATCGACGAGTCTGCTCGCTCGCGTGCAGCGCGAGTCTAGCGGGCCGAGGGCTGGTGTGCCAGATGGGGCGCTTGACTTATAGGTGGTAGGCTAGCGGTGCAATCTCTAGGAGTGAAAATGCCAGACTTAACGATTAACGGATACAAGCATCACTACGAGGACGTCGGCAGCGGCACTCCAATGCTGTTCATCGCGGGAACGCGATTCGATTCGGCGAAGTCGTGGGTGCAGTACATGGAGCGCAACGCGAGCGGCTTTCGGATGATCATGCCCGATCTTAGGGGCATGGCCGATTCCGAGCACACGACCGATGTGAAAGGCCAGGATTGGGTCGACGATGTCGCGGCGCTGCTGGACGGGCTCAAAATCGACTCGGTCCATGTGGGAGCTGAAACGCTGGGCACTCGAGTTGCCGTGCGATTCGCGGTGGCGTACCCGGAACGCGCGAAGTCACTGATCCTGAATGGGGCGATCGCGTACTCGTATGCGGAGGGCGACAGCGAGCGCGCCAAAGAGCCGCAGGACAGGATCGACTCGATGAAGCGGCACCACGGCGAGGACGCTGCGGCGATCAACGACTTCTACCTCGACCTACACTCCAAGCCCGAGTTCCACGAGTACTACGATCTAAGAAAGATAGCGTCACAAGTGCAGGTGCCGACGCTGCTGCTACGCGGTGATGTGGATGACGACCGCCACCCGATCTCGCACTCCACAGAGCTGCACGCGCTGATTCCTAACTCGCAGCTCCATATCTTTGCTGGCACGAAGTTCAACGGTATGACGAACAGGCCTGAAGAGTCGTGGGCACTGATCCGTGCGTTGGTGGCTGGCGTCGCCTAGGGAGTCAGCAGGGCGATGGTGGTCATACGTATGTACGTAGTGATGAGTGCTAGCTACCGTCATGACGATCTCTGTAGCGAAGAAAAAACTCTTCCACGGCACGGCCACCAAACACGACCTAGACTGCTGCGGCCGCGAGGCGGCACTAACCACTGCCCACTGACTTCCTCCCATCAATAGAGAAACTACCGAACCCCCTCGCATTCAATGGCTGTTGGGCGGGTCAAGGTGGAGGGAAGTTCCCACGCCTTCCCCTCGATGCATGCCCCCAATGTGTGTGGGGGAATGCTGAACGCTATGGTTCAAAGCACGGGGCGACCGCTTTCCTGACACGCCAGATGCGCTGCCCCGTCGCGCCGGTCGGATTTGGATTGACTATCCCCGGCCCCGGCCGCTGCCTTTCAGGGGCACAACAAGCGGACATCCCCACACCTCTGCACAATCTTTTCCCCACTGCGTGCCTCATTCCAAGTGACCGAAGAACTGCGCTCTCTACTAGACTGTCGGAAACGATTCGGCATGGCCCCGTTCAAGGGCCGTAAAAGCGCGAAAATATGGGGAGAACGAATGGCGGTTTACTGGCAGATGACGAGGCAGGGACAACAGTTGATGCTGGAGACTGGCGACCGCAAGGAGCGAGTGGGCATGGTTAGAGAGACTGCGCGTGGGTTCGACGCCCTGGCAGTGACGTTCGGATATGAACCGGAACGTGCTCAAAGAGATATTGCTAGCTTGGAGGAAGCCAAAGCCTTCGTCGAATCATTCAAGCCGTGGACGCTCTATGTCGAAGACCAGGGGGTCACAGTCGAGTCCACGATTAGAGCTAGCTAGCGCATAGAACGTCGTTTCAATACTGTTAGCCAAGACGAACGACTGCTAGCTAGGTGTCAGATTGAGCCGATCGGTGCAGGGAGAACCACGCGTTGGCCAGCGGATTCCATATTCTTACGCTTTGTTGGATGTCAGTCAGTCAGTCGTCGTCTTTGCGAGTGAGGGGGGCGATGGCCATGATGACGATGGCGGGGACGACGAAGGCGGCTGCGACGAAGAAGATGACGCGGCGGCTGTCGGCCATCCAGATGGCGGCGCCCATGATGAAGGGGGTGACAACGCCTGCGATGAGGCTGCTGGAGAACATCATGCCGACGACGGAGCCCTCCAGACCTCGTGGCGCGGCGTCTAGAGCGGTGGCGTTGGTGACGTCTTGGACGGACCAGAGAAAGACGCCCATGATGCCGAGGGCGATGACCATGATGATGCCTTCGCCAACGATGCCGATGGTGAACATGCCCACGGCGACGACGATCAGGGCGACGACCATGGGGAGCCGACGTCCTACCCGGTCGGAGTAGTGGCCGAATAACGGGCCCACGATGACTCCGCCTAGGGTGAGGAGGGCGACGTGGGCTCCGACGCCTGCGCTGTCCATGTTGAGGTCTCGGGCAAGGTAGATCGGGAGGAACGAAAGCACCCCAAAGTGGGCGAACGATCGTGTGAAGTTCATGTACGCGAGCGTTCGGAACGCTGGGTACCGCAACATGGTGAACGTGTCAGTGAGCTTCGCTGGACGCGTGCTAGTAGGCGTGGGCGGAGGACCAGCGCCGTCGAGCATCCAGTAGATGAGGACGGTCAGGGCGACGGCTGGAATCATGGCGATGACGACGTACAAGCGCCAGTCATCCATGAGGATGTAGGCGAGGATCGCGCCGACCAGCAATGGGGCGAGCGCCTCACCCGCTCCGGAGCCCGAACCGTGGAAGGCGATGGCGAGGCCGCGGCGCTCAGGGAATCGCGTGCTCAGCATGGAGATCGCCGGCGGGTGCCAGAAGGCCGCTGCGACTCCGCCCATGGCGATGAAGAACACCATCGGCCAGTACCAGGGCATGAGCCCCGCGAACATCATGGAGGCGGCAGCGGCGATAAAGGAGGCCGGGAGGAGCAGGTTCCAGTGTTCGCGGAACCGGTCACTGACGTATCCGACGAAGAAGTTGGGTGAGCCTCCCGCGAATTGGCGGATGGTGCTGAGGACGGCCACGCCGAAGGTGGTGAGCTGGTACTCCTCCTCAATGAGGGGAAGGAAGACTGCAAACGCGGCGATGTACCAGTGTTTGAGGCCATGTCCGATGGCGATGGTTGCGATGTAGGCGGGGCCGGTCGCGCGGAACGACGTGGTGCCTGCGGCCGGTTGGTCGGCTGCCAAGTGCGATTCTCCTGCGTGGGTTCGAGACTAAGGAAACATTTCGTTGAGCGTACTGAGGATACGCGTTTTCACTTTGCCCTCGAAGGGGCGGAACATCAAGGGCATTCCGGCATCGACGATGATCTCAGTGTCGGTTACGTCAGCGGTGCCCTTGATGGTCTTGCTCATGACCGCGAACGAGAAGTTGAGTTTGTCGCTAGTCCAAGCGTACTGAACTTGCCTGATCTGGCCATCGCCGAGATTGAGGGCTTTGTCTATAGCCTCTTCTAGCTTGCTCCGGACGATCGCCCGAGCCGAATGGTGCTGGAATGAGAGGCGCATTAGGACGCACCAAGCTCGTGGATAGCTTCCGCAAGATCGATGGTGCCGCGGTAAATCGCGGTTCCGACGATGGCACCCTCGGCGCCCAGGTTGGTGAGCCGACGCAGGTGGTCCAGCTCGCCGATGCCGCCCGAGGCAATGATGTGTCCATCCCCGAGGGCTATCCCGTGCTGGACCATGACGGCGACGGAGTCGAAGTTGGGCTCCGTGAGTGTGCCGTCGCGAGCGATATCGGTGAAGACGAAGCGACGGACGCCGACCTCGTACATGTGGGTCATGAGGTCGATGGCATCGACGTCGGTGGTTTTTGTCCACCCGCTGACGGCGACCTTGCCGTTGTTTGCATCGAGGCCAACGACGACGCGATTGGCACCGTGCTTCTCTATAGCTTGTTCCACCATGTCGGGGTCGGCGATGGCGGCGGTGCCGAGGACGATGCGACCGATGCCTGCATCGAGGGCCGTGGCCACGTGGTCTTTGGCGCGGAACCCCCCGCCTACCTCAAGAGGAACGCTGAGACTACGGGCAAGGGCGCCGTAGAGCTCGCTCTGCTGGGGGCTACCTTCGAGGGCGCCGTCGAGGTCGACGACGTGGATTCGGATGGCACCGGCGTCGACGAACCCCTGGGCGACCTTGAGAGGATCGTCGGAGAAGGTGCTCTGCCGGTTGAAGTCGCCCTGGCTGAGACGAACGACCTGGCCTTGGCGGAGGTCGATTGCTGGGATAATTTCCATTCCCTTCTACTGCACGCGCGCGAGCACGAGGCGCTTCACGAAATTGTCGTAGAGCTTGAGTCCGACGTTGCCACTCTTCTCGGGGTGAAACTGGGTGGCGACGAGGTTGTTGCGGGCAACGACGCTGGTGAACTCCAGGCCATAGGTGGTGGTGCCTGCGACCCAGGAGTCCTCTGAGGGTTCGGCGTAGTAGCTGTGGACGAAGTAGAAGTAGCTGTTCTCGGGGACGCCTTCGAAGACGGGGTGCTGGCCCCGGAGTTTGACGGAGTTCCAGCCCATATGAGGAACTTTGAGGCCATCGCCGACGTGAGTTTCAAAGAATCGTCGAACTGTGCCGGGGACGATGCCGAGGCAATCGACGCTGCCCTCTTCGGAGTGCTCTAGCAGGAGCTGAAGACCGAGGCAGACGCCGAAGAATGGAGTGCCGTCGGCTACGGCCTCGCGGACGGCGTCGGCCATGCCGTCGCGTTCGAGGGCGGCCATGGCAGGCGGAGATGCGCCCTGGCCGGGGAAGACAATAGCGGGGGCGTTCCTGAGGTCTGCGGGGTCTGAGGTGAAGACGGCCTGGTGCCCGAGGTGCTCAAAAGCCTTCTGAACGCTTCTCAGGTTGCCTGCGCCATAGTCGACGATAACGATGGGTTGCACGAGGGTAATCTTAGCAGGGTGGCTGGGGAGAACGAGGCACGTAATTGTCTGGGCAGTGCTAGTTCAGCGTGGGCATCTTCCTGACGAGGGTTGAGTCGATGCTGGCGATGGTTGGGCGGCCTGAGAGGACCATGGTCGTCTCGAGTTCGTCACGGAGGATTTGGAAGACGCTGGTGAGGCCGTCTTCGCCGCCGTAGTGGAGGCCCCAGAAGATGGGACGGCCGAACATGACAGCTTTGGCTCCGAGGGCAAGCGCTTTAGCGATGTCCGACCCGCGCCGGATGCCGCCGTCGAGGAATACATCGACTTTACTGCCTGCGGCCTCTACCACTTCGGGGAGCGTTTCGATGGTGGAGAGTGTGGTGTCGAGATTGCGTGAGCCGTGGTTGGAGACGATGATGCCGTCGACGCCATATTCGGCGCTGAGGGCGGCGTCCTCGCGGGTCATGATACCTTTGAAGACGATAGGCAGGTCGGTGATGGTGCGGAGCCACTTGAGGTCTTCCCAGGTAGCGCCGGGGTCGTTTTGTCCGCGGCTGGTGAGGCCTGAGTCGAACTTGCTCTTAGCGGCGAGTTGCTCGCCTTCTTTGATCTGTTCGGGGGTGTAGTTGCGGCGCTCGCGTGGGCGGTTGCCGTAGTCGTTGCGGATGTTTCGCTCACGTTTGGACGGCCAGGATGAGTCGAGGGTGATGATGAGGGCGTTGTAGCCTGCGTCTTCGGCGCGTTTCACCATGCCGGCCATGGTTTCGCGGTTCTTGTAGAAGTAGCACTGGTACCACCGAGGGCCGTCGATGGTCTCGGCCACATCTTCAATCGTGTGAGTGCCGTTAGCGCTCATGGACATGATGGTGCCGAATTTTGCCGCCGCGCGGGCAGTGGCGAGCTCACCGTCGGGGTGGGCCTTGCCGTGGCCGCCTGCGGGGCTGGTCATGAACGGCACTTCGATGCGCTGGCCTAGTACCGTGGTGGACATGTCGACGCTGGCGGTACCGGTGAGCACACGCGGACGGAGCGCGATGTGGTCGTACGCGGAACGCGTGCGGCGGAGGGTGATCTCGTCGGTGGCTGCACCGGCGATGTAGTCCCACTCGACCTTCTCCATGCTGTGCTCGGCCAAAGCCTCGAAATCAAACAGGTTGATGGGTTCTGCTGCCATGGTGTATCCCTCCGTAGGTGGTCGGGCGATCAGGCTGCGGCGCGGGCGATTCTATGTCTTGTCTTCGTAGCGAGCGAGCATGAAGAGGAAATCTGACGCACGATTGAGGTAGCGGAGAAGTTCGGGGCTGTCGAGTTGGTTGGTGTCGAAGAGGGCGACGGCCCGGCGCTCAGCGCGCCGGAGTATGGTTCGCGCAACGTCAATGGCCGCCGACGCGGTGGAGCCGCCCGGAATGATGAACTCTGGAGGGAGGGGCACCTCAGCAGTGATGGCGTCGATGGAGCGCTCGATCACCTCGGTCATCTCTGGGGTGACCGCGGAGAAGTGCTTGAGGAGCTTATCGCGGTCGGCGGGGTCGGTGGCGAGCTCAGCGCCCACGGTGAAGAGTTCGCGCTGGAGGCCGTCGATGGTCTCGCGCACATAGCCGTTCCTGGAGAGTGCTTTGGCGAGGCCAAGGGCTGAGACCGCTTCATCCACTGCACCGTAGGCCTCGGTACGGGGGTTGGCCTTGGAGACGCGGCCGCCGTAGAGAAGGCCCGTCTCTCCTTGGTCACCGTATTTCGTGTATATGGGCTTTGCCATGGGGGTGGCCTTTCGCGTGCAGGTCGTTGTGTTGACGGAGCCACGCTTGGTGGGCTGCCAAGTCTACCTGGCTTGGCTAGGGGCTTCCCCCAATGTTGGTGGCGTCGGGGCACAGGTTCTTCAGAGCCGGCGAACCGGCAGGCGATGGGCGTGATCGATGGATTGTTGCCCGTACATGGCGGGTGGGACCGCGCTGTCGTCGACCATTGTGGGATTCTACCCGCCGACGAGGAGCGACGAATCACCGATAATGCTTGGTGCGCTATAGCAGGGAACCGGTGCTGTACGCTCTTGTACCTCCAGACTCGTCTCGTTCCATAGCGGTGACCCTGAGGTCTCGGCGCCTGCGTTGAGAGGGGAACCGGTTGACACGCTCCTCCGATTCTAGGTAACATTCTCCTGTTCTCGCCCGTTCGGGGCGTGGAATGATTTCTGTGTGTGTGACGAGAAGGTAGGTACAGATGCCGACGGTTAACCAGTTAGTGAGGCAGGGCCGGAAGCGCTTAGTTAAGAAGACCAAGGCGCCGGCGTTGCGTTTCGTGCGCAACACGCTTCGTAACCGCGTTTACCGTGGTGACGGGTCCCCGCAGAAGCTGGGGGTTTGTGTACAGGTCCGGACCGTTACGCCGAAGAAGCCGAATTCAGCTCTTCGAAAAGTGGCCCGTGTGCGCATGACCAATGGGATGGAGGTCACCGCCTACATCCCGGGTGAGGGTCACACATTGCAAGAGCACTCCGTTGTATTAATCCGTGGCGGCCGTGTTAAAGACTTGCCGGGTGTTAGGTATCACATCATCCGTGGTGCGCTTGATGCAACCGGAGTCGATGGCCGGAAGCGGGGGCGGAGCAAGTACGGGACCAAGCGCTCCTAATCCTCTGGCTTGACTCCCTGACCCTCTAGGAGCGGTCTGGGTGCCCATTGCTGTAACCAGCATCGGGTAAAGCATGGGGTGTGTGAGCAGGACGAGTTTCGTCAGTAGCTTGGTGCGGAGCCAGGCTGTGCAAAGCTAAGAATCGTTCGTGGTACAGGGCCTTGTTCTTTAAAAGAATGGGGGCCGGAAGTGAACGCCCTGACATAGAGTCAGGAAGCGCGAGGTAATAGGCGAAGTATGTCGAGGAGACGTCGAGCTGTAAAACGGAGGATCGCACCGGATCCGAAGTTCGGGAACAAGGAACTGTCGAGCTTCATCAACAGGGTGATGCTGGGCGGGAAGAAATCGGTTGCACAGCGGGCTGTGTACCAGGCCTTGGATCTGATCCAGGTTGAAACGAACCGCGATCCGCTTGAGATTTTTGATCAAGCGATGCGCAACGCGACTCCGACGGTCGAGGTAAAGCCTCGCCGTGTGGGTGGTGCCACCTACCAGGTGCCCATCGAAGTTGCGCCGAATCGCCGCGTTGCGTTGGCGATGCGTTGGCTGATCCGCGGTGCACGTGCACGGACGGGGCAGCCGATGCGTTCGCGTTTGGCGGCTGAGTTGCTGGATGCGTCGCGAGGACAGGGATCGGCCGTTCGACGGCGTGAAGAGCTTTACAAGATGGCCGAGGCCAATAGGGCCTTCGTCCATTACAAGTGGTAGTAGAAGCGGATAGACCAAGGGATTAGCCACCTAACATGACGACGAGTACTGGAATGGACCTTAACAAGGTTCGCAATATCGGGTTCATCGCCCACATCGACGCCGGTAAGACCACGGTTACCGAGCGCGTTTTGTTCTTCACGGGTGTGACGTACAAGATCGGTGAGGTGCATGACGGCACGGCGGTGATGGACTGGATGGAGCAGGAGCGTGAGCGTGGTATCACGATCACGTCTGCTGCGACGCGGGCCCAGTGGGCCGGCCATCACGTGAACATCATCGACACGCCCGGTCACGTTGACTTCACTGCGGAAGTTGAGCGAAGTCTTCGAGTGCTCGATGGCGGTGTGGTGGTGTTCGACGCGGTCGCTGGTGTGCAGCCGCAGTCTGAGACGGTGTGGCGCCAGGCTGACCGGTACGGCGTCCCGCGGATCTGCTTCGTGAACAAGATGGATCGCATCAGTGCGGACTTCGAGAAGACGATGGAGTCCATCAGGAAGCGCCTGGGCGCGGTGCCGATCCCGGTCCAGTACCCGATAGGTGCAGAGGATTACTTCAAAGGAATCATCGACTTGCTTGAGGAGAAGGCGCACTTCTTCGATTCCGACAACGTTGGTACGACGATAGAGGGTGAGATTCCCGCTGACATGGTCGATCACATCGCTGCGGTCCGTACCGAGATGATTGAACGGATTGCGGAGAACGACGAGTCGGTCCTGCAGCAGTATCTGGCGGGAGAGACTCCCTCTCCTGCGGAATTGAAGGCTGGGCTTCGCCGTGCGACTCTGGAGAACGATGCCGTTCCGGTGACCTGCGGGTCCGCACTCCAGAGCTTGGGCGTGCAACTCATGCTCGATGCAGTAATCGACTATCTGCCGTCGCCGTTGGACGTCAAGCCAGTCACTGGCTTGCACCCGCAGACGCAAGAGGTGTTGGCGCGCCCGGCAGACCCCGATGCGCCTTTCTCTGCCCTGGCATTCAAGATTGTTACTGATCCTTACGTCGGCCGCTTGGTGTACTTTAGGGTCTACTCCGGCACGATGAAAGCGGGCTCGACCGTCTACAACTCGACGAAGGGCGTCCGCGAGCGGTTGGGGCGTATCCTGATGATGCATGCCAACCACCGTGAGGATGTTGACTCGATCCAGGCGGGTGAGATCGCCGCTGCGGTTGGCCTGAAGAACACATTCACGGGCGAGACGGTCTGCGATGAACGCGATCCAGTGGTGCTTGAGACGATTAAGTTCGCTGAGCCGGTCATTTCGGTCGCCATTGAGCCGAAATCCCGCGCAGAGCACGACAAGCTGACCGACTCGCTGCTTAAGCTGGCCGAAGAGGACCCGACGTTCCGGGTGCGCTACGACAGAGAGACCAGCCAGACCGTGATGTCGGGCATGGGTGAACTCCACTTGGAGATTCTAGTGGATCGCCTTAGGCGGGAGTTCAAGGTTGAGGCTTCGGTTGGTAAGCCCCAGGTGGCGTACCGTGAGGCGATTTCCAAGAAGGGCGGCGCCGATGCTCGCTTCATCAAGCAGACTGGCGGGCGTGGCCAATTCGGTCACGTTGTGCTGGAGATCGAGCCGCAGACTTCTGGCGCAGGATACAAGTTTGAGAACAAGGTGACTGGTGGGAAAATTCCAAAGGAATATATTCCTGCCGTCAACAAGGGCGCTGAAGAGGCGCTGCAGACCGGTATCATCGCGGGATACCCGGTCATGGATGTGAAGGTGACGTTGCTGGACGGTTCCTACCACGCGGTGGACTCGTCTGAGATGGCCTTCAAAATCGCTGCTTCGATGGGCATTAAGGATGCGCTCCGCAAGGCAGGACCGATTCTGCTGGAGCCGGTCATGGAGCTTCAGGTGGTGACGCCTGGCGACTATCTGGGTGATGTCCTTGGTGACCTGAACGCCCGGCGTGGGCGCATCAAGACGATGGAGGCCCAGGGCGACATTCAAATGATCGAGGCTGACGTTCCGTTGGTAGAAATGTTTGGTTACGCGACTGACCTCCGTTCCTCGTCGCAAGGACGAGCGAACTATTCGATGGAGTTCGGACGCTACGAAGAAGCGCCACAGTCGACGGTAGCGGCGGTCGCGCGTAGCGCGTAACCCTAGAGGAGAGCGAGTAGTGGTAGAACAAGCAGCTAAGCCCAAGCCAGGCGGAGTGTCTTCCGAGAAACTCCGAATCGTCCTGCGCGCCTTCGATCACCGTCTGTTGGATCAGTCCGCACAGCAGATCGTTGAGGCAGCAGAACGTACTGGTGTTTCCGTCGCGGGCCCCGTGCCGTTGCCGACGCGTATCAAGCGCTTCTGCGTGATTCGGTCGCCTCACGTCGACAAGGATTCGCGGGAACACTTCGAGTTGCGAACGCACAAGCGGCTCGTGGACATTCTTGAACCTAACCCGAAGACGGTCGATGCACTGACCCGGCTCCAGATGCCGGCGGGCGTCGACATCTCGATCAAGTTGTAGTCATGATTCAGGGACTCATAGGTAAAAAAGTGGGTATGACCCACCTCTTCAGCGCTGACAGCCAGGTGGTGTCGGTTACTGTGCTTGAGGTTGGTCCTTGCGTGGTAACGCAGGTGCGGACGAACCAACGTGACGGCTACGAGGCCGTGCAGGTGGGATACGGTCGCGCGAAGCAGCTGACGAAGCCCGCCCGAGGGCACCTGAGGGCGTCGGGCGCGGAGTCTCGTGTACTGCACGAGTTCCCCGCGGACGACTTATCGGAGCACCCAGTGGGCCAGGCTCTTCCGGTGACTTTGTTCCAACCCGGCGACGTGGTTGATGTGGCCGGCCGGTCCAAGGGTCGCGGTTTCCAGGGCGCGGTGAAACGGTACGGATTCAAGGGTGGTCGCAAGACCCACGGTCAGGGTGACCGTCACCGGGCGGTTGGTTCGATTGGTGCGGGGACGTACCCCGGCCGCGTGTTCAAGGGCAAGAAGATGCCGGGCCACATGGGAGACAAACAGGTGACGTCTCTCAAGCTGATTGTTGAGAGGGTGGATCCTGAGCGTAATCTGCTGATGGTACGAGGGTCGGTGCCTGGCGCTCGCAACGGCATGGTTACGGTGAAGTACTCCAAAGGAGTGAAGGTCGCGACGCGGCTTTCCAATGAGGAGTGGAACGAGCTTCTTGGCGTGGTCGTCGAGGAGCAGGAAGTGATTGAAGAAGCACCCGCCGAAGAGACTGTCGAGGAGACGGTCGCTGAGGCTGCTGCTGCTGAGGCAGAGAAATCCGCTGAAGCGGCTGGTGAGCCCGAAGAAGTAGACGAAGGGAAGGCTGAGTAATGCAGCTTCCGATCCTCAATATCACCGGTGAGGTCGTTGGTCAGGCTGAAGGTAGCGATGTCGTGTTCGGCGCGACGTACAACCCGGATCTTGTCCATCAGGCTCTCGTTTACTACCAGGCGAACCAACGCCAGGGCAGCAGCAACACGCTAACGCGGGCCCAGGTTTCCGGTGGGGGTCGCAAACCGTTCGCACAGAAGGGCACGGGTCGAGCCCGCCAGGGCAGCATTCGCTCCCCTCTTTTGCGCCACGGTGGTGTGGTCTTCGGGCCGCACCCTCGCTCGTACCGAAAGCGCATGCCTAAGCGGATGCGACGACAGGCCTTCCGCTCGGTACTTTCGACGAAAGTGACGGAGGAGCGATTCCGAGTCGTTCAGGAACTGGAGGGTGTGGACTCCAAGACCAAGGCGTTCGCCACGGTTCTTGGAGCCATCGGGGTTACGGGTTCTGCATTGGTAGTTACGCGTGGACAGAGCCCGGACATCGCACGGGGTGTAAGCAACCTGCCGCGAGTGAAGGCGGTTCGCACAGATTTGCTGAACGTGCTTGACCTGCTGCGCTACGACATGGTGGTGATGACGCCGGATGCGGTGGCGGAGGCTAACGAGCTTTGGTCGGAGACCGCTCGCGCACCGCGCAAAGTGAAGTCGGAGGAGGCAGCGTAATGCACGTTCTCCAAGTGCTCAAACGGCCGGTGATCACGGAGAAGTCGACGCTTCTGCAAGAGCAGAACAAGTACGTCTTTGACATCCTTCAGGGTGCCAACAAGGCGCAGGTGAAAGAAGCTGTCGAACGCGGGTTCGAGGTTTCCGTGCTCAGCGTCAACATAATTTCGCAAAACACGGAGCGTGTGCGACGCGGCAACGGTCGCTGGCAGACGCGCAAGTCCAACAAGAAGGCAGTGGTGACTGTTGCCCCAGGCGATACGATCCAGTTGTTCGAGGGGGCGTAACCCATGGCACTGAAACGACTTCGCCCTACGAGTCCAGGACGCCGCGATGCGGTGCGTCCGGATTTCCAAGAGCTGACGACTCGCACGCCGTTCAAGGCGCTGACGAAGGGGAAGAACCACACGGGTGGTCGTAACTCACGCGGCAAGATTACGGTTTACCACCGTGGGGGTGGCGCGAAGCAGTCCTGGCGGGATGTGGATTTCAAGCGTGAAAAGGCTGGAATTCCCTGCCGTGTGGAGACTATCGAGTACGACCCCAACAGGTCCGCGCGTATCGCCTTGGTGGTTTACGCGGATGGTGCGCGGCGTTACATGCTGGCGCCGACGGGCGTGAAGGTGAACGATAAACTGATGTCTGGCCCTGATGCGGAGATTCGCGTTGGGAACGCATTGCCGCTGGCGAACATCCCAACAGGCACGCAGATTCACAACATCGAGTTCCAGCCTGGTAAGGGTGGACAGATGTGCCGTGGTGCGGGCACGGGAGCACAGCTCTTGGCTCGTGACGACCGCTTTGCGATGCTACGGTTGCCATCCGGTCAGATCAGGCGCGTACCGAGTACGTGCTCGGCGACCATCGGCACGGTGGGTAACGCAGATCACAAGAACCAGAAGAAGGGTAAGGCTGGAGCGAACCGTCACCTGGGCAGGCGTCCTACGGTGCGAGGCTCGGCGATGAACCCGGTCGATCACCCGCATGGTGGTGGTGAGGGCCACGCCCCGATCGGTATGAAGCACCCGAAGACTCCGTGGGGTAAGCCTGCACTTGGTCCCAAGACGCGGCGCCGCTGGCACACTGATGTCTTTATCGTGCGAGACAGGAGAGCTAAGTAAATGTCACGTTCGATAAAAAAGGGTCCCTACGTGCACCCGAAGTTGGCCAAGAAAGTTGAGAAGGCGCAACGGAGTGAGACGAAGGTCGTAATACGGACTTGGTCCAGGGCTTCGACGATCATGCCGGACATGCTTGGCATGACCATCGCGGTGCATGACGGTCGTCGTCATATTCCGGTTTTTGTTACCGAGAACATGGTTGGTCACAAGCTCGGGGAGTTCGCGCCGACGCGGACGTTCCGGGGTCACATTTCGAAGTCCGAGCGTCAGTCCTCGGTGAGGCGTTAGATATGCCGGTGAAGGCAGTAGGAAAACAAGTAGGTATTTCCCCGAAGCGGGTGCGGCTGTTGCTGCGCGCGATACAGGGTATGCGTGTTGCGGATGCGATTGAGTCACTGCGGTTCCAGCCGGGACCGACTGCCGAGAACGTGTCAGCAATTCTGCGTTCAGCCGCGGCCAACGCTGAGAATAACAATTCGATGGACCCGACCCGGTTGAAGGTGGTTACAGCCTTCGCGGACCAGGCGGTTTCGTTGCGGCGTTTCCGGGCACGTTCGCGTGGCCGGGTTGGCCATGTGAAGCGCAGGGCTAGTCACATAACGATCATCGTAGACGAACACGAGCAGAAGTAACGAGGTCAGAGCGTGGGTCATAAGACACATCCCATCGGATTCCGCTTAGGGGTCATCAAAGACTGGCAGTCGCGTTGGTTCGCCGGACGAGGGCAGGACTACGCTGCACAGGTTTTTGAAGACCTGCAGATCCGTGGCGTTATCCAGAAGCAGTACGCGGAGGCGGGTATCTCACGTGTTGAGATTGAACGTTCTGCGCAAGACTTGACGGTCAACGTTCACACGGCCCGCCCGGGTATCGTGATCGGTCGGGGCGGGCAGCGCGTCGATGAGCTGCGTAAGGCAGTTGAGCGGGCGGCGAAAGGCAAGAAGGTTCGCTTGAACGTGCTTGAGATCAGGCACCCTGAACTCGATGCCTTTTTGGTGGCAAGGAACATCGCTGACCAGTTGGAGCGTCGCGTGATGTTCCGGCGGGCAACCCGTCAGGCGGTCATGCGGACCATGCAGGCTGGGGCCAAGGGCATCAAGGTGCAGGTTTCAGGTCGTTTGGGCGGCGCTGAGATCGCTCGACGGGAGAAGGTCATGGACGGCCGAGTGCCGCTGCACACGCTGCGGGCGGACATCGACTATGGACTGGCTGAAGCGGCAACCACGATGGGCCGCATCGGCGTGAAGGTTTGGATCTACCGAGGAGACATCCTCGCCGAGAAGCACCGTGGTCAACAGATCGAGGAAGTTGTTTCCGGCGAACAGATCGGAGTGGAGGGAGCGAATGCTTCAGCCTAAACGGACCCGTTACAGGAAGACGCACCGTGGCCGCATGAGGGGCATGGCCGTCAAAGGCAGCACGGTGGCGTTCGGTGACTTCGGCTTGAAGGCCATGGGAGTTCACTGGATTACTGCACGGCAGATTGAGGCCGGACGTCGTGCGATTACGCGGCACCTTCGGCGTGGTGGTCAGGTTTGGATCCGGATGTTCCCGGACAAGCCGATCTCGCACAAGCCGTTGGAAGTCCGCCAGGGTGGCGGTAAAGGACCGGTGGAGGCATGGGTGGCCGTGGTTCGCCCAGGCCGCATCATGTACGAGGTCGGTGGCGTGCCGCCGGAACTCGCGCGTGCCGCGCTTGCCCGTGCAGCGCAGAAGCTGCCCATCCCGACCCGGACCGTTGCAAGAGAGGAGAAACTGGTAGCCGTTTAGCGGTAACCAGGGACACACATGCGAGCCAAAATTGAAACAATCAGAGCCCTCGCGGATGACCGCCTCAATGAAGAGGAGTTCAACACGCGACTGGAAATCATGAACCTTCGGTTCAAAATATCTACTCACCAACTCTCTAATTCCGGTGAGCTGCGGGACGCGAAGCGCCGCCTGGCTCACATTTTGACGGTTGAGCGAGAACGCGAGTTGCTTGGGAGCAAGGTATGACCACGCAGGCAGGTGAACGGCGCAAGGTCCGCGTGGGCCGTGTTGTCAGCGACGGTATGGACAAGACGGTAGTGGTTGCGGTTGAACGTCGCGTTCAGCACCGTCTCTACGGCAAGTCCATCCGCCATCTAACGAAGTTTCAGGCGCACGACGAGAACAATGCGTATCGCGTCGGCGATGTCGTGCGGATAACGGAGACGCGACCGCTTTCGAAGACGAAGCGATGGCGGGTGACGGAGCTACTGGTTCGCCAAGAGCTTCCGGAGATTGAACCCGCTGTGGCGGCTGAGATCAACGCGGAAGAGGTAACGACCGCTTCGCAACGCCGGCGTGGGCCGACGAGGGCCGCGCAGCGTGCTGCGGCACGACGGCTGGCTATTGGCGAGGCCGCTCCTGTAACCGCGAAGGCGGCAATGGACAAGCCGGTCGCGGAAGCTCAAGAGACGCTAGCCGAGGAGCCCGAGGCAGCTGCTGAACAGGCGGTCGCTGGGGAATCCGAGGCGGAGGTTGAAGAGGCCCCTGCTGAGGAAGAGGCGGTCGCTGCGGAACCCGAGGCGGAGGTTGAAGAGGCCCCTGCTGAGGAAGAGGCGGACGATGAGGAACCCGAGGCGGAGGCTGATGAGGCCCCTGTTGAGGAAGAAACAACTGAGGACACGAAAGAGGAGAAGGGGTCGTGATACAGCCACAGACACGCCTCACCGTGGCCGATAATTCCGGGGCAAAGCAGATTATGTGTTTCAACATCCCTGGAGGCTCGGGTCGTCGTTACGCACGAGTTGGCGACGTTATCGTCGGATCTGTGAAGGTGGCACAGCCGAACAGCGCAGTGAAAAAGGGTGAGGTGGTGCGTGCCGTTGTGGTGCGTACCACGTCCATCACGAAGAGGCCCGATGGCTCAACGATCCGCTTCGACGATAACGCAGCGGTGATTTTGGGGACCGGTGAGATGCCTCGTGGGACCCGGATCTTCGGGCCGGTCGCCCGTGAGCTACGAGAGCGTAATTTCATGCGAATCGTTTCGCTTGCACCGGAGGTGTTGTAGCTATGGCTGCCCGTCTCAAGCGTGATGATGAAGTGATGGTGATCCGGGGCCGCGATAAGGGCCGCCGAGGAAAAATTCAGCGTGTGTTCCCCGATAAAGACCAGATCCTTGTCGAGGGCTTGAACATGGTTAAACGCCACTATAAAGCAGGCGTTCAGGGACGGCAGGCGGGCATCGTCGAGAAAGAGATGCCGCTAGGTGCCTCCAAGGTTATGCCGGTATGTCCGTCGTGCGACAAGCCGACTAGGGTCTCGGTGAAAATTTTGGACGATGGGACCAAGTCGCGCGCGTGTAAACACTGTGAGGGGATGCTCAATTGAGCGAAGAAGAGCAACAGAGCGCTGAGCAGGACGCTCCGGCCGAAGGCCAGGAAGAAGCGACGGCTCCCGCCAACGACGAGAAACCCAACAGGATTCGAAAGCGAGCAGCTTCGTCTGCAGGTTCAAGCAGCGCTGCTCCAGGCGTCGCCAAGCCCGCCCGCGCGGCGAGCACTCGTTCGAGGGCCGCTGCGGCTAAGGTCGAGTCTGCGACTGAGAATGCTGCTCCTGAGGCGAAGGCCGCCCTCGCTAAGCGCGAGAAGCGCGTGGCTGCGGTGAGGTCTACACCGAGACTGTTGGCCCGGTACGACGGTGAGATTAAGGGCCAGCTCCAACAGGAGTTCGGGTACAAGAGCACCATGCAGGTGCCCGGGGTCAAGAAGGTGGTGGTCAATGTGGGTCTCGGCGAGGCTCTGACCAACGCCAAGGCATTGGAAACGACGCCAGCGCAGATCGCGGCGATCACTGGTCAGAAGCCGGTGATTACCAAGGCCCGCCGCTCCATCGCAGGCTTCAAGCTCCGCGAGGAGCAAGCCATCGGCGTGATGGTGACCTTGCGCGGTCGCCGTATGTACGAGTTCTTGGATCGTATGATCAGCATGGCGCTTCCGCGCATCCGCGACTTCCGCGGGGTATCGCGCACGGCGTTCGATGGGAACGGTAATTATTCGCTGGGCCTGCGGGAGCAGATCATGTTCCCGGAGATTGACTACGGTTCGATTGATAGGGTTCGCGGTATGCAGGTTGTGATAACGACGAGTGCGAAGACGGATCCCGAAGGGTTCCGGCTACTTGAATTGATGGGAATGCCTTTCGCTCGCGAAGGGCAGACGCGCTAGACGGCGCGCTGAGAGGGAGAACGTGGCGAAGAAGAGCAAGATTGCTAAGTGGAAGCGCGAGCCGGCCTTCAAGGTTCGCTCGATGAACCGATGTCAGCGGTGTGCAAGGCCCCGTGCTTACATCCGCTTCGCCGGGTTGTGCCGGATCTGCTTCCGAGAGCTCGCGCTGAACGGAAGTCTCCCCGGCGTGCGCAAGGCGAGCTGGTAGGAAGAGGAGTCTACATGCCACCGACCGATCCGATCGCCGACATGCTTACGCGTATCCGTAATGCACAGATGGTGCACCACCCGTCTATCGAGATGCCTTCATCCAAGACGAAGGCTTCCATCGCTGACATCCTCAAGCGGGAGGGCTATATCGAGGACCTCGAGGTAGTGAAGAAGGTGCCCCAGGACGTGCTGCGTATCCGTTTGCGTTACGACGATCAAGAGAAGCCTGCTATTGCTGGCCTGAAGCGGGTGAGCAAGCCTGGGCTGCGGGTTCACGTCCAACGCAAGGATGTGCCGCGGGCCTTCGGCGGGGTGGGCATTTCTATCGTTTCAACATCACATGGAATCATGACCGGGCTCGACGCCTACCGTAGGGGCGCTGGCGGCGAACTCATGGCATATGTCTGGTAGGAGCGCTCGATGTCACGCATAGGAAATAAACCGGTTCTGGTACCGGCCGGCGTTACCGTTGAGATTAACGACGGTGTGGTGGTTGCGAAGGGCAAGGGTGGTGAGCTTCGCCAGTCCTACAACCCGGCGATCACAATCCGCGAGGAGGATGGATCAATCCTTGTTGAGCGGCCGTCTGACCGTAAGGAGCACCGCGCGATGCATGGGTTGTACCGGGCGCTGATTGCGAACATGGTGACGGGCGTGAGCGATGGCTTCACCCGCACGCTGGACTTGGTGGGTTACCGCGTACAGGCGCAGGGCCAGGGCATCAACCTTCAAATTGGCTACAGCCATCCAGTGGTCGTGGAGCCGATGGATGGTGTGGTGTTTGAGGTGGAAGGTAATAACCGCGTACACATCCGCGGTACTGATAAACAGATTGTCGGTGAGATGGCGGCGCGCATCCGACGCCTGCGGCCCCCCGACGCGTACAAAGGCAAGGGCATCCGGTACCTCGGCGAGCGCATCACGCTCAAGGCAGGTAAGTCCGGTGCCAGGGGAGCTGCGTAAGTAATGGCTAGAACCAAGACTCCGTACGCCGCACGTCTCGTGCGGCACCAGCGGATCCGTCAAACGGTGATGGGGACGTCCGATCGTCCTCGTTTGAACGTGTTCCGCAGTGCACGACACACCTACGCTCAGGTGATCGACGACTCCGCCGGGCACACGCTCGCGGCCGCCGGTACGCTTGAGTTGCCTGCTGATGTGTACGCCAAGACCGATGCTGCGCGAGAGGTCGGCAAGCTTGTCGCCGAGCGCGCAAAGGCCAATGGCGTGAAGCAGGTCGTTTTCGATCGTGGCGGTTACCAATACCACGGCCGCGTCAAGGCGCTGGCCGAGGGTGCCCGAGAGGAGGGTCTTGAGTTTTGACCCAGCAGAACAATGATCGCAACCGGTCGAACAATCCGAATGACCGCAACCGGTCGGGTAACCCCAACGATCGGAATCGGTCGGGTAACCCCAACGATCGGAATCGGTCGAATAGGGACGAAGACGGTTCCGACCTGCAAGAGCATGTCGTTGCCATTCGCCGCGTAGCGAAGGTCGTCAAGGGTGGCCGCCATCTGACCTTCAACGCCATGGTTGTCGTTGGCGATGGTCAGGGCCACGTTGGCGCTGGTCTAGGCAAGGGTAGTGCCGTGCCGGACGCCGTTCGCAAGGGCACGACGATAGCGAAGAAGAGCATGATTACGGTACCGCTTGTCGGTAGCACCGTGCCTCACCAGGTCAACGCTCATTTCGGAGCGTCTGACGTGGTTATCAAGCCTGGCCAGCCGGGTTCCGGCGTGAAGGCCGGAGGTGCGGTTCGCGCAGTCATGGAGGCTGCAGGTGTCCGTGACGTGGTGACCAAGGCCCTGGGTAGCCGTAACCCGATTAACGTGGTCAAGGCAACGTTGCAAGGGTTGAGTTCCATGCAGGCTGCGGATGGCGAGAGTGCTGAGGGAAAGCCCCGGGGCGCCATGTTGCCGCCGGTCTCCCCGGAACGCCGAGGGCCGTTGCGCCGCGAGGGCGGCGGTGGTTTCCGAGGCCGCGACAGAGATCGAGACCGTAGGCCTCCGCCACGGTCGAATGCGCCTGCGCCGGGTGGGGCACCAGCGTCGGCGGTAACGCCCGCGCCCGCAGCAGTAACACCAGTGTCGGCGGAAGCGCCGGCGCCAACACTGCAGGCTTCAACTGATGTCTAAAATTCGTATCAAATGGGTTCGTAGCCAGATCGGGTACTCCGAGGACCAACGCAGGACTATACGTGCGCTTGGCCTCAAGAAGTTGCAGCACTCCGTCGAGCGTGAAGATTCCCCGACGATCCGTGGCATGGTTCACAAGGTCCGCCACTTGATTGCGGTAGAGGAGGCATAGCCATGCAGGTAAACGATGTTAGGCCTACGCATGCCCGCCAGAATCGCAAGCGCGTTGGGCGCGGCAACGGTTCCAGAGGAACGTACTCCGGTAAGGGAATGAAGGGCCAGAAGTCTCGCGCTGGTGGCGGTGTACGCCCCGGATTCGAAGGTGGTCAGAACCCGCAGATTAAAGGTCTCCCGATGATGCGTGGGTTCCACAACCCGTTCCGGGTTGAGTACCAGGTAGTGAACCTTGCACGTTTGGAGGAGCTTCCCGCTGACGTTACCGAGGTGACGCCGGTGGTTCTGGCATCGCTGCGGGTGGTCCGTCACGCAGACAAGCCCATCAAGGTGCTGGGTGAGGGTGAGATCAGCCGTTCGTTTCAAGTGAAGGCAACGAAGTTTTCCAGTTCCGCACGGGCCAAGATAGAGGCCGCGGGCGGATCTGTGCAGGAGGGCTAAACAGGGTGCGAGCAGGCCAAACCGCTGCACAACAGGGCCCTGGAAGGCCAGCACTGATCCAGGCGATGATCGATGCCTTCCGCACCCCGGATCTTCGGGGGCGGATCATTTTCGTCCTGGCTATGCTGGTTATATTCCGGGTGCTTGCGCATATCCCGGTTCCCGGTGTCGATCGCGAAGCATTGGGGAGTTTGCTCCAGGGCAACAATCTTATCGCGTTCTTCGATTTGTTCAGCGGGGGTGGGCTACGTAACCTGAGCATCGCTGCTCTCGGCGTGTTCCCGTATATCACCGCATCGATCGTGGTGCAGGTGCTGATTCCGGTGCTGCCGCAGCTAGGCGCGATTGCTAAAGAGGGCGAGTCGGGCAGAGCACGCATCAACCAGATCACCCACTGGCTGGCGGTGCCCATAGCGTTCTTCTCCGGGTATGGTCAGTTGTTGTTGTTCTCCCGATCGGGCGTGTTCACCCACGACATCACATTGTTCGGTGCGGGTTCGCTCGAGACGCTGACGATCATAATCTCGTTCGTTGGCGGTACGATGCTGTTGATTTGGATGGGAGAACTCATCACCGAGCGTGGTATCGGCAACGGTATCTCTATCATCATCTTCGGTGGGATTGTTTCAGGCCTGCCGAGCCTGATTGGTCAGAGCTTCCTAGCGCGTGACAATATCAGCGGGTTGTTCATCCTGGCAGGCGTTGGACTGATCCTGATCTTCCTGATCGTGATGTTCAACGAAGCCCAGCGTCGCATCCCCGTGCAGTACGGTCGCAGCGTGTTCCGCGGTGGCCGAATGTATAGACAGACGGGCGCGACTCACTTGCCGTTGCGTGTGAACTCGGCAGGAATGATTCCGCTGATTTTCGCGTTCAGCATCATGGTGCTTCCCGGGACAGTGGCTCAGTTCTTCGCGAACCCATCGTCCGACAGCTTCATCTCGAGCATCGCCTTGTTCTTCTCGACGGTGCTCGCGCCCACGTCGACGTGGTACTGGGTAATGGTGTTCATCCTAGTGGTGGCGTTCACGTTCTTCTACACATTGGTGGTGTTCCAGCAGCAGCAGCTAGCGGAGAACCTCCAGAAGAATGGAGGATTCGTACCAGGCATCCGGCCTGGGGTACCCACCCAGCAGTACCTGAACCGGGTGATCCTGCGGATCACGTGGGGGGGCGCTTTGTTCCTGGGTTTCGTCGCGATTCTGCCGTTCTTTTTCAGCAGAGTGACGGGCGTTCAGGCGCTGACGTTAAGCAGCACGAGCTTGTTGATCATGGTGTCGGTCGCCCTGGACACGATGCGTCAGCTTGAAGCACAGTTGCTGATGCGCAATTACGAAGGCTTCTTGAAGTAATGCGTATGGTTCTCCTCGGCGCGCCGGGCGCGGGTAAGGGTACGCAGGCTGGCGTCATTGCCAGGCAGAGCGCTGTGGCGCACGTGGCGTCCGGTGATCTTTTCCGGAAGCATTTGGGTGAAGGTACGGAGTTGGGCAAGCTCGCGAAAACGTTCATGAACAAGGGAGACCTGGTCCCGGACGACGTTACGGTCAAGATGGTCCTTGAGCGCATAGCTGAGCCCGACGCGGCTGATGGTTACGTGCTTGACGGCTTCCCTCGCACCGTGGCACAGGCTGGCGCGCTCGATGCGGCGTTGGCGGACGCGGGCCAGCTCTTGGATGTTACGCCGCTGGTTGAGGTCAATACAGAGGAGTTGGTACGCCGGTTGGCGGGCCGTTGGATTTGCCGGAGCTGCCAGACACCGTACCACGAGCCAATGGCACCGCCAAAGCAGGCGGGTGTTTGTGATCGCGACGGTGGCGAGTTGTACCAGCGGGACGACGACAAGGCCGAGGTCGTTCGCGCTAGGCTGGAGACATACGAGAAGCAAACCGCGCCGCTGATCGACTATTACCAAGGACAGGGCAAGTTGGTGCGGGTGAATGGGCAGCAAGACGTGGACAAGGTAACGGCTGATCTGCTTGCGGCGGTCAGTTCAATGGCAGCGAGTTAGAGACTGTGATGATTTTTGCCGTAAGCGAACGAGAAGCGTAGTATTAGAGTTTACGAATGAATAATCGGAACAGGTCAGTCAATGTGCGGACCTTGGACGCTGGCATCGGCGTCGGGGAGCGTACTGGCAACGGAATCACGATCAAGAACCAACGGGAGCTTGATCGAATGATGGGGGCCGGTCGCATCACGGGGCTGGTGCTGTTGAAGTTGCGTGACTCCATCGCGGCCGGGATGACAACGGCAGACATGGACGCCATCGCGGAGCGCGAGATTCGCGCGCTTGGCGGTTTACCGGCGTTCAAGGGCTACCGAGGGTTCCCCGCAACGCTGTGCATCTCTTTGAATGAGCAGATCGTGCATGGTATTCCGGGTGGTCGAGTCATCCAGAATGGCGACATCGTTGGACTTGACTTGGGCGCGATTGTGGACGGTATGTACGGCGATTCGGCGCTCACGGTGGCGGTTGGTGAGACGAAGGATGAAATAAAAGCGCAAATGGAGACGGGCCGGGCTGCGTTGTTCGCTGGTATCGCTCAGGTGCGGGCGGGCAACCGAATCGGTGATGTTTCCGCTGCAGTGCAGGAAGAGATTGAGCGGCGGGGCCGGTACGGCATCGTTCGCGAGTATGTTGGCCACGGTATCGGGCGCCAGCTCCATGAGGAGCCGTCGGTGCCCAATTACGGCGCCGCGGGGCGCGGGCCGTTGCTGAGGCCGGGAATGGCGATTGCCATAGAGCCGATGGTGAACCTGGGTACGCACGCAACACTCGTGCTCGACGACGACTGGACGGTCGTTACGGCCGACGGCATGCCGTCTGTGCATTTCGAGCATACGGTGGTGGTGACCGAAGGTGATCCGATCGTGACGACGAAGGTGGAGTAGGACGGCGCAAGCCGCAATATGGCGAAGAAAGAATCGATTGAAGTAGAGGCGACCGTGGTTGAGGCGCTGCCCAACGCTACGTTTCGAGCGGAACTGGCTAACGGACACGAAGTGCTGGCCCACGTTTCGGGCAAGATGCGGATGCATTTCATCCGTGTGCTGCCTGGAGACCGCGTGTTGGTTGAGCTATCACCATACGATCTCTCTCGCGGACGGATCACCTACCGATTCAAGTAGGGACGACGCGGGAGAAGCCGGACAGCATGCCTGAGTGGATGCGCCCGGTGCTAGTCGGCGAAGTGGAGAGGGAAACATGAGAGTTCGAGCGTCAGTCAAACCTCGGTGCGACAAGTGCAGACAGATCAGGCGCGGGCGCACGATCAGAATCGTTTGCCCGAACCCGAGGCACAAGCAGAGGCAGGGGTAGAACATGGCACGTGTAGCAAACGTCGACATTCCAGATAACAAGCGGATTGAGATCGCTCTGACCCGCATCTATGGTATCGGCCACACGCTGGCGCACCGGATCACGGAACAGGCCAATGTAGTTGGCAATCCGAAGGTGCACGAGTTGGGTGACGCAGACCTGACTCGCATCCGCGAGGTCGTGGATCATGGCTACATGGTCGAGGGTGACCTCCGACGCGAGGTCAACGAGAATATCCGCAGGCTGATCGATATCGGGTCGTACCGGGGTACGCGGCACCGTCGCGGCCTCCCCATGCATGGGCAGCGAACCAAGACGAACGCGCGGACCAAGCGCGCCGGTCGCCGGACCGTGGCAGGTAAGCGCAGGGTCATGAAGAAGTAGACGGGCAGGGTGCCCGTCACGTCGAGTGTGGATCTCGGTGATTGAGACGAAATGGTCTGGGCGTGAAACAGCGTCTGACCGAAGGAGCAATAGTGGCAAGGGCCAACAGGACACGCACGAGGCGCCGCGAGCGGAAGTTTGTTCCGCGAGGCAAGGCGTTCATCACGTCAACGTTCAACAACACGCTGGTCTCGCTCACGGACCCTGAGGGGAACGTGATTGCGTGGGGCAGCGCCGGTGGAGTGGGCTTCAAGGGCTCCCGTAAGAGCACGGCGTACGCTGCGCAGCGGGTCTCAGAGACCGCAGCGAAGAAAGCCATGGAGCACGGCCTTCGACAGATTGAAGTGTTCATCCGTGGTCCAGGAGCGGGGCGTGAATCAGCGATTCGTGCACTGCAGGGTGCAGGCTTGACAGTGACGAGCATCCGCGACGTCACTCCGATCCCGCACAACGGTTGCCGGCCGCCCAAGCGTCGCCGGGTGTAAGAGCGAACAATCCCTTCATTGTAGGGGATTTAGAAGAGGAACAATGGCAAGGTATACAGGTCCGGTCTGCAGACAATGCCGCCGTGCGGGCGACAAACTCTTCCTCAAGGGAGAACGATGCTTCACTCCCAAATGTGGTGTGGAGAAGCGACGCAAGCCACCGGGTGCGCAGCCGCAGCGCCGCCGCCGGATTTCAGAATGGGGCACTCAGCTTCGCGAGAAGCAGAAGGCTCGTCAGACGTACGGGGTTCTGGAGAGGCAGTTCCGTAACTATTTTGGCGCGGCTCGGAAGACTCCCGGTGTTACGGGCGTGAACCTGCTGCAGCTGCTCGAGCGGAGACTCGACAACGTCACGTATCGTGTGGGCTTTGCGGATTCCCGCGCGCAGGCCCGCCAACGAGTGCTTCACGGTCACTTCACGGTGAACGGACGGAAGGTGAATATCCCTTCGTACCGCGTGAAGACTGGCGAAGTGGTGGCATGGAAGCCCGCGAGCAAACAGAAGCCATTCGCTGAAGAAGTGGCGAAGAGCGTTGGCCAGCGGATCCTGCCTGGTTGGATAGAGGTCGACAAGACGGCGATGCAGGCGACGATTCTGCGGAACCCGGAGGCAGAAGATATCGATTCCCGCGTCGACACCCGGATGATCGTGGAGTTCTATTCCCGATAGCGACAGGCGGATTGGATTTGGCGATTGATTGGAGTCCGCGAGAACGCGGATGGCCTAGACGAAGGATGAGCTGAAATATGCTGGATTTTGGATATGACGAGTCACGTGATGCTGCCCTGGAACCGGCACCGGTGCCGGCGGCTTCTGTCAGAGTGCTGGAGGCCGGCGACACGCATGGCGTGTTCTCGGTTGAACCTCTTCAACGCGGGTATGGCCTGACGCTTGGTAACCCTCTGAGGAGGGTGCTGCTGAGTTCCATCGAGGGTATCGCTGTCAACTGGGTGCGCATCGAGGGCATCGATCACGAGTACTCAACGCTCCCGAATGTTAAAGAGGACGCCGTCGACATCCTCCTGAACATCAAAGCAATCAACCTACGATCGATCTCCAGCAGGCCTGGCAAGCTCAGGCTTGAGGTGGAGGGGCCTGGCGATATTTGTGCCGGCGACATCATGGCGTCTTCGGATTTCGAGATAGCCAACCCTGAGCAGCACATCGCGACGCTGGACGGGAACAACTCCCGCTTGGTCATCGAGATGAATGTGGAGCAGGGCGTCGGCTATCAGCCGGCGTCGAGCGCCAATGGGTTGCCCATCGGCGTGCTACCGGTTGACGCAATCTACACGCCGGTTCGGAAGGTCAACTTCGACGTGGAGCGGACCCGGGTGGGTCAGTACACGAACTTCGACCGTCTGGTGGTTGAGGTATGGACCAACGGCGCCATCTCTCCGGTTGACGCGGTCAAGGCGGCCGCGAAGGAACTGGTGGAGAACTTCTTCAAGTTCTCCACCTTGAGTGCCGACGACGCGCAGGAGGGTGACCGGCCCGGTTGGGCAGCCGCCATCCCGGCTTCGCAGTACAACATGCCTGTTGAGAGTCTTAACCTGACGGCCCGAACGCTGAATTGCTTGAAGCGAGCATCGATTCATAAGGTCGGTGAGATTCTCGAGCGCAGCCGTGGGGAGTTGTTGCACATTAGGAACTTCGGCGAGAAATCGCTGGAGGAGCTCAATGAGCGTTTGGGTGAGATCGATATCTACCACCCTGAGTTCGGGGTGGTAGACCCATCAGAAGAGTCTTCTGAGGATCCGGACGTACCTGCGGATGGCGACGCCGCCGAAGCGGTTACGGTTGGCTCAGCCTCTGAGGACGAGGAGGAGTAGCCGTCATGCGGCACCGAGTTGCGGGACGAAAATTAGGACGGCGCACTGAACACCGTGAGGCGATGCTTCAAGGGATGGTTGCGCAGTTGATTCGGCATGAGCGCGTGACCACGACTGAGGCCAAGGCTCGTGAGGTTCAAGGGCTCGCGGAGAAGATGATCACGAAGGGTCGTGTCGGCTCGCTGCACCAGCGGCGACAGGCGCTTGCGGTGCTCACGGACAAGGACGCTGTCGGCAAGCTGTTTGATGAGATTGGTCCTCGATACTCTGACCGCCACGGCGGCTACACGCGTATCACGAAGCTGTCACCTCGCCAGGGCGATTCCGCGCCCATGGCCGCGCTTGAGCTGGTCTAGCTCATCATGCGACGCATAGCACTGGTACTTGAGTACGAGGGCACGCGCTATGCGGGGTTCCAGCTTCAATCGAACGTGGCATCGGTGCAGGGTGCGCTGGAGACTGCGGTCGAGCAACTGACTGGATTCTCGACCCGTGTCCATGGGGCGGGGCGCACGGACGCTGGCGTTCACGCCAACGCCCAAGTGGTCTGTTTTGACACGGAGAGTGAACTTGCGATTGAGCGATTCAGGACTGGACTGAATCACTATTTGGCCGATGATGTTGCGGTGCGTGAGGCCTACGATGCCGAGGCGGACTTCAATCCGCGCAGGGATGCGGTGGCGCGGACGTACCGCTACACGATGTTGGAGAGCGCATCACGCTCGCCATTGCGCGCACGGTTCGTGTACCACGTGGGCCGGCGGTTGGATGTGGCGTCGATGAATGCGGCGCTGGAGTTGCTGCAGGGCGAGCGTGATTTCACGCCCTTCTGCGGCAATCTGCCTTCGAGTGGTAGCACGGTGCGATTCATGTACCGTACGCAGGCCTGGCGGCAGGATGGTGACAAGGTTTGCTTGGAGCTTGAGGCGAATGCCTACCTGCATCAGCAGGTGCGACGGATTGCGGGTGCGATCCTTAACGTGGGCCTGGGCAAGACGACGATAGACGACTTTGCTGCAGTGGCGGACTCGAAGGTTCACGGTGCCGCAGCGTTGGTGCTCCCCGCGAAGGGTCTTAGCCTACGGCGGGTGGAGTACGGGGACTTTCAACCGCTCGCGGAGCAGTCCGTGACGGAACATTCTGAGGTGACGGTCGGATAGCCATGCAACTTGAACGAATCACAACTCACACCAAACCTGTAGACAGAGAGCCTTCCTGGCTTGTTATTGATGCCAATGGCGAGCGGCTGGGCCGCGTTGCATCGCGCATCGCGAATGTCTTGCAGGGCAAGAACAAGGCTGACTACAGCCGCCACCAGATCTCTGGCGATTTCGTCATTGTGGTGAATGCGTCGAAGATTGACATCGGCGGTAATAAGCGTACGCAGAAGATCTACTACCGGCACACCGGCTACGTTGGTCACTTGCGTCAGCGCTCGTTCGACGAGATGCTGGAACGCTTTCCGGCGCGCGTGATCGAGATGGCCGTGAAGGGCATGCTCCCTCGCAATCGGTTGGGACGTCAGATGTTCCGCAGACTGAAGGTCTACGGTGGGGCTGAGCACCCGCACGAGGCGCAGGTGAACGCGGGGCAGGGCAAGCCGAAGCAGGCGCCCGCCGCGACGGCCACCCGCACGCGCCGAAAGGCTGCGTTGGCGGCTGAAGAGCCCGTGGCTGAAGCACAGGCGGCAGAAGCGGAGAGCGCGGAAGCTGCGGTGGAAGAGGCTGCTGTGGAGGCGGTGGAAGAAACGGCTGTGGAGCCCGGGCAGGTAGAAGAGGCGTCGGTACCCGAGGCCGATGAAGAGGAGAAGGCATGACGACCGCACAGACCTACTACTACGGAACGGGGAAGCGCAAGTCCGCGATCGCGCGTGTGCGTCTCTATCCAGGCGGCAGCGGCACGGTGGTCGTCAATGGCAAGCCGGTGGAGGAGGCATTGCCTTGGCTCGACTGGCAGAAGCGCGCCAACGCCGTGTTTGAGAATATTCCCGCGTCGGCTAACCGCTTCAACGTGGTTGCAAAGATAGAGGGTGGTGGGATCTCCGCGTGGGCCGATGCGCTGCGTCACGGTATCGCCCGTGCGCTGCTGCTTGCAGACCCTGCGCTCAAGCCGGAGCTCCGCAAGAACGGTTTCCTGACCCGGGATTCCCGGATCAAGGAATCCAAGAAATATGGTCTCAAGAAGGCCCGACGAGCGCCTCAGTATACCAAGCGCTAGGCGACGTTCAGGCCTTCACAAGGACGACCATTGCTGCGTTGCGGTGGCGAGGCAAACTACAGGCGACATGAAAAGGGGCGGGGCCCATTGAGCCCGCCCCTTTCGTTTGTCTGCTGACGTATGCAGTGTTGGCGAAGGAACGATTAGGTTGCTTGATTGGCTGCCTTGCCACGCCGGGATTCGCTGAAGAGGACAGTGCCGCGCTTAGGGGGATTCGGCGAGACGGTCTGGAACTGGCAGTACACGGCCCGGCCTGGCCCGGGGTTGTGGAGTTGGTAGTAGTAGCCAGCTTTGATCTGGACGAACGAGCCGCGACCGACGGTCATCTCCTCGCCGTCTTCGATGCCCCGGATGTGGAGCTGGCCCTCCCAGACGAGGAATGTGTGCTCGGAGCCGGGGTGACAGTGCATCTCGTCGGAAGCACCCTCTTCGTAGCAGTTGGTCACCACCCGGGAATCGGTCATGGAGCTCAGGAGGATGAAGTTACGCCCGGTCGGGCTCTCGAACGACGCGTAGTCGTTGAGGTTGGAGACCACCCAGCCATCACTTCGGTAGTCCAGCCTATTCTCGTAGTCCTGCTTGGCGTATCGGAAGGCTTCGAGTTCGGGTTCCTGTGCCTGCTGTGCCATGATGTCCCCCTTGTTGGGAAAGAGTGCGAAAACGCGATGAGATTCCATTCGCGGTGACGAGTGTACGCCATCGGTGAGGCAATGGTTGTGTGGTACTAAAGGCGTCCGGCTCATGATGGTGTGTCACCATCGCGATGAGATGATTTATCGAACGGTTGTTGCCAAGAGTGAATGGTCGCCTGAATTGGCGGCCTGATTCCTGACGACTGAAGAATTGCTCCCTTGGCCGCCTGTCACGAGGGGGGCGTTTTTGTTAACCCGAATTCCGTCTCGATGCATAGCTGGGGTTCATGATGAAAGGGAGTTAAGAGATGGGGGCTATGCCGAGTTTAGTCCTACACGTTTGGGGATTAAGATATCCCAGTCGAAAGGCTGCGTCTGGTCGCGGAGCTGTTCACACCAGAGATGTGGGAGTTCCTTCGGGAGTGGGGCCACTGAGGACCGGATCTCGCGATCGATCAGGGATGTGCCCCTGGGTATACGACTGGGTTGCTGGGGGTAGCATTGCCCTCAGCAACGCTCGTTGAGATCGATGACTCGCAGAGGTTCGTGACGATAGCGCAAAACCTGGTTGGATCAGATGCGCGCTTCGTCCTGCACGATTTGGCCAGAGGCGTTATTCCCGTGGGGGACGCAGACGTGATGCTCGTTCACCCGCTGCTTGCACACCTGCGTGATCCGCGGGCTGCCGTAGCCGGTTGGTCGAGAGCGCTCGCACCTGGCGGGGTCATGTTGATTGACGAGGTCGAACGCATCGAGACGCCCAACGCACTGCTGCAAGACTATCTTGGGCTTGCTGGGCATGTCGTGGCCCACCGGGGTGCGTGGCATGAACGCCTGGGGCGATAGTCGCTGGTTTTGGGTCGTTGCGCGAAGACTTCGATGCGTTGCACGCAATGGCCCAAGGGTTTTAGACGACTGAGCGGCGCAGCCCCATCTGACCGCTTGGTATGGCGGACGCACTAGGTTGTGCTCCGATTGGCCTGAGGTCTCGGAGATCGACCCCTCACATATCGCCTGCACGGTTATTTGGTGCGTTATTGCCCGGGCTAGTGGCCGCGAAGATCTCGCTCGCGCTAGTTGCCGGATGTGGCGCGGAGGTCGGTGAGCATGTCTTGGACGCGCTGGGGGGAGTCGCCTTCGGCATAGATGCGAAGGAGGGGCTCGGTGCCCGAGGGGCGGATGAGGCCCCAGAAGCCGTCTTCCAGGAGGTAAAGCACGCCGTCGGGGGTTTCGGTGCTGAGGACGCGGAGTCCGCCAATACGCTCTGGTGGGGCGGCGGCGAGCGCCTGAGTGTCAGGCTTGGATACGCGAGGTCCGAGCGTGACGTCCAGGCGGTTGTAGTGGTGTTCCCCCACTTTGTCCGCGAGCATCGCCACGAGTTCCGATGGCCGTTTGCCGGTTTTGACCATGAGGTCCAAGAACATTAGGCCGCTGAGAATGCCGTCGCGTTCGGGAATGTTGCCACGGAACGCGTAGCCGCCACTCTCTTCCCCTGCGGCGACCGCGTCGACCTCCATCATGATCTGGCCCACGTACTTGAAACCAACCGCCGTACGGTGGACGGGAACCTCGTAGAGAGTGGCGAGGCGGTCGATCATGGAGCTCTGGGTTAGCGAGCGCACGAGGGGGCCTCGCAGGCCGCGCACGTCCAGCTGGTAGAGACAGAGCAGCGCGAAGGTGCTCAACGTACTGATGAAGCTGCCGTGCTCGTCCAGAACGCCCAGCCGGTCAGCATCGCCGTCAGTGGCGAGGACGACGTCGTAGGTCCCGGTGCGGGCGAGATCGATGGAGGGGCTGAGGTTCGGCGCGATGGGTTCAGGTTGGCCCATGCCAGGGAAGGCGGGGTTGCGGCTGCCACGTAGTGGGTCGATCGTCGTGCTGCCTGCGCCGAGCGCTGCATCAAAGTAGCCTGCGCCCGCGCCGTGCATGGCGTCGAATCCGACCTTCAGTCCGGCGTTGCGAATGGCGTCGATGTCCACCACGTTGGAGAGGTTGGCTAGGTAGGGCGGGGCCATCTCGGGCCGCTGAACGATGCCGGTAGCTTCTGCGTCGGCCAGGGCCATAGAGGGGATGAGGCCGTCGGACTGCGCGGCGGCGATGTGGTGTTCAAGCCTGTCAACAATCTCCTGGGAAGCGCTGCCCGCGTAGGAGGGCTTGTACTTGAATCCGTTCCACAGCTCGGAGTTGTGGCTGGCCGTGATGACCACGCCACCGCCAGCCTTGTGGTGCAGCAGGCTGTAACTCAGGACCGGCGTGGGTACGATGCGGTCGGCGATCCATGTCTTGATGCCGTGGGCTGCGCTGACCTGTGCGACCTCTGCCGCGAACTCCGGCGAGCCCCATCGCGTGTCGTAGCCGATGACCAATCCTTGGCTTGCCTCACCTGACTCTTCGAGCAGGCGGCAGACGCCCTCCGCGCACGCACGGACGTTCTCGAAGGTGTAGTCACGGGCGATGAGAGCACGCCAGCCGTCAGTGCCGAACTTGATTTCTGTGTGGTTGGGCATGGTCACGCTCGCTCCGGTGGTCTAGCTACAGAATATAGACGAAACGGCGCGCCCGACAACTGTCGGCCGCGCTGTTTCAATGCGTCAATGGATGTAGGGCCTAGAGGCCTGCGCCTGCTCGCAGGGCCGCTGCCTTGTCCGTGTGCTCCCACGGTAAATCAGCGTCACTGCGTCCGAAGTGCCCGTACGACGCTGTCTGCGCGTAGATGGGCCGACGGAGGTCCAAGTCACGGATGATTGCGCCTGGGCGTAGGTCGAAGTGCTTCGTAATCAAGTCAGCAATCATTTGGTCGGGAACGGCGCCTGTGCCGAAGGTTTCGACTGATACGTTGATGGGCGCTGCCATGCCGATGGCGTACGAGACCTGCACCTCGCAGCGCTCGGCGAGGCCTGCTGCAACCACGTTCTTGGCCACCCAGCGGGATGCGTAGGCGGCGGAGCGATCCACCTTCGTCGGGTCCTTACCCGAGAAGGCACCACCACCGTGGCGAGCGACGCTACCGTAGGTGTCCACCAGAATCTTACGTCCGGTAAGACCAGCGTCACCGAGGGGCCCCCCCGTGACGAAACGTCCTGAGGGATTCACGAAGACTCGGGTGTCGGCGTCAACCAACTCCTGAGGGATGATTGGGCCGATGACGTGCTTCTGCACGTCATCGGCGATCTGCGCTTGTGTGGCGTCGGCGTCGTGCTGAGTGCTGACGATGATGGTGTGTACGCGCTTGGGCTTGCCGAATGCGTACTCGATGGTGACCTGCGACTTGCCGTCCGGTCCGAGGTAGGGAATCACTCCTTCTTTGCGCGTGATGGCTAGCTGTTGCGTGAGCCTGTGCGCGAGCGAGAGCGTCAAGGGCATGAGTTCCTTGGTCTCGTTGCAGGCGAACCCGACCATCATCCCCTGGTCGCCGGCGCCCAGGGCGTCAACCTCGTCCTTCGGCGATTCGGCGTTGCGGTGCTCGAGCGCGGTCGTGACGCCTTGGCTGATGTCGGGCGATTGCTCATGAATGCGGATGATGACTTCGCATGTGTCGGGGTCGATCCCCGTTTCGGCGTTGTTGTAGCCGATGCGACGGATGGTGTCGCGGACGATCTTCTCGTAGTCCACGGTCGCTGTGGTAGTGATCTCGCCGATCACGGCGACGAAGTTGGTACCGGTGGCGGTTTCACACGCCACGCGGCCGGCCGGATCCTGAGCGTAGATGGCGTCTAGGATGCTGTCGCTGACCTGGTCGCATAGTTTGTCAGGGTGCCCCTCAGTTACCGACTCGGACGTGTACAGGTAGGAGGGGGAGTTACTAAACGTCGTTCCTTCGGACATTGTTGGTTCGTTCTCCTGATTGATGGTGCGTCTAGGGGGAAAGTCCGTGGACTAAGTCCCCATCTCCCATCCGGCTAGGTATGCAGCCTGCGCTTCGGTGAGGGTGTCCATGGAAATGCCCATTGCATCGAGCTTGAGGGTAGCGACTTGGTCGTCGATGTCGCGCGGGACGTCGTAGACACCCACGGGCAGCGTCTTGTGGTTCAGTGCTACGTATTCGGCGCAGAGTGCCTGGTTGGCGAAGCTCATGTCCATGACTGCGGACGGGTGGCCCTCAGCGGCGGAGAGGTTCACGAGTCTGCCTTCCGCGATGAGATTGATGCGGCGTCCGTCAGGCATGACGTACTGTTCAACCATGGGGCGCGTGGCACGCTTCTGCGTTGAGAGGTCGTCCAGCGCGTCGATGTTGATCTCAACGTTGAAGTGGCCGCTGTTGGCGACGAGCGCTTCGTCCTTCATGACCTGGAAATGATGGGCGTCGAGGGCGGCCATGCCACCGGTGACGGTGATGAAAATGTCTCCCAGGGGAGCGGCCTGTTCCATGGTCATCACCTGGTGGCCGTCCATCACCGCCTCAAGGGCGCGGATAGAATTGACCTCGGTCACGACGGTCTGAGCTCCCATGCCTCGGGCGCGGCTGGCGATGCCACGGCCACACCAGCCGTAGCCTGCAACGACGACTGTCTTGCCAGCCCACAAGACGTTGGTCGCACGGGTGATGCCGTCGAGCGTGCTCTGGCCAGTGCCGTAGCGGTTGTCGAACATGTGCTTTGTGTCGGCTTCGTTGACGGCGACGATGGGGTACCTGAGCTTGCCAGCCTCCGACATGCTGCGGAGCCGAACCACACCAGTGGTCGTCTCTTCGGTGCCACCGATGATGTTGGCCAACGCCTGCTGACGAGTGGTGTGGAGGGTGGCGACCAAGTCCGCACCGTCATCCATGGTCATGTGCGGGTTCTCGTCGAGCACCGCATTCAGGTGGGAATAGTAGGTCTCGTTGTCCTCACCTTTAATGGCGAAGGTGGGGATGTCGTACACAGTGGCGAGCGCCGCTGCGACGGAGTCCTGTGTGCTGAGGGGGTTGCTGGCGCACATGTAAACTTCAGCACCGCCAGCCTTCAGCGCGATGGCGAGATTGGCGGTTTCCGTTGTTACGTGCAAGCATCCCGCCATGCGCAGGCCCTTGAGGGGCTGCTCCTTCGCGAAACGCTCACCTATCAGCTTGAGCACGGGCATTTCCCGCGCCGCCCACTCTATGAGCTGGACGCCGTCCTGCGCGAGAGACGGGTCTTTAACGTCTCCCTTTTTGCCTTCAATCTGCAATTGAAACTCCTCGTTGAACTGCCCTCTTTTTGGGCTCTACGGTATGACGGCCTCGAATCACCGGGGCCGCTTGATTGGCTAGTCGCCGGTCTCTGTCGGCAGGCCCTCTTGGATCCAAACAGGGGTACCGGCTTCGATATTGTAAAGGTGGTCTGAGCTGAACTCCAAGGCGGAGGCCATCTCAGCGGCAAGGCCACTGCGCACGCCTGCCGCGCAGATGAACAGGAGGTCCTGGTCTTTCGGGAGCTCAGCCTCGGCCCGCTCCAGAACGTCATCAACGGGGATGTGAACCGCGCCTGCTGCGTGTCCCGTGACCCACTCGTCCGGTCGGCGAACGTCAACTATCAATGCACCTGCTGTCTGCATCTCGAGCGCTTCTTGCACCGAGATCCGGCGGTAGGGTTCGCCTTGCTCTTGTCTTCCGTATGCCATCTTTCAACCTCCTGTCGTCAGCTTCACGTTACACATGTTACGCATGATAAGTCAGGATACGTATTTAGATACTAAAGGCCCTAGCCGCTGCAGGGTTTCCTCTGGCACCAGCTCTCTTGCTGTGACCAACGCGGTTGCGAGAGCCGCTCCGCAATCGCAGCGTCGTTGCTCGGGTACGCGTGGCATGAGCTTGCGGAGGATGGACTGGGATGTTGCGGCGTTCTTGGTGAGATTCCCAAGAATCATGTCCACGCTCACGTCGGCGTGCGACTCGTGCCACGCATCATAGTCGGTTGCCGTTGCGAGTACCGCGAAGCACATCTCGGCTTCGCGGGCCAACTTCGCTTCAGGGGATGCGGTCATTCCAATGATGCTCGCCCCCCAACTCTGGTAGAGCTTGCTCTCGGCTCTCGTGGAGAACGCAGGACCCTCCATGACCAGGTATGTGCCGCCCCGATGGACCGTTGTTTCGGTTTCGTCACCGGCAGTCGCCAACAGGTCGCTCAGCTCCGGGCAGAAGGGCTCGCCGTAGGCCACATGCGCCACCAGGCCGTCCCCGAAGAAAGTCGAAGGACGCAGGCGTGTGCGGTCAATGATCTGGTCGGGTACCACCATGTCCAGAGGAGCGATCGCTTGCTTCAAGCTGCCCACCGCACTCACGGAGATCAGCCGCTCGACTCCAATCATCTTGAGAGCGTAGATGTTCGCACGGACGGGAATCTCTGATGGGAGGATGCGGTGGCCGCGCCCGTGACGTGGGAGGAACGCTACCTCCACGCCGTCGAGCCGCCCGATGGTGATCGTGTCGCTGGGGTCGCCGAATGGCGTGGTGATCTCCGCCTCGCGCAAATCGGTGAGGCCGTCCATCTGGTACAGGCCCGTACCTCCCAGTACGCCGATCCTAACGGGGTTGCCTGCGTAATCAGTGGTCATTCGGCTCCTGCCGTTGCTTGGTGGGCCTCGTTCCGCAACGCCCGCTCGAAGGGTGCTTTGTGGACGCCTTGGTCGGTGATGATTGCGGTGATGTACTCGGCGGGAGTTACGTCAAAGGAAGGGTTACGTACGCCGATACCCTCAGCGGCTATGCGCTGACCCTTTAGGGTGGTCACCTCTTCGGGCGCCCGCTCTTCAATGACGATGTCATCGCCGCTCGCTACGCCTAGGTCCACCGTTGAGGTGGGCGCTGCAACGTAGAACGGAATGTGGTGGCTCTTGGCGAGTACGGCGAGTGAGTAGGTGCCTATCTTATTGGCGGTATCGCCGTTGGCGGCGATACGGTCAGCACCCACGATGACGGCGTTGATTTCGTGGCGCGACATCAGCCATGCGGCGGCGGAGTCGACGATGAGTTCAGCCGGGATGCCCATCTGCACGAGTTCCCACGCAGTGAGGCGAGCGCCTTGGAGCCAAGGCCGGGTCTCGGTACAGAAGACGCGTGGCCGTTTGCCCATCTCCCATGCAGCGCGGATGACACCCAGGGCGGTGCCGTAGCCCGCCGTGGCTAGCGTTCCGGTGTTGCAGTGCGTGAGAATGCCGCCTTCGCTGGGCACCAACGAGGCGCCATGCTGACCAATCTTGCGGTTGGCCGCGATATCGTCGGCTTTGGTTTGGTGGGCAAGCGCGAGGAGCCGCTTGCGCGCTTCGATGGGAGAGTTGGCTCCACGCGCGGCGTCCACGCTGCGCTGTACTGCCCAGCCTAGGTTCATCGCAGTAGGGCGGGCGGCGGCGATGCGCGCGGAGATCGGGTCGAGGAGGTTGAGCCAGCTCGACATGGTTGGAGCGTCGATAGAGTCGGTTGCGATAACCATGGCGTAGGTGGCTGCGACGCCGATGGCAGGTGCGCCGCGGACGCGCATTTCTCTGATTGCGTCGATGGCGGCCTCGACGGTGTCGACGACCAGCCATTTCAGGCGGTCGGGAAGCATGGTTTGATCGAGTAGGAGAAGTCGGTCATCTTCCCACCGGATCGGTTCGATCTCTTCTTCGAGCATCACCGCTCCAACGCTGAACTTACCGTGCACGATTCAAGGCGGAGCTAGCTGGAGACACAAAAAGTGACTTCCTGTGAGCAGTCACATGCGTGCCGCGCGCTCATCCCCTGGCTCGCTTAGTGTGATTTGGGCGAGCCTCCCCAAATTGCTACCGCTATCGTGGCGTTCACGACCGGTCGCTGGGGATTCTGTGGGTTGAATCCCTCAGCCGCTCTTCGTAAGAGCGCAGGGCCGTTAATGCTATGGGTGGCCCGTTCGGCGTGTCAATTAAGCGACCTGCAAGCGAAGGGGTGGCTACTCGCCTTCCCTTTTGAGTGCTTGTTGTGGTTGGGCCTATCCGCCCAACAGGGCGCTTAACTCACTCAATTGTGTGAGATCTACGTTGCATGTTCTGAGGGCAGCGAAGTCGTCCAGTGTGGGCGTGTAGGCGCCCGCGAGGAACCCTGTGACGTGGTCCTCACCGATGGCGTTGACCAGGCATTGGACCATTGCCTGTGTTTCAGGCGGTAGCTGGCTCAGGTCGGACAGGTCAAACGCGGACACCGGAGTGCCGCCCGCTGTCCCGTCGGTGGCCCCGCCATCCATCCCCCCGTCGTGTGTGCCATCTGGCACGTCGCCAGCGAGGTCGGGGATGCTGATACCGCAATCGCTGAACGCAGTAAGCAGCGATAGCGAGTCCGATAGGTCGGGCCCGGTACCGGAGTCCAACGATTCGATCATGCCGATGAGCTGTGCGATGTCCACGGCCTGTAGTACGCAGCGGAGGTCGGCCAGCGAAATGTCGCTTGCTTCACCCACGTCGCCGAAGATGCTACCAGCGGTGATGCGTGAAGCCTCGTCGTCGTTGAGGCACAGGAGCAGGCCGATGCCAACGCCGAGCGAGTCACTCAACGCGCCGCCGGAAATGTCGCCGGATGTGATTGCTGCGAGGCTCGCCACATCGAGACCGCCAAATGTTTCGCGGATGCAGGTAACCGTCGCGTCCGTTATACCGCCGGCTGCTTGGGAGAGCCCGGCGACTACTAAGCTGAGGACCGTGTCCTGATCGAAACATTCGAGAGGCAACTCCCCGCCCACATCGACACCGTCGCCGAAGACCGGCTGACCGAGGAGTTGTTCGTAGGCAGGTTGACCGACCTTGTCGACCAGGCAACTTAGAGCCTCAGCGGGCAGGAGTTCCAGGAAGTCACGGAAAGTCGAGTCCTCAGTGAGATTGACGATCCGGTCAGGCACCGGCGTCGGGGTGGGAGTTGGCGTCGGGGTCGGCGTGGGAGTTGGCGTCGCCGTCTGGCAAGCGGCCATCGCTAGCACTAACGCTAGCGTGACTAGCATCAATGCGGCGAGTCGTTGCTTCGATCGGAATAGGAATGTCATTCGTGAACCTCGTTCTGTCTGTGGCCGCGCGTACTGAGCGGAGAGTCGCCCCTTAAGTATCCGTCGGCTCTTGGCGCTGGGCAATCGCATCGATATACAATGCCATCTTCCCTAACGAACGGGTGGCAGCTGCGTTAGATTTCATGCGATCGGTCGATTACGCCCGGCTACAATGCCGATGTGCATTTGACTAGCCTAGAACTCGCAAATTTCCGTTCTTATCCGAGGTTGGACGTATCGCTGCAAACGGGGTTGACCATCGCTCATGGCAACAACGGTGCGGGGAAGAGCAATCTGCTGGAAGCGGCGTACCTCCTTGCGATCGGCAAGTCGTACCGCGCGTCGGTTGAACGTGAGCTGGTGACATGGGACGCAGCCGCAGCCGGTGGCTACGCAATCGTTGGTGGACACGTTACGCGCGCCGACGGCAACGTGGAGTTGCGTGTGGGTTTCGATTGCGCTGGCGCAACGAATGGAGTTGCCAAACGCATCCGCGTGAACGGCGTAGCGAAGCGAGCGGGGGATATGGTTGGTGCGCTGGGTGCCGTGTTGTTCACGGCAGAGGACATCGGCCTGGTGTTCGGTTCGCCGCAGGGGCGCCGCCGCTACCTGGATATCATGCTCGCGCAATTGGGGGGCCGGTACGTGCAGTCGCTGCAGCGATACCAACGGGTCCTCATGCAACGGAACGCACTGCTTCGGGCCATCCGCGAGGGCCGGGCAAACGACAACGAGTTGGGTTACTGGGACGTTTCTCTGTGTACGGAAGGCGCTGCGGTACTGGGGGCGCGTTATGACGCTATGGGGCGACTCGCGCCGTTGGTGGCCGAGGCGTTCGATCGCCTGGAGGCGGTCGACAGCCTCGGTGTCACGTATGCGGCGACGGTGCCGTTCGATGAGCGACCCACCGCCGAGACCTTTGCTGTGGCGCTCGGAGGGGTACGGAGTGCCGAACGTGGAGCTGGCATGACGTTGGTTGGTCCGCATCGGGACGATCTGAAAATCACGATGAATGGCGTGGAGATGGCCAAGCACGCCTCACGGGGGCAGGCGAGGCTTGCCGCGCTGGGCTTGCGCGTGGCTGAGGCAAGGTTGATGGAAGAGCGCCGTAATGATCCCCCCATAGTGCTCCTCGACGACGTGCTGTCGGAGCTTGACGATCGCCGTCGTGCGCTCGTGCTCGAGGAGGCCGTGCGCAACCATCAAACGATCGTGACGACGGCGGACCTGGCGCAGGTGCCGTCGAGCTTTCTGGAAGGCGCCCATCGGTTGCGCGTTGAGGGTGGGGCCGTGGCTTACGAGGCAGCATGAACGATTCGGCAATCCTCCTCGATGGAGTGACGAAGCATTTCGGTAGCGTTCAGGCGCTGCGCGGGGTCGATTCCGACGTGCCGCGTGGTGAGATGTTCGGGTTCCTCGGGCCCAACAGCGCCGGGAAAACAAGTGCCATCCGCGTTCTGATGGGGTTCATAAGCGCGGACGCTGGCATTGCTAGGGTGTTGGGGTTCGATGTAGGCCGAGAGTCCGTCGAGATCAAGCGGCACCTGGGATTCCTACCGGACACCATAAGTTTCGGCCGGGGGCTTACGGGAGAGACGTTCCTGGCCCATATCGGGAGGCGCCATGGTATCCGTGGGGTCCCGCCGATGCAGCGAGAGCTGCTGGACAGACTCGAACTGTCCGCTTCTGCATTGAAACGGGGAGTGAAGGGCTACTCGACGGGGATGGGCAAGAAGCTGGCGTTGGTTCAGGCGATGCAGCACGATCCCGAATTGCTGATCTTGGATGAGCCTACGGAGTCGTTGGACCCGCGCATGCGCCAGCAGTTGTTCGGATCTATTTCGGCGTACGTTGATCGGGCAGCGCATCGGCTTGTGCGCCGTGTCGTGGGGCCTGTTCGGGATCAGCGTCATCATCGTTTACACGTTCAAGGCGCTGGGTGGGACGGCAGTGATCGAGGACTTTTTCGAACTGTTACCCGAAGGTATCAAGGTCATCCTCCACGCGCAGGGAGGGTTTGCGACTGACGCTGAAGGGTATCTGGCCGCCGACTACCGGATCCCGCCGTACTTGGTCCCTATTTCCGCGTTCGTGATTGCGTCCACGGCTGGTGCCGTGGCTCGAGAGATCGAGCGCGGCACGGTGCTGGTGTTGCTGGCGGCGCCAATCGCACGTTGGCGGTTCCTGGTGGCGGAGGTTGGCGCATTGTTGGTGGGCATCTTCGCCATTGCAGCATCTGCACTGGCGGGGACCTGGCTAGGCGTCACGCTGAATGGCGTCGAGGGCGTGAGCCTCGCAACATTCATGCTGATCCAGGTAACGACGTTCGCATTCGCGTTTTCCATCGGCGGCATCGGATTGCTGGTGTCGTCATTGAGCAGCGACGGTGGGCAGGGGATGGGCGTCACGACCGCCATCGTGGTCGCGATGTTCTTTATCGACTTCCTTTCGCTGCTGTGGGCACCGGCGGAGTCGCTGGGCCCGCTGGCAGTGTTCCACTACTAGGACCCATTGAGCGTGTCGGGTGCTGATGCATTGCCCGTGTGGGATGTGCTGGTGCTGCTTGGGGTGGGATCGGTTGGCACGGCAGCGGCGTTCGTGGTGTTCCAGCGACGCGAGATAACGCGCTAGGTTGGGTTAGGTCAGCTTGAAACTGTTGCCATACTTGAGGGCGACGGCGTCCCAGCCATGCGTTTCATATTAGCTGATGGTCACGTTCGATCTGCTACTCCGCCGCGTCCTGGACCCGCAATCTTGATCTTGCGCACCCAGATGGAACGCTCGTTCCACGATTTACGCCTTGCGATGGCAAGGGAAATGGGCGCGGTGGCCTAGATCGCGGGGTGTTTGGTGTGCCAGGGCGTGGCCTGCTCGTAGGCGTAGGCGGTGCGGAGGAGGGTGGACTCGCTGAGGTGGGCGCCAAGGATCTGGAGCCCGACTGGGAGGCCGTCGATGGTGCCGCAGGGGACGGAGATGCCAGGGATGCCCGCGATGTTGGCAGGCACGGTGCAGACATCGTTGGCGTGCATAACCACAGGGTCCTGTATCTCGCCGAGTTTGAACGCCGTGGTCGGTGTGGTTGGCGTGATGAGCACGTCGACCTTCTCAAACGCAGAGTCGAACTCGCGGCGTATCAGGGTCCGTACCTGCTGGGCCTTCTTGTAATAGGCGTCGTAGTAACCCGCCGACAGGGCGTAGGTGCCCATAATCATCCGGCGCTTGACTTCGGTACCGAAGCCGCCCTCGCGGGTGGCTTCGAGCGCGGTCATCATGTTGGGAGCGTCGGTCACCGAGAAGCCGAACTTCACACCGTCGTAGCGGGCGAGGTTTGCCGAGCACTCGGACGGGGCCAGGATGTAGTAGACAGCAAGGGCTGCTTTGGAGTTGGGCAGCGCCACTTCGGAAATCTTAGCGCCGAGGGCTTCGAGCTGTTGGATGGCCTCGCGGGTGAGTCGAGCGACTTCGGGGTCGATGCCGTCGCCGAAGTACTCGGGCACCACGCCAATGCGCAGGCCTTTCACTCCGTCCCTGAGGCCAACGGTGTAATCGACCGCCGACCTGGGGATGCTGGTGGAGTCGTTGACATCAGGCCCGGCAATGGCGTTCATCACGAGCGCGGCGTCCTCAACGGTGCGCGTCAACGGGCCGATTTGATCCAGCGAGGATGCGAAGGCGATGAGGCCGAAGCGGCTGACGAGACCATAGGTCGGCTTGAGGCCGACGATTCCACAGAACGAAGCGGGTTGGCGGATAGAACCGCCGGTGTCGGAGCCCAGCGAGTAGGGTGCGAGCCCGCCCGCGACTGCGGCGGCAGGGCCGCCCGATGACCCTCCCGGAACGCGGTCGAGACCCCAGGGATTCCGGGTGAGTTTGTAGGCCGAGGTTTCGGTGGACGAGCCCATGGCGAACTCGTCCATGTTGCCTTTGCCAAGCAGGACTGCGCCCGCATCCGCCAGTGCGGTGGTGACGGTTGCGTCATACGGCGGGACGAAGTTTTCGAGCATGAGCGACGAGCATGTGGTGGCGACGCCGCGGGTCGCGAGATTGTCCTTCAGTTGCATGGGCACGCCGGTGAGCGGGCTTGCGTTACCGCTGTCGATCGTCGCTTGCGCCGCCGTAGCTTGCTCGTGAGCGCGTTCTGGCGTGACGGCTAGGTAGGAGCCGACGCGCCCGTCGAGATCTTCGATGCGCTTCAGGTGCGCGTCGGCGAGCTCGATGGCGGAAATCTCTTTGGCAAGCAATGCGTCCGACATTTGTCGAACGCTTTGGTAGTGGAACTGTTGGTCAGCCATGCATTTGGTCCTCAGCCCTCCCCATCATCCATGACTGCCGGCACGCGGAAGTAGTCGCCTTCGCGTCTCGGAGCGTTCGATAGCACGTCGGCGACGGTCAAGGCAGGTCGTGGCGTATCGTCGCGCATCACGGTGTGTACCTCTTCGACGGCGTGGGCGGTAGGCTCGACGCCGGAGGTATCGATGCCCTGGAGGATGCTGACCTCGGCGATCAAACCCGCCATTTCATCGCGGAGGCGCTCGACTTCGTCGTCGGATAGTCCGATGCGGCAGAGGGTTGCGACGCGGCGGACTTCGTCTTCAGTTAGGCGCGGTGGTTGGTCAGTCATCGTGTTTGGCAGTTTATCTCAGGCGTGGGCTTCTCGCTTGACTCGGTGGGCTTAGGGAGTTGCGCTGAAGGTCGTAGAGCGCTCCGATGGCGATGGCTTGGTGTGGATAGGTCTCGTACGCGCTGATTCTGGCCGAGGCGAGAACGGGGAAGGTGAGAGGTCCTTCGACCGCGCTGTGCTACGCCCTTAGGGTGTGCCCCTGTTCATGGCGCGGCCGGGACGGGAGGCGATTCCGTCCGAGGGAGGTGGGCGCCGCTCCGCGCCTGCTGATAATGACGTGATGGGGGCTTGCTGCATGTCGTGCGCTGGGGTGTGCACCTAAGAAGTGCTGTTCGACACTTGGAAACACTATACAGAAGCTAAGACTTTTCCTAGACTCTCACCTAGGTTTGTGACCAAGATACGAGAGGAGTGGGAATATGAAGATCACTCAGATATCTGAGTATAGTCTGCCGGCCGAGGGAGGACTTCCACCGCTGCAGGCGATGATCTACGAAGAACTCATGCGGCGCCCCGATGAAGTTTTCGAGTATCAAGGGGAAGAGTTGCTGCGAGTCTTTCCAAGACTGAAGCGGTCGGCTTTGAACTGGTCACTGTGGCTGCTGTCCAAGACCAACCACATCGGCAAGATGCGGGTCCGGGTCAATGGAAAGCTGACGACGGTGTACGGAGCCCACGACGCCATCAAGAGTCTCAAAGAGCGCATGAACATGCACGATGAAGAAGTGCCTGCGGAGGAAACGACCGTAGCGGCCGCTAGCTAGTCGCGGCGGGGTCGGGTAGGCGAAGCAAAGAGCCCGGGCGCTATCAGCGCTCGGGCTCTTTGCTTTTGAGAGGGTTTCCGGGGGGCACTACAACTGGGCGTCTGGGTCGCGACCGTCGGCCAGGGCACGCAGGCGTTTGAAGGGGAAAATGCCGCTGTCGTGGAGGTCGCTGAACAGCAGTCCGACTGCGTAACGTCCCACATCCATGTACTCGACAATCTCGACGTCCGACGGAACGTCATCGACGCTCGTGCGCCGGACGTGGCTGAGCTCGTCGACGCACTCGGCGCACGAGCAGTTGCCGCGCACGTAGCGGTGGGGCATGAGGGTCTCGAAACCGTCGGGCCACACGATGTGTAGGCCGTCGGGCAGTATCTCTAGCTTGGATGGCCGTTGGTCGGCTTCTTGCACGATGGAGTCCTCTCTTCTGGTTGGTCTTACCGTTGGTAGCATTTGCTGGTGGGTGGGGGCTAAACGTCGACCTGACGGCCAATGCCGCGCTCCAGGGCTTTGCGGTAGACGTGCATACCTGCGGCGACGTCTTCGACCGCGAGGCCTTGGGATTCGAATAGGGTTATGGCGTCTGTGGAGGGGCGGCCTGCCACACGACCGCCTGCAACGTCGCGTAGCTCGACGGCAGTTTCCCAGCGGAAGATGCGGTGTTCGGCGGCCCAGATCAGTTCGCCGCACTCGATCTTGGCGTCGGAGACATCGTCGCAGACGATGAGCGCGCTCTGTGTGATGGTCGCGTCGTCAATCTCACGACGGATCCAGCCGTTGGAGCCAGCGGCGTTGATGTGCGTTCCAGGCCTGAGCTTTGTGCCGTCGAATACGGGCTCGCGAGAGTTGGTGATGGCACATACGACATCGGCTTCGGCGATGGCGTCCTCTGCGGTGGCGACGGCTTCGACCGGAATGCTTAGTTCGGTGGCCATCTCGGCGGCGAAACGCTCGCGCTTCTCTTGCGTGCGGCTGAAGACGAAGGCGCGGTCCAGCGTGCGGGCTGTGGCCACTGCTGCTAGTTGCGTGCGTGCCTGAGAGCCAGTGCCGATGATGGCGGCGGTCTTGGTGTCTTCGCGTGCCATGTAACGCGTGGCCACGCCGCTGGCGGCACCGGTGCGGATTGCGCCGAGGGCGTTGGCGGCGATAAAGGCGATGGGTGCGGCGGTGGCGATGTCAAACAGCAGGACGACCATCTGGGACGGAGCACCTGCTCCGGTAACGTAGGTCTTCAGACCCGTCGCCCCGTTGGCCGAGGACATACCAGCCATGACTTGCATCGAGCCTCGTGGCAGGGGGAGGCGGTAGCGGTTCATGTTGGAGACGGCGCTAGCTGCCATCTCCTTGAACAGGTCATCAAGCACGTCTACGCACTCGTTCATGGGGAGCAGTTCACGGACTTCCTCTTCGTTCAGCATCAACACGGGGGAACACCTCTTGGTCTTGTCGACGTAGGTTATCAGCGAGGCCATGCGCTGAAGTTATATGCACAGGCCAGGTTTCCGGACTGAAATGCCTTGGCTGACCAGGGATTGGCAGTTCGGGGTCTCACATGTCCATGGCTAACTGGCCGGGGGCGCGAACCAGACGGAGGTTGCTCGCGCCCACGCCGATGAGCCTCACGGGGTCGCCGTTGGTCCAGTTTGCGCTGAGGAGGCGAAGGGCGTCGGCGACGATGGCTTCGGCGTCGGCGGTCGAACGGTCACGGGAGGTCGACCGTGTGATGGTGAGGAAGTCGGCGTTGCGTAGCTTGAGAGTCACCGTTCGGGCAACAAGGCCGTGGTTAGATAGCGATTCGGCGATACGTCCGGATAAACGTTTGACCTCATCGGTGAGGGTCTGAGCGTCGCTAATGTCCTCTGCGAAGGTCTCTTCCGCGCTCACGGATTGGGTTTCGCGGTCATTGGTGACGGGCGATTGGTCTTCACCACGCGCCCTATGCTGAATCACGGCGCCGTACGGGCCGAGGACGGTCGTGATGGTCTGCAGGGGGGTGTCCGCGATCTGCCCGAGAGTCTCGAAACCGCTGTTGCGGAGCTTCTGGGTGGATCGCGGGCCGATGCCGGGGAGCGCTTGTACCTCAAGCCCTGCCAGGAACGCGGATTCTTCGCCGTGCCTGATGACGACGAATCCCTGGGGTTTGCCGGTCTCGCAGGCGACCTTTGCGACGAGCTTGCTGGGCGCGAGGCCCACGGACGCAGGCAAGCCGAGGTCGAGGCGGATGCGGCCCTGCATACGGTGGGCGAGGCCTTCGGCGTCCTCCATGGTTTCAGCCACGGGGGTTAGGTCGACGTACGCTTCGTCGATGGACACCTGCTCGACGAGCGATGACTCGCGCCGCAGGACGTCCATGACTTGCTGAGAGTACTGACGGTAGAGGGAGAACCGGGGCCTGAGGATGACAGCGATAGGGCATAATTTGACCGCGCGAGCCATCGGCATCGCGGAGTGGCATCCGTACTTGCGGGCTTCGTAGGAGGCTGCGGCGACAACGCCACGCGCTGCGGGCGAGCCGCCGATGAGCAGCGGCTTGCCTGCGAGGCTAGGGTCTTCCAGTGTTTCTACGGATGCGTAGAAAGCGTCGAGGTCGACCAACGCGACGAACCGTTTCTCATCGGCATCCATAAGACCATGTTAAACGAAGAGCGCCGGTATTCCAGAGGCGCCTGGCAGCGAGGCGCCTCAAGCGAACAGCCACCCTCAGGGTGGCTGTGTATGTCGCTCATGGTTCTGCGCCGGGTTGGCCAGCGCCGCTGGCAGACTGCCAGCCCCTAACTGATTACTGTGGCCGGCGGTTGCGCACTGCGGCTGCCAGATACGACCCTGGGGTGAATCCCACGCGGCGGTGCGATGGTACCTTCACTCGCTGGCCTGCCTGTGGGCCGCGGATGGCGCGGACCTCGCGCTCCTTCACTTGACGGGCTTCGAATGCACCGAATCCGGTGAGGACCACGCGGTCGCCCGCTTTTAACGCGTCGTGAACGGCGTCAAGAACCGCATTGAGAGCAGCGTCACCCTGGGATCGAGCACCGCCGAGCTTGAAGGCAATCCTTGAGGCCAGGTCACCTTTTCGTAGAGTCGCCAAATCAACACCTCCTACCATGCTTTAGAGGGAGTACCACGGGCATGCGGCCGGGAGTGTAGCACAGCGAATTTTTGCGTTTCAATGGAAATGAAGCCGTCGATACCAAATCTACGGCGAGCGCAGATCCGGTTGGAGTGATCGCATCATGCGCTCAATGTATGCCGTTCACCTGGGGTTCGAGCGTTGGATGGCGAGTCTGGGCTGAGTCGCGGAGGATGGGTATGGTGACGGCTGGGGCAGGCGGCTCTATTGACACGACCGTCGCCGTATCACTAGCCTTACGCCAATCGAATATGATGCGGGGGAGCTTGGGTAGCCAGGCTGAGAGGACAGCGCAAACGCTGTTGACCCCTAACCTGATCTGGATAATGCCAGCGGAGGGAGAGTGGTTTTCCATGCTTCGTTGGCCGCCTAGATCAGGCGGTTTTTTTGTTGCCCATGTGGCACCGTGGCGAAGTAATAGATGGGAGGCTGGGTATGAGGCAATTAGCAGCGATTGTTTTGATGATGCTCATGACCGCGTTCGCCGTGTCATGTGGGGGCGATGAGGACAGTGAGTTGGTAATCATGACCCACGACAGTTTCAACATCGGTGCGGAACTCATCTCTCAGTTCGAGGCCGAGCACGACGCCACGGTGGTGCTCCAGTCGGCCGGCGACGCTGGTGAGGCGCTGGTAAGGGCGATCCTGGAGAAGGGGAATCCTTCTGCAGACCTACTGTACGGGATAGATAACACGTACCTCGGCCGGGCGCTGGACGAGGAGATCTTCGACGAGTACCGCCCTGATCTGCTGGATGAAGTTCCGGCACAATTCGTCCTTGACGACAGCGGGCATGTGACGTCGATTGCCTACGGTTACGTGAACCTGAACTACGACAAACAGTACCTGATGGATCACGGCCTGACGCCCCCCAGCACGTTGGAAGAGCTGACGGAGGCCGACTGGAAGGGACGTCTAGTGGTGGAGGATCCTGCATCGTCATCGCCGGGTTTAGCGTTTCTGATTTCGACAGTGTCCTACTTCGGTGAAGACGATGACTATGACTACCTGGACTTCTGGCGAGACCTGCGCGCGAATGATGTGCTGGTGAAGGATGGATGGACGGCGGCGTACTACACCGACTTCTCGCAGTACGGTGGGGACCGGCCTTTGGTGGTGAGCTACGCGACGAGCCCCGCTGCGGAATTCCTGTTCTCCGAGACACCGGTGGAGGTGCCGCCGACGGGCAACATCCTCATCGATAAGGCTTCGTTCCTGCAGATCGAGGGTATGGGGGTATTGAAGGGAGCCAACAGCAAGGACTTGGCAAAGAAGTTCATAGACTTCGCGCTGGGGAGGAGCTTCCAGGAAGATTTCCCTGAGAAAATGTTCGTATATCCGGTGAACCGGAACGCCAGCATCCCTGATTCGTTCAGGTTCGCTGAGGTTCCGTCGCAACCGTCCGACATTGGCGCGTTGGAGATTGGCGAGAAGCGGGAGAAGTGGATCCAGGACTGGACCGAGGTCGTCCTTCGGTGATCGCTAGTAGGCTTTTGGTCATTGGACCGGTGACGTTCCTCGCCGCGTTCTTCCTATATCCCCTAGGGGCAATCCTGGGGAGGAGTTTCGGTGGTGAGGTGCTGAGCCTCGACCCGTTCGGGGTGGTGCTAGGCGATTCTTATTACCTTGGCCGCATTTGGTTCACTATGTGGCAGGCGGCCGTTTCCACGGTGTTGACGCTGGTGGTTGGCCTGCCTGCCGCGTACCTGTTCGCCAGGCATGATTTCCCCGGCAAGACGGTGTTGATGGCGCTAACCACACTACCGTTCATCATGCCGACGATTGTCGTGGCGATGGGCTTCGTGGCGTTGCTCGGTCCTCAAGGGCTGATCAACACGGCGCTTACGGGTCTCTTTGGTGCTGAGGCCCCGCAGGTGCGAGTCACGAATACGTTGACCATCATTTTCATGGCACACGCGTTTTACAACTATTCGATCGTGGTGCGCATCGTGTCGGCGTTCTGGTCCAATCTTAGCCCGCTATTCGGCGAGAGCGCGGCCATGTTGGGGGCGGGGCGGATCCGGACGTTCACTCATGTAACGCTGCCACTGCTGCTGCCGTCTTTGTGGTCGTCGGCAGTGCTCGTGTTCGTCTTCTCGTTCACTTCGTTCGGGGTCGTGCTGATCCTAGGTGGACCGCGATTCGCGACACTCGAGGTCGGGATCTATGAGCTGACGGTGAAGTTGTTCCGGTTGGAGGTCGCTGGAGCGCTCGCGCTGGTGCAATTGGTATTCACCTACGTGTTCCTGTTGGTGTACACGAGGCTGCAGGCGCAGAGCGCCGTGCCGATCACGTTCGTCCCGGAGGAGGAGAGTAAGCGTGGCAAGCGTGGCTTCCGGGACGTAGTGGTGATAGTGGCGATCACTGGGGTACTGCTGGTCGTTCTGTCGCCATTGCTGGCGCTGGTCGAGCGAGCGCTCTCATCGGGTGGTGGGTACTCGCTGGTGCATTTCACGGGTCTGTTCTCCGACGATAGCGGGTCGTACTTTCGGCTGTCGCCCCAGGCGGTGATCTGGAACTCGCTACGGTTCGCGTTGGCGTCGATGGCGATCGCGCTCGTGGTCGGCACGGCGGCGGCGTACGTTATCGCACGGCGGGGGCGTGGTCGTTCAGGCGTGGTCGACGCGTTGTTCATGGCGCCGCTGGGCGTATCGGCTGTGACGCTCGGGTTCGGGTTCCTGGTGGCGTTCAACCGTGCACCAATCGACCTGCGCGGGTCGTGGTTGATCCTCGTGATTGCTCACTCTTTGGTGGCATACCCGTTCGTTATCCGGAGCGTACTGCCGGTGCTGCGGGGAATGCCGCCGCACCTGAAGGAGTCTGCGGCCCTGCTGGGCGCGGCGCCGTTGAGCATTTTCATACACATCGAGCTGCCGATTATCGGACGCGCTTTACTGGTGGGTGCGATGTTTGCGTTCGCAGTGTCGATGGGTGAGTTTGGTGCATCGCTATTGCTGGTCCGGCCTGAGTTCACGACGATCCCTGTGGCGATCTTTCGGTTGCTGTCGCAGCCGGGGGAGTCGAACCTCGGGCAGGCGTTAGCGATGAGCACGCTGTTGATGGTCGTAGTGGCCATGGGATTCGTGGCGATAGAACGGTTCCGTTACCGGAACGTGGGTGGTTTCTGATGCCCGCGCTTGAAGTTGTGGGGGTTTCGAAATGGTTTGGTGCTGTGCCGGCCGTGCGGGAAGTGTCACTGATGGCAGAGCACGGCGATCTGGTGTGCCTGCTGGGTCCAAGCGGCTGTGGGAAAAGCACCCTGCTCAGGCTGGTTGCTGGCTTGGAAAAGCTGGACGCAGGATCGGTGCGGTTCGACGGGATGAGACAGGAGATCGTTGCTCCCCACATGCGGGGCTTCGGTCTGATGTTCCAGGACCTGGCGCTATTTCCACACATGGACGTTTTCGGGAACGTGAGCTTCGGCTTGCGGATGCAGCGGCAATCCAACGATGCCGTACAGAAGCGCGTCGAAGGCTTGCTGGAGCTGGTGGGACTGGAAGGGTACGGAACGCGGAAGGTGTATGAGCTCTCAGGCGGTGAGCGCCAGCGAGTCGCGCTGGCACGGTCGCTGGCGCCATCGCCAAAGCTGCTGATGCTGGACGAGCCCCTGGGGTCGCTCGATAGGGTTCTGCGCGAGTCGTTGCAGGGCCAGGTGCGATCGATTATCAAAGAGGTGGGCGTCACTGCGATTTACGTGACACATGACAAAGACGAGGCGTTCGCCATCGCGGATGAGATCGTCTTCATGGACCGTGGCTCGGTGGTGCAGGCTGGAGCCCCGGAAGCGTTGTTCAGGGCGCCTGCCACGGAGTTGGTTGCCCGTACGTTGGGCATGCGGAACATCCTCGCCGGGAGACTTGAACAGGCAGAGGGAATAGCACGCGTCCGGTGCGCGATCGGGACGTTGGCGGTAGGTGAGCCAATCCCGGCAGGGGTGCTGCTCGGAGGAGACGTTCTCGTCCTAATCGACGAAAGGGCGCTGACGGTGGTGCCCGCGCAGGACGGTCCAGTACCAGTCGGTGCGCTGGCGGGGGTCGTGGCTACGCGTGCGTTTCGCGGTGGCGAGTCCGAACTTTGCGTTCGCGTGGGTGCTGGCGAACTCGTTTGCGCGGTCGCACAGCGCGACGCGGGCGCCGACGTGGCGCCTGGAGACGACGTTACCGTGATCCTCCCACCAAACGCCGTCCGCCTGCTGCGGTAGGTCAAGCACCGGCGCAGGCAGCTATCCAGTTGTACCGTGGGAGCGGAGCACTCGCAGGAAAGCGGACGGAGCGTCTTCAAGTAGGGGGAATCGTGGCATTAGGAAGCTTTGGGCAGGGCTAGACAAGGCCGTTGCGGTTAAAGTCGAGTCAAATGTAGGCTTTCATGGCTATGTAAGGCACGCTGCATGTACTATACTGCGCGCCTCCTGCTTGCTGTGAATCTCGTGTCTACACCAAGCGGGCCGGTAGGGTTGACGAAGCTGTACCAGCGCGTTCCGGGGAGTGGCAGGCTCCCAGATGTGCGGTTTTGCTCTATAGAATGGCGGATACAGGAGGCGGGATGTTTACGCGCCGAAAGCTCCAAATCACGATGGCACTCACGTTGTTGTTTGCCATGCTCATGTCGGCGACGGCGGCCAATGCCCAAGCCGTGACGTTGGGTGGTACAGCCACCATCCGCGACGCAGCAGGCTCCGCGCTTGGCGCGAGCAACAGCTTGGTGCTCGCCTTGGCTGCCGTTCCGGTGGCAGGGGTAGGTCTCCGGTATGAAGGCTGGCTCGTTAGCTCAACCGGCGCCAAGATTAGCGTTGGCACGTTCAACGGACCTGACATCAACGGGACATGGGTATCACCCACTAACGAAAACCTTGCGGCCACATACGGGCAGCTTGTGTTGACGAAAGAGCCCTCCCCTGACCCTGACCCCGCGACCTCAGGTGACGCTGCGTTCAGCGCTACGATTACCGCAGGTGTCCTGGGGTCGTTCCGCAGCTTGCTGACTGCTTCCACCGCGACGGGCACGGGTAGTGGCGTTGCGGTGGCGCTCTACGGTCAGGCAAGCGTCGCAGTGGCTCACGCGGGCTTCTCGCAGAGCTCAGACACCCTCGCAAGTATGCAGGGCCACGCTCAGCACGTGCTCAACGCGATCGACGGATTGGGCGCTCCTGGGGACACCGTTGGCATCCTGGCTTACGCTAACGAGGCAAAGGTTCAGGCCGCCGCTGCGAAGGCGAGCGACGCCGGTAACGCCACGGTGGCTGCGGGTGCGGATGCGGTGACCGCTGCTGCGGATCGCGTGATTGACCGCGCAGGCATTGCAAGGACGAACGCGCAGGCGGTGATCGCCGCGTCGTCGACCGGCATCCTGGCGGATGTTGCGGCGGCCAACGTGAGCAGCATGTCAGGCCAGGTCGCCTCGGCTGCCTCAGACCTTTATGCTGCTGCACAGGATATGGGCGCATTCGTCCCTGCCTCTGGCGTAGTTCCGATTCCCCCGTCAGCTGGTGACGAGCTCGTTCCGATGATTGCTCTGCTGGCTCTTGCGGCTGGTGTGATCTTCACGGGCGGTGGGTTGGCAATGTTCCGCCGCCGACGGGACGCCGCCTAACAACGGCTGCTCCTTCACAGAGACGATGAAAAGGCCCCGCTTGAGAGAGCGGGGCCTTTTGTCGTCCAGCTCGGTTGGACAGTGTCATTGGAACCGCGAATCAGGCATATCCGACCTATCGTTAGTCTTTGATATTGAGGATCGCTTTGAGCTCGCGCCATTCGCGAGGCGACATGCTGAGGGACGATGGGTCGATGGTTTCGCCTGCGATGAGCTTGCGGACAACGGCGAGGCCTTCGTCGGTGAGGTGCGCGCCACCGATGCTGTAGGTCATGAACGCGTGATAGGTGAGTGGCGCCCACTTCTCGACGATATCCATGAGTACCTGAGCGTACGCACGAATTTCCCACTGAGCGTGGGCATCCGCCCGTAGCCGAAGAAAGTGCAGCAGGTTGTGGAGGTTCACTTTCCAGTACCACTGAGTATAGGCGCTGAGGGGCAGATTCATCCGAGCCAGTTCTCGAGCAAGGCCGCTGCGACCGGGAACCAACTCATTGTCATCGTCATCGCGGTTGAGCATCTCGTGGTAGTGGTCGAAGGCTTGCTGTGCGTCGGCTCTTAGCAGGCCGAGTACCGCTTGTGCTTCTTCAGGACCGAGTACCTCATCTCGGCCCTGGCGATTGGCGGCAGATTGCGCGGCAAGCTGTTCGGGCGCCGGGACATAGAACTCAGTATCGAGAACGGAGTAGCGTGCGGAGTATTCGTTCACGGATGCGGTGCGGTGGCGTATCCATTGGCGCGCGATGAAGATGGGGAGCTTGACGTGAACTTTGAGTTCGCACATCTCGAAGGGTGATGTGTGCGCGTTACGCATGAGGTAGTTGATGAGCCCCGCATCGTCGCGAGTGCGCTTGGTGCCCTTGCCGTAGGACACCCGCGCCGCCTGTACGATGGCTGCGTCATCACCCATGTAATCGATGACTCTAATGAAGCCGTGATCCAGCACGGGGAGGGCCTGATAGAGGACCTCTTCCAGTGCTGGAACGGTGGTTCGGTGTGTCTGGAAGGTCTCGCCGCGCAGGGCGTTGACCTCGGCTTGTTGCTCGGGGGTAAGTGCCATATCGCCTCCAATCCTACCAGGCGATCCGTGGGGTCGCATGCGCAAGTTGGCGCTCGAAATGCGGATTAGGGTCGATGGCTATGCACTAGTCGCCGAGCAGGGTGGGATTTTCCAGTAGGCGCTTGATCTCAGCGAGGAATTGCGCGCCTTCTGCGCCGTGGGCCGCACGGTGGTCGACCCCGAGAGCGGCCGTCATCATCTGGCGTACCACGACCTCGTTGCTGACTACGATCGGGGTTGGCTTCACGGTGGAGACGCTGAGCACCGCGACCTGTGGCGCGACGATGAGGGCGTGGAACGAGTCGACGCCGAACATGCCCAGGTTGCTGATGCTGAACGTGCCCGAGTATTCCGCCTGTCGAAGGGTGCCATCCTTGGCCCGCTGAGCAACGTCTTTGGCCCCCTGAGCAATCTCACCAAGCGATCGCTCCTCGCATGCGAGGATGGCGGGCACGATGAGGCCTTGTGGCAGCGCGACGGCTATCCCAATGTTCACGTGGGGGTGCACGCTGAGGTGGTCTCCCCTGAACGTTGAGTTGAATACGGGGTACTTGAGCAGCGTGAGCGTTGCGGCCCTGATGATGATGTCGTTGACGCTCACCCGAGCAGGACCAACGTGCGTTCGGTTGACCTGGCGGCGGTACTCCAATGCGGCGGTCATGTCCACGGTGATGTTGACGTAGAAGTGGGGTACGGTTCGGATGGTTGCTTCGGTGCGCCGGGCGATCGCTTCGCCCATGGGGCCTAGGATGATGTTGCCATCTGCGTTGGGCAAGCGCGGAGGAAACCCAATGCGGAGGCCGCCTGCGGGTGGTTCCGTTCCGTCTGTTGCAGCCAGGACGTCTTGCTTGGTTATATGCCCTTGCGCCCCGGTGCCGGTGAGCGTTGCGGTGTCGATGCCGCGTTCGCTGGCAATACGCTGGGTGACCGGCGAAACGAGTGGAGCTTGCGTCGAGGTCGGCAAGGAGAGCGAGGGAGGTGGACGCTCGCCAGGCTCACCGAGGTGAGCAAGGAGACCGTCCACGGGTACGAGAGTGCCCTCTGGGGCCACGATGACAAGCAAGACGCCCTCGGCGGGGGCTTCAAGCTCTACGATAGCTTTGTCAGTCTCTACTTCGGCGATGACTTCGCCGACAGCGACAGAGTCCCCCTCACGTTTGAGCCAGCGGACGATGGTCCCTTCGAGCATGTCGAAGCCCATTTTGGGCATTGTTACGGGTTGGGCCATGGAACGCTCCACAGGTTAGAATCCTGCTGAAAAAGAGACGGGCGCTCTATGAGCGCCCGTCTCGGTTTAGTGGCGACACCGGTCACATTAATCTGCTCTTGATACGGTCCGCTTGTTCACGGGTGAGCTGCAGGGGTCGCTTCGCGATGGGTCCCCCTTCTTTCAAGATAGGATCTAGTTGGGAAAGGGATTCTGACTGGGCCTCAAAGAAAAGGCCTGTGTAAATCATGTCGCCCCATTCCATCGCATACTCGCAAGCAGTTTTCCAGTTGGATGGATCATGGTCAACATCTTCGAGCTTCTTGTTTCTCGCTTTGAAGAAATCGTGCGTGTTTTCCAGATTGAAAGTGACGCAGGGGCTATTGATGTCAATCAGAGAGAACCCCTTGTGGCGGATACCGTCAGCGATGAGCTTGGTGGTTCCACGAATGTCCCCACTGTAACCCCGCGCAACATAGGTTGCACCATTCATGATGGCTGATGTGATTGGGTTATAAGGATATTCAATGTTGCCGTATGGAGTACTTTTTGTGGTAAGGCCGGGACGGCTAGTTGGTGACATTTGACCGGTGGTCAGGCCGTAGATCTGATTGTTCATAACCACATAAGTAAGGTCGACGTTACGCCGGGCAGCGTGAACGAGATGGCCCTGTCCGATGCCGTAGCCGTCACCATCGCCGCCGGTGGCGATGACGGTAAGCTCGTGATTCGCCATTTTTACACCCGTGGCAAAGGGCAATGCGCGACCATGGAGGGTGTGCATACCATAGGTGTTGATGTAGCCGGGGGCGTTTGAAGAGCAGCCAATGCCACTCACTGTGACCACTTCGTGAGGCTGGAGACCGACGTCTGCATAGGCTCGTTGGATGGAATTGAGAACACCGAAGTGGCCACAGCCAGGGCACCAGTCGGGGTCTATAGCCTTGAAATCTTTTGCTGTTAGTTCAATGGTCGTCGTCATTTCGTTACTCCTTAGACCACGATTTCCTGGTAAGGGATGTATTGCTCGTTGGCGTTCTTTATGTGGTCCATCACGCCGTCGGCGATGTGATGGGGCATGAAGGGTTCGCCGTCGTACTTGCGGATGTGCCCGTCGGGGGTCAGGCTGGTTTCGCTTCGTAGGTAGCGAGCAAACTGGCCTGATTGGTTGTTCTCGACAATAATCGTGCGTTTGGCATTGGCAAAAACTTCAGCAATCTTGTCGGTGTGTAAGGGCACAATCCATTTGATCGGTAGGTAATTGGCCCTGATGCCTTGCTCGGCGAGCAACGGTACAGCATCGTGCATCGCGGCGAAGGTTGAGCCCCAGCCTACCAATGTTATGTCTGCATCTGGATCGCCGATCAATTCGGGCGGTGCGATCTGAGCTACAACATTCTCGAATTTGCGCGACCGTTTTTCCACCATA